>Ga0116145_1002886_pt1 | contig 15027 bp, 3 predicted proteins | sample AD_JPNHG1_MetaG_FD_89747 | JGI IMG/M metagenome (GOLD analysis project Ga0116145, IMG submission 89747) | Active sludge microbial communities of municipal wastewater-treating anaerobic digesters from Japan - AD_JPNHG1_MetaG | ecosystem: Engineered > Bioreactor > Anaerobic > Digestate | place... | reverse complement strand
GGGTCCAGCCCTGAAGGGGCGAGATAGAAGCTCTCGATTCCGCCCTGTCAGGGCTGCCGCGGGGCGGTCTTGTTCCCAGGGCGTTGCCCTGGGCTATCCTATTTCGCTCCTTCGGAGCTCCCGTCGCCGCCCACAATTCCGGCCCACACCCCCCCGGACCCCAGGGTCTGGGCCTGAATTGCAGGCTATTCGGGCGCGGAGCGGAGGGGGGCGAGGCGCTTCAGTCCAGAACGCACCCTCACCAAAGCCGTTGAGATGCTCTCGACGCTCGTGAGGCGCCGCAACCTGAAAGCTTGTTCCGGAATGAGGGCTCATCAGGGTTTGGCGACCCTCGCGTGGCCGCCATTGGGAAGCATGGCGCGGGGGCTGCGGCGCCAGCGAGGCCACCCCATAACCCTCTATGCCCCAAGGCCTTACGCTCTCCGGGCATTCCCGCTCACATACTTGCTCATCGCGCGGATGAGCGAGTATGGCCGGAGCCGCGAGAATCGCCCATTCTCGCCCATCTACCCATACTTGCTCACTTCCCCCCTCACAGAGTTGAGCAAGTATGGACAGGCGGCGCCCGCCAGCCGCTCGGCACAGGCCCTCCCGCGTCCAACAACCCCGGGTTCGTTCTCGGGGTTCGGCTGTGGGCGGGGCCTCCGTGCCCCACGTCCTGCCGCCTCCTCGCGGGGGACAGAGCCCCCGCCCACAAGGACCGTAGCCGCAAGCGTCCCGCTTGCGGAGGTTTGCTTTCTCGCCCCTGCGCTCCGTCGCCTTATCCTTCTCGCCCCTACGCTCCGCGTGGGGGCGAATCTTCGGACGCTCCCGCGTCCAACAACCCCGGGTTCGTTCTGGGGTTCGGCTGTGGGCGGGGCCTCCGTGCCCCGCGTCCTGCCGCATCCTCGCGGGGGGACAGAGCCCCCGCCCACAAGGGCCGTAGCCGCAAGCGTCCCGCTTGCGGAGGTTTGCTTTCTCGCCCCTGCGCTCCGCGTGGGAAAGGACGCGGGCGGAATGCAGGATTCCGCCCGGCGTGTGGCGGCAAGCCCTTGCAAGATCGTTCGACGGGCTCACGATAGCACGTCAGCGTTCGGTTCGTTCCGAAACAGGCCCTGCGAAGGTGAGCCAGCCTCGCGGGCCAGCGCCCGGCCCAAGCGGCCCAACAGCCGTTGGGCAGCGGACGCCGCCTCGTCGAGCAGTTCGATGCGGAAGTGCCGCACGCCCAGGCGGTACAGTCGCCCTGCGGCCTCGACGGCGGACCCTGCCGCGGCGTGAAAGACGGTGTTGCGGCACGCCGCGTCGGCCCGCACGGGGTGCTCGGCCCCCCTGCGGTCGCGGAGCGCGAGGCGGGCGCGGCGGCAGGGCTGCCCGCAGTCGCTTCGGTCGCGCCCGCTGGACAGCCGCGCGGCGAACAGGCAATGCTGGGTATGGAACATGGCGGTGTGCTGGTGGACCACGGCCTCGATGCGCCCCGGGTCGAGGCGGCGCAGCAGCGTCGCCAGTTGCGCGGCATCGAGGTCCGGGCTGGGCGTGAGCCGCGCGAGGCCGAAGCGCGAGAGCAGCACGTCGGCGGCCAGCTCGTTGGCGGCGTGGAGCGAGAAGTCGCCCACGAGCGGCAGGCGGGGGGCGCGCTCGCGGCAGTAGGCCACGCTGGCGAGATTCCGAGCGAGCACGGCGTCGGGGCCGAGGGCAAGCAGCCGTTCCAACAGCTCCTCCTCGCCTGGCTTGATCGCCTGCGGCGTGGCGAGGCCGATGGCCACCCCGGCCGCGCGGGCGCGCGCCACCGCCTTGGCCTGCTCCGACGGGCGCGCGAGATCGCCGTAGACGAGCGCCGGCCTGGGCGCGTCCGCCGCGAGCACGGCGTCGAGCTGCTCCAGGCTTCTGACGAGGACGCAGAGGCTGGCCGCATCGTGCGTCGGCGCGGCGGGCGGCAACGCCTCGCGCAGGCGGTCGAGGGCGGCGGGGTCCGCGATGGCGTGCCGAGCGGCGGCCCGCCGCTGACCGAGCAGGGCCTCGACCGCCCGCCGGCGCAGGTCGTTGAGCACGCTCTTCGGCACCATGACGGGGTCGAGAGGGTTGGCCTCGACCGAGCGCAAGGCGAACGGCGTGCCGCCCAGCCTCCCGAGTTGCTCACGAAGCAGGTCCAGCGTCAGCGGGTGCCGTTCGGCGCGCTCCAGCGGGCGGTCCCACGCCACCGTAGCCGCGCGTCCGCCATCATCGCAAGCCGTTATCTGAAGGAGCTTTGCGAGCGGGGCCGCGACGCGGAAGTCGAGGGGCGCGGGCCGCGAGACAACGTCCCGGGCATAGCTCTGCTCGAGGCGTTGCCTCACGGCCGGGTCGTCGGTCTTCCACACCACGCTGCCCACGGGCACCGCGCCGGGGCGCACGTCCTCGCGGCGGAAGACGAGCAGCGTTCGGCCGCGCGGCCCCTGCATCGGCTCCACGGCCACCGCACGCCCCCCGGGTTCGTCATCCCCGGCGCCGCCGGTGTCGAACACGAGGCCGTCGCCCGGCTTCACCGCGCCGGGCGCCTCGAGGGCTACGACGATCCCACGCCGCGCCACGCCCACCACCTCGCCCACCCGCCGCCCGCGGCCCCTGGGCGAGCGGCCCACCACCAGTTCCTGGTGGTTCACCCCGTCGAGAAACCCGCGCGTGAACCCCCGCGAGAAGCCCTGCGCCAGTTCCGCCGCCTGCGCGGCCGAGAGCGTGAACCGTTCGCCTGCCATCGCCGCGTCCAGCGCCGCACGGTACACCCGCACCGCCGCGGCCACGTAGTCGGGGCCCTTGAGGCGCCCCTCGATCTTGAACCCCGCCACACCCGCTGCCACGAGGTCGGCGATGCGATCGTAGGCCGCCAGGTCGCTCGGACTCAGCGGATGGCGGCACTCGCCCGCGTCGAGCGGCTCGCCGTCGGCCACCACCAGGTAGGGCAGGCGGCAGGGCTGCGCGCACAGGCCGCGGTTCGCGCTCCGCCCGCCCAGGGCCAGGCTCGCCAGGCACTGGCCGCTGAACGACAGGCACAGCGCCCCGTGCACGAACACCTCGAGCTCGGCCTCGGTCGCCGCGGCCACGCTCCGAATCTCCCTCACCGACAACTCGCGCGCCAGGATCACCCGCCGCACGCCGAGCGACCGCAACAGCTCGATGCCGCGCGCCTCGGCGAGCGACATCTGCGTCGAGGCGTGCACCGGCAGGCTGGGCGCCAGCCGTCCGATGAGCGGCACGAGGCCCAGATCCTGCACGATCACCGCATCGGCCCCCGCCTCGGCGATGGCCCGCAACCGCTCCGCCGCGACCGCCAGCTCGTCAGGAAAGACCAGCGTGTTCAGCGCGACGTAGCCCCGCACCCCACGGTCGTGGAGATAGCCCAGCACCTCGGGCAGGTCCTCGGCCGCGAAGTTCGCCGCGCGAAGCCGCGCATTGAAGTCCTGGAGCCCGAAGTACACCGCATCGGCCCCGTTCGCCACGGCCGCGCGCAGCGCCGCACGGTCCCCCGCCGGGGCGAGCAGCTCGGGATGCGTCTTAGCCTGGCAGCTCGGGGGCATCTCCATCAACTCCTGGGCGCGGTCAGGATCACCATCATACCATATTCAGGCTGCGACCCAAGCCGTCTCCGCGCGAAGAGTCCGCCGTCCTGCTCGCAACCTGGCAATTCGGCGCCGGCAGCCCGAGCGCGGCCTCGGACCCGGCCGTCGCCGCCTTGACTTCCGGGCGCCGGCAGGTATAATCACGGGTGCTGTCGCACGGTCACCCGGCTCACCGCGACGCCTCCTTCACCACGGGGTGTGGCGCAGTTTGGCTAGCGCGCGTGCCTTGGGAGCACGAGGTCACCGGTTCAAGTCCGGTCACCCCGACCAGCCGGAACGAGAAGCCCTTCGGCGCAAACAACGTCGAGGGGCTTTCTCATGGCGGCACAGTGGCTGCGCCACGTGCGAGGGGTCAGGATACGGAAAGCCGCTGTAACTGAAGATCGGCTACACACGTGCGATCCAATCCCTTCGGGAGGGTAACGGGTAAGGCGAGCGCTGGAGGGCGTCTCCTTCCGAACGTCTTGGAACGTTCGGTAGGGGCGGCTCTCAGGCGCGCCCCTACGCTTCCTCACCCTTCTCGCCCCTACGCTCCGCGTGGGGGCGAAGATCCGGACGCTCCCGCGTCCAGCCCCAACCTCCCGCGGGTTCGCAACCCGCGAGAGGTTACCGACTCCCGCGTCCCCTCTTCCCGAAAACGAAGAGGCCGCGGAGCGGCCAAGAGACCCGTCTCCACGCAGAGCGTAAGGACGAGAAAGAGGGGCAGCGCATAGGGACAAAGGAGGCCACAGCGGGGGCCTCCCTCCCGAAGGTTCCAATCCCTTGGGGAGGGTAACAGGTAAGGCGAGCGCTGGGGGTCGTCTCCTTCCGAACGTATTGGAACGTTCTGGAGGGATGGCTCGCGGTCGGTTACAGGCGCAGCCTGGGTCTCTGGCGAAGGCCGGGGTTCGTATCGTAACCGCCTCTCCGTTTGCCAGCCATGTTGTTAAAACGCACAGGTGCGTTGATGGCTGGAAACAGTTTCTAAGTGTCTATACTACAAACACTTAGCCAGCTATTACAGAACGATAACAGAGCTGGCGTTGACAGATGGCAACATTGCTGGGGCCTTGCACCGCGCGACCCGGATCGAGACGCCAGCCGCACCACAAGCACAAGGCCGTAAAGTCCGCTGCCAGTGCAGGTTAGGCCGTCGAATCAGCAGGAGGCGCGCAGAGATGCTGCACCCGCTATCTGGCACACGAATTGCTGTGGGTAGAAATAGTGCTTTGTACTCATGCATTGGGGCCGGTCATGGCTCGCTCTGAGGAGGAACGGACGTGTCAACGCTGCCAAGGGTGACGGTGCCGTCGGGGGTGAGAGTGCTGATGCTGGGGCTCGCAGTGAGCCTGGTGCCCCATGCGGCCACCGCGGGGTTCATTCCCAGCAACCTGCCTGGCCTCCAGATCTGGCTCGATGCGGGCGACGTCAATGCCGACGGCGTGCCCGATGTGCTGCCGAACGGGACGGCGGTGCCGATCTGGTACGACCGGTCCGGCCAGGGCCATCGTCTCGTCGCCTGGAACAACGACCCCAATTACACTCCCAAGGTCTACAGCGCCGGCATCGGGGGCAGGCCGGTGGTGCGCTTCGACGGCAGCGATTACCTGTGGGCCGATAACTACGACTCGAATAATCCCTTCACGGTGTTCGCGGTGGCGAACATGGCGGGGACGCAGAACAACCGCCTGATCTCGTCGCAGAACATCAACTGGCTGATGGGCTATTGGGGGAACTGGGAGGGGGTGCTGCACGCCGACGGCTGGATCACGGACCCGAGCAACCCGAACTCGAGGACCTTCTCGCCGCCGAACACGACGCCCGACCTCTTCGCGGCGACGAACACGGGCGGGCCCAGCTACGCCTTCTACAAGGACGGGGTGAACATCACGCGGAACGCCACGGGCGGGAACGACCGGATCGGGCGTCTGGGCCTGGGGGCCTGGAACAGCCCGACGAACGAGGCCTCGCAGGGCGACGTGGCCGAGATCGTGATGTACGACCGGGTGCTGAGCGCGGCCGAGCTCAACAGCGTGGGCTACTACCTGACGAAGAAGTACGGGCTGACGACCGCCTACGGCCCGCCGGCCCCCGCGAACACGCTGACCTAGGACGGGTCGGTGAACAACTGGAGCGACCCGAACCACTGGACGGGCGGGCCGTTCCCGTCGGTGCCGATGAGCGAGGCGACCCGGGCGGTGGTGCCGGGCGGGAACGTGACGGTGGATGTGGCGGCCGCCGCGCACTCGGTGCAGCTCAACGGCGGGCAGGTGACGGTGGCGCCGGGCCGCACCCTCTCCCTGACCTACGGCATCGCGTCGGCCCCGGGCACCGCGGTGGCGCTCCAGGCGGGCAGTTCGCTGGTCTTCGACTGGGAGGGCGGGACGATCGACACGCTGGCCATCTCGGGCGACCAGGCGCGGGTCTCGACGAACCTGGGGGCGCTGAGCGTGGCGACCACGACGCTGGCGAGCAGCCTGATCAAGGACGGGCCGGGCCGCGTGAGCCTGGCGAGCGTGTCGGCGGCGCCGGGGTCGAGTTTCCGCGTCAAGGCGGGCACGCTGGCGGTCCAGGGGCCGAGCTACGCGAGTGCGGCCGACGTGGTGCTCAGCGGGGGCACGTTCGAGATCGCGGGGCAGACGAGCATCCTGCCGGGGCTGTGGGCGGGCTCGCACTCGGGCACCTGGTGGGGCGGGGCGAACCCGCGGAACCTGGGCATCTCGCTCGGCCCGGACGGGCTGTTGCGCGAGAACGGCCCGGGCATGGCCCGCCGCGAGGCGCACTGGCGGGCGGTGCGCTCGGACGGCGGCACGGGCCCGGACAACACGACGCTCATCTACACGGGCGAAGTGTATCTGGCCGGGACCACGACCTTCATCGAGCAGGACGATGACACGACGCAGCTGTGGGTGAACGGGGTGCAGCTCATCAGCGATGGCTCGTGGAACAACGCGGTGCGGGCGACCTACACGCCGCCGGCGCCCGGCTGGTACAGCTTCGAGGCGCGCTTCAGCAACGGGGGCGGCGGCTACGGCTTCTTCGGCCAGCAGGACACGGGCCAGGGCGACTCGAACTGGGACAACGCGGCGGTGCAGCACGGCTTCCGCTACGCGGCGGGGGCCGTCGGCGACGACAACGCCCTCAACTACCTGGCGGCGGAGGACCCGGGCGACGCCTCGCTGTTCCGCGTGATGGCCCGCGGCGCGATCAACGCGCCGGGGACGAATGTCTCGACCACGGTGCACACGACCGGCTCGCGGCTGAACGCCGTGACCGACATCGGCACGGCGGCCCTGGGCACCCTGCACGTGGGCGGGGGGTCCGACCTGACGCTCGCCGGGGCGGCGATGACGTTCGGCCCGATGTCGCTGGGTGCGGGGGCGACCCTCTACGGTCCCGCCCAGGGGATGACGCCCAGCAGCCTGCTGCTGGGCAAGAACAGCGCGATCGTCACCGGCGCCGGCGGCCTGGGGCTCACCGGCCCCCTGGTCACCACCGGCAGCGCCTCGATCGGCCCGTTCGGCAACCTCACGCCCTCGAGCTTCTCGGACCAGGACATTCAGGGCACGCTGCGGCTGCACGGCACGATGCGCCTCGTGCTCGACAACACGGTGCCGGGCACCGTGAGTGCGGAGCGGACCAACTTCCGGGTGGAGGACGACGCGCTGCTCCAGGCCAGCGGCCTCAAGCCGCTGGGCGTGGGCAGCAGCCCGTCGCTCTCGCTGGCGGGCGGCACGGTGATCCTCAACGGCCTGCCGACGGTGGTGCCCAACCAGTTGATGGGCTCGATCTTCCTGAACACGCCCGACAACGAGACGCCGGTGAACCTGGACGGGGCGGCCTACTTCCACTCGGGCGCGCGCACGTTCACGGGCGACAAGGCGAACACGATCCTCACGATGGCGGAGGCGCCCGGCCTGAGCATCCAGGCCGCGGGCACGCTTCAGAACTGGGGCGCCTGGGGCGGGGCCTTCACCACGGCCGAGCACTTCGTCACCGCCTTCAGCGGCCAGTTCGTGCCCTCCAGCACGGGCAGCTACAACTTCCGCTGGGACAACGACGACCGCGGCCTGATGTACATTGACCTGGACCACAGCGGCACGTTCGAGACGAGCGAGCGGGTGGCGGCCTACGCCTGGGGCGCCAACGGCAGCAAGAGCCTCACGGCGGGCCAGGCCTACAGCTTCCTCTACATGGCCCAGGAGTACGGCGGCGGCGAGAGCCTGAACTGGTGGGTCACGCCGCCGGGCGGCCCCGAGGTGCGCGTGGGGCCCGGCACGGCCGGCCAGGGCGGCACCTGGCAGCGGGTCGGCTTCGGCCCGATCTGGATGGCACAGACGAACGTGGACGTGAGCGCCGACTCGACCCTGGCGGTGGGGACCGACTCGTTCGCGCTCCTCGGCCGCCTGGGCTTCTCGGCGCCCGCGGCCCTCACGGTGAGCGGCTCGCCGGCGGCCGAGATCGAGTTCCTGGACACCACGCTCGGCGCGGCGGGCACCACCACGTTCAACGTCGCGCCGGTCGTCTACGCCGGCCCCTTGAACGGCGGCGGGCTGTCGCCCACGATCGCCAAGCAGGGCCTGGGCACGCTCGTCCTCAACGGCCCGGGCAGCGGGCTGGCGGGCGCGACGTTCGACATCCAGGGCGGCAGCCTGGGCGTGCTGCTGGGCCAGGCGGCGGTGGGCCCGGCGGGGATGCGGCTGGCGGGCGGCAACCTGATTCTCGCCAGCCCCGACGGCAGCGACCAGACCTTCGCCGGCCCCATCACATCCACGGCCAGCGGCCGCATCACGGCGGGCCTGGTCCACGGCTACGGCTCGCCGACCGGCGCCATGATCCTCAACAACGTCAGCCCCGGCGCCGGCAGCACGATCACGCTCCACGCCGAGGACCAGCACACGTTCCTCCTGCCCAACGGCGCGAGCGGCGCGGGCAGCCTGAACATCAACGACACGGACGTCACGATTGGCAACGCCGCGAGCCAGCTCGCCGTGAACCTGGCCAGCCTGAACGTGGCGGGCGGCACGACCACGCTCGTCACGCGGCCCACGCCGCCCCCGGGCACGGTCACGCTCACGGGCGGCCTCACGACCGGCGCGGCGGCCACGCTGGCCACCCAGGGCAGCATGAGCCTCAGTGCGGCCCAGCAGCTCTACCTGGCGGGCCGGCTCGTCATCGAGAGCGGCAACCTCACCCTCAGCGGCCCGGCGGGCGGCTCGATCCCCTCGGGCCTCGCGGGCTGGTACGACGCGAGCGACATCAACGCCGGCGGCCCGCAGCCGGGCAACGGCGCCGTCATCAGCACCTGGCTCGACAAGTCGGGCGCCGGCCACCACCTGGGCGGCGCGGGCCACGTCAACAGCGACCCGAACCTGGCCGCCGGCGCGCTCAACGGGCGCGACGTGGTGAGCTTCGACGGCGACGACTGGATCCGCACGGCCTACAACTTCGACCCGCTCACCAGCTACACCGTGCTCAGCGTGGCCCGCTACACGGACCCCGGCAACGCGGGGAACAGCGAGCGGGTGGTGAGCTCGAGCGGGCGCAACTGGCTCTTCGGCTTCCACGGGCAGCTCATTGACCGCTGGCACGCCGAAGGCTGGATCTACCCGCCGGGCGGCGGCGGCGGGGTGCCGGCCAACAGCAACTGGTACCTGCACGCCGGCACCATCGGCCCCGGCCCCAACCCGCCGGCCAGCTTCTGGAGCAACGGCACGCTGCTGGCCGCCAACAACTACGGCTCGGGCGACACGAACTACATGATCGGCCAGCTCGAGCTGGGCGGCTGGAACGGCGGCGGCGAGACCTCGGCGGCCGACGTCGCCGAGGTGCTGATCTTCGACCGCGTGCTCTCGGCCTCCGAGCTCAACAACGTGGGCGGCTACCTCAAGACCAAGTACGCCCTGGGCGCCTCCTACACGGGCGGGCTGACCAACTACCTGGGCGACGTGCTCATGCACCCCAGCACCAGCCTCACCCTCGCCGGCGGCGCACCGTACGCAGCCAACTCGATCGCCTCGACCGGCAGCCCGGTGGTCACGGGCGGCTTCGCCCTGGCCTCGCCGCCCGCCAGCCCGGCGGTCGCCGTCAGCCCCGACGGCGAGACCATGACCTTCGACGCCACCATCAACGCCGCCAGCTTCAACATCGGCGGCACCGGCACCGTGGCCCTCCAGCGCAACCTCGCCGTCGCCAGCGGCGGCCGGCTCACCAACACGACCGGCACCACGCTCGCCGCGCAGAACAGCCTGACCATTGACGCTCGGACGGGCGCGGTGGACCTCCGCGGCAACCTGGACATCGCCAGCGGCACGCTGAACATGTACCTCCCGGCCCCCGCGCCCCTGGCACCCGCCGGGCCGATCGCCTACTACTCGTTCGAGAAGGTGGAGGGGACCAAGGTCCTCAACGAGGGCACGCTGGCCCCCGCCAAGTACGCCTGGCTCGAGCGCGGCGCGGCCATCGGCGCCGGCAAGATCGGCGGCAGCGGCATGACCATCGTGGACGGCAGCCAGCAGTTCCTCAACGTGGCCCCCGTGGCCGGCCAGAACGCCTGGGGCCAGGGCATTGACATCGGCACCTCGTGGACCATCGCCGCCTGGTTCAATGACCTGCACGACACCAACAACTGGCGCACCCTCACCCGCGGCGCACAGAACGACCACCAGATCATGGTCGAGAACAACTCGAACAACCTGGGCACCTACGACAACGCCGGCGGCGCGAACTTCCTGGGCACCGGCTACAACCTGTTCCCCTACAACGGCTGGCACCACCTCGCGGCCGTCGGGCGGGCCGGCGGCAGCACCGACTTCTACGTGGACGGCGCCCTCGTCGGCTCCGTCGGCGTCCGCTCCACCACCGAGGTGAGCTGGATCGGCAACGGCTGGGGCGACTGGGGCCAGACCTTCGCCAACGTGATGGACGAGTTCTACGTCTACAACCGCGAACTCACCGTGGGCGAGATCGGCGCCCTCTACCAGGCCGGCCTGGCCGGCTTCTACGGCGCACCGCGCCTGGGCAACCTGAACATGGCGCCCGGCACCCAGCTCATCCTCAGCGACGGCCTCGGCGGCAGCCGCTCGGCCCAGTTCGACTCGATCGCCGCGGCCGGGGGCGCCACCATCCAGGGCGGCGTCACCGTGCTGGGCAGCGTGCGGCCCGGCGCCAGCCCCGGCACCCTCAACGTCGTCGGCAGCTACACCCAGGCCGCCGGCTCCACCTACCACTGGGAGTCCGTCGGCCCCCTCCCGGGCCAGAGCGACCTCATCGCCGTCAGCGGCTCCCCCGGCAACCTCGACCTCAGCAGCCCCTGGAACCTGGGCGTCTCGCTCGGGCTTGCGAACATCACCGCCCCCGCGCCCAGCTACAACCTCTTCACCTACACGGGTTCCCTCGTCGGCCCCCTGACCACGCCGACCCTGGTGAAGGACAACGCCTACGCCAACCTCATCACCGGCTACAGCGTCACCAACGCCCCGGGCGCGCCCAACGCCGTCCAGCTCAGCCTCACCCTGGCCAACGCCTCCGTGTGGACCAGCAACTCGGGCTCCGGTGGCACCACGGCCTGGAACCTGGCCTCGAACTGGAGCCCCGGCACCGTGCCCGACGGCACCCGCGCCGCCATCGTCCAGGACCCCGCCGCCAACCAGATCGCCACAATCACCCCGGCCATGGGGCCCCAGACCGCCCGCAACCTGATCGTCGACAACGGCGGCCACGTCCTCATCCAGCCCGGCGCGAGCCTCGAGGCGATCCAGACCGCCGATGTGCTGCCGACCGGCAGTCTGACCATAAACGGGAACTTCAAGGTTGCGGGCACGAACGTTGTGCCGCAGCCGAGCCTCTACACCGGCCTCATCGGCTATTGGCCCTTCAACGAGGGCAGCGGCTCGACGACGGCGGACCTGATCAGCGCCAACAACGGCACGATCTCCGGCGCCACGTGGATGAACGATCCCACTCGCGGCTACGTGCTGAACTTCCCGTCGGCGGGCTCCGTGAACCTGCCGGCCGCGGCCTTCGCGGCCCTGAGCGGCTCGCCCACTGTCACCATCTCGCTGTGGCAGTTCGGCGACGTGGCGGCCCAGCCCCGAAACGACTACGTGTTCGAGGCCCGTAACGCCGGCAGCCAGCGTGTCCTCGGCAGCCACCTGCCGTGGGGCGACAGCAACATCTACTGGGACGCGGGGAACACCACGGGCTATGACCGCATCAACCGCGTCGCCTCCCCCGCCGAGTTCGAGGGCATGTGGCACAACTGGGTCTTCGTCAAGGACGCGGGGGCCGGCACCATGGCCCTCTACCTCGACGGCAACCCCGTGCCCTGGCACTCGGGCGCGGGCCTCACCCGCACCATAGACACCATTACTTCCTTCTATGTGGGCGCCAACGGCGCCGGCGGCGAGAGCTATGCGGGCATGATAGACGACTTTGCAGTGTGGAGCCGCGCGCTCACGACCGCCGACATCCAGGCCCTCTACTCGCTCGGCCTGACCCCCGTGCGGCAGGCCATCCTCACCACGGCCGGCACCACCACCATCGGCCCCAACGCCACGCTCGATGTCACGCGCATTGACGTCATCGGCGGCACTACGAGCGGCCCGACGTGGCCGATTGGCGACAAGGCGCACCTGGGGCCAATCACCACGCTGCGCCTGGCCGGCGGCAACCTGGCGGGCAACTTCACCTCCGCCAACACCAGCACGGCGCCCGGCGCCTACGCCTTCGAAGTCGAGAACGGCACGGCCTCGGCGAGTCTGTACGCCCCCACGGCCTCGCTGCGCAAGAGCACGGCCGGCGCGGTCAGCATCTCGGGGCAGGTAGACCTCAACTCGATTCTCGTGGAGGCGGGCAAGCTGACCTTCGAGAACGGCCCGCCGCTCACCGCCAACTCGGTGAAGATCACGGGCGGCGAACTGGTGAGTGCGAAGAACTCCCAGATCGGGACCCTGAACCTCGCGGGCGGCACCACCACCCTGATGCGCAACACCACGGTCACCGGCACCCTCGGCGGCCCCGGCACGCTGGTGACCGATGGCACCCTCACCCTGGACGTCTCGACGGCGGCGGTAGGCCATGGCGGCCTCCTACACGTCACCGACAGCCAGCAGGCCGCGGCCGGCCACCTCACGCTGAACCTGCCCACGCCGGCCATGGCCCAGGCCGTGCTCCAGGACTTCGATGCTCCCGGCACGAACTACGTCACCTGGCAGCAGGGCGGCGTGCCTGGCCCCACCATCATCAACCTGGGCGCGCCGCACAACAACGTCATGCAACTCCTGGCCAACGTCAACGGCCAGGCGAATAGCATGGCCTTCGACCGCACCCTCGTAGGCGCCTATCCTGGCATCAGCGCCAAGTTCGACATGCGGATGGGCAGCGGCGCCGACGGCGGCGCCTTCGCCCTGCTCAGCACCGCCAACTTCGGCACCAGCGGCACCGGCCCCGGCAGCCCGCCCTGGGAAGAGCCCAACATCGCCGGCTCGTTCGCCGTGGGCTTCGACGTCTACGACAACATCTACGAGGTCTCGCTCCACTGGAACGGCGCGGCCATCGCCGCCCGTCAGACCTATGACTACCGCAACAAGGGCTGGCAGAACGTCAGCATTGACGTCGTCAACGTCGCCGGCGGCGCCAACGTGTCCGTGGACATCGCCGGGAACAGCATCTACTCCAACTACTTCATCCCCGGCATGACCGCCTACGAGAGCCGCGCGCTCATCGGCGGCCGCACGGGCGGGCTCAACACCAACTTCGAGGTGGATAACATAGATGTGAAGATGGGCATGCCGATGGCCAGCTTCGGCGACCTCCAGCTCGACCCCACGACCCACGTCACCCTCGCTGGCGGCGGCGTGGCTAAGTTCGCCTCGATCGGCGCCACGGCCGGTCCCAAGGTCGTCGGCGGCCTCGTGGTGGGCCCCACCGCGGGCGGGCCCGCCGAAATCTACGGCACCAACCCCGGCGTGTACATGAGCGCCGCGGTCAACGCCACCACCTTCCAGGCCAGCGGCACGGGCAAAGTCGGCCTGACCGACGGCTCGAGTCTGGTCGTCAGCCCCGGCGGCATCCTGGGCATCCCGGAAGGCATCAGCCTGCTCACCAGCGGTAACGTTACCATCAACGCCGCCTCGGCCGGCGTGCAGTTCAAGGGCGAGCTCCAGATCGCCAGCGGCACCCTCACCCTCCTCCCGCCCGCCGCGGTGGCCCTGCCCGCTGGACCCGACGCCTACTGGAAGTTCGACGAGACCTCCGGCAGCGCCGCCTACGACTCCAGCGGCAACAACCGCCACGGCACCCTCGCCGGCAACGCGGCCTTCGTCCCCGGCGGCGGCATGGCCGGCGGCGCCCTCGTGCTCGACGACGCGGGCGACTGGGTCACCGTGCCCGGCGCGGGCAACCGCGTGAACATCGACAACAAGTCGTTCACCCTTAGCATCTGGGAGAAGCGCACCGGCAGTGTCACCGACTCCGACTACTGGTTCGGCCAGGGCGACGTGGGCGCCACCCGCAACGCGCTCCACGTCGGCTTCCGCAACCAGAACACCCAGACCTTCGCCTTCTACGCCGACGACCAGAACTACGACAACCCGGCCGTGCTCCAGGACACCCAGAACTGGTACCACTGGGTGATGACCTACGACGTCTTCACCAACCAGCAGCAGGTGTGGCTGAACGGCGCGCTGGTAGACACCGAGACCCGCGGCGGCCCCTTCGTGAGCAGCGGCAGCAACGACTTCTGGATCGGCCGCACCATCGGCGGCAACGAATTCGGCGGCCTGCTCGACGAGGCCCTCGTCTACGGCCGCGTGCTCACGCTCTCCGAGATCCAGGCCCTCTACCAGGCCGGGCGCCAGGGCGGCTTCGGCGCCGCCCGCTTCGGCCACCTGGACATGGCGGCTGGCACCCAGCTCCTTCTCGGCAACAACAACCCCGTCGGCTTCACCTCGGCCACCCTGATGGGCGGCGCGCAAATCACCGCCCCGGGCGGCGTGCTCCTCGACCGCTCGCTCGTGCTCGATCCCGGCGGCACGGCCACGCCCACCCTCATCGGCCCGCTCACCATCGGCGACGGCCTCGTCTACGACTGGAGCTTCAGCAAAGGCTCGGCCGACGTTATGACCATCGTGGGCGACCTCCAGTTCGACAAGACCTTCACCCTGCGGCTCTTCGCCCTCGGCGGCACGCTGCGGCCCACCGACATCCTGCCGATCTTCCTCTACAGCCAGGGCCTCTACGTGGACGGCCTGCCCTGGAACGGCACCACGAACCCGCTCCAGTACACCATCGAGATGGGGTACCTGCCCGACTGGGGCTACGTGTGGGACCTGAGCGGCGCGTCGCTGCTGGTGAACCCGCTGAACCTGCCCCAGGGCATCTACCTGACGGGGGCGGAGGTGTTCGCGGTGCCCGAGCCGGGCACGCTGGCGTTGCTGGGGCTGGGGGCCTTGGCGCTCTCGCGCCGCCGGCGCCG
>Ga0116145_1002864_pt1 | contig 15103 bp, 15 predicted proteins | sample AD_JPNHG1_MetaG_FD_89747 | JGI IMG/M metagenome (GOLD analysis project Ga0116145, IMG submission 89747) | Active sludge microbial communities of municipal wastewater-treating anaerobic digesters from Japan - AD_JPNHG1_MetaG | ecosystem: Engineered > Bioreactor > Anaerobic > Digestate | place... | reverse complement strand
GTGGCGTTCCTCCTCGGCCTCCCCCTCGGCCTGGCCGTGGGGTTTGAGTCCAAGCTGGATCGGTACCTTTCGCCCCTCATCTACCTCCTTTACCCGATGCCGCCGGTGGCGCTCCTCCTCTTCCTCTACCTCGCGTTCGGGCTCGGGGAAGTGGTGCGGCTGGTGGTGGTGGTGATGGCCCTCTTCTTCCAGGTCGTCGTCGCCGCCCAGGGGGCAGCCAAGTACATCGTCCCCTCCCACGTCACCGCGGTCCGGTCCGCCGGCGCAACGCGGTGGCAGATCTACCGCCACGTCGTCCTCCCCGCGACCCTCCCCAGCGTCCTCACCGCGGCGCGGGTATCGGTGGGCCTGGGGATCACCATGCTCTACATCGCAGAGACGAAGCTCGGAGTGCTCCTCGGGCCGGGGGCGGGCCTGGGACGGTTCATCGAGTACTACACGTTCCGGGGGGACATCTCGCTCGCCGGCGTGGTGGGGTTGGCCCTACTCGGGCTCCTGTTCTACGTCGTCCTCGAGCTTGGGGAGCGGGTCCTGTGCCGATGGAAGTTCGTGGGGGCGCGGGGTGGCACTTAGGCGCGTCCTGTTCGTCCCGAACTTGGCCCGCCCGGCCGCGGTCGCCGCGACGGAGCGAGGGCTGGCCTGGTGCCGCAGGGAAGGGATCGCTGCCGAGACCGGTCCGGGGAAGGGACCCCCCCGCGAAGAGGACCTCGTGGTCGCGGTGGGGGGCGATGGGACGCTCCTCCGGGCCGCGGCGCTCGTCTACCCGCGCCCGGTCCCGCTCTTGGCGGTGCACGCGGGAGGCCTCGGGTTCCTCGCGGCGTGCGCTGGGGAGGAGATCGAGGGCGCCCTCGATCTGGTGGCAGCGGGACAGTATCAGGTGGAGCGCCGGGCGCGGCTCCTGGCCGAGGGACCAGGGTTCACCCGTTCCGCGTTGAACGACGCGGTGGTGGTGGGGCCGGACTCCGAGCGGTTCACGGCGCTCGAGGTGGCGGTGGACGGGGAGCCGGCGCTGGCCGTGGAGGGCGATGGCCTGATCGTCTCCACCCCCACCGGGAGCACCGCCTACGCCCTCGCCGCCGGAGGGCCGGTACTCGCCCCATCCGTGGCGGGTCTCCTCCTCGTCCCGCTTGCCCCGCACCGCTTAGGGATCCGGCCCTGCCTCGTGCCCCCCCAGACCCAGATCTCGATCCGCCTGCGGCGACGGGGCCGCCTCCTCCTCGATGGGAACTCCGTCTGCGAGCTGGAGCCGGAGGCAGTGGTGAACGTGACCACGGCGCCGGCGGAGACCTTCCTCGTCCGCCTGGCGGGTACAGGGTCGTTCTTCACGCGCTTGAGGGGCAAGCTTGATCTGTCAGACTAGAAAGGGGGAACGATGAACGTAGAAGGGCTGCTCGAGGGTGTGCTCAAGGAGCGGATCGCCGACGACCTGGAGCTGGTCGCCATCCGCAACCGGGAGGAGCTGACGCGGTTCACGGATTGTCAGATCCACCAGAACGTGGCGGCGGTGGACACAACCGTTCACATCCGGGCGTGGGTGGAGGGGAAGACGGGCGTGGTGACGACGAACGACCTCACCGCCCAGGGCCTGGCGCGGGCAGCCAGGGACGCGGCGGCGATGGCCCGGGCCCAAACCCGCCCTGCCGGCTTCTCCCCTCCTGCCCCGCGTCCGGTCCCGACCGTGAGCGCTTGGGACGAGGCGACGTGGAACGCCCATCCCGACGAACGGGCGGAGCTCGTGGCGCGGGCGGTGAAGGGGGCCGCGGCCCTCGGGTTCAACGCGTCGGGGTCGCTTTCCACCGGGGGCAGCGAGCTGTGGGTGCGCACGACGCGCGGTGTGGATGCTCACCACCGCATCTCCGCCGTGCGGTTCGTGACTGTGGTCATGGGGAAGAGCGGCGGGTCAGGGTACGCCGAGTTCTCCGGCACCAAGCTCGCCGACTTCGTGCCCGAGGAGGCCGCCGACCGGGCGCTCGCGAAGGCCCGGCTGTCAGAGGTGCGAGTGCCACTCGAGCCCGGGGCGTACACGGTCGTCCTCGAGGAACCGGCGATGGCCACCCTGCTGGGGATGCTTTCCTCAATGGGGTTCTCCGCCCGGGCGCTCCTCGAGAAGCGGAGCTTCTTCGTGGGGAAGCTCGGCCAGAAGCTCGTCTCCGAGGGCGTGACCGTGTACGACGACGGCCTCCACCCCCAGACGACGATGATGCCGTTCGACTTCGAGGGGGTCCCCAAGACGCGGGTGTACTTCTTCCGGGCCGGGGTTGCGGAGGGAGTGGTCCACGACTCGCGCACCGCGGCCCTCATGAACACCGTATCCACTGGGCATGCGCTTCCCCCGTCAGCAGCGGGGTGGTCTCCGATGCCGATGCACCTCGTGATGGAGCCCGGGGAGGCGACAGACGAAGCGCTCCTCGCCGGGGTGGGGCGAGGCCTCCTCGTCACGCGGTTTCACTACGCACGCACCGTGGACCCGATGCGGGGCGTGATCACGATGATGACCCGCGACGGGGTATTCCTCATCGAGGAGGGGAAGATCAAGGGGGCGGTGGAGGACATGCGCGTCACCGAGTCCGGCCTGCGCGCCCTGGCGAACGTGGAGGCGGTGGGCCGCACCCGGCAGCTCATTACCCATGGCGAGGGGGTGGGAGCGGTCCTCGTGCCCAAGGCGCGGATCGCGCAGTTCACGTTCACCGGTCGCACGGAGCGGATGTGACATGGGCGCCCTACAGGAACTGAAGGACTACGTGCGGGAGATCAACGAGCTTCACTCGGCCATCGCGTTGTGCGCCTGGGACCAGCGGACCCACATGCCGGAGAAGGGCGCCGAGGCGCGATCCAAGGTCCTGGGCCGACTGGAGCGGCTGGCGTTCGAGCGGGTGGTGTCCGATCGGATGGGCGGCCTCCTCGCCGCCGCCGAGCGCGAGGGGGCATCCACGGAGGTGGATCAGGCCCTCCTCCGCGTCTGGAAGCGCGACCACACCCGGAACCGCGCTGTCCCGCCCGACCTCTACCAGCAGTTCGTCGAGACCACGAGCCGCGCCGAAACCGTATGGGAGAAGGCCAAGGCCACGTCCGATTTCGCCCTGTTCCGACCCCACCTCGCCGAGGTCGTGGACCTGGTGCGGGAGATAGCGAAGCTGGTCGGGTACAAGGAGAGCCCCTATGACGCCCTCGTGGACGAGTACGAGCCCGGGATGACGACCTCGGCCCTCCGGGCCCTGTTGGGGAGCCTACGCCGGGAACTGGTCGCGTTCCTGAAGGAGCTCGCCCGCGGCACGCCTCCCCACGAGCTCCCCGCCGGGACATTCCCCCTCGCCGCCCAGCGCCAACTGTGCCGCGAGGCGTTGGAGTGGATCGGGTACGACTTCGCGGGCGGACGGCTCGACGACACTGTCCACCCCTTCACGATCGAGGTCGGCGTGGGCGACGTGCGGGTTACGAACCGGTACCAGGAGGATGATCCGTTCCCGGGGCTGTTCGGGGCCCTCCATGAGGGCGGGCACGCCCTGTACGGACAGGGCGTGGATCCACAGCTCGCCTGGACCGGGCTCGCCGGGGGAGCCTCCTTCGGGATCCACGAGTCCCAGTCACGGTTCTGGGAAAACCAGATTGGGCGGAGCCGCGCCTTCTGGCGCTACAGCCACCCCCACCTCGTCCGCCACTTCCCGGCCCTGGCCCGGACGAAGCCCGACGACATCTGGCGGCACGTGAACCGGGCCCAGCCGTCCCTCATCCGTGTCGAGGCCGACGAGGTCACGTACAACCTCCACATCTGCCTCAGGTTTGAGCTCGAGGTAGACCTCATCGAGGGCCGGCTGACGGTGGACGAGCTCCCCGCGCGGTGGGACCAGGCGATGGCCGACTACCTCGGGGTGACCCCACCCGACGATGCCCATGGCGTCCTGCAGGACGTGCACTGGTCGGGGGGGATGTTCGGGTACTTCCCGTCCTACACCCTGGGGAACCTGTACGGGGCCCAGATCACGGAAACAGCGGAGCGGGAGATCCCGCGGTTCTGGGGCAGGGTGCAGGCGGGCGAGCTCGCCCCGATCCGGGACTGGCTGAGGGAGAAGGTCCATCGCCATGGTCGGGTGTACCTGCCCGATGAGCTCGTGCGGCGGGTCACCGGGAGCGGGCTCTCCGCTGAGCCCTTCCTGCGCTACGTGCGCACTAAGTACAGCGAGGTGTACGGGCTGTAGGGAAGCCGCGGAGACGGACATGGCATCTGCCCGTTCCATGTCCGGGCTGCAGGCCGGGCCGCGCCTCTCCCCGGGTGCCGGTGGTCGCTCGGGTGGGAGGGCGGCTCCGTGGGGTCAGCTCAGCAACAGGGGACCGCTGTCCTGCTGAGGCGACGGCGGAGGGCCGTCCGGGATGAAGAGGCGCCCGGGCCGAAACGTCGCCGCGATAAGACCCGCAACGCCTACCCCCAGAAGCCGAACCCCGTTCTCGACGTGGAGATCGCCGCGCTCGAGGAGGGCCACAGCCTCGTCCGCGATGATCCCGGGATGATCGGTCGGCTCCGGCAGCCGTACTTGGCGGGTGCGGGTCGTGAAGTCCGACCAGCGGATCTTGATGCGCACCGTCGAGCCCAACAGGCTCTCGGCAACGAGCCGCGCCGAGACCAGGGCCGCAAGTCGACGCAGCTCGCGCACGACCGTGTCTTCGCGGAGCAGATCCTCGTGGTAGGTCACCTCTTGGGAGATGGACTTCGCCTCTCGGGCGGGGACAACTGGGGGAATCGTCCACTCCGCGCGCCAGCCCCCACAGGCGCGCGCCCTGTGTGGACCAAAACCACGAGTAGAGGAGGCTCGCGTCGGTTCCCCGTAGATCGCCTGCTGTACGGATGCCGCGCTCGGCGAGTTTCTTCGCCGTGCGAGGCCCCCCCAGCCGGCCCACAGACAGAGGAGCCAGAAACCCGTCCATGTCCTCATCGCGGATCACGCACACCCCTTGGGAAGGTCCGCGCGTGAGCTGCGTACCCGCGAGATCCGCGAACGCCTCATCGAGAGAGAGGCTCGACCAACGAGCTGTACGGGGCCGACTCCGCCCACGACCACCGGGCGGCCGCGGAGGTCGGACCGGTCGAGCTGCTCCGCGGACGTGAAAAAGGCGTCCATGTCCACATGTAGGATCGACCGCTTCATGCCGCAGTCGTAGCCCAATTGCGTGGCTGGGGCAGGGTCGTCGGCAGCCCCGCGCCCGACATGCCGCCATTTCCTCAGTGCAGACCCACTGCTAGAATCCACGGCGCAGACAGAACGTTCTCCGGACATCCCGCAGCGAGGACAAACGAGGAGGCAACGGTGGAGATCCTCAAGGTCGCAGCTACATCCAACCCCAACGCCGTCGCCGGCGCCATCGCTGGGGCGCTGGAGGCGGCCGGACTCGTCGAAGCCCACGCCATCCGTGCCGGCGCTGTGAACCAGGCGGTCAAGGCGATCGCCATTGCCCGTCGCCTCGTCGAGCGGGAGGGAGAGTTGGAAGTCAAGGTGGTTCCGGGTTTCGTTGACGTGGAGGTCGCGGGGGAAGTTCGGACGGGCATGAGGTTCGTGATCCAGCGGTAATGTGGCTCGAATCCCGTGTTCGAACCGCCGTGGCCAAGGCGCTTGCCGCGTGGGACCTCGGCCCATCGGTGCAGATCCCCGTTGAGCGCACAACGCGGCCGGAGCATGGCGATCTCTCGACCCGGGTCGCATTCGTTCTCGCCCGGGCGCGCGGTGGCGCTCCGCAGGAGATCGCCGCGGAGTTGGCCTCACGCCTCGCCGGACTGCCCGTGTTCCGGTCCGTGGAGGCGGCAGGCGGGTTCGTCAACTTCTCTCTTCACCCGTCAACCGTGCACGGCGCATTGCGCCGGGTTCTCGCCGACGGTGTCCGCTATGGCCGAGGCAGTGAGGGGGCCGGGAAGATGGTCCAGGTCGAGTTCATCTCCTCGAACCCCACCGGCCCACTGACCGTCGGGCACCTGCGCCAGGCAGCGGGGCGACGTCGTCGCCGAGCTGTACGCCCAACTTGGATGGGACTGCGTCCGCAAGTACTACCTGAACGATGAGGGGAAGCAGATGGACCCCCTCGCCCAGTCCCTGTGGGCCCGGTACCGGCAGGCGCTCGGGGATGGGCAACCGGTTCCGGAAGCGGGTACCACGGCGATTGCCTCGCCGCGAGGGGGGAGAACCTGGCCCAGACGTGGGGGAATGTTTGCACCGCCTGGGATGGAGTAGCGAAGACCATCTTCCGGGAGGAGGCCACGGCAAGGATGATGGCGATGATCCACGAGGATCTCGATGCGATCGGGGTCCAGTTTGACGAAGGGTTCGATCTCGTGGTGGACGTGCAGGGAGCCGACCATGTGGACGAGCAACGTCAGGTGCAGCTTGCCCTGAATTTGGTCGGCCTTCCCGAGGGTTTCGTCCGCTACTGCCTGCACCAGTTCGTGACCCTCAAGGGAGAGGAGGGAGTCCAGCGCATGTCCACCCGCGCCGGCCGGTTCCTGCGGCTGAAGGATCTGGTCGCCGACGTCAGCCGCGATGTGGCTCGCTACTTCATGGTCATGCGCAAGCCAGGCATCCACCTTGTGTTCGACTACGATCTGGCGCGGGACACGAGCATGGAGAACCCAGTCTACCATGTGCAGTACGCGCACACCCGCATCGCCTCCGTGTTCCGCGAGGTGGAGCGGGCGGGCGAGGTTCCCTCGGATCTGGGGTCCGTTGACCTTTCGCCCTTGGACGATCGTCGTGAGCTGGACATGATCAAGGAGCTGGACCGGTTCCCAGACGTCGTGCAGATGGCTGCTCACGAGTTTGGCCCGCACCTCCTGTGCGAGTACCTGGAGGGTCTGAGCGGTCTATTTCACCCGTACTCCGCCCACGTACGGATCCTCGGAGGGGTTTGACTTGTGCTGAACCGGGGCTTGGGAATCCTTGGCGTATCGGCCCCCGAGGCGATGTAGGCCTTCCCTGATCCGCACTTCCAAGAGAGACGATGCCCAACGACCGAACGCCGTTTCTGGGACCGACTGAAGAGAGGACTGGCCCGCACCCGAGACGGACTTCTGGGACCGGTGCAGGAGAGTCGCCAGGAGATCGGCCCGGCCCTCGTGGACCGGCTAGAGGAGGTCCTCCTCGGCGCGGATGTGGGCCCTGAGGACACGGCGGTGGTGGTCAGCGCGGTTCAGGGCGCCCTGTCCGGGAAGAGCCCCACCTGGGATGCCATCCAAGATGCGCTTGAGCGTGCGCTTCTGGGCGTGCTGGACGGAGCGGAACGCACCCCGAGCTGGGGCGAGCAGCGCCCCGCGGGAACGACCACCGAGTCGCCGAGCGCAAGTAAGGCGAGGAAGGGGGCGTACGGGTACTTGAGGGTGAACCGCACCGAGCTTCCGTCGGCGACGACGTCCTGGACAGCCGAGTAGAGGCTGCGGTTCGGGTGGCCCGTCTGGGGATCGAGGGTCCGCCCGAAGCTCCGCCGCACCGCCTCCGCATCGCAGGGCGTGCCATCGTGAAACTGGACCCCCTCTCGAACGGTTAACGTGTACTCCAGGCTGTCCTCCGACACGCTCCACGACGTGGCGAGCTGGCCGTGGAGGTTCGCCTGCGCGTCGAACTGGACCAGACACTCGTACACGTTGTGGTGCAGCAGGAGCTTGATCACCGCCGCGGCGTTGGTCGTGGGATCCAGCCCTGGGGGCTCGGTAGACACAGCCACGACCAGCGCGGTCCCCACGCTGGACCATGTTCCCAAGACCACGGCCACCAACCCAAGAGCGATCTTCCGCCCCTTCTTCTTCCTCCTTCGGTCATCCCGCGACGCCACCGCGTCGCGGCGCTCGCCCGCATCGTGCTATCCCTGTCTCGCTCAGCCGTGTGGCTGGTTCAGGTCCTCCAAGACTCCCTGGGCCACGAACACCACCCGTTCGCACACGTTGGTGACGAGGTCAGCGGTTCGTTCCAGCCCATGGCTTGCCCACATCAGGTACGTGGCCTGGGTCACCGTGCGCGGGTCCTGGATCATGAGCAGGAACAGCTCGCGGTGCACCTGGTCGTGGAGCGCGTCCACCTCGTCATCCCACGCTGCCGCGCTCCGGGCTGCGGCTGCGTCGCGACGGACAAAGGCATCCAGGGCCTCCTCAAGCATGGCGACGACGAGGTCCGCCATCCGCGGGATGTCGACGAGCGGCTTGATCAACGGCTCATCGCCCATCCGGATCACGAGTCGGGCGACCCCGGCCGCATGGTCGCCCATCCGCTCGAGGTCGGTCGCGATGTGGAGGATCGCCGTCAACACCCGCAGGTCACTCGCCATCGGCTGCTGGGTGGCGAGGAGGGCCAGGCACCGCTCCTCAAGGCTGAACCGCCGTCGGTTGATGTCGTCGTCGGCGCGGTCTACCCGTTCCGCACGATCGACGTCCCGCGCTCGCAGCGCGCAGACGGCCCCACGGACAGCCTCTCCCACCGCCTTCCCCAGGGCGACCACCTCTCCCTCCAACGCGCGCAACTCGCGCTCGAATGCTTCGCGCACCATCTACCCAAACCTCCCCGTAATGTACGCCTCGGTGCGGCTGTCCTTGGGGCGGGTGAAGATCTCCCGCGTCGGCCCGAACTCCACCAGCTCCCCGAGGAGCATGAACGCGGTGAAGTCGCTCACCCGCGCCGCTTGCTGCATGTTGTGGGTCACGATCGCCACCGTAACTGAACTTGCCAGCTCGCGGATCAGGTCCTCGATCTTCGCTGTGGCGATCGGATCCAACGCCGAGCACGGCTCGTCCATGAGGAGCACCTCCGGGTCCACGGCCAGGGCGCGGGCGATGCACAGCCGCTGCTGTTGCCCGCCGGAGAGGTCGTAGCCGGTCTTCCGGTGGAGATCATCCTTCACCTCATCCCACAGCGCCGCCTTCTCCAGGGCCGACTCCACCCTCTTTGCGAGATCCCCGCGGAACCCGTTGATCCGCAACCCGAACGCTACGTTCTCGAACACGGACTTCGGGAACGGGTTCGGCTTCTGGAACACCATGCCAATGTGGCGCCGCACGTTCACGGGATCTACCCCACGCCCGTAGATTCTCTCCCCGCGGAACAGGATCTCCCCTGAGGTGCGCACGCCGGGGATAAGGTCGTTGAGGCGGTTGAACGCCCGGATGAGGGTGCTCTTCCCGCACCCCGACGGACCGATAATCGCCGTGATCTGGCGCTCAACGATGTCCAGGTTCACCTCGATCACGGCCTGATGCGAGCCGTACCACAGGCTGAAATCGCGCGTGCTGAGGACAGGAAGTTCCTCGTGCTCACTCACCCCGACCACCTCCGTTGGAATCGGTTGCGCAGGACGATGGCCACCGCGTTGAGAACGAGAAGAAGGGCCACAAGGATCACGATCGCCGCCGCGGCCACCGCTGCGAACCCGTCTTGGGGACGCGTGGCCCACTCGAAGATCTGGAGCGGCACAACGGTGAAGCTGTCCCTCAGTCCCTGCGGAACGTAGGTCACGAACAGGAATGCCCCGAGGAGGAGGAGCGGGGCTGCCTCTCCCAACGCTCGGGAGAAGGAGAGGATCGTCCCGGTGAGAATCCCCGGCAGCGCGTACGGGAGAACGTGGTGCCGCACCGTCTCCCACCGCGTGGCCCCGACGGCGAGTGCAGCGTCACGGAGGGTTTGCGGAACGGACCGCAGGGCCTCCCGGGCCGCGACGATCAGCATTGGCAGGATGAGGATGGACAGGGTCAGGCCGCCGGCGAGGACACTGCGCCCCGCGCCCAGTGCGCGCGCAAACACCTCGAGCCCGATGATCCCAACCACTGCGGATGGTGTTCCGGCGAGGTTCGCGACGAGAACCTCGATGATCCGGGTCAGGACGTTGGTGGGCGCGTACTCCTCAAGGTACACCGCCCCAGCGATCCCCAACGGGAACGCGACCACCGCCATCACGAGCACCACGTACACCGACCCCACGAACGCCGGCAAGAGTCCTGCCCGCTCTGGGTACCGCGGCTCGTTGAGGGAGGTCAAGAACGTCCACCACGCGCGGACTGGGTCTCGGACGAACCGCAGCTCAGCCTGTACAGAAGGATCCCACAGAACAACCTGTCGCTCCCCCTCCCGGTCCAGGGTCAGCTCGATCGGCGTGCCCTGGGTCCGGGCGGCCACCACGAGCGCTTCCCACGCTTGCCGCGTTCCCGTGATCGGGATCCCCGCAGCCGCGACGAGGGCATCGCCCGCCCGAAGGCCCGCCGCCTGAGCCGCGACTGAGGGGGAGGTGAGGAGCACGCAAGGTTCTCCCCCCGTCGATGCGGCCCGCAGCGTGCCAAGGGTGATCTCGGATCGGGGAATCCACACAACGGAGAGGTTCACCTCTTGCCCGCCGGCAGCCTCCCCCACCGCGTCCCATGCGCGGCTCGGACGGTCTACGGCAACACCGGCGACCTCGATCAGCGCGTCCCCGCGGGACATCCCCAACCCAGCGGCGGGCGAACCGCTCTCAACCTGGGCGATGCTGGCATAGGCCAACGAGTCGCGCGTGCCCGGGACGTCCATGCTGCGCAAGGAAAGGGAGATCCCTGCCTGCGCCGTGGACCGCATGGAGGTAATCGGACCGGCCTGAAGGGCGGTGATGGCGATGAGGACGATCAGCACAACGAGACTCACACCGAGCGCGCCCCCGGCGAGAAGGGCGAACGCCCACTCCAGGGCGCGTCGGCCCCTCATGCGTACTTCTCCCGGAACCGCTGGATGATGAGGTAGCTGATCGTGTTCAGGAACAGCGTGGTGAGGAACAGGAGCAGCCCAATCGCGAACACCGCGGCCCAGATGAACGCGGTCGCCTCATGATCGCCGGTGGCGATGTTTACAATCGCCGTGGTTAGGGTGAGGAGGGGCTGAGTTGGGTCGGGCGGCCAGGTCGGGGTCCGGCCCGCGGCGAGGGCGACGATCATCGTCTCCCCCACGGCCCGCGTCATGGCGAGGATGAACGCGGCGCCGATCCCAGACAGGGCGGCCGGGATCACCACCCGAGTCACCGTCTCGAACCGGGTTGCTCCCAAGGCGCACGCTCCCTCCCACAACGAGCGGGGCACGGCATACAGGACGTCCTCGGACAGCGACGCCATGTAGGGAACGATCATGATGCCCATGACCAGACCCGCGGACAGCCCGTTCCAGAACCCCAGCACGGGGAAGGCCCTCTGAAGAAGGGGTGTGACGAACCTCAGGGCGAAGAACCCATAGACCACCGTCGGGACACCTGCCAGAAGCTCAAGGACGGGTTTCAGCATACGCCGTACTGGGTTGGGGGCGTAGGCGCTGAGGAACACAGCCGATAGTAGCCCCATCGGCACGGCGACAGCAAGTGCGATCCCCGTCGTGACAGCCGTCGCTCCCACCAACGGCAGAACCCCGTAGCTGGACGGTTCGTGAAGCGGAGCCCAACGGGTTCCCCGCAGGAACTCCCCCAACGGAACCGTCTGCAGGAACGGGATGCTCCCCTGGATGAACAGGGCGATGATGGTGAACGTGAGCACCACTGCCAGCAGGCCCGCGGCGGTGAGCCCCACCGTGGCGAGCCCCTCGCGGCGGCGGCGGCCGCGAGGGGCTCGCGAGAGGGAGCGAGGGGTTGACGACATCCTCGACACTACCGACCGGCGTGCGCCCGGTACACCCGAGCGATGTCGTCAATAGTGAAGCCGGTGATCGTCCCGCCGAACGCGGTCCCGGTGATCCGGTTTGTCCAAACCGCCCGCGAGGCTTCGCGGAGCTCGAACGGGATTGGGAGGTAGCCCACGTCCAGCATGAACTCGTGGTCTCCGATGACCTCCTCGCTCAGGTAGAAGTTCACGAACGCCTGAACGAGCGGCCGCGCGGCCGACGCAGCGTTGAGGTAGAAGAACAGCGGCCGGCTCATCGGGTAGCTGAAGTCGGCGATCGAGTCCACCGACGGGAGGACGCCTTGAGGGGCACCGCCAACGGCCACGATCGGTTTCTTGCCGGCCGCGGCGCGGCGAGCGTTGATCTCGGCAAGGATCGCCGGGGGGGTATCGATGACCTCGGGCCGGGGATCAAGGGCGATCGCCTGCACCCGATCCCGGTTGTGATCGAGGAAAGCGAACCCGAAGTAGGTCAGGGCGTACGGATCGGCGCCCGTCTGCTCGGCGAGGAGCTGGTCTTCTTCCGTCCCGAAGTAGTCCGTGCGGCTGTCGCCTTCCCTGCCGGCGACGACCGCTGTGAAGACATCGAACGTCCCCGAGGTCGATGCCGCGCCGGACAGCACGATCGGCGCATCAGCGAACCGCGGGCTGATCTGGCTCCATCGCGTGATAAGCCCCTCGCTCTCACGGCTCCAGAGGAGGTTGAGTTCGCCGAGGGTCATCACAGGTATACCATCGAGGAAGATCCCGCTTGTCCGGGATACGACAACGACGACGCCATCCAGACCCACCATCAGCTCGATGTACTCGATCCCGCGATCCTTGGCGGTGTTGATCTCGGCGGGTCGGATCGGCCGCGACGCGTCGTTGATGTCCGTCTCGCTCGCCAGGAACCGGCGGAAGCCACCGCTCGTCCCGCTCACGCCCACCGAGATCCGCGCCCGCGGAGCTTGGGCGAGGAAGTCCGCCGCCACCGCCTCCGTGATGGGACCCACCGTGCTCGACCCGTCCACCAGGATTGCCTGCGAGTCCACCGGTGCCGTGGGCTGCGCGAGCCCCGCCACAACCCACAGCCCAACCAGAACCCAGGACACCGTTCGCATCTTCCTTCTCCTCTGCTACATAGAGATGAGCGAAAGTATGGCCGCACGGACAAAAGGTTCAACCCTCAGGCACAGGAATCTTCGTCCTATAGGCTTGGATGGATCACACTATCGACTATCCACTATATATTGATCTATATAGGATCAGTGTCAAGCGCGGGGACCGAGGCATCGAGAGCCGTCTCGGCGATGTTGAACCCATGCTCCCGACAGCGGAGGAGGCTATCGTGCAGCAAGGTCAACGGAAGCGCGTTCTCCCGCTGGGCACGAACTGCTTCCTGCATCCAATCCGTAGTCGCTTCCTTCGCCCCCTTCTCGGCGAGAACGCGGTTCGCTCGAGCTACGTCGCGAGCGGTGAAGGCGACGACGGCTTCTCGTACCACATCCTGGGATCCATCAGCCAGCTTGCGGGCGCGCTCCGCGTACCGAGAGGATGGAACCTCGCCCAAGCTCCGTGCCGCACGCGATACCTTCACCGCGTGGTCCGCGACGCGCTCCAGCTGGTCGGCCACCGTGTGGTAGTGGAGGAACTCGAACCGGGACATCCCCACCTCTTCCTCGACGATGAGATCACGCAGGAGAAGTCCGAACTGGCGCGCGACAAGGAGCACGAGACGGTCCACATCCCCGTCGCGCTCTTCGACATCGCTGGCCAGCTCTTCATCCCGAGTAAGGAACGCGACCACCGCGTCGTCCCACATCGCGTCCGCGATCTCGAGGATGCGGCGGATCGTCAGCGGTGCCGGGAAGTCCCTCACGTTGGCTATGCAGTGCAGCGCAACCGCGCCCTGGGTTTCGGCGAGAACCTCGACGCCCACCAGCGACTGGGCGATCTCCCGCACGATGCGTCGCCCCTCCGATCCGATGCGGTCCCCGACGACCTCGATCACGTCGTAGCCAGCGATGTAGCGGGCGATGATGTCCCGCTGAAGGTGGACCTGCTCGCGGCCTGTCATGACAAGCGAGCATTTGTTCCGGTCTCGGACCCCCTCGGGGACGACAAGCATCGCCCCGGAGTCATTGGGGACCAGGATCATCTCGCTTCCCTGACCGACCCCCATCCGATCCGCCCACTCCTTGGGCAGGGTCACCAGGAATGTCCCTCCCCCTGTCACCTGCACCCGGCGTCGGTAGGCCATCACCGTCTCCCTAGATCCATAGGATGGGTGATTCTATATAGACCGGTCGAGTCCGGCAACCGGGCTGGTGATAGGCGAGGACGATCCTCCGCTGAAATCGGGGGAGGGGAGGCTACGGGACAATCGGCTCGAACCGGGCCTGGAAGAAGCGGAGCTTCTTCGGCTCGTAGACCATCTTCAGGCCACGGATCGCTCTCCGTTCCCGGTAGAGTGCAACGCAGCTCTCGGCGACGACGTCCATGTGGAGGTTCGTGTACACGCGGCGGGGGATCGTCAGCCGAACGAGCTCCAGCCTCGGCCGGCGGTTCTCCCCCGTCACCGGATCGCGCCCCGCGCTCACGATCCCCCGCTCCATCCCCCGCACACCGCTGTCCACGTACAGGGCGGCAGCAAGGGCCTGGGCGGGGAACTCCTCCTGGGGGAGATGGGATAGGAACCGTTTCGCGTCCACGAACACGGCGTGCCCCCCCACCGGCTCGACGATCGGGATCCCCGCCTCGCGGAGGCGGCTCCCCAAGTACTCCACCTGGCGCACGCGGCTCGCGATGTAGGCGTCGTCCACCATCTCGTAGATCCCGCGGGCGATCGCCTCCATATCCCTCCCCGCGAGCCCGCCGTAGGTATGGAGGCCCTCGTACACCACCACCATCTCCTTCGCCTGAACGAAGAACTCCTCGTTGTTCGTGGCGATGAACCCCCCGATGTTGACGAGGTTATCCTTCTTCGAGGACATCGTGCACCCCTCGCCATAACTCATCATCTCGCGCAGGATCTCGCGGACGGGCTTCCCCGCATAACCTGGCTCCCGCTGCTGGATGAAATAGGCATTCTCCACCGCCCGGGTGGCGTCGAAGATGATCGGGATCCCGTGCCGACGGGCCCATGCCGCCACCTGGCGCAGGTTGCCCATCGAGAACGGTTGCCCACCGGCCATGTTCACGCACGGGGCGAGGGAGAGATAGGCGATCGCATCCCGACCCTTCTCCTCTACCAGGCGGTCGAGCTTGGCGATGTCCACGTTCCCCTTGAAGGGATGCGGGTTCGCCGGGTCGTGGGCCTCATCAATAATGCAGTCGTAGAAGATCCCGTGCGCAAGCTCGACGTGCTCGCGGGTCGTGGTGAAGTACATGTTCATGGGAACGTACTGACCAGGTTTAATGCGGAGCTGGGAGGTGATGTGCTCCGCCGCCCGGCCCTGGTGGGTGGGGACGACGTAGCGAAACCCATAGATCTCC
>Ga0116145_1002849_pt1 | contig 15169 bp, 15 predicted proteins | sample AD_JPNHG1_MetaG_FD_89747 | JGI IMG/M metagenome (GOLD analysis project Ga0116145, IMG submission 89747) | Active sludge microbial communities of municipal wastewater-treating anaerobic digesters from Japan - AD_JPNHG1_MetaG | ecosystem: Engineered > Bioreactor > Anaerobic > Digestate | place... | reverse complement strand
GCCAGAACACCTTTTTGGCTAATTCATCATCTCTGGTTGTATGCGATATAAATATTGGCATTGAATCACTCCTTATTTTTTATCTCTGGGAGGGCATGGGTCGTTTCCGTAGCTGTTGCCAGCCCGGATTTTTCCGTCCAGCCCGTGGATTTTGGTGTCCGACTTCTGGTTTCTGGCGATGTTCCTTGCCACTTCGATAGCTTCCGCTTGCGTGCGGGTCACTTTGGTTGCTTGTGTGTTGCCTGCGCCTCTGACAGCCCAGCCACCAGGATGTTTGACAACGTGTTGGTCTTTGCCTCTTGCCATGATTACACCTCCATGTATTTGTTAATGATTTCCGGTTTAATTCGCCATTCGCCGGTGAGCATTTTCTGCATCAGGCCGCGCTTTTGGGTTTTGAACTTGTCTGCAAGCTGTTTCAGAAGGTCGATTTCATGCTGGGCATACTCTATTATTCGAGAGAGTTTCTTTTGTAGAGATATTTCGGGCAATGGAATTTCATTATATTGGTATTCTGAAATCCAATGTCGTTTATGTCCACCTACAGGTGAATTTATGCGAGTCATAAGCCAATAAATAAGCAATACATCCACATTGCTTACAGGTTTAAGAATCTTCAAGGCAGAGGATTTTACTTTAAAAGAGAAGTCTACGAACTTTGAGTCGGTTGTAAAATCATCGAAGATTATCACAGGTAAATCCGTATATATTCCTGATTTCTCGTTAGTGTGGCCTAAGATGAACGACTTGTTTGCTGTTAATACAGGAGTCTTTCCGTTTCCCACGTAATCGGATGACTTAACTATATATTTTGTTGGCTGTTCGTAAGAAAGGATCTTTCCTAACTCTACAAACTCAGTAGAGCGATCTTTTTCAATGATTGAAATTATTTCTGTCAGTTGTAACTGAAATCTTTTTTCCTTCGCCTGAATCAACCGTTCGGTTTTCTCGATGGCCTCATCCCAGGTGGAGAGCAGGTCGGCAATGGCTTTTTGCTCGGGGAGCGGGGGGAGGTAAATATCCAATTTACGCAGATCAGAAATGCTGACATTTGATTGATTGCCAGTTCCTCCAATGGAACAATCGAAAAATTTGTTCAGGAACTCTTGAGTGCGCAGGTATTGGAAGAGATAAAATCCATCTACCTTTTTGTGTATAGGGCGAATTCGACAAACGCGCTGGTTTAGTAGTAGTTTTTCTTCGTCCCGCAGTTGAACTGTATAGCCATAATCCCGCTTTCCAACAGTGCCCGTAAGCGTCATTAAAATATCATCTGTCTGGAGAAGGTACGGTTCCGTTTTGGTGTCTATCTTTTCCCAAAAGGATGGATTTCTGCTTAAATCTAGAGAGCCTTGATACAGGTTGCTCATTTTAATGATCTGAAATTCCTTTGGCTCACTCGACATCATTGAGCTTTTGAAGGCATATCCTCCTATTACTTCAGCTATTTTCCCAAGGGGCACAAAGTGCCTACTCATCGCTGAACCTCCCTGAGTTTCTCGACCATTTTGTTGGCGTCAACAAAAGGGTTGAAGTGCGTTGGGCAACAAAGCATACACGCCACCCTCGCCATGTTCAAAAAACAGCGACAAGCATACACGGCGCAAGCGACATGCATATATTCAGCGCGAAGTTGAACAGATGCTTTCATAATGCCGATTCCATTGGATCTATTTTTTAGTGTCGTCATTTCGCTTTGTTTCCCGTAGCCGATTCAATCTGGATGGATTCATCGGTTTTTGATTCACCAGGGAGATTGACAAACAGCTCCACCAGAGGTGTGTTGATGTAGTAGTTTGTACGACCATGGCGGTGCTTCTCAAGAAATCCGGCATCCACCAGTTTTTCCAGATAGCGCGCGGCGGTCAGGCGGGAAACGTTTAGATCCCGTTGGATGAAGCTGATCTTGGTGTATGGATGGCAAAAGAGGTTGTTGAGTAAGTCCTGACTGTAAAAACCGGGAAACTGCTCGCGGATGCGATGCTTATAGTCCTGCATGATGGAACGGATGCTGGTGACGAGCTGGATTGTTTGCCGCGAGGTTGTCGCAATGCTTTCGAGCATGAACAACACCCATTGTTCCCAGACCTGTTTGGTGCGAACCTCCTGAAGCAGCCGATAGTAGTCGCCTTTGTTCTGGATAATGTACCGGCTCAGATAGAGCACCGGCAAGTTGAGCAGGCCGTTTGCCACGAGATACAGGATGTTAATGATGCGGCCAGTGCGCCCGTTACCATCGTAGAACGGATGGATGCTCTCAAACTGGTAATGGATGATCGCCATCTTGATGAGCGGATCCACATCAAGGCGTCCAGGGTCATTGATAAATAATTCGAGATCGCTCACCAGTTTGGCGATTTGCTCAGGATGCTGGGGTGGCGTATAGACCACTTCGCCTGTAGCTTTGTTTTGTAGTGCCGTTCCCGGCAGTTTGCGGAACCCAGCGGTATTTTGTTCAAGCTCACGCTGGATGTCGAGTATCTGATTGAGCGTGATCAAGCCTGTTTCGCGTACGGAAACAAATCCCACACGCAGTGCGTTGACATAACGCGAGACCTCTTTCGCTGCTGGGCTGGCGGACTCGTCAGCAAATTCCGCCTTGAACAGATCGTCATGCGTGGTGACAATGTTCTCGATTTCTGAACTGTCTTTCGCTTCCTGAAGCGCAAGAGCTTGGATCAGGATGTTTTCATTGGGTATCGTGGCCGCAACGCCCTTAAGCTCAGCAAGATACCGATGCGCTTCGACCAGCTTTTTCAGTATGGCCTTCGTTTCGAAGTCGACGGAAGGGGGCAGCAGGGGAAGACTGAAACCATTCACATCCTGCGTCATATCGAACCTCCTGTTCTTCTTTTTTGAAAAAGCATACATGCCATCCTTGAAGTGTTCAAAAAACAATAAAAAGTATACACGTCACCAAAGATGTGCTAAAAAAGTAAAAAAAAGTATACACGTCGCAAGCGACATGCATACTTTCAGCGGGAAGTTGAACAGATGCATTCACTTCTTAACTCCCAGCCCCTCCAGTTTTTCCGCCATCTTTGCCCGTACTGCGGCCAGTTCTTTTTCAGCCCCTTCCGAACGTGAATCATCTTGGCCAAGTCCGCCATAAAGCCCTTTATAGCCGTGGTTCTGGAAGATCGCAAAATCGAGATTAGAATCCACACCCGCCTGCTGCGCCGCCTCCACCAGTTTCTTGTTGTGTTCCCTCATCTCATTGCGAAGGAAAAGCCGTTTTTCAATGTTTTTATCACTCATTTATAAAACCTCCTACACGAAACCATTTTCGTAACGCCAAGGAGATAGTTGAACTTTTGAATTCGTGTTCATTCGTGGTTCCCTCCGAGTTTTCTAAGCATTTCAACCGCCTCCGTTTCAAACTTTGAAAAGGCGAACCACTTTTTACCTAGGTCTTTAAGGGATGCGCCGATATGGTAAATCTCTTTTTCATCGATAATTAGAAAACGGTCGTGGGCGTCTTTAAAGGTTTCAATTGTAATGGGCGGGTATTGCTCGTTATGTTTTTTCAGATCCAGTGCCAGTTGTTTGGAGATCGCTTTCGTGTAAATCGTTGCCGTTACACCTTTATTGCGCTTACTGAAAAGGGTCAGCACTGAATCATCGACATAATTATCAATGAGAACCAGATCGTTTTTTGCTTTACGAACAAGATCAGCGACAAACGCATAGGCATCGTAAACCTGTCCATCGTAGAAGATTCCTTGTTTAGGTGGGTCACCACTTTCGAGTGCCAGAAAAACCTTCTCGAAATTCTTTCCCGTTTCCGATTCAAAGGCGACTTGACGGCGTTCGACGTTATCCAGACGGGCAAAGATGTTGGCGTTGTGCTGAATGAATTTACGCATTTCAACAAAAGCACGCATGATTCGCACATGAACCACTGCGGCCTTTGCGCTTTTCAAAACGCCTGCGAGACTTGCAACTCCCTGCTCCGTGAAAACATAGGGTAGAGAACCACCAAGATGTTTTCTGGAAGGTATCGCATTTTGCGATACCATGAAATCGACCTCGGATTCGCTTAACTGAAACATGAAATCTTCAGGAAAACGCTCGATATTGCGTTGAACCTGTTCACGCAATCGAATCGGCTTCACTTCGTAAAGTGCGGCTATATCTCTATCCAGCATAACTTGTAGATTACGAATCAGATAGATTTTTTCCTTAATTGCCTCAGGCTCGTCCATTCGTGGTTACCTCTGAATCTGTTGCAGTTTTTCCGCCATCTTTGCCCGTACTGCAGCCAGCTCTTTTTCCAAGTCGTTTATTTCCGCCTGCACCGCGTCAATGTCGATTTCCTCTTCCTCTTCAAAGGTGTCCACATAGCGAGGGATATTGAGGTTGAAGTCGTTTTCCTTGATTTCGGTGAAGTCGGCCACATGGGCGTATTTTTCTTGTTCGTCCCGGGCGGTATAGGTTTCCATAATCCTGTTGATATGTTCTTCCGAGAGGGTGTTCTGATTTTTACCCGAAACAAACTCACGGCTGGCATCGATGAAAAGGACGTTCTTGCACTCCTCACGGGTGCCGCCTTTTTCACGGGAGCGGTCAAAAACCAGGATCGCCACCGGGATATTGGTGGTCTGGAACAGGTTACCCGGCAGACCGATGACGGCATCGAGCAGATTTTCCTCGATCATTTTTCTGCGGATACGACCTTCGGCCGCGCCACGGAAAAGTACGCCGTGGGGAACCACCACGGCGACCCGGCCCTCTTTTTCCAGAGCGACTTCAACCATGTGGCTGATAAAGGCCCAGTCGCCTTTGCTCTTGGGTGGCACGCCGCGCCAGAAGCGGTTGTATTGATCGCTTTCGGCATTTTCAGCGCCCCATTTATCCAGCGAGAACGGCGGATTAGCCACTACGCAGTTGAATTTCATCAGCCGGTCATTTTCCACCAGGAGCGGACTGTTCAGGGTGTCACACCACTCGATGCGTGCGCTGTCAAAGCTGTGCAAGAACATATTCATGCGGCAGAGCGCCCAAGTGCTGCCGTTGGACTCCTGCCCAAAGAGGGCGAAATTGCGCTTTTCCTGGGCGTTATCTGAATTGCGTGCCACCTCGTGAGCAGTCTGGATCAAGAGTCCGCCTGAGCCGCAAGCCGGATCGCAGATGCGCTCACCAGGCTTGGGGGCGGCAAGTCTGGCGACCAGTTCGCTTACTTTCAGCGGGGTGAAGAATTCGCCAGCTTTTTTGCCGGAGTCCGCAGCAAAGCGCTCAATCAGATAGATGTAGGTATTGCCGATCACATCCTCGGCGACCCGGCTGGGACGCATATCCAACTGAGGCTTGTTGAAATCTTCCAAAAGCTGTTTGAGACGGCGGTTGCGGTCCCTGGTTTTCCCGAGATTGGCTTCGCTGTTGAAGTCGATGTTGCGAAAGACTCCTTCGATCTTGCTCTTGTTGCTCTCTTCAATGTGATCAAGCACGATGTTGATCAGCTCGCCGATGTTAGCAGCAAAGCGGCGTTCATAGAGGCTGTAGTAAGTGGCGGGAAATTCATCCAACAGCGTCTCGACACCTGTTTCATCGTTCTTTTCGCTGAGTCTCACCGTGGGAAGAACAAAACGCTCGCGTTCGAGCTTGCGGCGGATGCGGACATCGTCATTGCCGTGCAGTTTCCGATATTCTTCGTAGTGGTCCTGCCAGACATCGGAGATGTATTTCAAAAACAGCATCACGAGAATGTAGTCTTTATACTGTGCCGGATCAACAACGCCCCGGAAGGTGTCACACGCCGCCCAGGCCGCGTTGTTGATGTCTTTCTGATCAATCTTACTGCTCATGTTTTATTCTCCTTTTGCAAACTGCATTAGTACTGTTGAAAGGTATTGTTCCCGCTTGTCGGCCAACGTATGAAGCAGGGTTTGTTCACGAGCAGACAGCGTGGCCAGCTCTACGATGTTTTTCTGTTTTTCCAAACTTGGAAGTACCACCTCCAGATCTTCAATGGCCTGCTTACTGATCATTTTCTGAACCGTCCCTTTGGCCCGGCTGGTCAGAAAAATCTGAGCATCCCGCTGGCTGATGTACCAGTTCAGATACTCGGGTAAAACCTTTTCCGGCTTGGTCACCCTAATCCTTAATAAAGGAGCGGCGACAACGGCCTTGCCCGGATCTTCCAGAAGAACCGCTGCCGTGGTTACAGACCCGCGAGACCTGAATACCAGATCGCCTCTTTGCGCAAGGTGGTGGTCTTTCATGGCTTCCATATTGATTCTTACCAAACCATCACAGCCGACCGTATTGTCATCCAGAAGATCCTTCATCAGGATAACTGCAACTCCGCCATCTTCAGCGGCTTCGAGACGGGATCTGAACGAGTACCCCATCTGCACGGTTGCCAGTTCTTTTATTTTCATCTTCATCCAATCACCTTACAATATGCTGTAACGTCGTTTCTGCATAATATACAAATATGCGAGATGTTTGCCAAGCCTTTTTTGCAGAAATACCATTTCTGCACTTTCATCGCCATTTACCGGAGGCAATCCGCTCCGCATCATGACCGGGGTTGTAATCGGTATAGCCAAACTGACCGGATCAAGTCGTTGGTCTCCACGGCCAACAAAACCCGCCCCATAACCGGACGCAGGCAGCAACCGGCCAGCCTTTTTTAGTATGGTGGAGGGAACGCCGACCTACCGCAAAACAGTCTCAAAGCCCGCGCTCCTCGTAACTCCTTGATAATAAACGCCGAAGTCATTTCACACAACCACTTCCCAACAACCCGACCAGAGAAACGATTTTCTCCCCTGATTTCCCTGCACCGGACGAGGGTGACGGGTTTGCAATAAAACCGGATACCTGGCGCTGAGCCGCAACAACTTCGATTCCTGTTTTCGGACGCCGGTTCGGTTCCCAAAACGGGAATCGAATTGGCCAGAGCATCAGCCCTTCGGCGGATACGGATCGTTCCCGTGGCTGTCCTTGTTCTGGATCTTCCCGTCCTTGCCGTGGATGTAGAACTCGGTGCCTTGGTTCTGGCTGATCTTGCGCCCGGCATCGACGGCTTCCTGCTTCTTGTCGAAGTGGCCGCTGCTACGGGTCGCGCCATCTTTTTTGACATCCCAACCGCCGTCGGCGTTAGGCACTACATGATGTGATCCTGGTTTCTTTGGCATAGTCGCCTCCTGTTTACATGGATTCCGTTGAGATGTCTGGCTAAGATTGAATCAGCATCCTCTCCTCAGCATGGGCAATACGCCACTCCTTGCCTCGGTCATCGGTCAGGATTACGGTGAAAATGGACCTGCCAATCGAGGCAGAACGGCCGTCCTCCGAATAGTCATCAATCCCGAAATGGGCAGAGAGAACCGCCGAAGCCACAACACCGGGTGGTGCCAGTTGCCCGGCGTTTCGGAAAAGCGTTCTCTGACACATCCCGGCGAGAATCCGGTTTCTTTCAATGTCGAATTCAGCGGGTTCGATTCGCATTTCCAGGAGGTCAATTGCCACCGTCGACAACTGGTGCTGATACGCCAGCCAGGCATAATGCTGAGCCGAGCAGGCAAACATATGAGCGATGCCGCTGGCGAAGCTCTTGATATGCTTGCGACCCAACTTTTTCTGCTCGAATGGCATATCTGCCGTTTCCATTGATCAATCTCCGCCCTTTGGCTCAACCAGACAGGTTCACTCCGGCTGCCAAGCGCAATCTGCCCAGTGCGCTTCGTAGCGTTTCACAAAGTCTTTCATCTCCCGGATGTTGGCAGCAGGTTCGCGGCAGGCTCGGGCGCAGGTAGAAACGACATCCCGGTAGAACTCCGGGGCGACAGTCTTGATGCCGCCATAATTCATAAGCAACTCAGGAAGGCGCTCTGTGATTTTTGCTCCGCGAGGTGCCATCACAATGCTCGGGGGCTCTCCATAAGTGTTGATCAACACGTATCGCCAGCTTGGGTCGGCGGCTCCCTGACGAGGGACAATCTCACAGGGACATGCATCGCCGCCGCCGGAAATGCCTTCATAGACTTCCTTGAGGGCCAGTGATTTGTGGGCCACCAGGACATAAGGTCCGGCCTCGACATACCTGCCCATGCTTTCGTCGTATTCAATTCCGAGCAAGGCCTCCAGATCAAAACGCGCATGCCGGTCAAGGGATGCCTTCTCCGAGGTGAACCATTGAAGTTCCCGAAGGGTGATCCCTGCACACTTGGCAATCTCTGCAGGTGGATTGGGCCAGCACGCCACGAGGTTCTTGGCGATCTCGGCCGCGTTGTCATGGTCACTGTCGGCCCAGAAATCATCATCCTCGACGATATCCTCCGGTGCCTTTTCACCTGTCAGCAGCCAGGTACTGCCATCAAACCCATCGTGGTTGAAATACCGGGGCTGGTCTGGCGGCAGAGCGGTCTCCCAGAATGACAGCCATGGACCGGGTTCCCAGTCGAGTCCACCCGCCACTGTTGGCACCGGCACTTGCGCCGGTAAGGTCAGCCACTGCTGGATTCTGTCTTCAACCTCGCGGCTGTTCACGCCTCTGTGACCATCCTTGACACGAAAATCGTGGTCAATTTGAGCGTACCGGCAAAGGGTCTGGATGGCCCCTGCAAGAGACCGGTCATTTCCGTCGTGCTTCCTCAGCAGCCACCGGCTGGAGTCCTGGGCTGAGCGCAGGGAAGCTGGAAGGGATTTCTCCTTGGCATCGGCGGCCTCGACCTGGACTCCGATTTTTGCCATTTCCCCTACCAGTTCAGGGCTGGCTGTCGCGATGTGGCGGTTGATCCGCAGGATGTCCGGTCGGCCACGCAAGCCCTCGGCGTTACGCCATGCATCCAAAAGAACCTCCCGGAATGCTCTGGGCTGAGCGACTGGAGTGAAGGTCATCCACCGAATGGGCAACCCGGCAACGGTCAATCCATAGAGTATGAGCGGGCTGAGCCCGTACCGCTCTGCGTCCTTGATCTTGATCGGGTCCCGCACTGATACGATGCCATGCTCCGGATGGTGGAAAAGGAACTTGGCTATTGCAACGTAGAAATGATGCTCTCTTGGTGATGGCTGCGCCTGCTGATTCATGCCCCCTCCTGGGGAAATGTGAGCTTTCCCCGAGAACTATCGTAGGCTCCGCGCTCCCCCAGCAACCGGGCCAACAGCAGGGCGCGAGATAGTTCGGATCGATGATCTGGATTTCTACTGCAGGAGTTCATTCATTCGCTCCTGGAAATAGATTGGGTATTTCTCCATCACCGCATTGGCTCCGTCCCGGTCTTTTTTCAGCGCCTTCACGATATCCCTCTTCTGGATCGCTGCCAGGTTCAAGGATGCGGCGAGGTCCTGAGAGATGACACGGTCCGAAAAGCCAAGCTCATAAAGGGCAATGGTGGTTTCCGTGGGCAGGCCATATTTCAGGCGCTTTTGAAAAAGCTGCAGACGATTGATCAGGTCTCCGGTTCCATCTTGGTCGAGGGTTTCGATGAATTCAGTCACAGCGCCTACAACAAGCGCACCGTCATAAGCGAGCGTCCCTTCGCAGACGTCGACGACATGATCGATCTTGAACTCCCTCCGGCGGGTGCCCCATATCATCTTGGCTTTTCGCTTACGGATGATTTTCAGGAGATCGTTGAAGGGCTTTCCACTGATCCATCCATGCGCGATTTCTTTAAGCACCTCCGGTTTATCGAACTTGGTGAATACGCCACCGTTGATATGCCGGGTAAGCAATGGCCAGGCAAGATCGAGCGCTTCTGTTTCATCAACAATCGAAAGCAGGCTGTCAGCGTTGGATTGAACCCATCCCTCAATGGCTTGGGCATCCTGAACGCCGTAAAGCGTCCGGCCGTAGATTCTTCGGCGAGCCGGATCTGTGATGTTTGCGGAGATGTTCCCAGCGAGAAGCTGAAACAACTCGCGGATATGCTCCTTTTTCTGATCATCAGCCAGGAAGAAAGCCAGCGTCCCTTCGGCCAGGCGGGTCACATCAGCTTCCGAAAGACCATCCTCCGATTCATCCCAATGGGATAACAGGAAGCTCTCGACGGCACAGATGAGGCTGATTCTCCAGGCGACTTGCCGCTCGACACCGTCTCGTGAGAAATTTTTGTCTCCATGTTGTGCGGCTATCCCGGCAGCCAATTTGGCAACTTCAGCAGGATCGTCGATATAGGCCTTGGCAAAATCCAGAGCCTCCATGGTGATGGTGTATTTCTCGTCATCGCTCTTGATGGGGTCGAAGATCGATAGAAGATTGCTGATGCATGGCTCAGAATTGCGCGGCTCCAGAAGTTCTTTCACCTGATCCCAGCGCCATTTATCGTTACGCGCCTTTCGCTTGTCATAGATCACCGGATCGGCAAACAGGATGCTGCCTTCGGTATGCATCCCGGATCGACCCGCTCGGCCAATGAGGTTGTGGAAATCGCGAACCTTGATGCGCTCCATGCCCTGGTAGACACTGGTCACGATGAGGTATCGAATCGGAAGGTTTACGCCCTGCGCCAAGGTAGAGGTGCAAACAACGAATCGCACAAGGTCGTCACGCATGGCATGCTCCACCGCCAGCCGGATACCATGCGGAGTATTGCCATGATGGGAGAAAATGCCATGTGCCGCGCTCTGGGACGCCGGAGCGTCAACACCGAGATTCTCGACGTGCAGATGGGTCAGCCGCTCAACTTCCTGGGCGTCAGAAAAATCTGATGGTAAGGCCACGGGTGCGCCTCGCTCGATAATATCAACGGCCTTTTCGCAGACGCTGGCCGCTGTTGACTTCCTTCCGCAGAAAAGAGCGATACTGCCATTCGGGACCAATTTCAGACCAAGGTAAAGTGCGATAGCATGCCCATCGGTCTTTTCAGGAAAAAAACGGTCCGTCCTTTCCCGCTTCTTCTTCCCGAGATTGAATCTTTCAATCACCCTCGGAACGAAAAACTCACCTTGTTCAGCATCACGGCTGTCGACGTACTCGATTCTTCCCAACTGATCGAGCCAGCTCGCGAATCCGACCGACCTGAAAGTCGGAATCAGGGTTGTGCCTTCGACGACATTGGGCTCCCCGTTGAGCCATTCTCCAACAGCCTCGGCGTTGCTGATGACCGCTGAGATCAGTACCTTCTGAGTTCCTTCTGGAATCATGGAGCGCAGCGACGTCAGGAGCAGCTCGTATGTGATGCCTCGGGTGCCGCTGTCGAACTGGTGGCCTTCATCAAAAACCAGCAGGCCAATGTGGGCAGCCAGTTCCGGAGCGTGCCGAAGGACGTAGAGCAGCTTCTCGGGGGTTACGACCAGAATTTGTTGGTGCCCCAGGAGTTCGGCAATCTCGAAGTCGGTCTGTAGGGCATCGGACAATTCATCCACCTTGGTGGGTTCGTTGTGGAATGCCTCGACAAGGCTGTTCTTGATCTCATGGCACAGCGCCCTGAACGGGGCGATGATAATGGCCAGTGACACGCGCTCGGCCAGAAACGCGCTTCGAAGAATCAGTTCAGTTGCCTTCGTTTTGCCAGCGCTGGTGGGCATTTGAACGATGGCAGACTCGCCTTTAAGAACATCCGCCTTGCCCAAAAGGTGTTGGGCAGGCCACAGTTCCTTGATGAACGAATCCTTTTGCAGCGCGTGGAGCCATTTGTCGCGGGGCAGCCCGGAATATGACGGCAAAGCCTTCCAGGCAGAATTTTCGAGCTTTTTCCTCAGAACCGCCGCGATCACATCGCCAAACAGAAGCTGCCTGGGTGTGCCGAATTCATAGACGGCGTCCCTCAGCTTCGTGGCGAGATCGAGAAGATTTTCTTCGCCATTTCCATCCTCGAAAAACTGGAGAATCCATTTTGAAATCCCGTCGATGAATCCACCGAATGGTCCCTCCGTTTCATCAAAATAGGTTCGCAGATCAGCCTGCAACAACCAGAGCAACAGGTCTTCCAAAGCATCGCCATCCAGATCCGGGCAGTCACCATCGATGCGCTTCGCCAATACCGAAGCGCTCCCAGGCAGATCGCACAGGTAATAGGAGGCGGAGCCCAGAAGCACGAGGTAGGGATCAAGTGTCTCGTTCAGCTTTGACTGGAGGTAGGAGTCGAAAAAGCGGGCGGAAAATAGCAGATTGGTTTTCAGCTCTGCGAGAGAATCGGGATCTGGCTCCTCCCGGTTGGTGGCGGCGGCGAGGTCACCAAGCAGGCCAATCGTGATGGTGAAGAGCTTTGCCGGATCTTGAGTGATTTTGATGTGATGCTCTTCCGGAACGCCGTACTCGATCATCTTTGCCTTTGACCGAGTGACGCCCAGCAGGAGTTGGGACTTCTTTTCAGGCCTCATCCGCAGCCCTCCTGTAGAGCTCGTGGACAAGGTCCATCATGCCGGGTCCCTTGATAACCAAGAGGACAAGGCTATCACCATTAGGATGAGGAAAGACCTCCTTGGATTTCGGTGACTTGGGAATTTTTTGGCAGTCTGCCGAAGCCAATTCATCGACGTCGAAACACTCATCAGAAATGATAGCCGCAGCGCCGTAGGTTTCCTTATAAGGCATATCTACGGGGCTTTGAAATCTCTCGATCCTTTGAGCCTGTTCAATGTCCTTTTTTTCAAAAAGCTTTTGCTTGATGAAGTTCAGCGATTCATCGATTCGAATGTGATCCTTGGCAGAATCGTTGATGGCATCCTGCAGGCGGTTGACCTTGGAGGCGGAAAACTTTGTTTTGGATTCAAAGACAAACAACACATCCTTGGTGGAGGCTTCGCCGTCTTTTTTATGAAATCGAAATCCAATGACATCGCTGCCCTTGGGCGATTCATCTCGAACAACCTTCGATGACCACCGTACTCTGGGTACCCAGTAACCGAGAAGCCATTGCAGGTAATCGGAAACCAGGATTTCGCCAAAATCTCCCGCTCTGATTCCTGGGCCGAGTTTTGATGTTTTGCACGGGAACTTGATATTGGTCAGATAATCCGGACGCGGGCGTTTGCCCCGGAGGAAATCGATCTCGGTATCCAGGCAGTAATGATTCCGGAAGTGTTTCGCCCAGCCCGAGAGCACTGCCTCGTCTTTCTCATGACGGAACTCCCAGACTTCGACTTCCTTGCCGTCGGCAGTCTTCAGTCGTTCGCCGGTGTCGATGAGCCATTTAGTGTGTTCCGAAGTCCAAGGCATTCACGTCCCATCCCTGATTTAGTTGCCCTTCAATTTCAATAGATCGTCGTCCAGTCCATAGCGAACCACTTCTATTCGGTCGCTGTGTTGGGATACAAAGTCACCTGTCATCACGGGGAGTTGGAATGGGAAGAATGCAGGGGTGTTCAGAAGCAAGCCCATCGCACATTTGGCTTCCGGGGTGGTAAGAAGCGCGGATTCCAACATAAGAATGGCCAAGTTTGAATCATAAATACTCACGGGATCAGCTTTCTCGTAGCAACCCTTAGCCTCCGAATCATTCAGGACTCCCCAGGCGACAAAGGAACGTACTGTATAACGCGCATTTCTTGCGACGGTCTCCCGGTCTCCGTATCGCTCCTTCAGACGATTAAAAATTTGTGATTGGGTAACTTGATCTTGAAGATTCAATAACCTACCAGTTTGTTTTGCGACATTAAACCAGAATGGATAAGCCGCAGAAATCACGGCCCAATGTAAAGGTAACCAATCTGTCACCGAAACACTCCGCGCGAGCGCTAAGGCATCGTTTCTGAAATCTATCAACTCGGCATGTGGAGAAAACCAGGCCGCCAGAAGTGCGATCGCCATTCCGTAGGTTTTTTCTCCTCTCTGACCAGTTCCACCGCTCTGTTTCTGTGTACTTAAATACTCGTTAAGTTCTGACCGAATTTCCTTCTCAGAGACCCCCGCGAGCAACATTTGCACAGTCTTATCCATCCAATGTTTTTGAACGGTTTGTTTAATCCCTAACTTATCGTGTCTATTGTCCATTACTGCTTCTTCTTTCAAACTTCACAAGTGGTACGATAACTTCTTCGATGGCTACACCGCCGTGACCTACGATGGCATCTCCCGGGTTCACGAATGCGTCGCGGCCACCGGCCACCAGGGGGAAATAATCTGCTGGCAATCCGACCGGCTGCCACTCGTGGGCAAACGGGAAGGAACCAGCCACCTGAGCGCGGAGTTCCGGCGTGGGATAGACACGAACACGCTCGCCGCGAGTCTCGGCAATCACACCTTCAGATGGGCGACCTTTGCCTTCGCATTGAATATTGCCGTGATCGGCTGTCAGCCAAACCTCATAGCCGTAATCCAGCAGTTGGCCGACCATCGCGGAAAGAAATCCTGCATGGCACCACTGCTTGATCTGGTTGTGCATCCCGGCCGAGCCGAGTTGCATGCCGTGCATGATCTTGTCCACCTTGTCCACGACCAACCCCACCACCTTGGTCTTCCCGGGGTGGATTGCGGAGTCGAGGACGCCCGCAGCATCGCCGTCGCCAAGACCTCGCTGGTAAGCGACATCCAGCCGGGACAGACCATGGCCTTCCCAGAACTGCTTCCAGAGTTTCTCTTCGCTGTTGGTCGAGTTGATGGATGACGGGAAATAGAGCGGCGGCTTGCCCGAGAAGATCGATTGCCGCGATACCGAGGTCAGCGTCGGAATCCAGGCGAAGGTCGCGGATTCGCGCATGACCAGATTGGCGTCCTGCTTTTGCAGAAGCTGGCGAATGGTTACCCACTGATCCAAGGCCAGGCCGTCAACCACAATCAACGCCGCACGGCTGCTGCCGGAGTCCTCGATATCCCGAGCCAGGCGGCGCGGCACATGGTGCAGCATGGCTGGATTGGTCGGCGGCAAGTTGATCAGACTGGAGTAGTGGTCCACCAGCCAACCGGCGAAGGTCGAGTTCAGTGCATCGCCGATTTCCCTGAGCCGGGTCTGATACTCGGTGCTGTTGCCACAATGAACCAGCGAAGAAAGTTCGGCCCATTTCAATGCAAAGGCGGTCCAGTCCGAGTAACGCGCTTCAGCAGTGGGCAGTTCCTTCTCGACAAGGCCAAACAAGCGAGAGATCCGTAGCTCGTCATCGTCCACGCCGGACGTGGCGATGCCGCTTCGAACCCAGGACCCGGCATCCACTTCAATGCCTTTGGCCTCGACAGGGGTGAGTTTCCCCTCCAGGAACAGGTTGTCGATGTAGACCTTGATGTCCTGATGGTCGAACGGCAGGCGATCAGGGCCGGGATACTTGAGGCCGTATTCCG
>Ga0116145_1002842_pt1 | contig 15176 bp, 15 predicted proteins | sample AD_JPNHG1_MetaG_FD_89747 | JGI IMG/M metagenome (GOLD analysis project Ga0116145, IMG submission 89747) | Active sludge microbial communities of municipal wastewater-treating anaerobic digesters from Japan - AD_JPNHG1_MetaG | ecosystem: Engineered > Bioreactor > Anaerobic > Digestate | place... | reverse complement strand
TGACGACATTGAGGAGCAAGAGGATAGGTAATGTCTGGAAAAGAAAAGAATACAAAGGAAAAGGACGCCGAACTGCTCTCCCGACTCAAAGACTCCGTCTCCGCCTCCGCAGCAGCCGGCTACAGTCCGCTGCTGCCTGACTTGCAAGAGCTCAACTGCCTGCAGCCGCAGATTCGCATGTTTGTCGCTTACTACTGCGATCCCCACTCGCCTACGTACGGTAAGCCGACCGCCAGTTACATCGCCAGCGGATATAAAGGCAACAGTTACAATGGCTTACGTGCGACGGCCGGCAAGGTGCTGATGCGGCCGGCGGTTAAGGCGGCAATCGCCGCCTATGCATCGGATCTGCGGCGGCGGGCCGTGGCCGACCACGATTACATCTGGCGTCAATGGCTGGCGCTGCTGGAAGACTGCCGTGATGCCGCTGGCCGGTACACAGACAGGCCGACGGCTGCGGCCGTGCTGCGTACGATGGCTCAGGCGCGTGCCATGCTGACGGACCGTGTCGAGCAGACTGGGCCGCAGTCGCCGGAGCTCACTGATGCCGAGCGTGCAGAGCTTCAGCGGCTGGCGCGCGAGCACAATCTTAGGCTTGCTGCCGGCTGACGCCCGCCGGCTCTTGCCAGCCGGCCGTCGGCAAGCAGGCTGCCGGCAGGCAGGCAGGCAGGCAGGCAGGCCGGCAAGGCCTCCAGCGGGCCACAGGATTAGCGATTGGCTTTGGCCGGCACAAAGACACCTTGAGCCGGCGTTCGGCCTTCTGGCGGGCTGCCAGAGGCCTTAAAAGCCAAAGGGGGGGGGTAAAGCAAGGGGCTTTTTTGCAGGGGGGGGCAGGCGGACAAGGGGGTGGGGGGATGCAGGCAGTACCTATCCACGTCCGGACTTTTAGGCTTTTCAGCAATAGGACAAGGCTTATCGGCAATAGACCTAAAAAAGAAGAAGAAGCGAGTGTGAATGATGTAATCCAGCGGCTGTCGGCTGTGGACTGTATAAGCTGGTGTGTATACAACAAGCTGATGGTTAGGGAGGGGATACCTTTTTCGCTGGATGGCACGCCGTACCTGGTTGACCTTGTGCACCGCAGGGAGCGTGTAGTTCACATTAAGAAGGGGGCGCAGGTGAGGTGCACGACGCTGAAGTTTTTGGAGCAGGTGCATGCCTGCTTATATGGGCGATACAAGCAGAATGTTTTGTACATGATGCCGACTGTTAAGCAGGTTGAGGCTTTATCCAGGATAAGTTTTGACCCCCTTTTGGATTGTAATTTATGGCTTCGGCGGTATGTTTCTGTCAACACAGCGGCGTTGAAGACCATAGCTGGCCGGAGCATTTACTTTGTCGGCGCTCAGCCCCAGCGTGTTGGCGGGACGAACACGAAGGATTCGCCGAGTCTGCGTTCGATTCCTTGCGATTGTGTTTTGCGGGACGAGCTGGATTTGATGGATGAGGACATGGTTGAGCTGAGCCGTCAGCGGATTCGGGATTCCGAGCTGAAGCTGGAGTGCAATTTTGCCTCGCCGACTTATCCAGGTTACGGCATAGATGCTTGTTACGAGCGTTCGACGCAGTACAAATGGCATATCAAGTGCCGTTCCTGTGGCAGGCACACCTGTCTTGTGGAGCATTTTCCGGACTCCATTCGCAGGGTTGACGGCCGCTGGCGGCGCAGCTGTGTGCACTGCGGGGCTGAGGTTTTTGTTCAGGATGGGCACTGGGAGGCTGATTATCCCGACCGTCCGGAGGCGGGCTTTTGGGTGGACGGCTTGTTGAGTCCACGTGCTGACCTTGAAGCTGACATGCTGAGGTATCACAACAGCGAGGGCGCGGCCCGATGTGAGTTTATGCGGTCTGTTTTGGGCATTGCTTCAGTAGAGGCCAACAACCAGCTGACTGACAAGGATATTTATGAGCGCTGCTGTCTGGATTTGATGCAGTATACCTCGAGTGTTGACACTGTAATGGGTGCAGATGTCGGCGATGTGCTTCATTATGTTGTAGGCGTGCGTACGGGCACGGAGCATTACACGGTTTTGAGGGTCGGCACGGCTGAGGATTTTGGGCATCTGCACGAGGTTGCCAAGCAGATGAGGGTAAAGCTGTGCGTGCTGGATGCCATGCCGGACATCCACGCTTCCCGCAAGTTTCAGCGGGAAGAGCCCTACACGGTATATCGGTGTCATTATTCCGAGCAGATGCCTGGAGAGCCCAAGTTTGATGCCAAGACGGGGGTTGTCAAGTGCAACCGCAATGAGATGTGCGACAAGGTTTATGATTTGTTTGCTTCCAGCCGGATTCGGATTCCACGTTTATCCGGCGACATTAAGGAATACGCCCGTCAAATGACCCAGACGGCCAAGACATTGATTACCAACCCCGACACCGGTTTGGCCAAGCCGAAGTGGGTAAAGCTGGGCGATGACCATTATTTTCACGCCACGCTTTATTTTTTACTGGCGTGCATGCGGAGTTCTGTGGTTTCTCTGTCGGACGGGCACCCAAGCGTCCGCAGGTTTCGCAGAGTCAAGAACACCTTTTATGTATAGGAGGCCTTATGAGCAGTGCATTCGGCGGCGGCGGGAGCGTTCATGTTCCGGAGGTGAAAGAGCCCCCGCAGACAGTAACTGAGGACAAAGAGGAGATTCGGCGGAGGATGCAGCGGAAGTACGCAAACGCCAGCAGACAGGAAAACCTTTTATACGGCATATCGCAGGTGCTAAAGAAGCGGTTGGGCGAGTAAGATGGAAAAATCTGCAATCAAAACACTGTTGTCCCGTTATGCCCAAGCCAAGACAGCACGCCAGGCCTGGGATAATACCTTTTCAGAGGTAGCTCGGTATGTCTGGCCGGATGCCTGCTCTGTAGTGCGGTCTGTGCCGGACGAATCTGCCGAAGGCAGAGTGCTGACGGTTGACATTTCCGACTCGACCGCCATTAAGGCTTCCGTGCGGATGACCTCCGGCATTTTTGGCTGGATGATGCCGATGGGCACGAAGTGGTTTGAGTTCAGGCCGGCTAAGGAGCAGGATGCCAACTCCAGAGATGTCCAGCGTCGTCTGGCGGCGGCTTCGCAAGTTCTGCATTCAGAGATATGGCGGAGCAACTTCCAGCGGGAGATGTTCAACACCATCCGCTCGATGGTGGTGTTCGGCACAGGCGCCATATCAGTAGAATGGCTGGATGACGGGCTTTTGTTCCGCAGCTATCCAATCGGCAACATCTTCTTTGAAGAAGACTCCAAGGGCCGGATTGACACTGTTTTTCGGAGGGAGTTTTTCACCCTGCGGCAGATGGCGCAGGAGTTTGGTGCTGATATGCTCCCACCAGACAAGCAGAGGCGGCTGGCTGACACGCCGGATGACAACGCCAAGTATGAGGTTGTGCACTGCGTTTTTCCCCGCACGGACTATGACATCACGAAGGTGGATGCCAAAGGTCAGCGGTTTGCTTCTGTCTGGCTGGATGCGGAGGCTGAAGCGGTGCTTCGTAAAGGCGGATTTGATTCCATGCCGTATCGCATTGGGCGGTTTGACCGCTCGCCCAATGAATTGATGGGGCGTTCGCCTGCGATTGAGCTTTTGCCGGACATCAAGATGCTCAATAGCATGCGGCGAACTTTCGTGATGTCCTGTGAGCTGCAGTCCTGTCCAGCCCTGATTGTGGAAGACGACAGTGTTATCGGCCAGCCTTCCACCGGCCCAGGCGATATTATCGTCAAGCGGCATGGGGCTGACGACCCCAGGCCCCTGCAGACCGGAGCCAACCCCCAGCTAACCGCCGAAGCTATTGCAGTGGAGCGGGAAGGGATTATGCAGGGCTTTTTTATGGACATGTTTGATGTGCTGGAGCGGTACCGCAATATGACCGCCTACGAGGCCTCCCGCCGCATAGAGGACAAACAGGTATTAATTGCCCCGATGATTTCAGGCCTGCAGAAGGAAATGCTGGATCCGTTAATTTTGAGGTCATTGGATTTAATCAGCAGCAAGAAGCGGCTGGCCGAGCCGGTATCGTCTGAAGACGGCCTGCAGATTGTTTATCAGGGTCGTCTGTCTTTGGCCATGAGCAACCTCCAGGCCAGTGCTATTGAGCTGACTCTGGCCAAATGGTCGCCGTATCAGGCTATGTATCCCGTTCTGGACAATGTCAATCTGGACAAGTCTTTTGTAATGTCTGCACTTAACGCCGGCGTGCCGGCGGACTGCCTGCGGAGTCAGCGTGAGCTTGAGCAGATTCGCCAGCAGGCCCAGCAGGTCCAGCAGGCACAGCAGACGGTTGAGCTGGCCGAGAAGGGTTCAAAGGCTATTCGCAACCTCTCGGGTACTTCTTTGGAGGGGCTGGTTCTATGAACGAGATAGAGGTTCGCAATCGCAAAGCCAAGCAGGCGATGGATGAATTATCTCGGGCGTACAAGACAGTTTTTTCAGGCCAAGCCGGCCAGCGTGTGCTGGCTGACATCAGCCGGTTTTGCGGTGCTGATGCCGTCAGTGCTTCAGAGTCCCAGCCGAACGCTTTGACGACTTTTTTTAGAGAAGGAAAACGCAGTGTTTTTCTGCGGATTATATGGCAATTAAACAGGAAGGAATCGAATGACTGAATTAAACGCGCAAACAAGCCAAGCCGCTGCCCAAACGGCAAGTCCGGCACAGGGATGGGTCGCAGGAGATGGGACATTTGCCAACCATCAAATGATGCCTGAAGATGTCCGCAATGTCGTGCTGTCGAAAAAATGGTCCAATGTAGCAGATATTGTTAAGTCTTATCGAGAACTGGAATCTTTTATTGGCGGACACAAGAGCAGGCTGAATATTCCAGACAATCTGGACGATTCCGCCTTAAATGAGATTTACTCCAAGCTTGGCCGGCCCGATACGCCGGACAAGTACCAGCTGCAGGCCAAAGTGCCTGAAGAGATGCAGATGGATAATCAGCTGGTGGAGCGCTTTAAGAAGTTTGCGCACGCCAAAAACCTCACCACCACCCAGTTCAACGACCTCGTCCAATTCCAGCTGGATGCTGCCGCAGAGGCCGCCAAGGCTGATGAGCAGGCACGCCTTAAGCAGATTGAGGAGGCCGCTATTGCGCTGAAGCAGGAATGGAAGGACGCTTATGCATCCAATTTCAGCACTGCCAAGCATGCGGCTGAAAAACTGGGCATTATGGATGAGCTTGAAAAACTCGGCTTGGCCGACAATCCGGCGGTGATTCGCATGCTGTATAAATTGGGCACAAAACTTTCCGAGGACACGTTGGGCGTGCGTACAAACGCACCGGCGATGTCCAGAGAAGAAGAATTGAAAAAACTGCTGGCATCTCCGGAATTCAACGACAAGATGCATCCTGGAAACCAGGCGGCATTCCGGCGATTCCTGGAGTTGCACGGCTTAACTGGACAAGCTTAATCGCCCCAGACCCTATCATTGCTGCGGCCCCGTTGTTGGGACAACCAAAGCAGCCATCGGATTAACAACATAAAAAACGAAGGAGTTTTATCATGTCTGACCCCAACTACATGGCACTTTTCTACAATGCTTACAATGCAGCCCGTCTGCATGTACCCCAGGAACGCAAAAACCCCTTTGAAGGCACGGTGACCACCGATGTTCTGCGCGGCGAACAGCAGTCGTACGACGATTTCGGCATCTCGAACCTGAAGCAGAAGACCACAAGGTTTGCGACAGTCGAAACCACCGACAATGATATGCGCAGACGATGGCTGTTTGCCAATTGGTACTATGATGCCAAACTGGTGGACAGACAGGACAATATCGCCCTGCTGTCTGACCCCACAGGTGACTTCATTAAATCTCTTGCTTACGGCGTCGAGCGGCTGAAGCGGGGTGTAATCCTTACGGCTTTTGAAGCATCCGTCAGCGGCGGCAAAAATCCAGGCGGGACCTCTTACAGCTTCAGCAACACTGCCATCGGCAGCGGGGGTGCGGTAATCGTGCATGATACCACCTATGCCGGTGCCGCAGGCGGGACATCCAAAGGCTTGTCCACCGATAAGCTGATTTTGATTCGTGAGACCTTCAGCCGCTGGGGCGTGCCTGACGGTGTGCCCATTTATCTGGCCTGCACCTTCCGCCAGAAATCCGATCTCCTGCGTGAACAGCAGGCCAAGGGCCAGAACACTTCGGAAGTTGAAGCCTTGGTTGACGGCCGCATTAACCGGTACATGGGAATCAACTTTGTTGAAACCAACGGGATTACCCTGACATCCAACGGCGACCTCGACGGTGATACTTCTGTGTTTAAGTGCTATGCCTATATACCCGAGGGCATTGTTTTAGCGACATCTCCGGCCCCCAACTTTGCTGTTGATAAGCGTGCTGAATTGGTCGGCGATACTTGGCAGATACGGGCTGACTTTGCGGCAGCAGCGATTCGCCGGAACGAAAATATGGTCATTAAGGTTGAGTGTGCCAATACTGCTTCCTAACCGAAGCTAAAGGAGGATTCTTAAATGGCAACTTATTATGGCGTAAATTCGACACAAGCAAAATCCAGCAGTATGTCGGGCCAAATCAGCAAGCTTTGGCACAATCCCCTTATGATGATATACGATAAGTATGTAGTACCCACCGGCGGGGTTGCTGCGGGATCGGACATTGTGATGGGCACAATCCCCAAGGGCGCTCGGGTGGTGGGGTTTATCTTCCAGGGCGACGACAACGGCTCGACCACTGCCACCGGTACTATCTATCTGGGGACAACGGCAGCCACGGCGTCTGCGGCGATTACAGACCTTGCCAGTGGGCCTGTAGCACTGTTCATTCCAGCTCTGGATACCTTCTCGCAGACCCCCTTGACATCCAACACGGCCGTGTCTATCAAGACGGCCACAGGGGCTTTGGCAGCCGACGTGGTGCTGACGCTGACAACGCTGTATGTAATGGATTAACCTAACAACCAGGCGGCAAAGCGGCACGGCGGCTTTTGACCTGCCGTGCCGCATGCTGCCGCATGGAGAAGTCTATGTCCTTGACCGATGCTAAAATTGCTGTCTGCAACCGCGCACTGGGATATATCGGTGAGCACTGGATTGATGCCAACAACACCAGCAGCAAGCCCTACGAGATGTGCGATAGGTATTACGACGATGCCGTAAAAGAGGTGCTGGTTGAGCATGCATGGAATGAAGCCAAGACACGCAGCATTGTTGTGCAGGAAGCCGATGAACCCCTATTCGGCTATACCTATGCATTCGCCCTGCCTACCGACTGTCTGCGTGTCCTGCGAATCGGCAACGGCTCAATGGACACGCAGGATTGGGAGGTTGAAGGCGGCAAAATCCTTACGCTGTCTGCACAGCGGCCATTGGATTATGTTGTCGGCCAGACTTATCAGGCTGGGCAGTACATCACTTATTCGGACTACACCTACAGCGTGCACACCAGTTTTACAGCATCAAGCTGGGAAACAGACTCCGCAGAGTACTGCACATCAACCGGCGGAGATTATGCGGTACTGCAGATAGAATACATCAAAAACCTCACCGACACTTCGATGTGGTCGCCAAAACTGCTGGATGCCGTTTGTCAGCGGCTGGCTATCAAGGTAGCCGTCGGTCTTTCAAACAATCCAAGGGCCAGATACGACCTCCTTGAAGAGTTTGAGAAAATTACCATGCGAAAGGCCCGTTCGATTGATGCACAGCAGGGAAGGGTTAAGTCGTTTTTGAAGAGCGCTTGGATACGGGCGAGGGGATTGTAATGCAGACCATCAAAACGACATTTAACGCCGGAAAACTTTCGGCATACCTTGACGGCCGTGTGGACATCAGCAAATACTACAACGGATGTTCCCAGTTGGTTAATGCTATCCCACTGTCCACAGGCGGCATTACCAAGCGGCCAGGGACACGCTTTATCGCCAAAGCTAAAGGCCCTTGCCGGCTGATTCCTTTTGAATTCTCTGCGGACGATACGCTGGTGCTGGAATTTTCAGACCTTGCTGTTCGGTTCTACAAGAATTGCGACAGGGTTATGCTGCCCAGCACGGCGATTAGTTCTATTACACTGCTGCCTGATACAAAGGTTGCCGTCGACACTACAGAAGCACACGGGCTTCAGACCGGCGATGTTGTGCGGTTTGCGGATGTGCTGGGCACAGATGAGCTGAATTACGCCGGCAATTTTGCCACTGAATGGACAATTACAAAAACCAGCAGCACGGCGTTTACGCTGGATGGGACGAATGGGAGCAATTTTTCGGAATACAAAGGCGGCGGAACTGTGGCTGGGATTTATTCCATTGCTTCGCCATACACCCTTGATGATGTTTGGCAGCTGCATTACACACAGTCCGGTGATGTGCTGTATTTAACCCACCCAGACTATCCGCCGTATACGCTTTCCCGATACGGCGATGCCAGCTGGGTTATTCAGGAAGCCAATTTGGTCGGCGGGCCTTTTTTGGGCGAAAACACAACAGACACATACCTGCTGGGCTTTACCCGCACAGGCGGAATAGCCCGTTGTGGACATTACTTTCCCGCAGGGGCAATCGGCACGCTGACTGCCAGCGGCACAGGTAATGCGCCGTTTCTGCCGCAGCATGTGGGGTCGCTGTGGATGCTGAAGCACACAAGGCCAGACAACACCATGTCCACACCAGACAACACCACCAATGCTGTGCCGACGGGCACGGGCATAAAGATTAAGGGGTCTTTTTCGTTTGATGTGACCGTCAACTCCAACACCTTCAAAATCTGGCGGCGTCAAGGCAATGGTGCTTGGCAGGAATACCGCACATTCTTGGCCAACACTGCTTACACATCAGATGAATTGGACGATGATGTGTATTATACATTCACCAGTTCATCGTCCAGCGGTTCAGCCGTCCTGACAGCAAAAGACCAAACCAATGTCGGCATTGTGAAGATTACAGGCTATATCTCGCCCACAAGCGTCTCGGCTACAGTCATTCAGCCTGTATTGAGCAATAATTCTGATGACTCTGCGGTTACTACATCAATGTGGGCAGAAGGAGCGTTTAATGCATATCGGGGGTACCCCAGAACACTGGTAATCCACGAAAACCGTTTATGGTTTGCGTCCACCAGCAATAATCCCCAAACCCTTTGGGGCTCCTCCTCATCCAGGTTCCTGAATTTCACTGCTGGCGACACCGACAGCGATGCTGTGACTGTTACCATTGAAGACTCCGATGTATCCAATATTCAGTGGATGGCTTCGGATGAATACTTGGTGGTTGGAACAGCCAACAAAGAATACAAAATATCTGCCAGCAACATTGACGACCCAATCACGCCGGATGATGTGCGATGCCGTGTGCAGTCTGCATTGGGCAGCAATTCGATGCAGCCCGTCCATCTCAACAACACCCTGTTTTATTTTCAAGGGGGCGGCCGCACACTCCGTTCAATGCGGCTGATGGATGCTACCATGCGGTATGAGTCCGACAATGCAACTCTGCTGGTGGATGATATTTTTGATTCTTTGCCTGTGCAAATCGCTGTCCAGCGGGTGCCGTATGCTATTTTGTGGATTGTACGGCAGGACGGCGCTTTGGTGTCTTTTACCTATGAGCCGAAGGAAGAGGTTTCCGCATGGAGCGAACATGTCACGGGCGGCTTACTGCTTACGCCGTATCAAGGGCAGTTCAGTAGTGTGTGTGTGATTCGAGGAATGCCGGAGGATGAAGTGTATGTGTGCGTGCGGCGCATCATCGGCGGCATAGAGCAGTATTACATCGAGCAGTTTGCTGCTCGTTATACAGGCCGTCAGGATACGCAGTCTTTTCTGGACTGCTCAACGGTGTTTACAGCCAACAGTCAGCCGGTCAATATCGTTTATGCGTCCGACACGGTATTGTATGGTTTCGGCAATTACGGCAGCGGACGCTACGGAGGCACAGTATAAATGGCATCACTACCAACCATCGGCGGGTCTGCCGGCACTTGGGGAACAGAGCTGAACAACTTCCTGCTTGTTGGACACAGTGCCGGCGGAGTTCCAAATTACAAAGGCTTGCCGGCACAAGTCGTCTACAGCAAATATACCAATTATCTGCTCTGCAATTCCACTATTCCAAGCAGCTCAGCCCCAACCTATGGGGGTGGAGGCACACTGGTTATGCAGGAGGCGATTACACCCAAGGCTATTGGGAATATCATCAAGGTGGACGCAGTGGTACAGTACGGAATGAATGGCAACGGCACCTCTGTGTGTGCTGCACTATTCAAGAATGCAGCAGGCAAAGCACTGGCGTGCGGATGGGGCGGCGGTTCATACCTCGATTGTGGGACTATTGTTATCACTTATTACACCACTGCACCATCGCTGTCTGAGATTACATATATGGTCAAATTGGGGAGTGCAAGCTCGGTGACTGTTGGGTTCAATGGGACAACCGGAACACTGTACGGCGAAACATTGACCTCCAGCATCACGGTAACCGAAATCTGGAACTAACGGGAGCAGGTCTGTGGCAAACTATTATCTCACGCTGCCGGAATCAACTTGGGGTCGTATTACCGTCCCGCACTACGATGCGCTGGATGCCGGCAGCGGCGATTTCACCATTGCCCTCTGGATTAAGCCGGCGGCTGTGGATGAGGCCAGGCCCGCACCAACTGGGCTGGTGGCGTACAAAATTGCTGACATAGATGACATTGGTTACGGCCTCATCCTTCGTGACGGCAAAGTTGAGTTTCGCACAACCGATGCATCTATGACCGACTGCGTGGCAGTCTCCACCCAGACAATCCCGTTTGAGAAGTGGACACACATAGCAGGCGTTATCGACCGAGATGGTTATATTACGCTCTATATTGATGGGCAAGCAGCAGCATCTACGCCCTGCACGCTTGTGAATACATTGGGCAATGAATCATATTTCGGCATCGGCGGCAGAGAGCAGGAATGGGGAGGTTACAATGCCTGTTATTGGGGTGCAGTGGACGACTTGCGAATTTACAAAAAAGCCTTGTCAGCATCAGAGGTCGCAGCTATTTACAACCACGGCGGCGGGCGGCCTTACAGCGGGAGCATTCTCGAAGGCGGAGAAGCATCTGCGGTATTTGAATTCAATGAGGGCTCAGGAACAAGCACTGCTGACAGTGTACACGGCATTGATATAGGGACTGTGTCTTACTGCGTGTGGGAATTGGGCGGTATACCGTTCCATTCCAGTACAGAATTGATTGTTTACTTACCCAATCATGGCTATTCCAATGGCGACTTTGTATATGTCTCGTGGCTGAACCGAGTCTGCTGTGTCGGCAATGTCACTCAGAACACATTTATGCTATATGAATCGCTTGTCGGCAATCCGATTTATTTCGTCAACGAGCTGACATCTGGATATGTCCAGCTTGCGGATACATCACAAAGCCACACCATTATCAGCGGGCTGGAGCATTTAGAGGGCAATACTGTCTATGTTGCGTCCAACGGCAGGCTTGTGGGGTCGTTTGCAGTGTCCGGCGGGCAAATAGCGATGCCCATTGATGCTACCAATTATATAGTCGGCCTGCCGTATGCTATGAAGGCCCGCACCATGCGGCTTGAGCTTCCACAGGCGCAGGCCCTGCAGTCCCGCACAAAAAGAATACACAAGGCGTCGGTGCGGTATGTTCGGTCAGTTGATGGTGCGGCTGGCCAGGAATACGACAATAAAGAATATTTATCGGATCTGCACGCTGCATATTCTACGCAGTCGGATGATGCAGAAGTTTTGGTCAAGGGAGGTTTTGCGGAAGACGGCTTTTTGGTGGTGCGTTCCGACACTCCAACGCCATTTACAGTATTAAGTGCATCCATTGGTTTTAGTGTAGACGAGCCGGCATAACGAGAATTCTATGCATTTAAGGTTTTATCAATCTGGCGACTACAGTCAAATTACTGACCCCGTCGAGCCTGCCGTTCCGAATATTCCTTTCTCGGAGGCATCACTGGCGGTGGATATTCACCCTGTCGCCCTGACCTTGACCAGCGGCGGCATTCCAATCGCCTGCGGCGGCGTGATTGTCAGTGAGGACGGCACGGGCGGAGAAGTTTGGCTGAGAGTCTCAGCGCAGTGTGCCCAACGGTATCCCATTGTCCTGCTCCGCACACTGAAAGCTGGCAAGGCTATTCTTGCTGATGAGTTTGGCTTCCGATGGCTGTCGGCACGCATCCAGTGGAACTTTGCGGCAGGCCGCCGGCTGGCGGAAAGGTTTGGGTTTAGGAAGGTGAGAGACGACAACGAGGCTTTTGAGGTGTACCAATGTCATCTGGAGCATTAATAGTGGCTGCCTTGGCGGCATCGGGAACTGCGTCTGTTGCGCAGGGTCTGGCTGCGCAGGCACAAGGCAGAGCAAACCAGCGGATTGCCGAGTACAACGCGGCAATGGCAGAGCGGCAGGGTAAAGCACAGATGGAGGCCGCCCGTCTCAACAGCGAACGCTTGGCTCGGCAGCAGCGTCTTGCGATGGGCCAAAACATCGCTGCGGCGGCAAAATCCGGTATATCGCTGTCCGGCAGTGTACTGGATGTGTTGGCCGATACGGCGTATCAGTACCAACTGGACAGGAACTTAATCCTGACGCAGGGTCTTAATGACTACCAAACGGGAAGCCAGCGGGCATCACTGCTCCGGTCGGAGGGCAAGTTTAGTGCGGCACAAGGCCGAAGCAATGCCTTGTGGGCCTACTTGAATGGTGTCTCGAGTGTGGCTTTGGGTTTGGCAAGTCTGCGGTCTATGAACTCTGCCGCATCGGCGATGACGACATCGACCACAGGAAGCTGAAAGGAGGATTAAATGTCAAAATTACTGCGGTACAGCTCATCCGCCCCAGCCCCCCTTCCTCAGCCTGTGGAGGCACAACCGGTCTCATTCTCGGATGCGCCTGCACAGGCTTTAAGCCGGATGGGGCAAGGCCTGCAGGATTATGCCGAATTGCGGCAGCTTCTGCATGACAAGTACCAATCCCACTTAGACGACCTTCGCACAGCACAAGCCAAAGACCTGCTCAATATCGCTGCAATCCGCATTGACGGTATTTATGAGAACCAAGCCGACCCCGCCAGATGGGAAGAGAGTGTCCGTCTGGAGCTGGATGATGCTGCCCAGCGGATCGGCGAATTGTTGGAGGATGTTTCACAGCAGAGGCGGCCGTTTATCGACACTTATGTTAAGGCGTTTCACGGAGCCGAAATCGCCAAGATGGAATCCCTGCGGGCCAAGACAGCCGCCAAACTGAATCTGGAAGCCATGTCGGCCAGCTACCAGCAGGCGTATGCAAACGGCCAGACACAGGCTGGCGAAGCGATTTATAATGAGATGGTGCAGACCAATCGGTATCTGGACTGGTTTCCCAATAGGGACGCCTTTGATATTCACATGGCCAGGCACCGAGAAGCCGGACAGACGGAGCATTATCAGGGCATTATTCGGCAAGCTAAAACCGATGTTGCCCAAGCCGTACAGTACAGCCCAGACGACGCAGAGGATATCGCCAAAACCTACGCAGAGCAGTACCAACTGGACGCCGCCGATGCGCTGGACTTGCGGCAGTATGCCAAAAGCGCTGCTAATGCATTCAAGACCAAGCAGGCCGATGCGTATGCTGCAATCGAAGCCAATGTATCCCGCCAGTTGAGGGACAGATACATTGACGGATCCTTAACGGAAGATTTTATTGACGAGGTCTGGCAGAAAACACGGGTCGCCGATGATAAACAGTCGCAGTTTGACGACTTTATTAAGGAATGGCGCATCCTGTTCCGACAAAAGATGGAGCAGAGCACGGCCAAGCCGAAGACCAATACCGCAGTGTTCAATGCTCTGCACAATAAGGCGATTGAAGTCGGCCTCGGCGCTGGCGACCCTAATCGGTTTGCATTGACAGTGCTACGTGCGGAAAACAAAGGCTTTTTGACATCCGAAGACGCCAAGGGCCTTCTGCGTCTGGCCCATACCCAGCAGCAATCGCACATCAGCACTGTCCGCAGCTCCCTTGAAAGCGAGGTGAGGTCGCAAATGGTGGATGCGTCTGTTGCTACACCGGATGCCTTCAGCGCTACATTGTCCGTGATGATGGCCAACCCTGGGCTGTCTGATGAGGAAATCCAGAGGCGGGCTGAAGAGCTTCAGATTAAGCGGCAGGTGCAGGAGTGGAATTACAGCCGGTACAAGCGGTCGATGGATGCTTTTTTGGAATCTAACCCCAAAGCCGACCAAAATGCGATTCGGGGGTACTCCGATTACCTGCTGCGGATGTACGCCAAGCCGTACACGGACGTTGTCAAAGATTATCGTGAAGCGATGGGCGGACTGCCTGTGTTTCCGCCTGTCGCCCCTTCCGGCCAGCGGGCCGATGCTGTGCGGGAGTGGGCCAAGCAGAGTTTCGGCAAAGAGCCGAGATACGATGAAAAAGCCGGTGCGTTTGTGGTCGACATTGATACCGGAGGAACGGTGCGGACATACAAGGTTGTAATCGACAATCCCGAAAATGCCGATGATGTCCTTTTGAAGGAATTCGATTTATGATACGCAAGACCAGCAATGGATATGTGGTGTATAGTGAAGGAGGACGCAGGTTAAGCCGTCCATTAACCAGCCGGCGGGCTGCTGAACGCCGCCTGCGGCAGATAGAATACTTTAAGCACCAACACAAATGAGACTGCAAGCCATAGAACCCCAAATTCGGTTTGAGCCCCTGCCGCCCAGCGAGCCTCCATTGCCGCCGGAGGCCGACAAGCAATGGCAGTCTGTGCCGGCTGGGCAGCGTCAGGAGCTGTTCCCTGTGCTGGACTATCGGTACACTTGGTCTTCAGCCCCACTGCTTGCCGACCCCACCGATGCGGCCTGGACGGCTCCGGCAGAGATTTCATTAGATAAAACATCAGACAATAAATTCGGCAGTCTGCAGGCAGCGGAGGCTACACCTGTAACAGGAGCATGGCAAAGCCTGCGGTCTGTCTTTTCGGATACTCTAATCACCCCAGACGGCAGTATCATTGCTAATCCCACCCGTGCCGAGCGATTGGATGTGGCAATCCGAGCAATCGGCGCTCCGGCGGCTTATTTGTACGCCAGGTACTTCACCGGCAGGATGTATCAGCTGCCACGATTGGTTTATGCGGGCTTGAACAGGCTGATTCCGGAAGCATTCAATGAGCCCAAGGATTTTTCAGACGCTGTGCTGGATGCTTTGGAGTATCAGCCTG
>Ga0116145_1002837_pt1 | contig 15199 bp, 8 predicted proteins | sample AD_JPNHG1_MetaG_FD_89747 | JGI IMG/M metagenome (GOLD analysis project Ga0116145, IMG submission 89747) | Active sludge microbial communities of municipal wastewater-treating anaerobic digesters from Japan - AD_JPNHG1_MetaG | ecosystem: Engineered > Bioreactor > Anaerobic > Digestate | place... | reverse complement strand
ACCAACTGTGGTTGCTGCCGCTATTAAAAGACCTGGTAGGTTCCCGAAACAGGGAGTCATTTGAGTTGGCTTGGAGAGAGCTTAACAGAGTCGTCCAGGCGAAAGGCAAAGACAAACTTTTGGCTTGGCTGGGTGCCACTTACCATGAGATATCTGTTTATCTTGATTTTCCAACCGCTCACTGGAGCAGGATAAAGTGTACCAATTCACTAGAACGCTTAAATGAAGAGCTCAGGCGTAGAGAGAGATGTATCAGGATATTCCCGAATGAAATGAGTTGCCTGCGGTTGTTTGGCGCGATACTACAAGGATATTCAGAGGACTGGATAAGCGGGAGATTGTATCTTTCAAAGCCATTGGAAAAGATCAGAGAAAACCTGATAAGTCCTATACAGTTTGATTCGCCGCGCGACGGGTTGGAGCCCTGCTCCGTCGGCTACGCCTCCTCCGCAGGGCTCCAACCCGTCGCGACAAGGTAGCTTTTTATCCCAAGTTTCGCATTTTTTTAGCTAAAGTATTGCTAAATAAGGCCAATTATTTTTTTTGGACACTATAATCTGAATTTTTGAGTAGCTGTTTTTTTATGAATTTTGATATTCAATAGTGAATAGATTTTCTTCGCTTCTTCTTCAGGTTGAGCTGTTTGTCTAATCCGCACTCTAAAACCATCCGGAGTATTGAACATTGTATCAGAACGGATATGAGTTTTAAGGATTTGTTTAATGCTTTGCCAGCTGATATGAACATCTTTGAGGGAAAGTTTATAGGTTATACTTTTCAGAATGGCATACGCTAATACGGAATAGAACAGATGTGCTTCTATTCGGCCATCTTTCTGATGATGAATGGGTCTTGTTCCCAATTCTGTTTTCAAACTTCGGAAGGCGGCCTCAACTTCACTCAAATTCATATCCCAATTTTCGCACAAAAATTTACCCAAATACAACAATACCTTATTCGTAGAGCCCTTTTCTGTGCTGATGGACTCCACTGATTCATAATAGGTACTGCATAAACCAGTTCTCTTGCTGATATTATCTTTACTTCTGATATACATAGTGTCCAGCAAAAAATAGTGCTATTACGCTGTCAAGAGATATTTTTATGGCTTGGACTTGATTTTGGACACTTTTGAGCCATTTTCAAAAAAAATAGTTCTATTTTTCAATAACTTACATTTCAAAAATGCTCATTTTCACTATTTTTGTGCGAAACTTGGGTTATGAAAAAGAACTTGACTGGGATTGACAAGATGAAAACAATGCAATTGTTCTTTTGTCATTACATAGATTGTAAGTAACGAGGGATATTAGATGCCCTCAAAGAACCTGAGAAACAATGAGTTGGAATTTACACCAACATTTGAGACTCAACTCTTTTATCTGAGATAAAACACTAAATTATGCCCTAAATTATCTATATTGTTGTTAATTAGATAACAAAACATTAATATGGTGCGGTAATGTAAATTTATACAACAGTCAAGTATATCAATCCCTTTGATAAACTCCGCCGCTGCCTATGAACCAAGTAAGTGTTTTATCCTTAACACTCCAGGTTTTTGTACGTGTATATACTTCACTTTCGATATAGGTGACTTCTAAATTAATTTTCTTCCCTTCTACATACTTTACTTTATAAGTTCCTGATATATAATTCTCACCCCTTCCAATATCGCGGTCTCCAAGTTCCATGTAGGAAGTGAAGGTTCCATTGCTGTTAAGGTCAATATAATCTGTCTTCTTATACATGTCCTCCATTGAATATCCAAGGTTTCTTGGAGTGTATCTTCCAACTACCAATCTTCTAGCCTCTTCTATGGAGATTGTGGAAGCGCTTTCAGTTTTTTGATTTTGAGTAGTTACCTGGTTTTCTGTTGCTTCCAGTTTAATATCTTTCTTGGGTATTACTTGCACAGTAGAATCATGTGTTGCTATGGAAACTGTGTCTGAAATAGTTTTAATATCGTTTTTGTCTTCTTTGCCTTTGCAGCCATAACTAAAGAGACAAGCTGTTATAAGGAACAATATTATGGATGTTGTTTTCATGTTTTCTCCACATATTTTATCAGTTTAAGCTCGATCTTTTATTTTCAATTTCTTACACAGCCGAGCTTTTCGCTTTTCATCGTTTCTTCTTGAATAAGAAATGATAGATCAACCAACCAGCAACGGATATGAGAAGTATTCCTATGCCTACTGCGAGCTCAGGATTTTCCTCTATCCACTCCATTGCATATCCAATAATAAGTAATGCAATTATAAATGAAAGGATACCACCACAACCACAGCCTGATTTGGCTTTGTTTATATTCTTATTTGTATTTTGGACAACTACAATTGGTGTTTTATTTTTTGAATCTGCCATAATTACCTCTAAGCTTTATTATTAAAAAGACTAACAATTCATCATAATATTTAATTATTCCAATTCTCTACACTCATCAAATTATGAAAGTGTAGATATTTATAGACTACTTTTCGAATTGAATACCTAACACTTGTCCATTATCAAGTAAAGGCATAGCTATTCTCCCCTTTACTGCGTATTTTGTTGAACTACCATTCCAGTATAACGTTATGTATTTTACATTGTCTTTATCTACAGAAGTGATTCTATATGTGCCGCTTTTGTAGGTCGGTATGTTCATGAAATTCCAATATTCATTAAATTCACCATCAGCAGTGAATTCAATGTACCAAACATCTCTTGATCTGCCACTGTCTTTTGCATAGAATTTATATTTTCCAACTATTGTTGGACGTAGACGCTGTAATCGTTCTTCTTCCTTTCTCTCATTTTCTTCTTTCCGTTTATCATCAGCAATTCTTTTTTTTTCTGCTCTTTCTTCTTCAGCAATTCTGTTTTTTTCTTTGTTTTTTTGATTAATAAACTTTTGTTCCATAGTATTATTACTTATGTCTAATGCTAATTTTATGGCATAATCAAGTTCTTCAATCGTCATATTATCAATGTTGTCAATTAACCTGGCTAATTTGATATTACTAAACTTGACTTCTTTAGATCTATCATCAGCTCTTTTTGCTAATGCTATTGCAGAATCTAATTCGTTCAAACTAAGGCCGTCAATCATTTTCTCATAAAGCTTTAACCTTTCATCTATAATCTTTTTTTGCACGGAGTTTAGTTCTGACTCCGGATAGGTATTGATGAGCTCATCGAGTTTCTGAACACTGATCTCAGAATAAAGATTATACTGATCAAGAGCATCCAATTTATTGTCAGCTGATATCTTATTCAAATACTGGCTAGATTTTCCATATTTAATATACTCTGTGCCTGCTTTAAGATAATCCAGGTTGTAGTACTCATCCAACAATCTCTGAACTTCAGTTACATTGCCATAAAGTTGATTTGCCTCAATTAGTAGGAGATAATTTGTAGGTTGAATCTTTTGGGCATTAGCAATGGCTTTTTTTCCCAGATTGGCTTTAATATAGTAGTTCGCTGCTTTTTCATAGTCGTTCTTAAATTCATATAGTTCTGCTAATCTCTGATAAGAACAAGAATCAGCCTTCAACTGATAGTAAATGGACTGATCGAAGTCGCCGATTGAACAGAATAGGTCACTCAGCTTCTGATCATTGCCGGCGCCGGCTTTTAAATAGAAAGAGATTGCTGAGTTTAGGTCTTCATTAGCCTCAGCTTCCACACCAGCTCTTTTGTACTGTTCATTTCCAATTTGTTCCGCTGAGTAGTTCAGGTGCTGTTGATGGAGATTTATTGCCTTTATATATTGGTGGGAGGCAAGGTAATACCTATAGGCAGCTTCATAATCAACTGCAAGTTGGTAATAATCTCCCATATCCAGTTCAACGTCAGGACGAATTTTTTGTGCTAGAAGTGCTTTCTGAATAGTCCACTCTTTTACATTTTTCCCAAATTCTTTTTCCATTACTATTTGATGATTAATATTCGGATCAGTTAACAACCTTTGAAACTCCCCATCAATACCTTCCCGTATTTCAGAAAGTCTGGTTTCGGGTAATTTTGTCAGAGAACGGACACGGCAAGCTCTAATGAATTCACTTCTCTCTACAAAGTAATCAAAAGCTTTGTTTTTTTCAGCATCAGATAGTTTATCTGCAAATTGGCTTGCGCGGGGATCATCAATCTTAATCGCAGTTAGCAAGGCATCATAGTTGCTATCAGTTTTAATGAATAGATCCAGCATATACTCATCTTCCAAGGGCTTTACACGTGCGTGTTCGAGAGCGCGATTATAGTTGCCAGTTTGGTAGCTTAATTTAGTGAGAGTTTGGGTATCGTTGGGATTTAACGACAAGTAATGTTGATATGCTTCTTCTTTTAATCCGCTTGCTAGAGCCAACTGATATAATCGTTCATAATTCTTTGCATCTGTCTTCAAACAGAGATTGTAAGCTTCTTTAGGTTTTTGTGCTAATTCCAAAATCTTTATTTTCTGCGCATTGCTGAATCCCTTGCTTGCTTCCAGCAGTTTTTCGGCGGATTTATAATCTTCTCCTAGCAGTAAATAGTTGATGATCTGATCAATATTCTTATTCTTTTTTTCCAGCAAGAAATCAGCATAGCTACAATAGAACTCGGGATTATTATAGTATATTGCAGATTCGTTAATGAATACTGGAATGCTTTTTTCGTTACTAGAATCCAGCCGCTTCAGATAATTATAAATCTCAACTCTCTGTAGGTTAACGAAATACTCGCGAGAAGCGCTTTCATCCAATTTGTTCAGGAAAAAGCTTCTGGTGATGTCTGACCCAATTACTTGCTTAGTTACTTGCTTATTAATATCCCCAAACAACATACCAAAGTCGCCAAAAGATTCTTCAAATATTTGACTTGCGATATTGGGTGCTTTTTTCTTAGTGCCCTTGATCAGAAGTTGTAGTTTTTTCTTCCTGTCTTTGTTCATGCTTCTGCTATCATTCTGCAAAATTTCATCCAAGGAATTTCCGGTAGATGTTTCCTTGTTCAGTTTATTTTGAAAGAGCATATCAAGTGTATAAATTTGCATGTCAATTGAACGTTCCGCAATACTTGTTGCGATGTTACGTGGCACATCTGATTTTGAATCAACAAAATAGGTCTGATTTAAGTAATCAGTTGCTGCAGAAATTGATACGCAGATCATAAAGAAAAAAGTAAAAGTGAAGAGAAGTCTGTGGCTCATTTTTATCTCCTGTTAAGAATATACAATATAAAACAACATAATTGTTATTATTCGTATTGAAACCGGATAAACCCAATTAATCAATTCTTTCCAACTTGGTAAATTTGGTGAGGAAGCTCAGTTGTGCGAAACTGTCTAATGGATTATCATCTGCCCACTCAGTATTCCAGGGACAAAAATCTTTTAAATACAGAGTACCTGAAAACCTAACCTTATCGCCGGGTTTTAGTTCGATTGCTTTATTAAATAGAGCGGTTCCTTCTTTTATAGTGGTTGGTACTCTATATTTAGGGTCAGCAGAGGATCCTGTGCCAATTTTAATTTCCTCGTAGAATTTTTTCCCTTTGTAAAGGATAATCACAAGGCCAATTTCACTTGCTTTTTGGTTGTACTCGGTATCAAATACTGTTCCCACCCACTCGGTCATTTGATAACCGTTGGCAATCGAGTTCTTCCTTTCCTTTATGAGTTTATATTTCTCGGCTTCGCTGTAATCGTGTTTGTCCTTTTCCCATGCTTTCTTAAGGATTTCGATTAGATTCTTCTCTTTTTGAGGCATCAGACTATCAAGCGAGACTTCCACAACTTCTTGTGGCGTTGTTAAAGAGGTGTCAGCTACGATAGAATCGTTCACAATACTGGATTCTTCCACTACTGATTTCTCTATTACAACTGGCTTTTTTGTGTTTATGTATGGGATAATAATGATCAACAATATGATTATCAGCCAACTGAAACCAATTAATCTTGCCGTTTTGGAATAACCAGGTTTCAGGATAAACCATACAAATACAAAGGGAATAAATACAATGCCCAATATTAATATGAAACCTATTTTACGGGTTTGATGAGCTTCTATACCTTTGTTGTGTTCAGTCATCTTAATTCCTCCAACAATCTATTCATTCTTATGCTTTAATATTTACTGTTTACATATAACTCTTTCCCCTTCTGGGAGTTGCAACTCTATTGGTCTGGATTTGGTGCCCCAACTACCTCAATGAAAGACGAGGAAAACCTTGAACAACGTCTTAAAGCAATCCTGACGATAATAAAGTTGATCCTTGGTTTCAACTATCTCCCTCATGGGCTTTCTACTCATAAGAAGCCAAATAAAACCGATAGAATAGTGAGTATAAGTGTTAAGAGCATTTACTACCACTTCTTATTATATCTAATACCCACTGCTTTGCACATTCCGGATAATATTGAAGATCAAGGATAAACTCCTGACCCGGGGAAGTACTTCTCAGATAGGAATAGTGTTCGTCTTTGTACCATCTGGCTTTGGTTTTCTCGTTATCATTGTTATGATAGCCCAAACGCTTGGTAATGTCCTTATGGTAAAACCATAAAGGCATTCGCCACAAACTCTTCTTGATGTCCTCGTTGGGTGATGGGGTTTTTCCTATTTGCCGTTGGAATTCATTGTAATAATAATTATTCTTTTGAATGTCCATCTCGGTGAGGGTGGCAAGTTCATTAAATTGCGTGATCACTCCGTAGCCATTGATACCGTCCGTGTTATATCCTTCCAAGCTAAGTTTTTGTTTGGCAACGAACAAGACATTGGGTTTCCATTCCGGATGAAAGCAGTGGGGATGGTACTTAGCCCAATTCGGAACTGATTTTAAGTCCTTATCTTGATCAAGATGAATTATTCTATCTATCTGCAGCCAACCCCAAATCTGGTGGAATCCATTGCTGTTTAGTTCAAAGGCAAATTTCCCTTGCTTATTTATGACATCGTTAAACCAACCAAAGAACAGAAATATGTCTTCAGGATTTACTCCCGTATCCTTGTTATTGAGCTTTCCGGCAGCAGCCATATTTGTTCCGAACAGTCCTCTCCACCCGTCCAAGCGAGCTCTAAATTTATTGTTGGGCTTAAGGGAGTCCTGATATAGATCAGGATCTAAATGGACATATTTTGCTACTTTGTTATAAATCTTGGGTTCTTTTCCAAGTTTTTTAAACAATGATCCAAGATTCACACCCAGAGGGTTGAGATCATCATAGGTGATGGATGCTTCCTGTTTGTCAATTGTGGGTATAGGAAGAGAAATCATCTTCCCGTCTTCAAATACCGGGCTTGGAAAGCCACCATAGCTTGCGTCAAAACCCTTGCGACTTAAAATAATCTTCATAACTTAACCTCAAAGTTCCTCTTTAGGAACTTACTTCTTTGTAAATATCATTGTGTTTTACCACTAACAATGTTGAGACACAATTGTTGTCGTTAATTCCAACTTATTGTTTCTCTGTTTAGTTGAGGGCATCTTATATCCCTCGTTACTCACAATCTATGTTAAGAAAATATACAATTACATTATTTCCACTTTGTCAATTCGTGTCAAGTTTTATTTAAAAAAGTGTTTAACTTATGGCAACCAGTAGCGCATAGAATTAAACTTAATACGATTTACAAAGTTTTCTCTAATCCTTTCCAATGGGTTTGAAAGATATAGTTTTCCGCTTATCCAGTTTTCTGAATAGCAATTAGTATAGTACAAAACAGACGCAGGCAACTACTTCCGCCTTCTTATCTTTGGTTGAGTCATAATCTTCACCTTGTTCTTTAGTTTCAATCAAAACAATGATCGTAGGCCTTCTTCACCTTTTTCTTCATCTGGGGCTACCTATTTTACACCAATCTTTGAGACACTACATCAATTGAATCAATTACCAACTTCCACACTTTAAATAATAAAATATTCAATTTCTCATCTATGTCAAATACTTTTTTTCTCAGACCCTCCTTTTTTAAAAAGGGGTAGATTAAATTGTTTAGATTCAGCCAATTTCCCTTTATATTGATTGATAGCGTAGATTGTTATATGCTTAAAACCTCCCTCAATGTCTATCAGTCAATTTCCATATAAAGTTATCTGTTCAGTTGCAAAGTGGCATAAAAAGTTCTGCCGGGTAAATGGACTTTATAGGAGAAACAATGAAAAAGACCTGCCTTCTAATGGCTTTTTTAATTACAATCAGTTTTCTGTCCGCTCAGTTTGCGGACCCGATACCTGATATTATAAATATGATTTCTATGGTGAATTCTGATACCTTGAGAGCGTATGTTCAACACCTGCAAAATTATCAAACGCGTTATGCTTTGGCTGATAATCATTTAGAAGTGGCAAATTGGATTAAAGGCAAATTTGAAAGTTATGGCTTTACCAATACTTGGATGCAGGAATATCCGTATAGTAATACTACTCAATATAATGTAATTGCCACTATTCCAGGATATTTAAATCCAGATATTTATATCATTGTAGGAGGGCATTATGATTCAATTTCCTTTAATTCTGGTTTTTTTATCTTTGCTCCTGGAGCAGATGATAATGCCAGTGGCACAGCTGGAGTATTAGAAATTGCCAGAGTGATGATGGCTACAGGATATCAGCCAAGATTTTCAATTCGTTTTATTGCCTTCAGTGCAGAAGAATGTGGTGGCTGGGGATCGGAAGCATACTGCGATTATGCTATCGCTGAAAACCAAAATATCAGCGTGATGATTAACCTGGATATGATAGCTAATAATTTGGAGATTAGTCAAGAGTTTCAAGTTATGCCATATTTAGGTTGTGAGGAATATAGTTATGAAACGATGAGAATAGCAGAATTGTATAGTTCCTATCAACCGGTTTTGGGAATTACATGTATGGGCTCTGATAGCTATATTTTTTCTGAAAACGGATTTAATGCTGTATTTTTCTTTGAGCGATATATCAGTTCCTATTACCATACCAACGAGGATTTAATTGATTATCTGGATTTTCAGTATGAAGCTGAAATAGTTAAAGCAGCTACGGCAACCATTGCTGTATTTGCCAATCAGCCAGTATTTGTGGAAAATTTAAAGGTCTATGATCCTGGAACAGGAAACTCTTTATTGGCTGAATGGGATATTTCCTCCGATCCGGAAGTTACTAAATACGCTGTTTATTACGGAACAGAAATTTATTCTCTAACTTTCTGGCAATATGTAAATGCTAATCAATGTATTATTAGTGGACTTGATGAAGGACTATCTTATAACATAGCTGTTTGTGCCGTAAATGATTCTGGCTTTGAAAGTATGTGTCAATATGCAAGTGGAATTCCTTTTTCAGTTCCTACCACACCAAATTTAATTGCTGATTTTCCGGATAAAGCATCTATAACTATCAAATGGATGCCTAATCCGGAACTGGATATTGCCAGCTATAGTATCTATCGCTCTCTCGGCATAAACGGAACAAAAACACTGATTGCAACTGTTCCTTACTCTTATACTTCTTATAACGATACGAATGTGGAAAGTAAAGAGGAATATTATTACTATAGCATTACTGCCAATGATTTAGAGGGAAATCAAAGTCAATTTTCTGCTCCTTTGGCAAGTAGAATGGTTTCACTGGACAGAGGTATTTATGTGATAGACGAAAGCAAAAATTTTAGCGGAACATCTCCTTTTCAACCGACTGATGAAGCAGTTGACGATTTTTTCAATGATCTATTGGAGAACTTTGAAAATGTTTACCACTTGGACTTGGAAGAACAAACCGGTATCTTAAAATTAGCAGATATCGGTATCTATTCTTCTATTTTGTGGCATGGCAATGATATGAATGATAACTTATATCCCTACGAGATTCGTGATGCTTTAAAACAATATATCCGGTTGGGAGGCAATGTATTTATTACTGTCTATTATCCGGGTAAGGCATTTGAAATGAATACCGGTTATCCGACCTTATTTTCTGCAGATAGTTTTATTTATGAAGTTTTGGGAATCGGAGGTGTAAATTATAGTGGACAAGCACGCTTTAAATATGCAATTCCCAATGAGGAAAATTATCCTGCTCTCCAGGTTGATAGCTTAAAGACATTGTCCACTTGGAATGGTCATATCTTTGGTGTGGAAGGATTGGAACCGGTAAATCCTGAGGAAAGTATTTATCAGTATGGTTCCGATTATAGTTCTGAAAGCAATCAGGGGACCTTAAATGGTAAAAGTGTAGGTATTCATCACAACTATGCAGAAGGTCAAGCATTATGTTTCAGTTTCCCTCTTTACAATATGCAAGCAGAATCTGCTAAGAATTTAATTAAATATGTGTTTGTTAACCTTTTCCATGAAACAACCAAACCCGATATTCCCATACCTCCTGATATAGGACTTAGAATCCTACCCAATTATCCTAATCCCTTTGTGAATGAAACAACCTTCACTGTAAAAAATGCTGATCCGAGTAAATTAATGGATGTTAAAATCTACAATCTTAAAGGACAAATCGTGCAAACCGTATTTAATGGCTATCCTCATAAAGACCTTCAATTTATTTGGAACGGTAAAGATAATGCAGGAAGAATCACCGGCTCCGGAATCTATTTCGTTAAAGTAACATCAGGCAAAGAAAAGGTAATTACCAAAATAATCAAGATACATTGATTCTTCCTTCCAAAAGTTGTTAACCCAAGTTTCGCATTTTTTTAGCTAAAGTATTGCTAAATAAGGCGAATTATTTTTTTTGGACACTATAATCTAAATTTTTGCCTCTGATTTTTAGCTTCCGGATTACCCATTTCGGAATCAGAATAATAAATTTAGAATGGGAGTGTTCTATCTCTCTTCTTCCGAGGGGCTTACGCACCCTAAAGGGCTTTTTGTTCAGGAAGAACGACGTCCTCGTCGTTCATAGGAAACATCAACCCTTTAAACCTGCTAAACATTTTAAATCCCTGTAACTTAAATTGAGGACAGGAAACGACGAGGACGTCGTTTATTCCGGAAAGTATCCCTCCGCCCTTTGCCCTTCGCTCTTTTCTCTCAACCCTCTAAACCTTCTCAACCTTCTAAACCTTATTTTCCTTTTATGTCTTTTCAATATGAAATGTATATAACTTACATTCTTCATTTTTCAGTGTGCTTCAAACCAATTTTTCCCAATTCCCACATCTGTCTTCAGATGGATTTTTTCCGCATATTTTGGGGGTAGAGCTTGTTCCATACAGGTCTTAACTATTTTTTCGGCTTCCTCCAAGGCCTTTTGATGAATTTCAAAAACCAGTTCATCGTGCACCTGGAGAATCATTTTGATATCTTCGCGCTTATTTATCTGCTTATAAATGTCTATCATAGCTACTTTAATCAAATCAGCGGCAGTTCCTTGAATGGGCATATTCACAGCAATTCTTTCCGCTTCGCTTTTTAGTCCCTGGTTTTTACTGTCTATATTAGGAATGTATAATCGCCTGCCAAAAAGGGTTTCTGCATAATGTTGTTGACGGGCTTTATTTACACACTGGTTGATGAAATTGCGGATGGAAGGGAATTGGGCATAGTAATCGTCTATTATTTCTTTTGCTTCCTTCAGGGAAATACCTAATTCACGGGAAAGTTTGCGCTGTCCCATTCCGTAGAGAATACCGAAGTTAATGGTTTTAGCAGCTCTTCTTTGTTCGGGAGTAACATTTTCCAGAGCAACATTAAATATTTTAGCAGCCATTCTTTTATGAATATCCATATCTTGTTTAAATGCTTCCAGCAGGACTTCATCATCACTCATCAGAGCTAGTAAACGCAATTCTATTTGCGAATAATCCGCGTCCAGGATCAAGTGCTCCACATCTTTAGCGCAAAATGCTTTCCGGATTTCGCGTCCAATTTCTGTCCGCACCGGGATATTTTGCAAATTGGGATTGGAAGAAGAAAGGCGTCCGGTGGAAGTAACTGTCTGATTAAAAGAGGAATGGATTCTTCCAGTTTCAGGATTTATCATTTTAGGCAGGGCACTTACATAAGTTGATAGCAGTTTTGTCAGCTGTCTATATTGAATTATGATAGCTGCAATTTCATAGTCCGCGGCAAGTTCTTCCAAAACACTGTTATCCGTAGAATAGCCGGTTTTGGTTTTTCTGCCGCAGGGTAGTTTTTTTTCTTCAAAGAGTAGTTTTGCCAGTTGCTGGGTAGAATTGATGTTAAATTCATATCCCGCATAGTTATATATCTTATCTGTCAGGGTTTTAAGCTCCAGATTTATTTGGTGGGAAATTTCATTTAACACGGAACAGTCAATTGCCACTCCGTTCATTTCAATATTCTGTAAAACCTTGATCAGGGGAAGTTCTACTGTATCAAAAAGATTTGCCATAACGCTGAAATCCACTTTTCTTCGGTAAACGGGATAGAGTTTATATACAACCCAGGCATCTTCTGCAGAGTAAATACATGCTTTTTCCGGTTCCACCAGGTCAAAAGTGCTCTGGTTTTTCCCTTTGCCAATTAAATCACTGATAGGTATCATCTTATAATTCAATTCATTAAGAGCGCAGGTCTCCAGAGAATAATGCAGCGTTCCGGGATCAAGAATATAAGCCGCCAGCATTGTATCAAACAGTGGATAATCAAGGTCTAAGCCATTGCGGGCAAGGACAATTAAATCAAACTTGAGGTTATGTCCTAGCAAAAGTTTCCCTTTTAATGTATCTTCCAAATGGTGAAGAACTTCCTTTAACGGTAAATTGTCAGCCAGTTGATGTCCCAAGGGAAGATAGTATGCTTTCTTTTCATCAACGCAAAAGGAAATTCCTACCAAATTTGCCAGCATTGGTTCAGGGGAATCCGTTTCTGTATCTAGAGAAATTTGCTTTGCCGCTTTCAGTTCTTTGAGCAAAGTGACGAAATTAAGTGTATTTACTAAAATCGCAGTGAAAGGCATTTTGTTGGCTGTTTCTTCCGTTTCCTCTTGTGTCTTTTCCTTTTCCTTAAAGATATCATCCTGATATTCGGTTTGTGGTTTTGCTGTATTTGTTTCAGGATATTTCAGTTCTATTTTACGCTTAATAGAGTTAATTTCATATTCCTCCAGTAAAGGAATGGCTTTTCGCAAATCCTTAGCCCAAAAAGTAAGGTGCTCCAAATTTGGTTTAGGAATTGGAACATCCGTATTTATTGTTGCCAGTTGCCTTGAGAGATAAGCATTTTCCTTATTTTCCCGAAGAGTTTCCTGCACACGAGGTTTTAACTTATCCAAATTAGCATAGATATTATCCAGCGTTTTATATTCGGCAAGCAGCATTGCAGCAGTTTTAGGTCCGATGCTTTTCACTCCGGGAATATTATCAGAAGCATCTCCAACAAGAGCAAGATAATCAATAAACTGTTCGGGATAAACACCATATTTGGCATAAACGGCATCCCGATTCAATATAATATCTTTCATTGGATCAAGCATAACTGAACGCTCATCAACCAATTGACAGTAATCCTTATCACTGGTTAAAAACACAATTTGAAACTTATCTTTATATTGTTTTGCCAAAGTGCCTAAAATGTCATCCGCTTCATAACCATCAAGACCGATTTCCTTTAAGCCGATTAACTCAAAAAATCGTTTCACCGGTTCAATTTGAGCAGTAAGTTCATCAGGCATTGGAGGACGCTGTGCTTTGTATGCTTCATAAAGATTATGCCGAAAAGTTGGAGCTTTACGGTCAAAAGAAATGGCTACATAAGCTGCTTGTGTATTTTCCAGGATGTGCAAAAAAGAATTTATTACACCGAAAATAGCACTGGTATGCATTCCTTTGCTGTTGATTAAAGGATTTTTAATGAAAGCAAAATGAGCCCTGTATAATAATGCAGTGCCGTCAATTAAGTACAGTTTCTCATCCATTCTGAACTTCCCCTTTTTTTATAAATTCATTAAAATAAGAGCAGGGATTTTTTGGCAAGCGAAATTTGAAAAAAGTAAAAGAACGGGATTGAGAGATTGTGAGTGGAAAATTTAGGAAAGTGAGCAATTTTTTGTTTTTTTTAACAAAGAGAACAGAGAAAAAAAGAGAAAGTTAACAAAGAGGAAAAGAGAAAAAAAGAGAAATTTAACAAAGAGAGAAAGAGAAAAAAAGAGAAAGTTAACAAAGAGGAAAAGAGAAAAAAAGAGAAATTTAACAAAGAGAGAAAGAGAAAAATAGAGAAAGTTAACAAAGAGGAAAAGGGAAAAAAAGAGAAAGTTAACAAAGAGGAAAAGAGAAAAGGAGTTATTTTGTGATTTTTGTAAAAAGGAAGAAAAAAGCCCCCGGCATTCTCATCCAACAAAAAAATAAATATGGTTGGAATAAGCCCTTTTTCCAATATGTTATAAAACATTTTTAGGGACAAGCCATAAATAATTATTACATAGTCCTGTGACAATAAAAAATTAGAAGGAATACTATAAGACAACGAAAGTAATGTCTTGCTGCCCAGATATTAAAAAAAATTGAGTTGGCAATAGATACTTTACCCCGTAATTCCGTAGCTTGTAGACATATAATAGTTGCAGCTTTTTCCTGAATGAAATTAAAAAGACAGAAGCTGTGCTCCGGTCATTATATTGATTTATAAAATTACCTTGTGAACTTAGTTTAACTACTTGTTGCCTAGTCACTTCTTTAACGACTCTTTAACGACTCTTTAACAATACCTTAACTTTGTTAAGGAGTCGTTAAAGAAATGTTAATGCAGCATAAAAGATTCAACTTGGCAGGAAATAATGCGCTGACTAAAAACAGGTAAAGGTCTCGTATATTGCAAGATAAGTTATTGCAATATAGCATAAATGTTTAATTTTGGACACTATAAATTAGGAACAAGCAATAGAGAAAAAAGGTTAAGGCAAATTTTTTCTTCGCCAACTCCTTTTCTCTATTAACATTATTTCTTATTATTGGATGGCAGTTATATTGCATAAAAACCTCCGGATTGCTGTTTTCGCAGAAATCTACATCAGACAGGAAAATATTTATGCCTTTTAAATGTAAAAACTATATTATATCATCAGGTTTAAACCTGTTGTTATAAAACTGCCATTCCTAACAGAATTATCTATAATCAATGGTAAAATAATTGCCAGAAAACTACTGAAGGCGATACAATAATGTAGAAAGGTGTGTAAGCCACTCGTAAAATTCACGATTTTTCAGCAGTGAAATTTTTAATTCACAATTTTTACCTGCCTTCCCATAAACCACATCTCACAAACTATCTCACTT
>Ga0116145_1002824_pt1 | contig 15264 bp, 9 predicted proteins | sample AD_JPNHG1_MetaG_FD_89747 | JGI IMG/M metagenome (GOLD analysis project Ga0116145, IMG submission 89747) | Active sludge microbial communities of municipal wastewater-treating anaerobic digesters from Japan - AD_JPNHG1_MetaG | ecosystem: Engineered > Bioreactor > Anaerobic > Digestate | place... | reverse complement strand
GCAACGACCAAGGTCGTGACTACACCGCTTGGGCGAAACGAAAACCGCACCCGCGACCGCGCCAATGCGGTCCAACAACCCGAAAAAAATCTAGAATCGCCCTTTGGTGTTCAACTTGGGCTAATCGACCAACAGACCAACAGGCCAACAACCGCCTCATTTGAGCCCCAGCTCAACCAATCGCGCGTGGTCGCCCAGGTAGAAGCCTGCGTCGAGCAGCTTCTTCTGGAGCTGCTTGACGTCCAGCCTGCGAGGCGGGACGCCGCTCTTGGCGCACATGGCGGCCGCAGTCCCGGCCGCCTGCCCCATGTACATCAGGGCTTCCCGTATGCGCAGCAGCGTGTCGGGCGAGCCCGAGGCGCTGCGGCCGACGGCCATCAGGCCATCCAGTCTCTTCGGAATCATGACACGATAGGGCACATCGGTCCATTTGCATTCACCCTGCGCACAGTTGTGGCGAAGCGCGTGTGCCTCTCCGTAGACGTAGATGACGTCATCGAATCGCTTCCCCTCGATGCAATCCTGCATGGTGAGAGTGTACTCGCCTTCGATGCATGGTCCGCCGCGGGAGCCAAAGTAAGGCGCGACGGCAAGCAGGTAGAGGTTTTCGCAGCCGGGAATCTTGTCCCGGCACCGCAGTATGAACTCGAAGATGCGCCGCCGTACCTCTGATTCCAGAAGCGAGATATGCCGGGCGTCTCCCATGTTGACCTTGGGATGCGGCCTGACGAGCTCGGCTTTCACAAATCCCAGGCTGCCGGTGATGGCGGGATTGTACTGAAGCACGAGCTCCAACTGGGCCAGATCCCCGATATCGACCTTCAGATTGCGCGATTCCGCGTTGGGTGGCGTGTTGAACTTCTGGGGATCGATGCCCGCGACGATGGCGCGCGTGCCCATGCCCGTGGGGGCGTGCCCGTCGAACTCATGGCCGCTTGCCTGCGGGTAGAGCACCGGTAGACCCGCTCGGCGGGCCAGATCCGCGTCGCCGGTTGCGTCGACGACGACCTTCGCTCGCACGGCCTGACGGCCGGACTTGGTCTCCACGAACAGGCCGCGGACTCTGTTGCCCTCGATGATGGGGTCGGCCACATAGGCCGACAGGATCAGCTTGACGCCCGCCTCCTTGAGCATGCAGAAGGAGACGTACTCAGCCATATTCGAGTCGCCGACGGATTGTGGATGCGGCTTCAGGGCGGAGAACCGCTCGGCAAATTCCTTAACCAAACCGGCGATCTCGCCCTTGATCGGATCGTCGGGCGCGCCCTGCTTGATGTTGCGGCTGCGGTCGACGAATTCGTTGGCCGGCGAGTACAGACCCGGCCCGATGTTTCCTCCGACGCTGCCAAAGCGGTCGATCAGGACGGTGCTGGCCCCCTCCCGAGCGGCGGCCAAGGCCGCAAAGACGCCCGAAACACCTGCCCCGGCGACTGCCACGTCGACGTCATAGGCTACGGGAACCTGCTTGGCGGGCTCCAATACGAACCCGAGCGGCACCGCAGCCCTGCCCGGACCGTGCTCGTCTGTGGCTTGGGTCGCAGGGACATTCGGCAGAAGTGAAGAAACCGACGCAATGGCTAACAGGGCCCCGAACATAGTTGTGCTCCAATACGAACGGAGAACCGGACCGCAGGCCACGACCGAACCGCAAGCCGCATGCGCCTGCACTCATTTTGCCATCCTGTCATCGATGTTCCCGATCGTCAACAAACGGTCCAGGGCGCCTTCTTGAGCGAGGAAGAAAGGCCGCTGTTTTCGTCGGTCGTTTCTGATCGCGGGTTCGGCACCGCCGTCGTGAGGGACTGGACGCTGCTCCACCTTCTGTAGCTCATCCCGCGATGCCTCAGGGCACGTTCAGAACCAGCCGCTGGCCAGATGGCCGTTAGTCCATTGCCCCGCAACTGTTTATGATCGCAGCTCGACGCTGTGGCAATCGTTGATGGGTCGACCTACGATGGATCAGACAAGTACCAGATAAAGGGGAGTGCAGACATGGACCGATGGGAAATCAAAGTCCTGTACGATGGCGAGTGCCCGCTGTGTCGCCGAGAAGCCGACCTGCTCCGCTGGCTTGACGGCGGGCGCGGCAAGGTGTTGCTGGAGGACATCACCAGCCCGGAGTTTGACGCCGGCCGTTACGGAGTAACGACGGATCAACTGATGGGCCAGATTCATGGCGTGCTGAGCACCGGGCGGCTGGTCAAGGGCATGCAGGTTTTCAGACGAGCCTACGACGCCGTGGGGTGGGGCTGGCTGCTGGCTCCGACGAACTGGCCGATCCTTCGCCGCTGCTTCGACGCCGGATACGAGTGGTTTGCCAGGCATCGGCTGCGGCTGACGGGGCGATTGGGCCATTGTCGCACGGGTCGGTGCGGACCGCCGCGCGAGGCCGCGTGACAGCTCGCGCAGCAACATGGCCTTTCCGTCATCTGGGATCTTGGACACGGCATCAATCGCGGGTATATTCCATCTGAGCTGAGGGGCAGAGGCTTGCGCGTCCCGGCATCAGAGGGGGCATTCGATGTTTCGGGGCTTGTTGCTGCACCTTGGCGCGACCGTTCGTAGCCATCTGTATGAAGGGCGTTTCTTGCTCGCCGGACAGCAAGTGCCGGACTCGCTGCCGCACAGTGTCTTGAGAGATCGATGAGTCAGGATCCGGAATCGACCGCAGAGCTTCTTCGCGAGATCGCCGTTCTCAAGAGCCGCATCGACGAGATGGAGCGGCAGCTTGCGGAGCACCAGGAGGCCTGGCAGGCGATTCGGGACAACCAGGAGTCGCTGGAAATCCTGCTCAACGCAATTCCTGAGGCGGTCCTTCTGATTGATCCTGAGGGTATGATCCTCGAAGCCAATTGCGAGGCGGCCCGGAGATTCGGCCTGACACGGGAACAGATTCTCGGTCGGTGTGCGTTTGACCTGATTCCGCCGGAGGTGGCCGAGAAGCGTCGCCGTCAGGCTCGCAGCGTCATCGAGACGGGAGAACCGAGGCGATTTCTCGACCGACGGGACGGCCGGATCATCGACAACATCATGTCTCCGGTGTTCGGTGCGGACGGCCGTGTCGCCCGGCTGGCCGTGTTGGGAATCGACGTGACCAATCGGCAGACCGCCGAGGAAGCCCTCCGGCTGGCTTATGACGAACTCGAGACGCGTGTCGCTCAACGAACGGCGGATCTTGAGGAGGCGAATCGCAAGCTCCAGGAGGAGATCAATGAACGGAAACGGGCCGAGATGGCGGCCGCCGATCGGCACGCCCTTCAGGAACAGCTCCTGCAGACTCAGAAGATGGAAGCCGTCGGTCAGCTTGCCGCGGGCTTGGCTCACGATTTCAACAACCTCATCACCGTCATTCGCGGGTATGCCACGCAGGCCGCGGCCTCACTGTTGCCGGACCATGAGGCCCGCCGGGCCCTGCGATCCATCCTTGATGCCACGCAGCAGGCCGGCGGACTGACCCGTTCGCTGCAGATGTTCAGCCGCAAGATGCCGATCGAGCGACGGCCGTTGAATCTGCGATGTCTCGTCGAGGAGGCTGAGCGCTTCATCCGACCGACGTTGCCGGCGTCGATCACGCTGGAAGTCCTGAATGACGCCGCTTCGCCGCTATGGGTGATGGCCGACGCCAGCCAGGTGCACCAAGTGCTTCTGAATCTGGCGATCAACGCCCGTGACGCGATGCCCGAGGGCGGCCGACTGCGGATTTCGGTGCGCGAGATTGCACACAAGCACGGGCGGCGACAGGGAGACCGAGAGGCGCTGATTGCGTTCAGCGACACGGGCATCGGGATCGCAGAGGAGAGTCTGCGCAGAATCTTCGAGCCGTTTTTCACCACCAAGCCTCGCGAGCGGAACTCGGGGCTGGGCCTGGCGATCGTCCAGAGCATCGTCGAGGAACACGGCGGCCGGGTGCAGGTCGAATCAAAGCTTGGACAGGGGACGGTGTTCACGATCTTTCTACCGCTCACGGAGGCGGCGCCGCTTCTTGATGAGGGAGAGCCCGTTCAGCCCATGCCAAGAGGTAGTGGCGAGCTGATCCTCTTGGCCGAGAGCAATCCTCACCTGGCGGGCATCATTGCCTTGACGCTCGAATCGCTGGGGTATCGCGTGATTCTGGCGAGCGATGGTCGGCTTATCGCCGAGATCGCGCGGAAACAACGGGGGCAATTGCGGCTTGTAATCCTTGAGGCCGATCTGCCGGGGTGCAGAGGCACGGCCTGTCTGAGACGGATGCAGGAAGAGGGGGTGTTGTTTCCGGCCGTTGTCCTGGCAGGCCAGTCCGAGGCCGAGTCCATGGAATGCCCTCCCCATGCGGTTCTGCTGACCCGGCCCTTCGAGATGCCGCAGTTGGCCCGAACGGTGTACAATATGCTTGCGGCCGCTGAGACCAGGAAGGAGAGCATCGAGTGAACAAACCGATCACGGTTCTGCTGGTCGACGATCATGCGATGGTCCGGGGGATGCTCCGCGGGCTGTTGGAAAACACGGAGGACATTCGAGTGGTCGGCAGCGTCGCCAACGCCGCCGACGGCGTTACGGAGGCGATCCGCCACAAGCCCGATGTGATGCTCATGGACATCGACCTGCCCGGCCTGAGCTGCTTTGACGCCGCACAGACGATTCGCATCCGCTCGCCGGAGACGCGGGTGTTGTTTCTCAGCGCGTTCTTCCACGATCGTTACATTGAGCAGGCCCTCAACGTGCAGGCGTGGGGTTACATCACCAAGAGCGAGCCGGAGGAGTCGATCATCAAGGCCATCCGCAAGGTGTGCTCGGGCGTGGCGTATTTCTCGCCGGAGGTGCAGAGCCGGATCGTCGTCGACGCCAACGGCGCCCGCCTGGCTACGCCGATCCGCTCGCGGGCCTCGACGCTGTCCGACCGTGAACTCGAAGTCCTTCGCTATCTTGCCCGCGGCATGCAGAAGAAGGAAATCGCCCAGGTCATGTGCATCAGTGTCAATACGGTCAACCGGCACACCACCAGCCTCATGAACAAGCTCGACATCCATGACCGGGTGGAACTGGCACGCTTTGCCATACGGGAGGGGCTGGCGGAGGCGTGACGTCAGAGTCTTCAGTTCTCAGTTTTCAGTCTTCAGTCCTACAAGCCCGCTGATGCCAGAATCCCTTCTGACACCATTCCTTCGACGAATCCCTTCGTCATGCTGCCAAGGCGGCTTCAGGCTATCAAGACGGTCCCAGATGGGAATCTAAGACCAGCGTGAGTGGGAATCTGGGGCCGGCGTAATGGGAACCTGGGGTCGGCATGAATGGCCGACGGGGGCGTCGGCCCTACTTCATCCGCTGGTGCCAGAATCCTTTCTGGCACCATCCCTTCGACGAATCTCTTCGTCATGCTGCCCAGTGCCGCCCATGTTTTCCCCCGGCCCCGAGCCCCTCCGCGAATGGCCGACGGGGGCGTCGGCCCTACTGTCGGAGTCGAAGACCATGCTACTTCACGCGAACTCGTGCATATCGCAGGTTGAGCGAATCGCTGCCCGTGCCGAACAAATCGAGTAGCTCGGAGGGCTCTGAACCGCCGCGAGGAGTGTTGGTGAAGAAACTGTGGAACGGGTGCTTGAGGGGCACGGCAACGAAAGTCGGCTTGGCTTCCGACCGGTCGATCCGGGCGACGTAATTGCCGAATGTGCCCGCCTCCGCTTCGCCGGTCATCGTGCCGGCGACCACAATGCACAGTTTTCCGTCCGGCATTACGTGAAAACGGGCGTACGACGGCGTCAGACCGGCCCTGCCCTTGGCCGGTGTCTCGGCCGGCGTGGTCTTCGCCTCGATCTTGCCGTCCCTGATGATCATGTACTCAAGATGCGCGGTCAGTGGTTTGCCGGGAAAGAACTTGTCGCGGACCAATTCGCTCTGGTACGGACGCCTCAGGTAGAGCACATGGGCCGCTCCAACCTCATCGATATGCAGGTCCAGGTTGGTGATGTGGCCGCAGGTCTCCTCCACGGTGTCGATTTCGACCGGCGCAATGAACGGCTTGCTGTTAATGTCCGGGGTGTACGTGTAGAATAGCCGCCGGAACACGTAGTCCCACTGGCTGCCGGTCTTCTCGAATTTGTACTTGCGCCATTCCTCTTTTGGCTCGACGATGTCGCCGATGGCCATGACGTGCGCCGCCCGGTCTCGTAGGGCCACCTGAGGGTAGCACGACCGGATTGGGAATTCGATTTTGCCTCGGGCATGCCATCGGCCGTCGCGGTCGCGGAACGAAACGAATTGGGCCCCGGTCTGGGCATTGATGTTAAGCAGCAGCAGTTCGCCCCTAGCCCCGTCGGCCGCGAACCCGCGATACGAGTGGTCGGTGAAGTGAGTGCCCTCGGCCCAGGCTGGTTCGTGTTCGCGAAACGGGGAGGCCGGGTTCTCGGGATCGAATTCGAGCACCAACGGCCGGCAAGGACCATACTCGGTGCCCGGCGGCTGGGTCGAAGGGTTCACGGACAGGAACACCGGGCCGTTCTGGAAGACGCCGATCGGACACGGCTCGCGCTGACGATACTCTTTCTCGCTCTGTTCCAGTTTCCATCCGGCCGACGTGCGGCACCACAACTGCCATCGCGTGTTGCACAACGGCGGCACATCCTTGCCCGTCTCGATCGCCGAGACAAACGCCTCTTCGCCTCGCCGGGCAATCGTCGTCGACCCGTAGCACCACATCGGCCCGGCGCCGTTGTTGGCCGGGGTGTACGCGGTGACTACCTCCTCGACCTCGACACGAGGTTGAAGATCGAGGTTCGCAGAGAGCGCACCAATCCATGCGCACAACAACAGACAGTTTTCCATAGTTGCCACACCTCATCATCCTGTCGCCGACAACAGCCAGTGAACTGTCAGCCACTTGACACGCCAGCGGTTCACTGGAGCGATTCACGTCAGTACCGCGAGGTTGCGAGGACTCGCACCGGCCCCATCAGCCCTGCCGGGCGGCGTTTCTTCGGGTCGTGACGATTGGCGAGCGATCCGGTGACTTCAACCACGAGAGTGTTCTCGCCGTCGCGCAGGGCATCCGTAATGCCCCACGTGAAGGGGGACCAGAAACGCACGCCCAGCTCCTGCCCGTTCAATCGGACAACCACCCAGTCTCCGACCTGGCCAAGATCGAGCTGATAGCGCTTGCCCTGATCTCGGTGCACCTGGAATGATCTTTGGTAATGCACCGGCCCGACTTCGTCCTCCATGCCGGACCACGCGGTCCAGTCACCCAATTCCTCCTGCCGCATTTCCTTTCCGCCCACGGCGATTTCCCACGATCCCTCCAGACTAATGAGATCCGCAAACCCGCCAGGTTCGCGCACAGAGGCGACTGTCGGCGGCTTTGACGTGTCAATACACAGCACGCGCGTTTCCCGTCGGGGCAGGTGCAGTGGAACCGTGATGGTCGAATCCGTCGCCACGACGACAGTCGCCGGACTGAAGACCCCTTTCCACGCATCGAACCATTCGGCTTCACCGACGCTGCGAACGGTCAGGTGCGTGTCCAGATGTGCCTCGCCTTCGTTGCCCAATAGGTAGAAATCGATTTCTCGTTTGACCAGGTGGACGTAGCGAAGGTCAGCGGCAGGAGGACTGACAATCACGTCGCGGTCTTTCAGGGAAACCAGCGGTTCGGCCGGCTCGGTGCTGATTCGGCGGACCAATCCGCCCGTCCGTTCCAAAGAAGCGGCCGCTGCGCTCACGGCCTGGGGAATGTCTTCGTCGCTGTCGATGATCAAGGTGCGATAGCGCATCCTGCCGACCTCAAGATGGCCATCACGAACCACGGCCTGTTCCGTGAATCGAGACTCCTCGACATAGTTGAAATCCACCTGGTTCTGATAGAGCCATCGGGCGGCCCGCCACGGCAAGCGGTTGTCGCAGACCGCCACCGCTACGTCGCAGACCTGCTCGGAATCAGTTAACAACCCACATAGACGAGCGGTGTAATCCGCAAACAGTTGGTAGTGGGGCCACCAGGCATTGTGGGGTCCCACATCCGGCGGTCGCTCGTGAAGCCGACTCCCCCGAACGGAATAGTAGAAAGCGTGCGGATAGAGCAGGTTCTGGCCTCGCAGGAGCACATGGTCGGCCACGAACTTCATTTCCTCCATCATGAGGTTCCATCCGTAAGCTCCGAGTATCTCGTTACTGTTGCGCCGCCTGCCATCATGGCGGGCAACACTGCTGGTACCCTTGGCGGCCGTGCTGTGCGGGCCCTCGATGGCGGAGTTGTCTCCGGGCACGACGTAACGCCATACGAGATCCTGTCCGGGGATCTGGAAATGGCGAAGGCAGTTGATCTCGTCGCTGGCTGCCGGGTGGCCTGTCAGTGCGATACCGTGCCGCTGGCACCACTGTGAGAGCGGCCGGTAATAGGTTTCCTCCAATCGCTGATCGATTATGCTGTGGTAATCTGCGCGAATCTTGCCGGTCTGCTCTCCGACGTCAAAGAACAAGGCGGGCAGTCGTGTCGTCAGGTCATAGCCGGCCTTCGCGCGGAAGTACTCCGAGAATCCCCCCGTCCACGGTTTGATGTCTTTACGGCCACCCCGCCCTGTCAGGCTTGGCTCATCGGTGAACATCGCGATGATCGTCTTGCCAAAGTGCTTGCCGACGGTTTCGTAGTAGGGTTCGTAGGCCAGTTGGAGGAAAGCCCGCATCGCGTCGGGATTCAGCAGGTCCGCTGCGGGCGGGGCATTCGGTTCTCTGTCGTCTTCCCCGTCGTGCACGCCACGAATCCACCCTTCGGTGGGCACCTGGAGGAAGGTCATCACGACCCACTGGCCTGACGGGATTTCGATCGTCTGTGCGTCAGCAGGAACGGCACGAGCTGTCTCGAGCCGGTACGATTCCCCCTCGCCAGGCCGAATCAGAACTCGGGCAACCAGTCGTCCTTTGGTGGCAACGGCAGGCTCGATCGTCGTCGGCCCATCCACGCGCTGGGCCTCGACTGCCAGACCTTGGGCAGCGAACGATGGATTGCGTTGGACGACCTGTCCGTGGGCGGAGCCCGACGGGTACATGCCCTCGTCATACAGACACACCCGCATGCCTGTTCGCGCGGCCTCCTCCACTGCAAACCGCACATGCCCCAGCCAGCGGGGGCCCATGTACTCAAGGTCCTTCGGTAGTCCCATTCTCGCATGGATGACAAAGCCATGAACGCCCTTCTCCCGAAAGGCAGCCATCTGCCGGCGAATCTCGTCGTCGTCCAGATCGTCATTCCAGAACCAGAACGGCATCAGCGAGAATTCGGGCGACGGAAGGCGCAGCTCCTCCCGCCAGTCGTGTGCCTGCCAAGGCTCGGCGGAAATGCCGGCCGTTACGCACATAGTGAGGACAAGCTGATCGAGAAGGCACAGAATCATGATGCTCGCTCCGACGAAGCCGGCCAATGGCTCACAGATTGGCAACCGTCGTTGCTGGTACAGTCGTATCCAGCTCGAACACGCAGTATAGGACGACGGTGAGTTGGCTTCCAGGATGCCGGCCAGGAGCTCCTTTGCCGGCATCTGCACCCTATGCCGGCGACGGTCCGGCCAAAGATCGCTTCTGGCCAACACGCCAGGCTTGTGTTAACGTCTTCGGTGACATCGTGCAGGCAAGCTTTCAGCTTCGCATAAGGAGAAGACAGATGCGCTCGTTTCCGTTGCTGCTGACGCTCGGATTGCTGGTAATTGCTGTCGTTCTTGTGGCGGCAGACCGCGTTTCGGCTGTCGTGATTGCCGAAGATGGTCATGGCGAGGCGGTTGTCGTGGTCTCGGAGAACGCTGCGCCGGGTGAGAAACACGCAGCGCAGGAGCTGGCCTCGTTCCTCAAACAAGTCACGGGTGCCGATTTCGAGGTTCTGGCGTCAGCCGACGGCGACAAGCCCCGACTTCTGGTCGGTCCCGAGGCGGCGAGGCTGGCGGACCCCAAGTTTACCGCCGATGGGCTTGGCGCCGAGGGCCTGATCATACGCACCGTCGGTAAGGACCTGATTCTTGCAGGCGGCCGGCCCCGCGGCACGCTGTATGCGGTCTATACCTTCCTGGAAGACCATATCGGCTGCCGATGGTGGGCTCCGGGCGCAAGCAGCATCCCGAGAAAACCGACGCTGGCCTTCCATAGGCTCGGAGTCAAGTACGTCCCGCCGCTGGAGTACCGGGAGCCGTTCTGGTTCAGCGGTTTTGACGGCGACTGGGCCGCTCGCAACAAGGTCAACGGAGCCACACCGCGATTGGAGGAGAAGCACGGCGGCAAACATGTGATCGAGGGTTTCGTCCACACCTTCAACGCCCTGATCCCGCCGACCAAGTACTTCAAGGACCATCCGGAGTGGTTCAGCGAGATCCAGGGCAGGCGCGTGCAGGAGCATAGCCAGTTGTGCCTGACCAACGAGCAAATGCGGGCTGAACTGGTCAAGAACCTGAAGGATCGCCTGCGCAGCAACCCCGCCGCGACTATGGCGTCGGTGTCGCAGAACGATTGGGCGAACAACTGCCAGTGCCCGAGGTGTGCGGCCGTCGACAAGGAAGAGGGCAGTCCGGCCGGGTCGATGATCCGCTTCGTCAACGCCGTGGCCGAGGAGATCGAGAAGGAGTTCCCCAATGTCGCGATCAGCACGCTGGCTTACCAGTACACCCGCAAACCGCCGCTCAAGGTTCGGCCGAGGCCAAACGTCGTGGTCTGGCTGTGCAGCATCGAGTGCTCGTTCAGCAAGCCGCTGACCGACGAGATCAACGCCGATTTCCGCCGTGATATCGAGGGCTGGTCGAAGATCTGCAAGCGTTTGTACGTATGGGATTATACTACCAACTTCTCCCACTACGTGCTACCGCACCCGAACCTGTGCGTTCTCGGCCCGAACGTCAAGTTCTTTGCCGACCACAACGTCGTCGGGCTGTTTGAACAGGGGGCCTATCACACCAACGGCGCCGAGATGATGGAACTGCGGGCATGGGTGCTCGCCAAGCTGCTGTGGAACCCGTCTCTGAACGCCGACTTACTGACGGGCGAGTTCCTCGCGGGTTATTATGGCTCTGCTGCACGCCATATCTACGCATATCTTGAGATCATGCACAAGGCTGTTGGCACGTGTGGTGACCGCCTTGGCTGTTTCTCCCCGCCGGATGCCAAGTTCCTGAACCTTGAGACGCTGAGCGAGGGGTGGAAGCATCTAAAGGCAGCAGAAGAAGCCGCACGCAACGATGAGACTTTGCTTCTCCGTGTTCGCACGGCCGAACTGCCGGTCCTGTACACGTTCATCATTCAATGGGACCGGCTGCGGAAGGAAGCCGCTGATGCGAAGCACTCTTGGCCGGTTGCCGACACTCAACAGGCTGTCTATGAGCAGTTCATGAAAACCGCGGAGGCGATCAAGATGACCCACGTGGCCGAGGGCCGAGGCATCGACTGGCTGAAGTCTCAGGTACGCCCCTGACCGTCACGGGCGGATCGCATGCCCGGATCTCTCTGCTTGGCGCCGCCGGTGCGGGGCCGGTTGCTCGCACCCTAGTCCGGCTCGGTCTTGATCTCCAGCGGTGTTCGGGGCTCGCGGACCTCGTTCGCGGAGGCCGGCCCGCGCCCTGAGACGGAACATTGTTGCACGAGCCGTTGTACTATAACGCCTTATCAGTGCGACACTTACAATCTCATATCTGTCAGGTGTCCGGCCGCTGCTCGTTTCATGAACAGCTACGGTATTCCCCGCGTATAGAAGAACAAGTGGAGCGTTACCGGAAGAATCGCAAGCGTCAGGGAGAAAGACAACAATGACGAGAAGCAGGTCGTTGAGAAGCGAGGTTGTACGGTGTCTGGTGTTTGCGGGCGCAATTGGGCTTGCCCTCGCGGTGCCGTCGGCTTTTGGAGCAGACCGACCTACGACGCCGCCGGCCGGCGCGATGAAGGTGGCTGAAGACCTGTCCGCGGCGTTCGAGTATGTGGCCGAGAGTGTTAAGGCCTCCGTGGTCAACATCACTTCGGTGAAGACGATCAAACCGACGATGCGAGGGAGGCAGGAGTTGCCGGAGGAGATACCATTTCCGGAATTCTTTGAGCGTTTCCTGCGACCCGATGTTCCAAAAGGGGGTTTCAAGCAGCAGGGATTCGGCGCGGGGGTGATCGTCTCCGAAGACGGCCATATCTTGACCAACAATCACGTCGTGGCCGACGCGGATGAGATCACCGTGACCCTTACCGACAAGCGGGAGTACAAGGCCAAGATCATCGGCACCGACCCGAAGACCGATCTGGCCGTCGTGAAGATCAAGGCCGACAACCTCATGCCCGCGAAACTCGGCGATTCGGATCAAGTGCGGGTGGGCGAGTGGGTGGTAGCCGTCGGGCACCCCTTCGGTCTGTCGTATACCATTACCACGGGGATCGTCAGTGCTAAAGGGCGCGCGAACCGGGCCGTTGCCGAGTACGAGGATTTCATCCAGACGGACGCGGCTATCAACCCCGGCAACAGCGGCGGACCACTGGTGAATCTCAAGGGCGAGGTCATCGGCATCAACACCGCCATCTTCAGCCGAAGCGGGGGGTACATGGGCATCGGGTTTGCGATCCCGAGCAACATGGCCAAATCCATCATGCAGAGCCTTATCGACCACGGCAAGGTCGTGCGCGGCTGGTTGGGGGTTGTGATTCAGAATCTCGACGAAGCCATGGCCGAGTCCTTCGGATTCAAGGGTACCAACGGGGTACTGGTTGGCGACGTGACGCCCGACAGCCCGGCGGAGAAAGCCGGGATGAAGCAGGGCGACATCATCCTGAAGTTCGGTGGCAAGGAAACGAACGACACCAATCAGCTCCGTCAGATGGTGGCCGTCACCTCGCCGGGAACCAAGGTTAAGGTTGAGGTTTTTCGTGAAGGGGAGCGCGAGACTCTGGAAGTAACCGTAGGTGAGCTCGAAAGCGGCCTGGCCACCATCAAAGGCCATGAAGCCGAAGATGAAGACCTTGGCATGACCCTCAAGAACCTCACGCCGGAAATCGCCGAGCAACTGGGGCTCAAGCAAACCAAGGGAGTGGTCGTCACGGCGGTCGAGCCGTTCAGCGTTGCGGCCAAGGCCGGTCTGCGTCCCGGAGACGTCATTGTCGCCGTTCAGAACAAACCGGTCGACACGTTGGCCGAGTTCAACAAGGCGATGAGCAAGCAGGACCTCAAGAAGGGGGTGCGCCTCACGGTTCTGAGTGAGGGCATGAGACGGTTTGTCCTGCTCAAGAGCGGGGGCAGCGACGAGTAGCAACCCTCGGGTTGTCCTTGACAATCTCGTCGGACCCGCTGCGGACACCGTCGTCGTGCGAGCTCGTTTCCGGGCCGTGATTGCACGCAAGCGGTGAGTGCGCCGCAGCGAAACCCTGCCCGTGGTTCGTCACAGGCGGTCGGGATTGCAGCACCGGTCATCCAGGCCATGAGTCCTGTTCCTGCCCGGCTTGGGTGGGAACCCGCCGGAAGCGCTACACACCGTCGTCATTTTCCGCCAGATTCGCCCCATTGAGTCCGACGCGGATCTGTTCTACCATCACCGCGCACGGCGGGGCCTGATGACCGGTCATCCGCTGCCGGCGCGGCGGAGTCAGCGGGCGGCACACGACACAGAGGTGAATCAACCATGGCGAGCGGCTATTGCGTGGGCGTGGATCTCGGCGGCACGAACATCGCGGCAGGTCTGCTGGACAGCGAGGGCAATGTCAAGTCGAGCCTCAGCATACCGACCGAGGTCGATAAAGGGCGAGACCAGGTAGTCGCCAACATCATCGCCGCCGCCGAGAAGGCCATTTCACAGGCCGGCGTCGACCGAAAGGACGTGCTGGGGATCGGTGTCGGCTCGCCCGGGCCGATGAGCCATCGTCGAGGCATGGTGATCAATCCGGGTAACCTGCCCTGCATGCAGAACGTTCCGCTGCGAGAGATCATGAAAGAAAAGACGGGCATTCCGACGACGATCGAGAACGACGCCAACGCGGCGGCATGGGGTGAGTTCTGGGCCGGTGCCGGCAAGGACGTCAACGACCTGGTCATGTACACGCTCGGAACCGGTGTGGGCGGCGGGGTCATCGTCGAGGGCAAGCTGCTCCGCGGTTATTTCGAAAACGGGGCCGAACTGGGCCATGTCATCGTCAATCCCGGCGGTCGATTGTGTTCCTGCGGCCAGCGAGGTTGCGTCGAGGCCTACTCGTCCGCTTATTTCCTTGCCCGCCATGCCGAGGAGCTGATCAAGCAGGGAAGACCGAGTGTGTTGAAGACCCGCATGGATGCGGGAGAGTTTCTGCGAGCCGAGCACATCGTCGAAGCGGCCAAGGCGGGTGACGCGCTCGCGCAGGAGGTCTGGGACAAGGCCTGCTACTACCTGGCCGTGGCCATTGTCGGCATGCGTCACGTGACCAACCCTCAACGCGTGGTTCTGGCCGGCGGCCTGATCGCGGCCGGCGACTTCCTGCTTGCTCCCATCCGCAAGTATGCGGCAGAGATGGCCTGGAAACTCCTCGATGACGGTCCTGAAATCTGCTTTGCCACGCTCGGCAACAACGCCGGCTTTGTCGGAGCCGCCGGATGCGCTTGGGAAGCCCGGCGAACCGGAGACTGGTGAGCAGAGTTCACCGTCAGGGGCATATTCACCGCAATACCTGATCCGGCATTCCCTTGGTCCGGGAGTCGAGTATCGCGGGTTGCTTCGCCGTTGCGCAGGGTTCTGGGCCCATGGCGAGGCGTCTGGACCGAATAACTGCGGCAAGTCAAGTCAGTCGTCCGGTTCTCCGATAGGCTCGTCAGTGGCAAGGCAGTAAGTCGCGGAGCACGCCGATCACCTGGACCGGACTCCTTCTGAGCACTACCAGCCACTCATGAAGGGCAAATAACCGCCGGCGAATTCCGTCTCGGCATGAATGCCGCCTGAGCCGCCGGCGAACAAGTCGCAAGGGCCTGGCGGACCGCAAGGGGGGCGGCCCGTCAGGTCCGGTTTCTTGCGCCTAATGGGTGTAAACCGCCGCGAGCATCGCCGCAGAACGAGCGCGTTATAGAACCTTACGGCCAGACATCTGCGCGGCTCGCGCGCATGTTTCTGGATCGCAGAGCGCTTGGGTTGCGGCCCGCGAAAAGGCGGTCCGCCTTGGGTACCGGGTTGCCATGCGTAATAACCTGCAAAAAGGGATCTCGCCGGATCCCATCTAACCCAAGTTGAACACCAAAGGGCGATTCTAGATTTTTTTCGGGTTGTTGGACCGCATTGGCGCGGTCGCGGGTGCGGTTTTCGTTTCGCCCAAGCGGTGTAGTCACGACCTTGGTCG
>Ga0116145_1002821_pt1 | contig 15275 bp, 11 predicted proteins | sample AD_JPNHG1_MetaG_FD_89747 | JGI IMG/M metagenome (GOLD analysis project Ga0116145, IMG submission 89747) | Active sludge microbial communities of municipal wastewater-treating anaerobic digesters from Japan - AD_JPNHG1_MetaG | ecosystem: Engineered > Bioreactor > Anaerobic > Digestate | place... | reverse complement strand
GTCCGGGAGTATCCAGGAATGTGATATCCTGGCCGTTGATATTCACCTGATAAGCACCGATATGCTGTGTGATACCGCCGGCCTCGCCTGCGGCAACGTGGGCATTTCTGATACGGTCCAGGATAGAAGTCTTACCGTGGTCAACGTGTCCCATAACAACGACTACAGGGCAGCGCGGCTGGAGGTTTGTATCGTCATCGTCTGTGTCGTCGATAAGACGCTCCTCAATGGTAACGATGACCTCCTTCTCTACCTTTGCACCCATCTCGTCAGCTACAAGTGAAGCGGTATCGAAGTCGATCTCCTGATTGATAGAAGCCATTACGCCCAGCTTCATGAGCTGCTTGATAACGTCTGTAGCTGTAGCCTTAAGACGTGTAGCCAGCTCGCCGACAGTGATAGTATCAGGGATGAGCACCTTGAGCTGCTGCTTTCTTGCACGCTCAAGCTCAAGTCTCTTGAGCTTCTCAGCCTCGCTCTCCTTCTTGGAGAACTGCTGTCTGCTTCTCTGTGCAGACTTCTGATTTATCTTCTGTTTCTTTGAAGAATAGTTATCGTTCTTATGCTTATTTGAGGTAGCCATCTGGTCGTATCTCTCGTTGTACTTATCGAGGTCAACGTAGCTTCCTCTTGTATCGACAGTTCTGCGCTGAGTAGAGGTCTGAGCGGTCTCGGAGCTGAATGAAGCGTTGAACTTTGTGCGCTCGCCTCTGTCCTGAGCCTTAGCCTGCTCCTTCTTCTTGTCATTCTTCTTTGACTTCTGCTGAGCAGCTTCCGGCTTCTTTTCGGGAGCCTTCGGAGTCTCTGCCTTTACCTCAGGCTTCTTCTCAGGAGCCTTCGGAGCTTCTGCCTTTACCTCCGGCTTCTTCTCGGGAGCCTTCGGAGTCTCTGCCTTTACCTCAGGCTTCTTCTCTGGAGCCTTCGGAGCTTCCTGCTTTACCTCAGGCTTCTTCTCTGGAGCCTTCGGAGCTTCTGCCTTTACCTCAGGCTTCTTCTCAGGAGCCTTCGTAGCTTCTGCCTTTACCTCAGGCTTCTTCTCAGGAGCCTTCGTAGCTTCCTGCTTTACCTCAGGCTTCTTTTCTGGAGCCTTTGGAGCCTCCGCCTTTTTCTCCGGCTTCTTCTCGGGAGCCTTCGGAGCCTCGGTCTTTTTCTCTGGCTTCTTCTCAGTCTTATTTGCCGGAGCAGCCTTGCTCTCCTCAGTCTTAGCCTTCTTTGCAGGACGTGCCTCATTTACAGAAGCAAAATACTCATCGAAGGATGTTACCTCGTGAAGCTTTGTATAGTGTTCGAGCACATTATTCATCTCTTCCTCTGTAAGGGATGAACCGGCTTTCTTCTTATTATCTCCGGTACTTGCGAAATAGTCGATCAGTTCCTGTGATGAAACGCTGATATCCTTTGCAGCGTCGCTTAACTTTATCTTTTTTGCCATAGGCTGTAAATACCTCCATATGTTTCCGCCGCCTCATGCGGCATTATTTTGTGCTCCATGAAGGAGCTGTTGTATGAATATATGTCAACACAGCTGGCTGTGATCAATGAGAGATCAGTTTTGCAAAGGCATCCGCAAACCCCTTGTCGCATACAGCGAGGACAGCAGTCTCTTTGCCGCAGAGATTACCTATCTCTGCCTTCGTCATATCGGAAACCAGCACCGGAACATTGTATTTCCCTCCGATGAACTCAGCTTCCTTGACGGTTTTTGCCGAAGCATCAGCGGCAGTAAGCAGACAGGCGGCGCTGCCGTTTTTAACAGCCTCGCAGGCACTGTCGAAGCCCTTTACCGCTTTTCCGGCTTTAAGGCATATACCCAGCAGATCAGCAGTTTTCCGTTTCTTTTCCAAGCTCATCTGCCATCACCTCGTAAACGCTCTCATCTATTTTACATGAGAATGACTTTTCAAATCTTCTGCCCTTTCTTGCCTTGTCAAAGCACTCTATGCTGCGGCAGATATAAGCTCCCCTGCCTGACTTCTTTCCGGTAAGGTCAAGGCTTATCTCTCCCTCGGGAGACTTTATCACACGGATAAGCTCTTTTTTCGGCTTCATCTCATTGCAGCCCAGACACATTCTCATGGGTATTTTTTTCGGTTTCATTATTATTCCTCTTCAGCAGGAGCAGTCTCCTCAGCAGGAGCCTCCTCGGGAGCTTCGCCTATCTCTACAGCAGGCTCATCTGCTACGAGCTCCACATCCTCTTCGGTATCAGCAGGAGCTGTCTCCGGCTCCGGCACCTTGAAATCAGGGCTCAGCTCAGGAGCTTCCTCGTTGGTAACTGTATCGAACTGGGGCTTGATATCGATCTTGAAGCCTGTGAGCTTAGCTGCAAGCTTGGCATTCTGTCCCTTGTTGCCGATAGCAAGTGAAAGCTGATTGTTGGGAACAATAACTGTACAGGTCTTTTCCTCAGCGGAAGTGATAACGGTCTTGAGCACCTCAGCAGGAGCAAGCGCTCTTGCGATGAACTCCTCAGGAACTTCGCTCCATGGGATGATATCGATCTTTTCGCCGCTGAGCTCATTAACTACAGCAGTTATTCTTGAACGCTTTGCACCGATGCAGGCGCCTACAGCGTCAACGTTTGGATCCTTTGACCATACAGCGATCTTTGTTCTTGAACCTGCCTCACGGGATATTGACTTGACCTCAACTGTTCCATCGTAAATCTCTGGAACTTCGATCTCAAAGAGTCTCTTCACAAGATCCTTGTGAGTACGTGAGATCTTCACGATAGGCTTCTTTGTCTTGCCAACGATGCCTGTGATGTAAACCTTTATGTTCTTGCCCTCTTCGAGCACCTCTCCGGGGATCTGCTCATTTCTGAAGAGGTAGAGCTCTGTGCCCTGATAGTCAACAGTAACAGTGCCTCTTCCGGGCTCTATCTGTGATACCTTGGCAGTGATGCACTCATGCTCCTTTGACTCGAATCTGCTGAGCATCTGCTCACGGTTTATCTCTCTCAGGTCGCCCTTTATGGACTGCTTTGCAGAGAGAGCTGCCATACGTCCCAGCTTTGAGATATCGATCTCCTTGAGGATAGTACCGCCCACATAGGCATTCGGATCAATAGTCTTTGCAACATCGATATTGACCTCGTTCTCATCTATGGGGTAATCATCGATGACCTCCTGAACGATATACATCTCAAACTTCTTGGTAGCAGGATCGATCTCCACATGGATATTCTCCTCGCTGTGGGGATATGCCTTTCTTGCTGCCTTGAGCATTGCAGACTTGACCTTCTCTATAAGAAGCTCAGTCTCTACGCTGTTTTCCTCTCCAAGGGATTCGAGAGCCTTGAAAAAGTCATTGTTCTTGTTCATTTCTGTTAATTCCTCCAATATAAATGTTTTTTGTCTTTAAGTGATCTATTCAAATTCCATGTAAAGCTTAACGAAAGCTATATCGGCGAGGGGATATTTTTTCTCTTCTCCTGTCTCGTCCTTTACAGTCACCCCGTCCTTGTCAGCCGATACGAGCTCTGCGACGATCTCTTTCTCGCCGTCGATGCTTCTTATGAAGCGTATCCTTACGGTATCGCCCCGGCACACCTCAAAGTGTTCCTCCTTGACGAGCTCTCTCTCAAGCCCTGCCGAGCCTACCTCAAGCATATAGCTCTGGGGGATGGGATCTTTTTCATCGAGTATCTGGTTTATGGGAGCCGTAGCTCTTTCGCAGTCCTCGATGCCTATGCCCTCATCCTGATCGATGAAAACACGAAGATACCACATTGCGCCTTCCTTCTCATAGCACACATCCCACAGGTAATAGCCCAGATCGTCCGTTATCGGCTTTATCAGGTCATACACCTTCTGTTCAGTGCCGCCGAATTTCTTGAATTTCAACCCTTCATGATCTCCTTTCGTCCATATAACAGCAATAGTCTATAATAAACGAAAGACCGGAAGGTTCCGGTCTTTAGCTTAAACTATCATCATATAGTATTATACCACCTGTTTACGGAAAAATCAAGTGTTTTTTGAAAAAAATCCCGATTTTTTTGACTTTTTCGGATCCGTCCATACTTTATTCACAATTTTATGCGTATCAGGTGGATTTTTTTGCCGTTTTCCTCTTGCAAGATATGCATATTTATGGTATAATAAAAGCAGTATTTTGCTGACGGGAAAAATGAAAGGCGCTGTTCACTCCCGGAAGCCGAAAAGGAGTATGAATTAATTATGCAGTACGGACATTTTGACCTTAAAAACAAAGAGTATGTCATCACTGATCCTGCAACCCCTGCACCATGGGCGAATTATCTTGGAGACCCTGAGTACGGTGCAATGATATCCAACAACGCAGCCGGCTACAGCTTCGTAAAATCCGGAGCAAACGGACGTATCTCACGTTTCCGCTTCAATTCCGATATGGCTCTGCCCGGACGCTACATCTATATCCGTGACAACGATTCCGCTGATTACTGGTCAGCTTCATGGCAGCCTGTAGGCAAGCCCCTTGACAAGTACAAGAGCGAGTGCCGCCACGGTACGGCATATACAATAATATCGGCCGAGTATGCCGGCATAAAGTCAGAGACTACATATTATGTACCCTACGGAAAAACATATGAAGTATGGCGTGCGAATATAACAAATAATTCCGATAAGGAGAGAAAGCTCTCCGTTTTCGGCTTCGTTGAGTTCACTAACGAGCCCAACTACGAGCAGGATCAGGTAAACCTCCAGTACACTCTCTTTATTACACGTACAAGCTTCGAGGAGAACCGCATAATCCAGCACATGAACGAGAATACCGGCTTCGACGAGACAGGCTCCAACCACAAGGAGCGCTTCCTCGGTATGGTAGGACAGCCCGTTACAGGCTATAACGGCTCTCTCAGCAACTTCATCGGCCCATACAGAACATTCTCCAACCCTATCGCAGTTGAAAGAGGAAAGTGCGACGGAGTAATGAACTTCAACTCAAACTCCTGCGGAGCTCTCCAGAGCGACATCACTCTTGCTCCCGGCGAGACAAAGGAATTCATCTTCATCATGGGACAGAGAAACAGTGCCGAGGCAGCAGCTATCCTCGACGAGTACAAGACTGCCGGCAAGGTAGACGCTGAGGTAAAGCAGCTCAGAGACTACTGGCACGGCCAGCTCGAAAACTTCCAGGTCGAGACTCCTTCAGAAGAATTCAACAATATGATAAACGTATGGAACGCTTACCAGTGCTTCATCACATTCATCTGGTCAAGAGCTGCTTCATTTGTATACTGCGGCCTCCGCAACGGCTACGGCTACCGTGATACAGTTCAGGATATACAGGGTATAATCCACCTTGCTCCTGAAATGGCAGCAGACAAGATCCGCTTCATGCTCTCCGCTCAGGTAAGCAACGGCGGCGGTCTCCCGCTTGTTAAATTCAACCACAACGCAGGCCACGAGACCTGCCCTGACGAGAACGATGAGCACAGCGTTTACGCCAAGGAGACAGGACATCCTTCCTACCGTGCAGACGATGCGCTCTGGCTCTTCCCCACTATCGTAAAGTACCTCGGTGAAAGCGGAAACAAGGCATTCCTCGATGAGGTCATCACATATGCAGAAGAGGGCGGCGGTGAGGCTACCGTTTACGAGCACCTCAAGAATGCTATCCGCTTCTCTATGGAACGTCTTGGCAGCCACGATATGCCTGCCGGTCTCCACGCCGACTGGAACGACTGTCTCCGTCTCGGAGCACAGGGCGAGTCCACATTCGTTGCATTCCAGCTCTACTACGCTATGAACGTTATGAAAGAACTGGCTGAATTGAAGAATGACAGCGAGTATTCAGCTTACATCGACGGCGCAAGAGCAAAGCTTGCTGACGCACTCGGAAAGTGCTGGGATGACGACAGATTCATCCGTGGTATCCGTGAGGACGGCGTTATCGTCGGTGCAAAGAAGGATCCCGAGGCAAATATGTGGCTCAATCCACAGAGCTGGTCTGTAATCTCACGCTTTGCTTCTGATGAGCAGGCTGAAAAAGCTATGGGCAGCGTTCACGATATCCTCAATACACCTTACGGTGCAAAGCTTCTTGATCCGCCTTATAAGTACCACCACTTTGAAGGCGCTCTCATGCAGGTATTCAACCTTGATACAAAGGAAAACGGCGGTATCTTCTCACAGTCACAGGGCTGGCTGATACTGGCTGAAGCACTCCTCGGCCACGGCGACCGTGCATTCGAGTACTTCATGGAAAGCTCGCCTGCTGCTATGAACGACAAGGCTGAAATAAGAGTTATGGAGCCGTATGTACACGGTCAGTTCACCGAGTCAAAGGCTTCTCCTTACGAGGGACGCTCTCACGTTCACTGGCTCACAGGTACAGCTTCAACAGTCATGGTAGGCTGCGTAGAGGGTATCTGCGGTATGAGACCTGACCTTGACGGACTCCTCATTGATCCTTCTATCCCTGCTTCATGGGACGGCTTCAAGATACACAAGAACTTCCGTGGAAAGAAGCTCAATATCACTATCGACAATTCAGCACACGTTCAGAGCGGTGTAAAGAGCGTTACTCTCAACGGAACAAAACTGGACAGCAATTATATCCCCGCAGACAAGCTTGCCGACATAAACGAGATCACTGTAGTATTCGGCTGATCTCACTGAGCTGAGCACAGAGGTGCTCCGGGAGGTGCGCCATGAAAGATAAGCTGCTGAAAAAAATCGATGATATCAGGAAATTCCTGCTGAATCCTCATCTTATGATATGCTACGGCATAGCATGGATAATCACCAACGGCTGGGCTTATATTGGTATCGGACTCGGTTCATACTACGAAATAGAATGGCTGAAAAACATATCAGTAGCATATCTTGCAATACTATGGTCCCCCTTCTGCTTTGAGCTTATAGCAACACTTATAATCACCATTGCACTTATGAAGCGCCTTTTCCCACAGGATAAGGAAACGCTGAAAAGGATACAGGTGTATTACAGGTATTACAGGCTTAAAGTCAGAGCAGTAAAACGTGAAAGGCGCAAAAAGCGTGAAGAACGGCTTGAAAAACTGAATATACGGCATAAATAATAAAAAACTGCGGCTTAGGCGTAATGCCTACGCAACAGTTATGTGTTGGTTACTCGGGGAAGAACCTTTCTGAGGAAAGGTTCTTCCCCGACCCCCTTTCCAAAGACTTTTAATCTTAATTTTCCCCCAGATAGGATGCATAGCAATAAAAAAGCCCATGCTATTAAGCATGGGTTGCATCCTATCTGGGGGAAAATTTAAAACTGAAAGTTTTAGGAAGGGAGTTTGAGGGTGACTCCTAACAGGAGCGACGGCCCTCTGTCCTTCGGACATCTCCCTGTACTACAGGGAGTCACCCCGCAGTGCGGGGAGATGTCACATCGTGACAGAGGGGACCGCCTCCGTCAGAGGAACCCTTTTTCAAAAGGGTTTCCCTCAATAGCTACCACATACTGTTGCGTAGGCATTACACCCAAGCCGCAGTTTTTTATTCTTCAGCAGGTATCTCCGGCATTTTGCCGTCGCCGTCAAGGGGGATAGAATTGCCGTCCTCGTCATAAAAGACGATATTGTCCACATAGATATTGGACTTATTCTCGCTGCCCCAGCGCATGATAAGGAAGTTTGCGCCTTCCATTGTCTCATCCCAGCACTGTCCGCTGCTGGCGAGGAGGAACTTGAATTCCTGGTGAAGAGGAGCGGAATACTCGAAATCATACTCGCCGCCCTCAAAGTCCTTGAAGCCGAACCATTTATTTTTTCCGTCGCTGTCCAGCTTAGCTGTAGAGGAACCTCCGCCGCCGCAGATAGTACCGGGAACAGTTTTCATCTCGCCGTTCTCGTCCTCATACTCCTGAGCCACAGCATCAGCATAGAGGTCGAATTCTATGCTCTTTACCTTTGCAAGGTTATCCTTACCTACAAGTGGAGCAGCGTATATAGCTATTTTCTGCACTTTGCCTTCCATAGGAACAGTGAAATCATCGGTAAATTTCAGCATCTTATTTCCGGCCAGTTCAGCAACGGAGACCTCTCCCTTGGCACAGAACTCGTCATCGTTGATGATCTTTACAAAATCGCAGTTGTCATCGTCGAATGTAACTGTATTCGGATCGGAAGCCTCTGCCGGAACGGGAGGTATGAGCTCCTCGGTAGTACCCTCGGTCACATCCTCTGTTGCCGCATCTGTAGTATTTTCAGCAGTTGTATCAGCAGCCGTTGTTTCCTGAACGGCAGTAGTTTCCGGAGTGCTTTCCGAAGAACTGTCCCCGCTTCCGCAGGAGAACACAAGTGCAGCAGAAGTAACGGCCATAAGGCCTGCAATAATCTTTTTATACATCATTTTCATTACCCCTTTTGTTCTTTATCATACGAACGTTTTGCTTATCACATTTTATCACAAAAATATTAATTTGTCAATCATTTTTGCTATAATGTTTTTTAATGGCACTATTGTTTTTTCCTATTCTCGTAGACTATCTCCACAACGTCCTTCATCATGTCAAAGGGACGCATTTTCGGAGAAATTTTCACCGAAACATAAGACTTTCCGGCTCCATTGAAGGTTATCCTGCCCTTGTACACTGCGGAAAGGCCGGCTATCTGTTCAGTGGAGAGATATTCGGTATAGAAGTACATAGCGCCGTTTTTCTGGGATATCTCGGTTATGCCCATATGAGCAGCCTTGTTTCTCAGCAGTGACACATCGATAAGTCCCACCACAGACTTAGGCGGCTCTCCATAGCGGTCGATGAGTTCATCTATCAGGTCAGTCTTGTCGCTGTCCTCATTCACCGTCATTATCTTGCGGTAGATATCGATACGCTGGTTAAGGCTGGTGATATACTTTTCAGGGATATGAGCATCTATCTGTATATCCACAAGGCACTCCGGTATCTTCTCCGGCTTTTCGCCCTTTTCCTCAGCAATGGCCTCAGACAGCAGCTTCAGGTACATATCATATCCCACCGCTTCCATATGTCCGTGCTGACGGCCGCCGAGGATACTTCCGGCACCTCTTATCTCAAGGTCACGGAGGGCTATACGGAAGCCGCTGCCGAACTGGGTGAATTCCTTCATGGCGTTCAGCCTCTTTGTAGCTATCTCAGTCAGAACCTTGTCACGCTTATACGTAAAGAATGCATATCCTCTGCGGTTGGAGCGTCCCACACGTCCACGGAGCTGATAGAGCTGTGAAAGTCCGAAGCGGTCAGCATCCTCTATGATAAGCGTATTGACATTGGGGACATCAACTCCGGTCTCTATGATAGTAGTGCAGACCAGTATATCTATCTCGTGTTCCACAAGCTGCTCCCAGATATCGGACATATCGTCCTCGCTCATCTGACTGTGTGCGTAGGCTATACGTGCATCCGGCAGGAACTCCTGCAATTTAGCCACACAGCCCTGTATGGTCTCCACACGGTTATGGATGTAGTATACCTGTCCGCCACGGCGAAGCTCCCTGACTATAGCCTGCACTATAGTACCCACGTTATACTCGATAACATAAGTCTGCACAGGGTATCTGTCCTGAGGCGGCTCCTCGATGACGGACATATCACGTATGCCGCTCATAGCCATATTGAGAGTACGGGGGATAGGTGTAGCTGAAAGCATCAGAACATCCACGCCGGTAAAGCTCTCCTTGAACCTCTCCTTATGAGCCACGCCGAAGCGCTGTTCCTCATCGATTATGGCAAGTCCAAGATCCTTGAACACAACGGATTTCTGTATTATCTTGTGCGTGCCTATAAGCAGGTCAATGCGTCCCTGCTTCAGCTTTTTGATGATCTCCTCCTGCTGTTTGGGAGTGCGGTATCTGCTGAGCAGTTCGATATTCACAGGAAAGTGCTCGAACCTGCGTATAGCAGTCTGGTAGTGCTGATAGGCAAGAACAGTTGTAGGTGCCAGTATAGCGCACTGCTTTCCCGCCATGACGCATTTCATTGCCGCACGGAGGGCTACCTCGGTCTTGCCGAAGCCAACATCTCCGCAGAGAAGGCGCTCCATAGGCCTTGCTCTTTCCATATCCGCTTTTATCTCAGCAATGGATGTGAGCTGATCGTCGGTCTCCACATAGGGGAAACGCTCCTCAAAGTCTCTCTGCATCTCATCGTCCGGATAGAATGCAAATCCCTCGCTCTTTTCACGCTTTGCGTAGAGGGCTATGAGCTCATGTGCCATATCCTTTACAGCCTTCTTGACATTGCTTCTTGTCCTCTGCCATTCGTTGGAGCTGAGCTTGTTGAGCTTTACACCGCTGTCGTCACGGGGGCCTATGTACTTCGACACCATATCAAGCTGAGTTACCGGTATATACAGCTTATCCGTACCGGCGTACTGTATGGTGATATAGTCCTTAGTAACGCCGTCCATTTCCAGCTTGCGGATACCGATGAAGCGGCCAATGCCGTGACCGGAGTGTACAACAAGATCGCCCTCTGTGATATCCGCAAGGGAGCGTATCTCCTCGGCCTTGTTCTTCTTTTTTCTGCGCTTGCGGACAGTTGAGTCCATAGCCCTGCCCTGAGTTATGAGCACCGTCTTATTCTCGGGGTATTCAAATCCGCCGGCAAAGCTTCCGGACATGAGCATAACTCTTCCCGGTGCCGGCTCAGCGCCTGACGAGATCAGATCACAGGGTATACCTTCATCGGCAAGATCCTGCTGTATTATCGGCAGCGTCTTTTCACTTCCTGCTGCAAGGAGCATACGGCAGCCCCTGCGCTTATACTCTGAAAGATCCTCCATAAGCTGCTTCATATCGCCGCTCCAGGGAGCAGTCTGCATCGCCTCGAAGCTTACAAGACGGCGGAAGTCGATACGCTCACCGCCCTGCATGAAGCTGCTCATATACAGGCATACCTTTTTCGAGGCAATATGCTGTATCTCCGGGAGCTCCAGCACATAGCCGTCCAGCCCCTTGCAGAGCTGACCGTCCTCCATAAGTATCTTCACATCCTCATTAAAGCGTGAGGACACACCGGCAGCAGAATCCATTACCTCGGAGTAATCGCTGAACAGCACTGCGCCGTCAATATAGTCAAATATAGTTGTAGGATCACCGTATACAAGCGGATAGTACTTGACACCGTGGGCAAGTATCTCTCCTGCCCTGAGCCTGTTCACATCCGAACCAAGGTGATCACGCACCTGCTCCATACGCTTGCCACGGACTTTCTTTGCCAAGGCTTCGATCTTATCTGCCAGCTCATTTCCGTCATACAGTACCTCGCAGGCAGGCGATATGCTCACACTTTCAAGAGGATCTGTTCGGCGCTGTGAATCGGTATCAAATTCGGAGATGCTGTCTATCTCATCCCCCCACAGCTCTATTCGCACAGGCTTATCTGCCTGAACAGGGAATATATCCACAATAGAGCCCCTGACAGAGAACTGTGAAGCGCCCTCCACCTTTTCGCAGCGCTGATATCCGCTTTTTGCAAGGGTAAGGCAGAGCTGCTTCAGGTCTATCTCCTGACCAGCTGAAAGCTCTGTCCCGGCAGCGATAAGCACGCCTACGGGTATTACCGGCTGCATGACAGCCTCTATGCTTCCGCAGATGATACTGCACTGCCCCTTCACCGCACGGCTCATTGCTGATATACGCATATACTCATACTCGTGGTTAGAACTGTCCACGGGAGTGAACACCAGTTCCTTAGACGGAAAGAGCACAGCATTTTCTCCGCCTGTCATCGTATTTATGTCATCACACAGCTTCTTTGACTCAGCCTCAGTGCCGGTTATAACAAAGTGTACCTTTCCCTCCGGCAGGGAGCTTATGAGCTGCGCCCTGTGTATATGGGAAAGCCCCGTCACTGAGACGGGTGAGATATTTTTTTCTATGGCCTCCTCTATGCTCTTATAGCCGGAAAGCTCTCTGAATATATTTTTAAATAAGTTCATTCTGTATCTCCGTTTGAAAGTTCATCATTTCCGTAACAGATGACAACTCTCCTGCTCAGGAATTAAATTTATTCATTGCCTCGTCGGTCTTTTCCTGTACCATAAGCCTTATGCACTCACAGGCGTTTTTCACAGACTCGCTCATTTTCTCCGAGTCCTCCTTGCCGAACTTTCCCAGCACCCATTTTGCCAGATCATAGTCCGGATGAGGCTTTTTGCCCACGCCCATTTTTATGCGTGGATAGTCGTCACGGCCGGTGAGCTCGCATATGCTCCTGAGACCGTTATGACCGCCGTGGCTGCCCTTCCTGCGGATACGCAGCTTTCCCGGATCAAGGGATATATCATCGCATACTACTATAAGATGCGTGGGATCTATCTTATAGAACTCCAGCGCCTGAACGACTGCCTCGCCGCTGTTGTTCATATAAGTAGTGGGCTTGAGAAGCAGGCAGCGCTTGTCACCGATAGTAACATCGGCAGTCTTTCCCTTGAAGCGCAGGCGGTCTATTTTTGTGCCCAGCTCTTCGGCGAGAGCGTCCAGCACCATAAATCCGGCATTGTGTCTTGTATTCTCATACTCCATTCCCGGATTGCCAAGACCGGTTATCACATACTCTATTTTACCACCGGCAGAGGTCGAATTTGAGGAAATACGGTCGAATATATCAAAAATGCTCATTGCAGTTCTCCTTAAAAAATGTATTTCATATTATGGTACTTGCTTACAGCGTCCGCAAAGCCCAGCTTCTTATACAGCGGATAGCCGTCCTCTGTAGCTTTCAGCTCAACGAAGTCCAGCCCCATTTCCTTTGCATCTTCCAGCATCGCTTTTATCAGATCCCCTGCGATACCCTGACGGCGGAACGGCTTTTCCGTGTAGACGTTGAGAACAGTACCTGTAAGCCCATTGAGGAAATCCGGATTTGCCGGCTTTTCAGTCACAAGCAGGAAGCAGCAGCTTATTATCCTGCCCTCATTTCTTGCGGTGTAGACAAAAAGTTCCTTGTTCAGGCGGCGCATATAGTAGTCCGGAAGGCTTGCAGAGATACGCTCAGTCTCCTCTGCCGACAGCCCGCCGTGATCCTCCGCAAGATAATTCAATCTGAGCTGTACGAGCTCCGGAATATCATTTATATCAGCTTTATCCAATGTCATTCCTTAGCCTCCAGTCCCGGAAGATAATCTATAAGCGGCAGTTCATACCTCTCCGCAATGAGGTGGCAGACCTTTATTGGATCAGGATCAGACAGTGCCTCCGGGAAATGGGCGTCGCAGCCTATTATTGCCTTGCATCCAAGCTTCTGAGCGATGCTGAGGAATCTGTGTGAGGGATAATGTCTTCCCTCCCTCACGCCCAGGAGATTTATCTCCACAGGAAGCTCCTTCTCTTTCAGATATGTGCAGAGCCTTGTGAACTGCTCATCCAGGAACTGACTGTTTCCAATGAAATTCAGAAGATCCGGATGAGCAAGATACTTATATCTCCCCGATCCCATACCCTCTATGCAAAGATCCACATAGCGTACCAAATCGGCTTCATCCGGAGTCGGAGCACCTGTATACGGCGAAAGCGGTTCACGTTCATTAGTATGCTGTCCGAGTATCATGTAGTCTACCGGATAGTCCTTCAGCAGTGCGTCCTGAGCCTCCATCTGATCCGGGATATACTCCGCCTCAAAGCCTATGTATATGGTTATATCCTTCTCGTACTCCTTTTTCAGGCTCAGCAGAGACGAGAAATAGCCGTCCAGCTCCGAGGGCAGCATCCTTGAACCGGAAACATATCCGTCATCATATATCCACGGGCAGTGATCCGAGAAGCCCAACACCTTCATCCCGGAGGATATGGCGTGCTCAACATATTCCCTGTCCTCGCCTCTCGCATGGCCGCAGCGGCTGGTATGGGTATGGTAATTCGCAAACATGATACATCTTCCTTTCTTCCCTATTATATCATGTCCGGAAAAATATTTCAACAGCCCATATAAAAGTAAAGCAGATAATATTCAGTTTTCATGTTTTTTCAAAAAAAGCTTGACAAATGCAGTTCTTTGTGGTATAATCCATACCATAAGCTATGAGGAAGACAAGCAGAGGGTTGCCAATGTCTACAGAGAGCCGGCGGATGGTGCGAGCCGGTGATAAGCAATGCTGTGTATCCCTTCTGAGCCGGAGTGCTGAAAGCTATGAGTAAGCGTTCCCGTGATTCTGCGTTAATGAATAGGACTTGCTGGAGTCTGAAGTGGTGTTACGCAATAGCGGCACAATTTGAGTGGTACCGCGGGTGATCAGTTAATGATACTCGTCTCAAAGATAAATTCTTTGAGGCGAGTTTTTTGTTTTTTACAGTAAAAATCAACGGCTGTATTTCTCAGTTCCCGTTTCATTTTCCAGTATTAAATCATTATTTTAAGAAGGAGAGATCATTATGAGCGAAATGACGAAATCACAGAATGCAGAAGTCAGAATAAAAGAGGTCGCAGAACGAATCTCACGTCTGCGTGAAGATCTCGGAATATCCGTAGAAGAAATGGCTGCAATAACTGACTATTCCGTAGAAGAATACAAGAAGCTTGAATCCGGCGAGCAGGACTTCAGCTTTACATTCATCTATAAATGTGCGATCAAATTCAACGTTGAGATCACCGATCTCATGGAGGGAATCAGCCCTGAGCTCAGCGGCTACACTGTTACCCGCAAGGGCGAGGGCGTTCCGATCGTCCGCAGAAAGGGCTTTGTATACAACCGCCTTGCATCCAAGTTCAAGAACAAGGCTGTTGAGCCCTTCCACGTTGTTATCCCCTATTCAGACGAAGCTCTTTCTCAGCCGCTGCATATGTCCAGCCATGCCGGCCAGGAAATGGATATCGTCATCAAAGGCACAATGCGTATAACTGTTGGCTCACATACAGAGATCCTCCACGAAGGCGACTCTATCTACTATGACAGCTCCATGCCCCATGACGAAGTTGCACTGGGCGGCGAGGACTGTGAGATCTACGCTTTTGTCACAGCCCCCCGTGGAACAACAGGCATGGCTGAATACAAGGAGCACGTTGCAGAGCATCACCTTACCAATGTTGACAAGGCCGGCCTGCTCCACCCTGTATCGGAAAAATTCGTAAAATGCGAGACAAATGAAGAGGGCATCCTCAGCGGAGTTCATTTTGTAAACCAGGATAAATTCAACTTTGCATACGATATCGTTGATGCAATGGCAGAAAAATGCCCGGACAAGACTGCTATGATCTATGTGGACGTCAATAAGAACGAGCGCCGCTTCACATTCAAGGACATAAAGAAATATTCCTGCCAGACTGCAAACTACTTCAAGTCCCTCGGCATAAAGAAGGGCGACCGTGTAATGCTGGTGCTCAAGCGTCATTATCAGTTC
>Ga0116145_1002815_pt1 | contig 15284 bp, 18 predicted proteins | sample AD_JPNHG1_MetaG_FD_89747 | JGI IMG/M metagenome (GOLD analysis project Ga0116145, IMG submission 89747) | Active sludge microbial communities of municipal wastewater-treating anaerobic digesters from Japan - AD_JPNHG1_MetaG | ecosystem: Engineered > Bioreactor > Anaerobic > Digestate | place... | reverse complement strand
CGCAGCAAGAAACAGCCGAAACAGCCCAGAGCGCCCCCAGACCTGCGGGGCCCCAGCCCAACTGCGCATAATTCGCAACTGCGCATAAGCGCGGTTATGCGAAGCTTCGCATAACCGCGCCTTTGACGGGACGCTCCACGCCGGCAAGGTGAAGGCCTACGTCCAGTTCTGCCTGGCCCTGGCCGCCAAGGCCCTCAACGCGCGCGCGGCCTCGAGCCGGCAGCGGAAGGCCAACGGCCACAGCGACAAGTACGACTTCCGTGTCTTCGCCTTGCACATCGGGCTGATCGGCGACGAGTTCAAGACGTGCAGGAAACACCTGATGGCCAACCTTGCCGGCAGCGCGGCCTGGAAGAACGGCCGGCCGACCCCGCCGCCCCTCGCGACAGCCCCTGAAGCTACCACGCCGGCGCCGCAGGCGCCCGCGCCCGAGAGGCCCGGAGAAGAACACCCCCAACCGACGAGCGAAGGAGACAGCCAGGAATGAAGAGCATCTGCCTGGGCGTCTGGGGCCGCGAGCGGCGGCCCCGACATCTCACGAACCACGTGGCGGCCAACCCGCAGGCCTACTGGGAGCTTCGGAAGGCTTGGCGCGTGTACGCCGCCAGCGCGGAGGAAGCGCGCCGCCTGATCATGCTGTTCGAGGCCGGCAGGGACACGGGCACCGCCCCGTTCGGCCGGCCCCGCGTCGAGGTCATCAAGGGCGAGTGAACCGCAAGGAGGTCCATAGGATGCTGAAGCTGCTGATGCGAGACGGCGAGGCCTTCGAGGGCGAGACGCCCCTCGACCTCGTCCGAGCCATGAAGGGCGCCTCGATGTTCAGCGACGTCAAGGACGTGCTCCACTACGTCGCCGTCGTCCAGGAACGGGTCAAGGAGGTCGAGGGCATCGATCTGGCCGTGGCCGGCGAGAAACTCGACGACCGGTGCGAGTCGTTCGTCCGCGAGCTGGACCGCCTCGGCCTGGCCAAGCTCCAACGGCTCTCTGGGGCCGACCTCGACCAGGTGGAGCACATGGTCCGCGAGACGGCGCGGCTGCTCAACGCCGGCGACTTGCCCGGCGCGTGGAAGTTCCTGCGCCCCAAGCTGCGTCTCACGCCAGACGAACTCGCGGAGCTGGACGGTCACCTGGGACTCGACCAGAAGAAGGAGGATTGAGATGGCGAAGGTGAAGGTGCCGAAAGCCGTGCTCGACGGTCTCGAGGCCGTCCGGCGCTCCGGCTTGACGAACATGCTCGACCGGCCCGTCGTCGCCCAGCTTGCGGAGGAGTTCGGCTTCGAGGAAGCAGCGCGCTGGGTCAGGACTCACCGTCCGGAATTCGCGCGCGGACTCTTCCACGGCTTCGCCGCCAGAGAGGAGAAGAAGTAGCATGTGCGGACTCACGGGCGTCATCCTCGGGCGCAAGCGCCGGAAACGCGACGAGCTGGTCACCATCCGGATGCTGTTCACCGGCCTGCTCCTGCTGAACCAGAAGCGAGGGCACCATGCCACGGGCGTCGCCGTCCTTCGCAAAGCCGGGTCCGTCGCCGTATTCAAGCGCCCGGTCGCTGCGAACGGCCTGATCCAGGCCGAGAACTACTGGCACACGCTTCGGCCCGACAACGCGGTGACCGTGATCCTCGGGCACACGCGCTTCAGGACCCAGGGCAGTGAGAAGCGGAACTCGAACAATCATCCCGTACTGACCTCGCTCTGCATGGGCACGCACAACGGGACCATCCTCAACGCCGACGAACTCTTCCGCAAGCTCCGCCTGCCCCGCGCCGCGGAGGTGGACTCCGAGGTCCTCTTCCGCATGGTGGACCGGGCGGAGAACGACGAGGACATCAAGTCCATGCTCGCGCTCTGCGCGGGCTCGACCTCGGCCGCCTGGGTCCGTCGGGACGAGCCGGGGAGGCTGCGGCTCCTCAAGGGCGACATGCCTCTCGACGCCGCCTACGCGCCCAAGCTGCGGGCCGTCTTCTACTCCAGCGAAGCCTGGATGCTCCGGTCCGTCCTCGAGCGCCAGCCGCATCGGATGCTCGACCTCGACCCGTTCACCCTCTCGACCTTCGACGCCCGCGACCTTCCCGACTTCACCCAGCAGGACGTGTTCTTCCTCTCTCCCGCTGCCATGCTCGCTCAAGCGCCATGAGGAATCCCTGTCACCCGGTCACATTCGCCTTGACTTCTCGTCGCCCCCATGCCCCTATGTTCACGACAGGCGTGGTTCAGCGGCCGCCGACGGGGCGGCCCGCCACACCCAAGGCCAGGGCACAACGAATCGAAAGGAGTTCGCCATGCCCAGCCAGTTGACCCTGAAGGACGCCGCGCCGCAGTACCTGGAGCGCCTGCGGGCGGCGGGCAAGAACGAGCACACGGTCAAGACCTACGGAAGGGCGCTCGAGGTCATCGCCGGCTTCTTCGGCGAGGCCAAGGCCTCAAGGCGCTCCGCCCCGCCGACGTCGGCCGGTTCCTGAAGAGCGACGCCCTGCTCAAGAAGCCCAACGGGCGTGAGCGGGCGAAGCCGACCATCGACCAGATCGTCCGCGTCCTGCGCATGCTCCTCGAGTGGGCGCAGGCCCAGGGCCACGTCCAGACCCTCGCCTTCCCTCAGGACGCGCTGCCCAAGCGCCGCCGCCGACAGCCCGCGCAGCCGCAGGAGACCACCCCGCAGGAGACGCCGCCCGCGAGCTGAACCCCACTGAGCCCTCCTCTCGCCGCACCGCCCTCGGCCCTCTTGCCTGGGGCGGTGCCTCTTCGGCCAGAGAGGGACCACAGCCGAGCTGCCCAGGAGGAACAGAAGACACACATCCGCCCAAACCCAAGGGATCTGCCACGGGCCCCACGAAGCCCGCTGCGTAACGCCTTGCCCCCCGCGACCCTGCGGTCCCGCCCCCGGGAGCGGCCCACTCGACACCCTCGCACACACCCTCGACACTACCGCCGAAGAAGAACACTCCCCAACAGCGGCAGCTTGGCGAGGGGCCGGGCAGACGGGCGGAAAACCGGCTCGGCAGCGCGTTCCAGACCGCCTCCCCGTCGGCCACGGGGCCGCCCCTGTGGCTCCCTGGGCCGCGAACGTGCGCCCGATCGATCCCTGGGTCGTCGGTCAACGGGAACGGCGTCCGGGGGGCGGAGCTGCGCCGCACGCCGACCGTATCCGTTCGAGGGCGGCCAGGACGGGTGCGAGCCGGATGGCTGCCTTGTACACGATCACGTCCTCCGGGACAGAGGCTCCGGGCCGCAGACATCGCTCGGCCACGGCCAAGAGGATGCGGTGGTCGCGGAAGAGGCGCAGGGTCTCGCGCTTCTTCGCCAGGTACTCGGGCGTCCAGTAGCCCACGATCTCGAAGAGTACCGTCGTGCCGTCCTCGTGCCGGAAGGCGAAGTCGGGCACGAACGCCGTCTGGCCCTCGAAGAGGACCTCTGCCTCGCGATGGAGCCGCCAGCCGTCCCGTTCCTCGCCGAACTTCGCGGCGAAGCTCTTCTCCAGGGTCGAGTCGAACTCCTCCGGCGACGGAAGGTGACCGTGCAGTCCGTCGCGGCTCGTGAGCGCGAGATGCGCGGGACGGCCCCACGGCGTCCGCACACTCGCCTCCAAGGCCCACTCGCGGCACGCGAGGAGCGCGGGGAGGAACCGCGCGAAGTTCACGCCGTACCGCCGGGTCTCGCGGAGCACGGAGGCAGGGCCGGAAAGCTCGATGCGATAGCGTGATGGGCCGAGGCGCCGAAGGTCGTGGAGAAGCTGGGCGAGCTTGGCGTAGCGCAGGAGCGTCTTGAAGTCGGCCCCTGCGGTGATGATGACTTGCTCCGCACGATAGAGGCAGGCCTGGACCTGTGCCACGTTGTAGCGGGCGAGGAGGGCCGCCGCGTCCGCATAGCCCGGCTCGAAGGCCCGCAGGCACTGGAAGTCCAGCACGTCCGCGTGGAGGCTCCCCTCGATCTCGTCCCAGGGCCGGCCCAACTGCTCGGCGATACGGGCCTTGGCCTCCGCCTCGGTGTTCTCGAAGAGCTGGTCGCGCCGTTCGACGAGCGGGTGGAGCTTGGCTGCGAATTCGAAGACCTGAAGGCGGAGCTTCGCGGCCCTCCCCGTCGGGTCGCTGTCGAACTGGCTTGCGTCATCGAGGAGCTTGCAGAAGGCCTGCACCCGTCGCGTCTCGCAGTCCGGCTCGTTCGCCAGGATGCCTTCCACCGAGCGATGGAGCTCCCTGCGGGTCTTCCCTGCGCCCTGCCGGTAGGCGAGCAGCATCTGCCGCGCGTAGCCCTCGTACTGCGCGTGGGTGCGGCGGGTCAGCCGATCGGGGACCGCGCGGCTTCCCTCATACGCGACGATGGCTTGTTCGCTCGTAAGCATCGCTTCTCCGCCGCCGGCGCGAGCGGTCCTCCTCGTTCGTGTCCTGGCAGACGACCTCGTAGAGCGTGGCCCGGGCCGCCCCCGTGCGGCGCAGGATGCGGCCGAGGCGCTGCTTGGCCTGCCGCGTGGAGGCCTGGCCCCCGATCACGACGGCCACCTTGGCCTCCGGCACGTCCACCCCTTCGTCGAGCACCTGGTTCGCCACGAGCACCGGGAACCGGCCGCCCGCGAAGCCCTCAAGCACGACTAGCCGCTCGCGCTTCCGCGAATGCGAGAGCAGCGTCGGCACCAGGAACCGCCGCGAGACGTCCAGCGCCATCGCGTTCGACCCGGCGAACACGATCACCCGCTCGCCCGCATGCAGCCGGAAGAGGTCCTCCAGCACCCGCAGCTTCTCCTGCGCTCGGTCCTCGACGGACTTCTTCGCGTAGTAGGCCCTCTGCGCCCGACGGGCCTCGGGGTCCTTGCCCGATTCCGCGCAGAGGTCCCGCCAACCGTAGCCGGGCTTCTCCTTCCGCCGTTCGGCGATGAAGGACCTGACGAGGCGACCATAGTCCTCGTAGCGCGCCTGTTCCTCGTCGGTCAGGGCTACGGGGATGCGCACCACGTCGTAGTCCGCCAGGGTCCTCCCCTTGGCGTGCGGGATCTCCTGCCGGTAGACGACGGGGCCGACGAGCCACGCCAGGTCGGCATCGAGGCCGTCCGATCGCTCCGGCGTCGCCGTCAGGCCCAGCCGCATCGGCGCGGCGCAGAAGAGCGCCGCCTCGCGGCGGCACGGGCCGGGCAGATGGTGCTCCTCGTCGAAGACCACGAGCCCAAACCGCGCGCCCAGCTCGCCCATGTGGGCGTAGGCGCTGTCGTAGGTGGTGACCGTCACGTTGCGGACGTTGTGCCGGCTGTCGCCCAGGATGCCCGCATCACACCCAAGGCCGCGGAGGATGCGGCGATGCCACTGGTACATCAGGTCGCGCACCGGCGCCACGATGAGCGTGGCCACGCTCGTGTCCCGCATGGCCGCCAGGGCGACCTCGGTCTTCCCCGTGCCGGTCGGCATGACGACCTGCCCGCGGCCACCGGCCGCCCGCCAGGCGTCGAGCGCCTCCTGCTGCTCCCGACGCAGAGGTGGGAGACTCACGACGCCCCACACTACCCGCGGCGGCACAGGCACCTCATCCACAAACCGCCCGGGGAACTGCTCCGACAGCTCTGCCCGCACGCGCACGTAGTAAATCGCGTCGCACCGGAATGCCCCGATCCGCGCGTCCCAGACCCACAGCCCCGCCGCCCGAACCAGTGCGGCCCCTCCCTCACGCGCACCGTCCAGTCGGAGCGTCCCGCGGTCGAAGGATAGTCGAAGCACCTGCCCGGGCTCCATCGGCACGGCCTCTCGCATTCGCGGCGCCACCGCCACGAGTCCCGTCCTGGCTCCCCGGCCGCCAGTATAGACTGCCGTCCATCGGCGTGCAATACGCCAGAGCACACCGCGGGGAGAAGGCCCTGTCCCGAGGCGCCCCCAACCGCCCCGGCGGCCAGGCGAGGGGCAGGGAATCAGGCTGGGAATTCCGGTAGGACGTTCCTCCCGCCCGTCGCCCCCGTTGGCTACGGGGCAGCCCATGTGGCTCCGTGGGCCGCGAACGGGCGCCAGTTCGCCCCCCTGCTCGACGGCCAACGGGGGCCGCGCTCATGGGGCCGCCGGCGCCTGCTCGTTCCGCCCGCCGCGAGAGGCCGATGGCGGATGCCACGGCCGCAGCACAAGCCCTGGGAGGAGACGTGGGGTGCTTATCCCGCAACGTCCCTCAGGCCGGCGGCCCCTCCCATGCGGAGAGCACGGAACGGACCTGGTCTGCGACCTCGCCGCGCGCGTCATGCCTGTCCCACCCCCTCGCGAGGAGCTGATCGTAGCTGGTCTTTGTGTGCCGGACATGGGCCGCCACGGCGAGTCGGACGGCCTCCTCGTCGAGAGCCTTGGCCGCGGCGGAGCGGCCAACCCGGCCGCTGTACTTCAGGCAAGCGTGCTCCGCGATGGCATCGTCGGCTCAACGCGGGCAGCCCGGAAACACGTCACGCACGCGTCGGGCGAACTGCTCCACGTGCTGCCGGTCGAGTTCCCCGCGGCGCTCGGCCTCGCGCTCGCGGCGGCGCGCCCTCGCCTCCGCGTCGGCCAGGCATTCCTCCTCGGCCTTCTCCAGGGCCGCCTCTTCCACGAGCAGACCCTGCCGCTCGTAGCGCTTCCGCGCACGGCTCCACTTGAGCACTACGGCACTCAGAGTCGAGTGCTTACGGGCACGGCGGGTCACGGCCGCGTCGCCGGACGGCAGGAACGCCAGGTGGTCCAGACCGGCGCACGACAGGCACAGGGCGCCCCGTTCCCCGACAAGGGCGACCCACGCATGGTGGCCCAGGTTCTCGCCGCACTCGTCACACTGGGACTCGCGCGCGGCGATGAATACCTTCAGCTCCTCGCGGTTCGCCGCCGCCTTGTTTCGCACGCACTCCCTCCGATGGCTCCCCACGGGATTCGCGGCAGACGCCGAGGGGTCTCACGCCTTCACAGCGTACTGGCCCTTGCCGACGCGCTCGAACCGCTCGTCTTCCCAGAGCGTGACCTTGACGCGGTGTCGAGGGTTCTTCGACGCGCTCTTGTACCCGGAGGCCAGGAGCGCCTCTGTGGCCTGGTCAATGGACATGGCTCCCTTGCCCGCCATGACCTCGGCGAGCGAGGCAGCCAGAGTCGTGCGGCGCCGTGTGTGCTTCGCCTTCCGCGCCCTTCTGGCCGGGCCAGGGGCTTTCGCCGGCTTGGGAGGTTCGGCCGTTGCGGCCGACGCCTCGAGTTCGACGATCTGACGGTTCAGCTCGTCGCGCTCGGCGATCAGCTTCGGCAGCGCCTCCAACCGCCGGCGCAATTCCTGCTGCAAGGCAGCCGTTGACACCTTGGCGAGACTCAGCTTTGGCATGCGCTCTGCCCCTTCACAAAGGTCGCTCCCCTGGATTCCGCCTCATCCCAGGCCGCGGCAACGCAGCCCACACCAACCCTCGGGCTAAGACGACTGCCGCGAGGCCAGGGGTCGCAGCGATGCGGGCCTACCCCCGGACCTTGTACAGCCCCCTGCCCACCCGGACGAATCGCTTGCTCTTCGCCAGGCTGTTCCTGACGAGCGTCTGGAAGTGCTTCGACCTGTTCTCATAGCCCGCGGCCAGCACTGCTTGGGCGGCATCCGCGACGGACATCGTGCCTTTCGCCTTGATGAACTCGGCGAGCATCGCGGTCAGGCCGAGAGTGCCACGGGCCGGCTTCGCACCCGCGACCCGCCTGGGCGGAGCCGGCCGCGTTGGCGCCTTGGGTGCCAGGGCGGCGGGGGCTGACGCCTCGATTTCTGCGATCTGACGGTTCAGCTCATCGCGCTGAGCGATCAGCCTCGGCAGCGCCTCCACCCGCCGGCGCAGTTCCTCCTTCAAGGCAGCCGTGGACACCTTGGCAAGACTCACCCTTGGCATGCATCCCCCTTTCACGCGAGGTCCCTCCATCGCCTCCGCCTGCCCCTTACACCGTTCGGCTGCGCCGCACACAGCCCTGATGATACCCATTTGCGGCGTGCGGTTAACACCCTTGCCCAGATGTCTGCCAGTCCATCCCTCGAGGCAAGAGGGCGGACGGCGCCTCCGCCGAGCGTCTCGCCGCCAGTTCACCCTCCGTCAGCGCGACCGACAGGAACGGTTCAGGTCCCCTGGGTCTGGCTAACGCCGCGACCCCTCGCTAGTTCAGCGACAGGCCGGGCGAGGGCCGGCCCCGCACCAGGCACGACAGGGAGTGGATCATCACGCGCCTCCTGAGGAACTCCGCCATCTGAGCCGCCAGACCCTCAAGCGGGGGCTTCAATCCCTCGATGGCATCGCACATCATGGCATCAAGTTCCGCCCAGCACCGGTCGCAGGTCTCGAAGTGACGGGCGGCTTCGTCGAGCAGCGTCCGCTTGAGCAGCCAGGCCGCTCCGTCGGTGATGGCTATCATCGTGCCCTTGTACCTGGCACGCATCGGGCAAGTGTTGGGCTCCATCCCGCCGTCTCCTCCCGTCCGCCTGTGCGGACCATATGGCGCGCGAGACCGGGGCACTCCGTCACCATGTTCCGCCCGCGCTGCCGCGCTGCTCTCGGGTGGGCGCACGTTGCCGACCTCTACCGGGCGCCACGTGCCGCGCAGCCGAGCCAGGGCACATCCAATCTGCCAACCGACCTGGAGGAGGGCTGTTGCCCTCCTGGGCACGGTGACGGGGCCGACCGCGCTCTCACTGCGGCTGAGGCCCGCCAGCCAGAGTCTCCCAGGCTCGATCCTGGTGATGGTGTAGTGGTCGAACTCGACGTAATCCTCGCCGGGGACGTCGCGGGGGTCGAAGAACACGCCGCCAGCCTTGGCGAGACTCGATGCCACGCGCTCCGCCGCGGGGAGAGGGGGCGCATCCCTGCCGATCTCTTCGATGCCTTGCGCCGCGTCGTCTTTGCTGATGTAGCCCTTCACGGCCAGCCACTTCGAGAGCTTCCTCGCCACCGTCCGTGCTGCCCGCTCCGAGCCTGGACACGCCATGATGGCCTTGCGGATCATGAAGCGGCATAGGAAGGAGGCAAGGTTGCCCATGATGTGGACCGGCCCGAAGGTCTGGCAGAACTCGCGGCGCTCGTCGCCCTCTGCCTTGCGGCGCGTCTCGAAGAGCGCCCTCTCTGCCTTCGACAGGCCTTCCCCGTAGTTGTTGAGGTGGACCATCAGCACGCCGATGATGCTGCGGCATCGCGAGAAGGTCGCTGGCTCCAGCCGCTGCGCCTGCTCGGCCAGGAACTCCCCGAGAACCTGCGCGATGGTGGGCGTGGCGACCGGCGGCAGCACGTTGCTCTCTGGAGGCATCATGGGTCCTCATCCTGTGTCTGCATCACTCCCCTTCCGTCAGCCCAAGCGCATCGAACATCTGCTTGCGCGGGATGTCCACGTCAGCCCCGCCCGGGCCAGTCGGTTTGGGGATGGTCCGGATCAAGCGGGCGATCCTTCCTTTCCCCTCGGCCGTACGGCACGTCTCGCGCGGGGTCTTGCCGCCGAGCATGGGGAGCGGCGCATCCAGCCACTGCATGTACTGCCGGTGCGTGAGATCCCTGATGTAGGCCACAAGCTCAGGGGTTACCGGGACTTCCCTCCGGCCCAGCCGGTCATCCGGGGGGATGCCTTCCTCTCGGACCTGATCGAGCGTCCGCACGCGCACTCCTCTGAACTCAACGCCCGGGATCCTGTCGAGCCAGGCACGAGCCTTCTTGAGCCGCCTCGCCGAGTTGACCTCTACGAGCAGTTCGTCACCGACGAACGACAGGGTCCCAAGCGTGGTCGTGTCCCCGGGCATGAGCGAGGTCAGGAGTACTGCGGCGGGCTCGCAGGCCCGCAATGGCAGTATGCTAACCACGCCCCAGGGAAGTGTCAAGTCGTGCATAGCTTGGTGGGCGGGCGAGCGGAGGCGAGGAAACCCCGGTAGAAGGAAACCCTTCCTCGCTGCCGCGCCCGCTCGCCACAGCGCCCCAGACGGGCGCCAGATCGATCCCCCCACCGACGGTCAACGCGAGGACCGTCCATGGGGTTACCCGCCGTTGCACGCTCCCCATCGCGACGATCCGCCGGCCCTCTGACGCTGCCCAGAACGGGCCGGTCGCCACGCCCACGGCGCGCCCGGAAGGGCGGCCACGGGGCGGCCCACGTCGGCCCACGTCGCGTTCCCCGGCGCCTGTGCGGCCAGGGCGTCGAAGGCCGGCTCGGCCGCGGCCATGGGCCGCGATCCCACTGCGCCCCCAGGCCCAAGCTGCGCACCCACTGGCAGCTTGGCGGCGGCCGCTGGACTGCGGCAGGAGCCGCCGTGCCAACCGCCCATGGCCACCCCTGGCCGTCAACCGGGACTGGGCGGGCCCTCTGTCCTGACCCGGGGATTGGCCCCTCGCTTGCCTCTCCTGGCGCGAGCCACCCCGACCTCCTCAAGCAGGGCTGTCGCCCATTGGGCGGGCGACGGCCCCGTCCTGTGCCGCACGCGTCTCGCCTTGGCCCTGTCTTGGTCGCCCTTCAGTCTCCTGGCGTGCCTCAGCGCTGCCCGGCTGAACCTCTGTGCGGCTGCCGCATCCCCTGACCCTAACGCGCGCAAGAACTGGATGTGCGCCATGGCCAACGCCTTTGCTTCGGCCAAGGCCGAGGCGTCGCCCAGGTCGAAGTCCGCCCGAAGGCGCCCCATCAGTTCGTCATAGGCTAGCCGCTCCTCGTCCCCCAGCAGCCGCTCGGCGTAAATGCCGTGCTCGAGGGCGTTTAGAGCCGACCGCGCCTTGCCCTCGGCGGTCTTCGGACCGGTCGAGGCGGCCCCGTGCCAGTAGCACACGCGGTGCCCCGGCACCGCCAGACGCCTACACTGCTCTCCCGTGGACTTGCTGGTTGCTGCGCAGCGCCAGCGTCCTACTCTCATCCCCCGCCTCCTACGGGCCTGCCGGGCCGGGCCTCGCGTCGCGCCATCGCAGGCACGTGCGGACACGATCCTACCCAAGCCGCCAAGCCGCCGCAAGTGGAGCACGTCAGAGGGGGGCGGGTGCCCCTTGCCGGCAGCGGGCGCGACCGCCGGCGGCCCAATGGCGACGGACCTGCGCGTGGGGCTTCGCTTGGCGCCGTGTTGTCTGTGGCGGGCGTGTTCTTCTTCCGCGGTAGTGTCGAGGGTGGGCGGGGGACTGTCGAGGGCGCCGCTCGCGGGGCGTAGCCGCAAGACTGCGGGCGGCAAGGAGTTACGCAGGGGACTCGTGGGACCGTCGCAGGTCTGCCGGGTTTGGGCGGGCCTGTGCCTCAGCTCACCCCCGGCAACTCGGCTACGGCGCCTCTATGGCCGAGGGGAGAACGCATCGAGGGGCCGAGCACGAGGAGTGAAATCTCCGTTAAGAAACCCTTCACTCCGTGTCCAACGTCCGGGGCAAAGGGTGCCGAGATGGAAATTCCAGTTAAGCAGAACTTCCACGCCCGCCCGGGAGCCCTTCGGAGAGAACCCCATGTGGATGGCCACGGGCCTTACTTGAGATGCGCCAGAGACTACTTGATCCCCCCCTGCCAGAGACTACTTGGCGAGCAAATGCACGCGCGGATGGCGTAAGTAAGGTTCGGCCTCATACACGGCCGAGAACCGCATGATCCGGCCTCCCAGCCTCAGCATCAGCGGTACGAGCCTTGGGGTTCGTTCCGCCAACAGGGGGGCCGGGAGGGAGACAGAAAACGGCGGCCCACGGCGGCCCAGGGGGCGACCCCGCGCGCCCGTTCGACCCAGGCTGCCAGCGCGAGCAGATAGGCGGGCCCTTGGCCAACACGCACACAGCCCGCCGCCGGTGGGGCCCGGCCCGCGGGCCGCGCACCCCTCACGCCGTCAAACCACGGAACTGCCGCCCCCATTGGTTTACAGCTCTCGGCGCTGCACCCTCCCGCTTCGCCTGGTTCGCGCCCGGCACTCCCCAGCAAGGCGCCTCTCGCTCTATCCCATTGGCAGACAATGGCTTGCGGGCGGCGCCGGTATCCAGCGCCTGTCCCGGGCGCCGCCTGTCCGAGCGACCGGCGGTGCCGAAGCACGGCCCTGGCATCACTTCCGTCGACACTGGACCACCCGTGCCCGATGCGCGCCTGCGCGCACTGGCGCTTCCTGGACTGCTACATCCGGCCCCAACGAGGGGAAGTCTGCCTCCGAGACGCCACGGCGTAAGTGCCTGGCCAGCAAGCGGATGTGTACCACCCCCGCCGTTGCTTCATGGCCCCGGCATGCTGTAAACCAGTGGGTGGGCGGTTTCGAACCCGAAAAGTGGCTCCCCGACGAGGACTCGAATCTTCCGTCAGAGTCCGGCGTCGCCATTCTTTCTCTGCTTGCGTCTTCGCCGCCTTCGCAGCATGCTGACTACGATGGCTAGACCAGTGGTCGCTACTGCAGTGGCGATGATCACCACGGCGCTGTATCCCGCCGGGTGGCCGGCACTGTCCGCGCGCACCACTTGCAGCGCTTGGCTTTCCAGCCGATCAAGGTAGTCATCTACTGTGCCGGTCATGCCGCGTTCCTTCCTGTCTCTAGGCATGCTGTCCCTGCGCTTATCTCTCTCCTCTCTAGCAAATGTCAGGAGGGCCTCAGCGCTATCCAGCCAAACACATTGCTGACGCATCCAACCGAGAAGCAGTATCCTGTCAGTATTGTCAGATACCTCCCCAAAGGCATGGATCAGTGCCCTGGTCCCCTCGACCCCGCGACTTCGCAGGATGGTCATTATGTCCATAGACACACAATACTGTTCCGCGTTGCCGGCGGCGGGCCCTCTCAGCAGCATACCTACCAGTTCGTCGCAGGTCCTGCCCGATCGGTCACTCCAGCTGCCGAACTCAAGGCTCCACGACGTGCTCTTGCCGTCAGCGTCGAGGAACGCCTCCGCGCCCCAGAAACAGTTAGGCTGGAGCATTGCCACCTGGCACAGCACGTCGCGTGCGCTCCCCTCCCGAATCGTGGCGGTTACTGGTTCACGCCAGGGAAGCGAAACAGGATAGAAGCTCGGATGCGCCATCACGGTGTATTTCCATCGTGCATTGGCTCCCACTTCCGATCGCCATGCGTTCTGCACAGCGTCAATCGCCATGCCGCACACTTGGTCGTATTGCATCCCTTTCACCTCAAAGCCCGGCACTCGCTTGGCATTAAGAGGCCAGCTTCGATCTTCGTAAAGGTCCTTTTCGACAATGCACACAAAGCTCCCGTGCCTGAGCGTGAGAAGTGGACCAACCGCAGACCATCCAACCTGGATTTCCTGCAGCACCTTCCGAGGAGTTGCGTCCTTGACGCACACCGTCAACGATCGCTGTCCCTTGGAGCGGCACTCAAGACTGAGTCTGGCACCTGCCTGTCGCGCGAAAGGTTGGAAGACCCCGGGTAAGCCGTTGAGTTCATCATCCGTGGTAGCGAAAAAACGCCCGATTGGCCTGTCCAGCCACGCGAGGCCGCTTAGCTCTGGCTCTGACCCGCCGGCTACGTGATCGGCTCTCGCGAGCGCTAGTATCAGCGCACAGAGCCAAGCTTGGTATGGTCGGTCATGCATTGTCAGTCACTTGATCCTTGTTCGAAATGCACTTGGCCGGCGAGCTGCTACCGCCCGCCTGGCACCGAGTACGCTGAATACCCAGGACGCTCATTGCTGGGAAGATGACGCACCGTGTACGTTCCGCGTCCGGAGAACGGCGTGAATCCGCCGCCTGTTCTTGCGGCCTGCAACTCGAATCCGTTGGGCAATGTCAGGTCTCTGATGAAATAGTAGTGATTCGGGCTGCCGGTCTGGGTTGTCCTGAAGTGTACCGCCGCTTGCCAGACGTGGCCATCAGGAACGGGGTGCGGTGCCGCCCTAACGTCACTTGATGATCCCGTATAGACCCTGCCTAGCATGTCATTGTTGTTGCAGCCCACGAAGCGGAAGACCCACTCGAAGGCCGCGCCGAGCGCAGGATTGATGGCCCTCAGTTCACCTGTTCTTGCGATCCCGCACTCAAGGTTGTCTGTGAAGAGCTCTTGGCTAACGCCTCCTTGAGCCCAGTCGTGCCACTGGCGCCGGACGTGTGCGTTCTGGTTGGGCACCACTTGGTCGTTCTGATTCCATCGTGTATTGATCCAGAGCAGCTCCCTGCCAGCCACTGCTGTGTCGTTGCTCCTGGCGCTCTCGTTGATGTTCCGACCTGTCTGGTCATAGACGGTGTACTGTATATGGGCATGCCAGTAGATGTTCCCATTGTTGTCGCGCGGGAGGTTTCCGCTCACGGTGAAGCCTTGCTCGGTTTCGTTGGTTACGCTAAGACCACCACCAAGGTTGGCGGCCTTGCACATGGCATAATAAGGACGGGTGATGTGTAACTCCGTGTAGTCTGACCCGACTACTCCGAGCTGCGCCCCATCAGCGACTTGCGTGGCCTCAACATCCATGAACTGGTCCCAATAGCCCGCACCGCCGTATACGGGGGAAGGCACGTCAGTCCTGAATCGGAGTATGCACTGGCCACCAGCTCGGCGTACCACGACCGCATGGTCACCAAGAGCCTCCACCACGCAGCCCGGCGAAGTGGGCACGAAATCGCCACGCGTTGCCTGCTCTTGCTGACCCACCCTTGCCACCATCTGGGGGTGCCGCCACACGTAGTCGAACGTCTGGCCCGCTGGCGGCGGTGGTATTATCGACGCACGGAACTCGAACTGTCCATACGCCAGGAGCCTGTTGTGTGGTGGCCGCTGGTCAATCTTCACACTACGGAGAACAGCGCGAAAAGCGCCTTCCCCAACCTTGTTCTGACCTGCGAGCACCGCCACTGTTATGGTTGCACTCTCACCTGCGCGCGGGAAGAATGGAGATGACCGCACGCGGAGGGAGACCAAGCCACGGTTCAGGCCGTTCGAGCGAACCTTAAACATCGGCGGCTTCGACTCCCAATTGTCCCCTTCATCAGCATGGACATCGTTCTTCTTGAAGTCCGCCTTAACGAGCGTCTCGCGGTCTCTAGAGACAGTAGCGGGATTGGGGGTAAAGGTTACGCTGCGGACCTTGATGTTGAGCTCTTTCTTCAACTCAATCCCATCCTCGAGCTCTGGTGGGTCATACCTTTGGGGTCCTAGGTCCATGGGCTTACCCTTTCCCCCTGCGGCATTCTCCGCGTCGCCCCAGATCGTCAGAATGTAGTCCATGTCCACGGCAAGGCGGAGAAGCATCCTGCCGTTCTGCGGTGTCCTTTTCGGAAAACCCTTCACACCTTGACGTCCTCCGTTGGCATCGAGCTTGTCGCGCTCAGGTAATCTTGGCGCGAAGTGGGGAGTTAAAGGGCGGACTAATACGCTTCCTCCGGACCAAAAGATAGCCGAGCTTCTGTAGGGCTCGGCTGATGGCGGCGCGGGCCACAATG
>Ga0116145_1002781_pt1 | contig 15417 bp, 10 predicted proteins | sample AD_JPNHG1_MetaG_FD_89747 | JGI IMG/M metagenome (GOLD analysis project Ga0116145, IMG submission 89747) | Active sludge microbial communities of municipal wastewater-treating anaerobic digesters from Japan - AD_JPNHG1_MetaG | ecosystem: Engineered > Bioreactor > Anaerobic > Digestate | place... | reverse complement strand
GTATGTGTTACTCATTCTTGGTATAGGCCTGCTAGCATAACTTTCTGCTCTTCCACCGCCATTTGATGTTTCTCCTAGTTTTGTAGCAGTTTCAATGTTTGTAATAAATTCATTTACAATTCCTTGTTTTATTAAATATTTTTTTTTACCTTTAATTCCTTCATCATCATATATAAAATGTCCAAAGTTTTTGATTGAGGGATTATCAATAATTGTTACGTGTTTATTGTTTGTTAGTACCATGCCTTTTTTAAGAACACTAGAATTATTAAGAAATTGGTCTGCTTCACAGGCATGTCCAATTGCTTCATGTGCGAGCAATCCAACAGTATCTGGGTCTAATATTGCACATGCATTGTTTATTGCAGGGCATGGTTTTGAAAATAAAAGTTCTTCTAATTTTTGTTTGTTGTTATTAATTATTTCTTTTTTTTTATAATAATCTATTAATTCTAAGCCTCCAACATTTCCAAACCTTTCATAAGAGCTTTCTATATTTTTGTTTCTTTTACCAGTAATCCATGAATAAAAAAAATAATTTGGTTTTTCTTCATAAATAAAAGAATATGGGTTTACAAAATAGTTTTCTGAATAGTTTTCTTGTATTCTTGTTTCTAGTTGTAATATTTTAACAATGTTATTGTTTTGTTTTTTTATTAATGCATTTTTATTTATTTCTACAAGTTCTTTTGTTTTTTCTTCTATTGAAATGGTTTCAAATTTTTTGTGTTTGAATTTTATTTTATCTTTGTTTTCTGCAACATTTTTATATTCTGTTTTTTTATTTAATTTTTGTGAATTGTTTATACATGTGTCAATAATATTTTTATAATTTTCTAAATTTGTTGTAGAACAAAATCCTAATTTTTTATTTTTTATAGTTCTTATCCCTATACCAATTAGTATGTTTTGGTTAATATCTTTTGTTTGTGTTTTATCTATATTTATTGATAGATTATTTATTTTTTGTAATCTTATGTCATAATAGTTTAATTTTTTTGTTTCTAAATAATTTTTTATTTTATCTAAGTAGTTTTCCACATTTAGTGTGTTTTGGTTTAAATTTTTGTTTTGTGTCATTTATATCATCACAATTATATATGTTAATCAATTTTAAAAATATATCTTATTATATTTATTTACAAAAAATGGTTAAAAAAATAAATATGCCTGCAAAAAAAAATAAGACTATTAAAGAGAAAACAGTAGATGCACTTAATGACATACAGAATATAAAATATAAATTTAGTGGTTCTTTACTTTATTTTAAAAAAAACAATTTGCCTCATAAAATATATTATTGGTTAATTGATCATCCTTTTTTTTATAAACAGAAAAGTAGACTAAAATATGTTGCCGTTTCACTTGTTGGTGTTATTGTTAATACGATTATGTTAGTGGTTTTAACTTCTATATTAAAAATTAATTATTTGTTTTCTGCAACATTAACAGAAGTGACATCTATTATTTATACATTTTTTTTAAATAAAAAATATACATTTAATTCACACACAAAAAATTTTAAACAAAATATTGGTTTGTTTGTTTCTTATTTTTGTGTATGTTTATTAGCATTAGGCATAATTCTTTTGACAATGTATATTTTTGTTGAAAAAGTTGGTATTTTTTATTTATTTGCTTGGGTTTTAGCTGGTGTAATTAATTTTTTTACAATTTACCCCTTACAAACATTTCTTTTTAAATCAAAGATTTTTCCTTGGAATAAATGAAATATTCAATAGGTTTTAATAAGTTTTGTAGTGTATATAAATTAATTAAAAAAGAAGTTTTATGATAAAATTATCTGAAAAAGACATTGGTAACTTAATAGAGGTTACAAAAAAAAAAGGAAATCAAGATGTAGTCTATAAGGGATACCTTATAGAGTTTACAGATTCTTTTCTTAAGTTGAAACTTTTTGATATTGGGTATAATATAGGTATTAATATTGATTCTTTAACAACAATAGCACGCTTAGATGAAAAAATTGTTTTGGGGAAGCCACCATCTTTAGATATTAAGTCTAACCCATCTCTCCCAACTATTACATATATTGGAACAGGAGGTACAATAGGTACACATGTCGATTATGTTACTGGTGGGGTTTATATGTGCAGAACACCCCAAGAAATACTTGCTACAACGCCAGAGCTTGCAAATATTGTGAATATTAAAAAAATAGAGTCTCCTATAATAAAACCTAGTGAAGATTTGGGTTTTCTTGATTGGAAGATTATTTCTGAAAAAGTTTATGATTCTTTAGTTGATGACTCCATTAATGGAATAATTATTACCCATGGGACAGATTTTCTTGCATATACAGGGACTGCACTTTCGTTTATGATAGAAAATGTTAATAAACCAGTTCTTTTAGTTGGTGCTCAAAGATCTCCTGATAGGGCAAGTTTTGATGGTGCCTTAAATTTAATTTGTGCTGCACAGTTTGTTAAAGAAAAAATTCCTGGTGTTTTTCTTGTTATGCATGGTTCTATTAATGATGATTATTGTTATGTATTAAATGCCACAAAAGCAAAAAAGTTTCACACTTCTAGAAGAGATACTTTTCAACCAGTTAATGATGTGCCTATTGCAAGGGTTTATTCTGATGGTAAAATAGAATATATTAAAAATAAAGAATTATTACAAATGCTTCCAAAAAATAAACCAATTTTAAAAAATGAGATCAGTGATAAGGTTGGGATTTTAAAAGTTTATCCAGATTCAGATCCAAGTATAATTGATTGGTATATAGAAAAAAAATACAAAGGTTTAATTATAGAAGGCACCGGCTTAGGGCATGTCCCTACAAAATATGATAGAGATAAAAATTGTTTTTTAGAAAAAAGTTGGATTCCTTTTCTTAAAAAAGCAAATGACAATGGAATTATTTTGATTATGTGTTCTCAATCCATTTTTGGAAGAGTAAATAATTTAGTTTATGCAAATTTAAGATTTGCATCTGAAGCAGGCGTTGAGTATTTAGATCAACACGATATGCTTCCAGAAACAGCATATATTAAATTGTCAATTGCATTGTCAAGATTTAGTGAAAAAGATGACATATTAAATTATATGAAAAGCAATGTTTCTGGTGAAATTTCTAATAAAGAAACACCAGAGTCATTTAATTTTGTTTTTTGATTAGTTATTATTTTTGATGATGGTTATGAAGAAGATAGATATAAATGATTTAGATTATAATAAATTAGGTTTAGAAGTTGGTTTAGAAATACATCAACAATTAGATACTTCTAAACTTTTTTGTAGATGCCCTTCTAAATTAGTAAAGGATGAAACAATTAAACCTGACAAGGTTATTAAAAGAAAATTACGAGCCGTAACTTCAGAAACAGGTGAATTAGATGTTACTGCAAAAATGGAAGAATTGAAATCAAAAACCTTTGTTTATTATTTTTATAATTATAGTGATTGTTTAGTTGAAATTGATTGTCAACCACCATATCCATTGAATCAAGAGGCATTAAAGATTTCTATTATTCTTTCAAAATTAACAAATTCTGTTTTGCTTGATAAATCTTATGTTATGAGAAAGCAGGTAGTAGATGGTTCAAATGTGTGTGGTTTTCAAAGAACTATGTTGGTTTCTACAAATGGGTATTTAAATTTTGATTTTGGGCGAGTTCGTGTTCCATATTTGTTTTTAGAGGAAGATGCTGCAAGGGCAATTGAAAGAAAAGAAGATGAGGTTATTTATTCTTTAGACAGATTAGGTATACCATTAATTGAAATGGTTGTTTGGCATGATATACATACGCCTGAAGATGCAAAAGCTGTCGCATTATTTCTTGGACAGTTGTTTCGTCTTACCGGTAAAGCAAAGAGAGGCCTTGGTTCAATAAGGCAAGATCTTAATATATCAATAAAAGAAGGGGCAAGAGCAGAGATAAAAGGCACCCAGGATTTAGAGTTGATCCCAGAAATTGTAAAAAGAGAGGCGTTAAGGCAAATTAATCTTTTAGAAGTTAAAAATGAATTAATTTCTCGTGGTGTAACTAAAATAATTTTAAATGAAGTAGATGTTTCGAATGTTTTTTTAGATACACAATCTAAGATTGTAAAAGAAGCATTAGTTTCTGGAAAAAAAGCATATGCTTTTTGTTTAAATAACTTTAAAGATATTCTTGGTTTTGAGATACAACCAGGGAGAAGAATAGGCACTGAGCTTGCAAATTATTTGAAAGTATATACTCCTTTAAAAGGTCTTTTCCATTTAGATGAACTTCCAAATTATGGGGTTACACAGGAAAATGTTTTAGATATTAAACGGATATTAAATATTGGTTCAAATGATTCATTTATACTTTTATTATGTCACTCAAATATAATTTCTTTTGTAAAATCAATTTTAGAAAAAAGAATAAATGGTTTATTAGATGGTGTTCCTAAAGAAACAAGAGTAATTACACCCGATGGAAATAGTGAGTATCAAAGACCAATTTCAGGGAGAGCAAGAATGTATCCTGAAACCGATTTAGATTGTATTGAATTTACACAAGAATTTATAACAGAATCTTTAAATGATATGCCTTTGTCTTTAGAAGAAAGAGAAAATGTTTATATAAATAATTTTAAGTTGTCTAAGCAGTTAACAAAGAAAATGGTATTAAGTAATTATGCCCCACTTTTTGAAAATATTTTAAAACAGAACCCTTCACTTTCTCCAACAAGTGTTTGTGTTTTTTTATTGGAAGATTTAACAAAATTATCTCGTGCAAGTTTAATTAATGTAGATGATATTGAAGACAACAAATTTTTTGAGTTTTTTTCATATAATGATTTTAATAAGATTCCTAAATCAAAGTTGTTAGATTTGTTTGTTTATTTTATAAAAAATAATGTTTCTATGTCACAAGCAGTTAATGATTTAAATCTATTAACCAGTGACAATATAAATTTGCAAGAAATTATAAAACAAACAATTTTAGAAAACAAGATAAAGGTTCTTCAACAAAGAGAAAGAGCACAAGGGTTAATAATGGGGCAGGTTATGCTAAAAACAAAAGGAGCAATTTCTGGGAATATTGTTTCTCAAGAGGTTATTAAGGAGTTGACTAATTTTTTAAAAAATAACTAATTAAGTTTTGTTTATGTTTTTATATTTTTGTTAAATTTACAAATTTTTTTAAAAAAATACCTTTTTAAATATAATTATCTATATTATATTATACTGTTTATTTTAAAATAATTAAGATGAGATAATGGAGTAGGATAATATATGAATATATTTAATTTATTTCGTACAAAACATGAATCAATTATTGAAATTGATGCAAATACAATGAAAGAAGTTTCTAAATTACAGAATATGAAACCACAGGTTCTTAGAGATTATAGAAATAAACCAATTGATTGGTTAATTAATCACTTACAATCAATCCAAGATGTTGTTGAAGGAAAAACTCTTGGTACAAAACAACAAAGTTCTTTTTATTTGGATGGAAAGAAAGTTTTTAAGAATGAGACAACACGTGCAATCTTTAATGATTTATTTGATAACTATAATGCCTATTATTATGCTTTAAAAAGATATATAAGTGTCAGAAAACAATTAGAAGATGTTAATAAACTTAAAGAAGAAGAGTTTTTAGCTGCAGGTAGAGAAAAGGAAATTTTAGAAGAGTGTCAATCATTAGAGAGACAGTTAAATACCTATGCTAATAATATAACAAATTTAAAAATAAGATTAAGACAAGCCGTTTATGGTTAAATCTTTTTTCTTTTTACTTTTTTAATTGTTTATGGTTTTGTAGAGAAACATTAATTATTGATATTGTATTTTTGTTTTTTTTGTTTTATTATTTTTAATAAAATAGTTATTTTTTACTTTATTATTTTACTTTATTATTTTTGTCTTAAAAAATTTAAATAAAAAAATATGTATAATTCAATAATTGATATTATTTTAGGAAGTAGAACAATTGTCTTTCAAGAGAAGTTTACAAATAATGTTGAGTGGAATAGAAAAATAATTGGTTCTAAAAACAATCCTGCTGTTTTGATTTTTTTAGGTAGAAATGTAGATTTTAATACCCATTCTGCAATTTATAAAAAATTTAAGAATAAAACAAAAATTATTTATAAATTGCCAAATAAATTAATTTCAGAAGATATTGATCTGTCTAAAAAGTTAATTAATGAAATAGTTGATGATGTTCAAAATATTATTAAAGAATATGATGTTGTTTGGTGTTATGGCTTAAGTTTAGGATGTTTACTTGCAACATATGTTTCTAATAAATTTTCTAAATCTATTAATAAATTATATTTAATTAGTCCTGGTTCTAGAGTCTCTGATATCTTTTGGGATAGTTTTATTACAAAATCACAAGTTAAGAAAGCAAAAGCAAACGGGTTGACGTCTAATGATTATAAAATTAAATTAAAAAAATTTGATCCTATAGAAAATTTAAATAATCTAATTCATACAGATCTAAAGGTGTTTGTTGGAAAATTTGATGCAATTTTTCCTTATAAATATACTAAACAGTTTATTGATAAAATAAAGCAATTAAAAATACCTGTAGATATCAAAATATTTTCTTGTGGACATTATATAACTTGTGCAATTGGAATTTATTTAACTAGTGCCAAGTATTATTCTTAATTTTTTCTAGTGAATTTTATGTTTCCTCTTTTAGTTTTAAGTATTAATTAATGTCAGTTACACTTATGTTGTTTATTATGTACATTTTAGTACATATAAATAGGTGTTATATATATATTCTGATAGCACTCTATAAATAATTAGATTAGAAAAAACTCTTAAGATGATTCTAGAATGGAATTTTGGGGGTGGTTCAAAATTTCAAGATAGCTTTTTCATCTAGGAGGTTGTTGTCATACATGGCAATAAATAACAAAGACGATAGTTGAGGGAGCGAAATCAAAAGATTTGATAAAAATAAGAATTTTGTGGCTCCCTCATCTTGAAAAAAACTTTTTTTTAAATAACTTTTTTTGAACTTAAAATTGTTTTAATATCTATATTTTTATTTTCTAAATTTTTAATTATTCCTTGGGTATGTCCTGCACCAACAACTGCAACAATATTTTGTCCAGGTGCATTTTGAAGTTGATATGCAATATATTGATCTCTTTCATCAATTAATATTTTTTTTAATTTAGGATAATTTTCTGTAAACACATCCATAATTTTATTTATAATTTCACTATTTTCTTTATCTGTTTCTACTTCTTTTAAAAGTTTATTTACAAAGTTGTTTCCAAGTTCTTTTTTAAGTTTGCGTCCTGGAAATAATATTTTAAATTTATCTTTAAATGTAAGATTTTTCATAAGTTTGTTTAAGGTTATATAAATATCTCTATCTGCAAGAAGGATTTGTGCATTTATTTCTTTTGCACACTTTATTGCTTCAAGCATTTCTTCGCCAGCATCTATATTATAATTTTTTGCAATTTTTTTTTGTGATTTTGCTAAAAAATATTGAACCATAAACAAAAATGGTTTTTTAGATCTAAAAATATCTGAAAATTTAATTTCTCTTTTATTTTTTTGAGTCATTCCAAGAAATCTGTCTCTGTCTAGTTCTATTGCAACAATTTCTGGTTTTTCATTTAATATTGTTTCTCTTACTTGTTGTTTGCTTTTATGAGAAATATGTGCAGTTCCAATAAGTGTGATATTTTTTCCATTAACTGATATTTTTTGAATCATTTTTTTTCTTTTTTTAAATCTAAATCTATTTAAATATAATTGTTATTATATCTTTATATTTATAAGTGATATAAATGAATAATGTTACTAAAATAATTTATTGTTTTCTATTTTTCATTTTATTAAATATTCCAATTTATGCAACAACAATTACAACTATAACAATTGATAAAAATTATACAAACAACACTAGTTCTTCACAGATATATACAGTTTCTGGAACAGTAACTGATCCTAGTGGTCCCCTAGTTCCATTAAAAATTTATTCTGATAAACAAACTGATCCTTTAGATTTTAATGGTTATGTTTCAGATGCTAACACATTTTTAGCATATTTTTATTTAGATATAAATTCTTCTGAAAGCTCATATGTTAGTGGAAGACCAAAAATTATAATAAATTCATTTGATGAAGTTGTTGTGTATGATGCTGAAAATGAAGCTATGCAAGACACATTAATTGTAGACACTCTCCCTCCAAATATTGGGCATTTTGAAAATCCTTTTGATATGTTTTATTCTCAATCAATAACTGTTTCTTTTTCTCCGGCAACTGATGATGAAACATTTATTGATAAATATATAGTTTATGTTGTTCCATTTTCAAAATTAAATTCCTATTCTACAAATTATAGTAAAAAATTTGTAAGTGATAACAATACAACAGATGAAATGACATTAAATCTCTCTTCAATTTCTGATGGTAATTATTATGTATTATTAGATGCAAATGATATTGCAGGAAATTATGGGTCATCCCAAGAAGTAATTGATACAAATAAACCAATATATATTGATCACACACAGCCAATAATTAATTATTTTAATTTAAGTGAAAATCATTTGGTAACAAATGGCACCACATATTATACAAACCAAACAACATTTGATATAAGTGTTTCTGTAACAGATAGTGCCCCAGGTATGTCTTGCACTTCTTTTGCAATAATGAAAATAAATACAACACAAATTCCGTATACTGATTGTAATTCTTTATTAATGGCATTTAATTTTCCTGTTTCAAATGCATCTAATGGAAGTGATTTTAATGTTTCTTTTGTAGATGTAAATGATATTGTTGATAATAATTTATCTACAACTTTTAAAATAATTGTAGACACAAATGCACCTCCAAATCCTAATATTCATACACTCACAAGAACTAAAGATGAAAATATAACAATAACATGGGATATGCCTTCTGGTGAACCTCATTTTGATTATTATAAAGTATATAGATCTCAAACTGATTTTAATTCAATTTCTTCAAATCAAACATTAGTTTGTACACAATCAACAGTTACCTCTTGCATAGATGCTTCAGAAAAACTTCCAAATACAACATATTGGTATGGAGTTATTGCATATGATAAAGCAAAAAATTATAGTGATCTTTCAAAAATTAATCCTACTACAAATAAATATTATTCAAAAACAACAATAAAAACAGGACCTAAAATTGAAATTTCTATTGCGGATGGAAATAACTATACAAATAGTGCAACACCAAAATTAGAAATAACATGTTCCTCAAATGTTGATAGAATTTGGTTAAGTTGTAATGGTGTAACTTTTGATGCAGGATATTCTGTAGATGATACAGAATTTACAATAAATTCATTTAATTTTACAACTTTAAATTATGGTTGCCATGGAACTGTAAATGAAGAAAAAGCAATTTATGTTAAAGCAAGAGATAAAGACAATGTTTCTTTAGAAAGTGTTGCCTTTGATACAATAATTTTTGATAATTTTCCGCCATCAATTCCAACTAATCTTAAAGCAATATCTCAATCAAATGGTTCTATTAAATTAACATGGAATGATTCAGATGATAATTCTTCTGGTTTAGATTATTATAAAATATATTATTCAACAACAAATAATGTTTCTAAAAGTTCATCATTTATTACATCTTCTTCAGAATCTTATGTTTTTACATCAGAGGTTGATTCAAATTATTTTTTTGGAATATCTGCTATTGACAAGGCAGGAAATGAATCTCCATTAAGTTCTATTGTTTCTGGTAAAACAAAGTTTTTAGGCCCAAAGTTTGTTTTAGATGAAAATCAATTTGTTAAAATAAATGGTGTTTTATTTTTAAAGAAAGGAACAAAAAGTTTCCTGATTACAAGTGATTTAGGGTTATTAAATGCCAAAGTTAAATTAAAAATGAATAATAGTGCATTTCAAGAGGTGCCTATAACATTGTCTGATTCAACACATATTTTGTTTAAATATGATTTTAATAATTCTGCAGATGTTAATTTATTGATAGAAGGTACAAGTATATATAATATAAAAAACACACAATATTTTTTCTTTAAAATTGATGCAGATGCTCCACAGTTTGATATTACTCAAACACAAACAAATGGTGTTTTTAGTTTTAATATTACATCTTCTGCTACAGATATAAATAAAGTTGAATATAAAATAAATAATTTAATTGTTTGTACAAAGCAACCTCCTATTTTTGTTTGTGATTTTAATTCTTTTTCATATCCTGATGGAAATTATAATTTAGATGTTTTTGTTTATGATAATGTATTGAATTTAGCCCAGAAAACAATATCTTTTTCTATTGATAATATAAATGAAGATAAAGTGAGAGTTGATGTTATAATTTCCAAAATTGCACCATCTATAAATTCTTTAGCTTCAAATATTGTAACTTTAAATGATTGGTTAATTGAATTTTCTCCTTCTTTTTTAACAGACTATAATCGTTTATATGACACTTTAACAAAAGCAAATCAAGAATATTTACAAGGACATTATTTGAAAGCACAAGAATATTATACTCAAACAGATATAATGTTAAAAGATATTTTTAATAAATTACCAAGTTACTCAATTTTACAAACAAAATCTATAGATTATGTTTATGATTCTTCTAAGATTTATGGTTTAAATAATTATACAAAAGATGGGAATGTTTTAAGAGATACAGGTGCATTATATACAAATAGACAATTAAGGATTTCTAGAGAGTTCATTATCCAAGAAGTTGATTCAGTTAAATATTATGTAATGTCATTAAAGGTAATTAATGATTCAAATTCTAATTTAAAGTTAACTATTATTGATAGACTACCAAAAGATTTTGCAGAATCAACAGATTTAATGTTATTTAATTTGCCTGTTGAAATATTGCAAACAGATCCTGTTTTTAAATATGTAGTAACTGCCCCTGCAAATGGATATGTTGTTATAAGATATAAAAATAGTGAAGAGATTACATCATTTGATATGATGACAATGTTTGATAGAATTGAATTTGATGAACCAATTGTTTTAGTTGGAGATGTATCTATAGATAAACTTAATATTAATGGGGTATTGTCTGATAATTTAATAACAAAATATTTAGTTTATGAAATTGTTTTTTTAATTATTTTGTTTGTGCTAATATATTTTTTAATTATGCAACATAAAAAGAATGTTAAAAATAAAATGTAATTATTTTTTAGAGAATGACTAAATATGATTGAAGGTCTAGAAACAAGAATTGTTGTTGTAGGTGGCGGCCCTGCAGGTTTATATTCTGCATATTTAATTAAACAATCTAATCCTGAGGTTTCTGTTATTGTTTTAGAAATGAAAAATGAAATTGGGAAAAGTTATTGTACTGGTTTAATAAGTATTTCTGGTTTTGAGAAAACAAAATTGGATAGATATATTATATTAGGAGATAGTGTAGTTAATAAAGTCCAAGGTGCAGAAATATTTGGCCCTTACAAGGCCTTTTTAAGAATAAGATCTAAAAAAAACCAGGCATATGTTTTAAATAGAAGAAAATTTGATCAAAAAATCAGAGATTTAGCTTTAAGTGCTGGTGTGGATATTTTGTATAATTCACAAGTAATAAATGTTTCTGAAAACAAAGTGTATTACATGGATTTAAAAACAAATCAATCTTATGAGATGAGTTATACTTTTTTAATTGGTGCAGATGGTGCAAATTCTGTTGTTAGAAATTATTTTTTACAAGATAAAGAGTATCAAAAAGAGTTTATACATGCCTATCAAGTTGTGGTAGAAGGTGATTTTGAAAAAGAGATGGTTCAAGTATATTTAGGGGATTTTGCAAAAGGTTTGTTTGGATGGGTTGTTCCAGAATCTTCTACACAAGCAAAGATAGGAATTGGTGTAAATTTAGGTAAAAATCCACAAGAGGCATTTACTTTGTTTTTGGAAAAATTTAATATTAAGTTTATAAAAAGAATAAGTGAAGCAAGTGGAATTATTCCAATTCATGCACCTTTAAATAATTTTGTAAAAGACAATGTTTTACTTGTTGGAGATGCTGGTTTTTTTGTAAAAGCAACAACAGGTGGTGGAATTAATTTTGGATTAATTTCTGCAAATCTTGCTGCAGATGCTATAAATAATAGAATTAAAAAATTTAAACCACTTTTAGAGTATAATAAGTCTTTAAAAAAATATTTGAATGAATTAAATATTCATTATAAATTACATAATTATCTTTTATCAAAAACAAATACAGAATTAGATGAATTATTAATAAAACTAAAGCAATTAAATGTAGAAAAATTTTTAGAAAAAAAAGGAAATATGGATTTTCCAAGTGAGTTTATGTATCTTTTTTTACTTAAACCTAAAATGTTTTCTTTATTTCCTGAGTTTATGAAGTTTAGGAAGTTTTGATTTTTTATATTATAAAAATGTTGTCAATTCCTTGATATTGATTTTGAATGATTTATGGATGTTTTCTGTATTTTATGTATGTAGTATTGAGGTGTTGTTTTGATTTAAATGAATTAATATTAAATTATGTTTTATGATATTAATAGAATTAGATATATTTTTTTAAAAATTAAAATGGAAGTTAACAGAACCATAAAAAAGAAATATTTAAAAATAGTAATATACATAATGTGTTTATGGGATCAACAAAATATATTTTTAATAAAATATTATTAAGTATAATAATGTTTACTTTTTTAATTACACCAATAACTGCTTCGAGTGTGTCTTTAATTTCTTCAGAAGCAAATACTATTGGTGATTTGTCTATAGATTCATCTATAGATCCATATCTTGATAATTTTTACAGAACTCAAGATATGATCTTCCCACCAGAAGATGTAATGCAGGCATATAGAGAGAAATTAGAAAGTGGAGAGATTACCATTATCCCACAAAACAAAATAGCAAGTGAAAAGATTCAAAGGAGTTTAAGAGAACTATTATTAGATGAAAAAACAACTTCAACAGATCCTGATGTTATTTATTTAAAAAATAATTGGCAGAGATTATTTCAAGAAAATCCTGGTTTAAATGAAACATTAGAAAATGCCTTAAAAACAAATACATTTGCTTCAACAATTGTACAGAATGTGTGGGGTACTGCTCCATTAGTTGGCCAATATCATATCCCTGTATTTCTTGTAGATTTTTCAGATAATTTACATGATGATATAAATCACCCTCCTTCTATTTATTATGATCAATATAATTCTCCTAATTATTTAGATGATTTAGATATAAATGCTATAAGTGTAAAAGAATATATTGCACATGAATCCTATGGTATGTTAGATGTTACTTTTGATATTTATGGTTGGAAGACATTACCAAAATTGTATAGTCAGTATCTTATAGATAATAATTTTATATATTTAGATAAAGATACACTTACTGCTTTTGATCCAGAAATAGATTTTTCACAATACGACCATGATAATGATGGGAGAATAGATGGGTTTGTAGTTATCTTTGCAGGCACCTGTGGGTTATCAAATACATTGCCTTGTGCAACAATTATTAATAAAGTGTATGAGAATATTTTTGTTGATGGTAAAAAAATAGGTGATGGTGTAATTATTGGGGAGGAATATCCTTACGCTAGTTGTCAAAATTTAATAGCACAGGGCTACAATTACCCCCCTGATTGTAGAATATCTACTCTTGTGTGTACTCATGAATTTATGCATGTTTTAGGCATGTATGATTTATATCAAGTATATCCTTATAGTACATATGGAATACCAAATTTAAGTATGATGACTCAATATATTGCCAGGCCAATGAAACCTATAAATTTAGGTGCTTGGCCTAGTTTCTTTTTAGGTTGGGCCCAAGGTATAAAGGTATTGGATCAAGAAGTTGTAGATATAAATTCTATAGATTCATCTCCAATAATTTATATTGTACAAGATCCTGACAAAATGGATTCAAATGAATTTTTTATGGTGTCTAATAGGTATATAGGAGGGAATTCATTAGATAGAGATATGTTTGGATGGAATAGTGGATGGAATTATTCTTCTGATAATATTTATGGTGGATTAGAGATATATCATATAGATGAAAACTATATTTTTTGGAATGCAAAAAATTTGATGTATGATCCTGATGGTAACTATTATGATGACACTGGTGGTCATTCAGGAATTGTTTTTGAGCAAAATAAATATGATGCATATACCTCTCCATTTACATATGCTGATTTTTATTCATATGTTCCAAGTAAACCAGAAAATGAAACTTTTGATTATGTTCCTAAATATTATAATTATGCCACAAGAGATTTAACATCTAAATCTTATAATGGTTTACAAGACACCAATGTAATGGTTTCAGCACAATCTGTTTCAGGTCTAGTAATTACGACCTATTTACAAAGCACCGCTCCAGATCCAATAATTATGGAGTTAGTAAGTCCTATGTCTTCTAGCCAATATTCTTTATCAGATCCAATCTCATTTATAGTTTGGGTTGATCAGTCAACCATATTTGCTCCAGAACCAACATGTGTTTGGACATATAATACTACAACCATAAGTACAGATTGTAATTTTACAAATACTCCTCAAGCTCTTAATCTTCCAGTGGGTAATGTCACATTAACTTTAACAGTAAAAGATGAATATTCCAATCAAACCGCAACAGATCAAGTAACTATTGAAATTCTTCAACCTTGGTTACAAGTAGAAATCATTTCTCCAAATGACGGAGAGATTTATCCAAGAAACCAAACGGTAAATTTTTTAGAAAATCACATGTATGATACAGGGTATGTAACTTGTAAATGGTATTTAGATGACTCGACAACACCCTTTAGTACCTTGTGTGTATTCCAAAACACTCCTGAATATCTAAATATGTCTGTAGGGGCCCATACAATTTATTTGCATATAAAAGATAGTTTTCAAGAAGCTTCTGATTCTGTAAATATTATTGTAGATTATGGTGTAGGTATAGATCCACAAGGATTTTTAACAGCCTTTATTTCATCTCCTGTTACAGGTTCTGTTTTTGAGCCAAATGATTTAATTTATTTTCAAGCAGGTTATATCAATAATGTAGGCAATATAAGTTGTAAATGGTATTCAGACAATCAAACAAACCCAATTTCTGAAAAGTGTGAATTTACAGGCACTCCACTTCAATTAGGGTTATCTAGTAAAACTGCAAAGACAAGAACTATTACTTTAAAAATAAAAGACTTAACGACTTTAATGCAATCAACTTCCACTTCTACAATCACAGTTAATGGGTTATCTGTAAAACCATCTCAGACACAGGCAATAATATCTCCTAGTATTCCAATAACTCCTCGTCCTAGTCCACTTCCTCAGCCAGTCCCAGTTGTTATTAAAGATAATAATAAATTGAAACTTATACAATCAAATACAAATACATCAATTGTTTCTAAGCAAGAGAATATTATGAAAAGATAATATTATTTTTTTT
>Ga0116145_1002778_pt1 | contig 15422 bp, 11 predicted proteins | sample AD_JPNHG1_MetaG_FD_89747 | JGI IMG/M metagenome (GOLD analysis project Ga0116145, IMG submission 89747) | Active sludge microbial communities of municipal wastewater-treating anaerobic digesters from Japan - AD_JPNHG1_MetaG | ecosystem: Engineered > Bioreactor > Anaerobic > Digestate | place... | reverse complement strand
CTTGGCTTGCGGCCCGCAAGAAGGCGCTCCGCCTTGGAAATCGCTGCCCCTTTGATTCCGCAGCCTTGGGCCGTCACCGGGCCGCGGCGCTTATGGCCGCACCGCGACCGGCCGGACCGTTGACCGGATCGAAGAAGTTGGTGATCAAGCTCAAATAATACCTCGGACAATATGCCGCAAACCCCACGTGCCCGCCGCTTGGCAAAATGATCGCCCCCACCCTCGGATTGTCTACCGTCGCCATCAGGTCGGCAACGTCCTGAGCCGGCACCAGCGGGTCGTCGGCTCCATGAACGATCAGCACCGGCATGCGGGCGAACTCCAGTTTGTCCCCCGATGGTTCTCCGTTGTACGAAATCAGCCGAAGAAACGGATACCCCTCCCGCGCCCCGTGCGGCATGGGAATACCGTAGCCGTTATGCTCATACTCAATCAGGTTGCGCAGACTCCCGCTCCTTTCAGGATACCCCTTGCGCACCATGCGGTCCCGGATCGTGTCCTGGATCGCCGCATAGATCGGATGCGCCCAGATCGATCGCTGCCGATCCAGCTCATCCATCAGCACTTCCCAACGAACCACCGGCGAAAATGCGATAATGCCGGCCGAGAAGCGGCGACGCAAAGGTTCCGGCGGGCACTGCAAGTAAGGCCTGATTGCCGGCGAAATCTGAGGATCGTCAGGCAATCGGCCATCGTACCACGCCGCCAGCAGGGCAATACTGGCGTTCCAGCAATAGGCGATCAGCCCCGTCCGGCGAATGTGCGGCAACTGCTCAAGGTAGTCCGACACCTGCATCAGGTCGTCGGTCTCCATGACGCCGAACGTGTGATACATCCGCGGGTACCGCGACTCCGTCTGACCGTGGCCGCGAAGCTCCAGGTGCAGCACATGAAACCCGGACTCACGCAGCGGAATCGCCAGGTCGCGGCTGCGCTTGACGCCGTGATCGCCGAATAGCCCCGGCAGGATCACCACGCAGTCCGCTTCGATGATCTCGCCGTTCCCGTTGCGGGCATAGCCCAGACGGCCCGACAGCTCGAGCTGGTCGTCAACCGCCAGACGCATGGGAATCCAGACGTCCTCGAAGCCCGGCCAGGCCGCTGCCTGCTTCTCAATGCAGTAGTCCCGGCTGGCCGCTTGAGCCGAATAGCGGATTCCCCGATAGTTCTTGACAATGCTCTGAAGACTCTGCCGGCTGACGCCGAAGTGACGCAGGACGTCCACAGCCCGTCCGTCGCCGTTCACCAGTTCTTCAGTGAGTAGTGGGCTCGCAACCGAGTCAGGCAACAACCCGGCAAGCTCCCTTTGCGTCCGCCTCAGCCAGACTCGCGTGGACGCTCCATCCTCCCCGTTGACCAGACGCTCCGAAACGCGAACCGATGCCTCCGGGTCCATCTTGAACGATTTTTCAGGGAAGCAGCCTAGGTTTGCCGCCATGAGTACCCCCATACCCCCGACGGCCGCGAAGGCACGTCCGGCCCGTCGGCACATGAAAGTCCACACGACCTGACCTCCATCGGACGTTGCATCATATCGAGCCCGATAGTGTAAAAGCTCATGCATGCCCGGTCAAACAGCCCGATACACAGACCGCCTCGCCCCAATCCCGCTGGTAGCCCGGCTTGACTCGGTCTCCTCCTCGCCATGAGCCTGACCGTAGGGCGCAGCAACGAGCGCAGCGCCGATTCACCCCAAGACTCTTGCCCAAAATCATCATCACAGATCTCGTCCGCAACGATTCACAAACGTCATCCGCCACGTATACTGCTGCCATGATCCGCGTGGACCACCTGCGAAAAACATTCGGCTCAACGAGGGCCGTCGACGGCATCTCATTCGAGGTCCGGCGCGGCGAGACGTTTGGCCTTCTGGGCCCCAATGGCGCAGGTAAGACAACGACGCTTCACATGCTCGTCGGGCTCCTCAAACCCGACGCAGGGGATATTCACATCGACGGCGCAACCGATCCCACACGGCCGCGGGTTCGCCGCAGCATCGGCTTGGCGCCCCAGACCCTCTCCCTCTACGAGGATATGACCGCTACGGAGAACCTCAAGTTCTTCGGTCGCCTCTACGGCCTGCGCGACGGGCGACTGTCCGAACGCGTCGCCCAAGCTATCGAACAGGCCGGCCTCGCCGACCGCTCCCGTCACCTGGTCAAAACCTATTCGGGCGGCATGAAGCGACGCCTCCACCTGGCGTGCGCCCTCCTGCATCAGCCGCAAGTGCTCCTGCTCGATGAGCCCACTCTCGGCGTCGATCCCCAGGCAAGGCTCCATATCCTCGAGGACATCGAGCAGCTCGGCCGACAGGGCCGCACAATTCTCTTCACCACCCACTACATCGAGGAGGCCCAGAAACTCTGCAATCGTGTCGCGATCATGGATCACGGCCGGATCCTGGCCATGGATACCGTATCGGCCATGATCGATTGCCATGGCGGACAAGCGGTGGTTCACGCCGAACTCGACGAGGCGCCGCCCGGCGACTGGTCCTTGCCCGGCCGTCTCAACGGCACGTCCCTGTCGGCCGAAACGGATCACCCGTTTGAAACGGTCAGACGGTGGGCCGCGTCGGGCATTCGCATCCGGAGCCTCAGCATCGAGCGCCCAAGTCTCGAAACGGTCTTCCTGAGACTCACCGGCCGGAGGTTGCGGGACTGATGCGCACCGTCCTGGCAATCGCGGGCAAGAATCTGCTCCTCTGTTGGCGCGACCGCCTCGCTTTCTTCTGGTGGATGATCGGCTTTCCACTATTGATCGCCATCCTGATCGGCACCATGTTCGCGGGCGTCCTCAGCGGCCAGTCCCAGCCTGTGCTGGTTGCGGTGATTGACGAGGCACGGAACAGCGACTCGCGGGAGTTCATCGCCGCCTTGTCGCAGTCCGAAATCCTGCAGATCAGTCGGTCGTCAAGAGACGATGCTGAAACCTGCGTGCGGCGAGGCTCGCTCTCCGCGTTTGTTCTGTTGCCCGCAGGTTTCAAATTGACTCCCGCCGGTCTGCTTGATGCGAGGCTCCCGATCGCGGTTGGCGCCGATCCTTCCAGAACCGCCGAACTGGCTTATCTGCAGGCCGCGTTGCGCGAAGCCGCGGCCGGAGTAATCCGTGCCCGGTGGAACGATCCGCTCCGAAGATCCGAAATGATCGACGCATGGTTGAAGGCACAAGGCCGTTCCGGGCCGTCACGCTCACTTGACCGAGCGGCAGTCGAAGCGCTGTTGGCAACCTTCGATCCCCGCCTCACCTCGATGCCGGAATCCGCCGGCCCCCGGCCGGCGCTGTCCAATGTCGAACTCATCCCCTTTACCGCCTGGCGCAACACACCCCGGTCTCCCTTCGACGTGTGCTTCCCGCTTGGCATGATCTGGGGCTTGCTGGGCCTCACGGCCGAGTTCGCCATGGCCTTTGCCAAGGAGCGCGAGACGGGCACTTGGCTTCGCTTGCGAATCGCCCCCATCCGGCGTTGGCAGATTCTGCTGGGCAACGGCTTGGCCTGCCTGGTCGCGAGCGTCGGCGTCATCGCAATGCTGCTGCTGGTCGGCCGGGTGGCTTGCGGTGTCCGGGTCGACAACCCGCTCGCTTTACTGCTCGGCGTCCCTTGTGTTGCCCTCTGCTTCGTGGGCCTGACAATGCTGCTCTCGGTGCTGGGTCGCACCGAATCGTCCGTCGGCGGCGCCGGATGGGCATGCCTGCTCGTCATGGCCATGCTCGGCGGCGGAATGGTCCCCCGGATGTTCATGCCGTCCTGGATGGAGACGGCCGGAAACCTCAGCCCCGTCAAGTGGGCCATCGTCGCCTTCGAGGGCGGCATCTGGCGGGGCTTCAGTCTGCGGGAGATCCTCCTGCCGTGCAGCCTGCTCCTGGCCCAGGGTCTGGTCTATGGCACGCTCGGGGTCATCATCATGCCCAGATTCAAGGAATAAAACGTAAAACCCCGTCTTGGCGCCCGCCGGACATCGCGTCACTCAAAACGCTCAATGACTCCCTCAATCGTCTCGACCGCGTTACCTTCAAACCGGTTATTCACAAAGGCAAAAAGCTCACGATTCTCTGCAACACATGTCTCCATTAACCGCGCCAACGCCGACCGGCCCTCCGGGTATGGGTCTTGCACCTTCTCGTATGGGGCAAAGCGATCGACCGCCTGCTGATAAGTACGCCCGGGCCGCAACAGCAGCCGCGCCGTGGCGAACGGCGCGGTCAATGTGCCGGGCAGCTCAATCTGCCGGGGCAGCGAGGGCATGCGAGTCCAACTGTTGTAACAATGCGCTACCCCGTGTCCTCTGAGACACGAAAGGTAATCCGCACCGAATTCAAGATACTCGGGGTTCCGCACTTCGACGCTGAACCGAAAATGGTCCAGAGGCAAACGCGACAACATGCGGTCCAGTGCGGCCGCGAACCCCTTCGGATCGACCATTGGCCCCTCGCGAATGGTGCCGAATTCAAAGATCAGTATTCCCAGCTTGTCTCGATACGGCTCGAGGCGATCGAGAAGCTCCGATTTGACCACCGACGCATCCATGAAGTGGGGATTCCGCTGCCCGGCCCTCTGGCCGTAACGCCGCAGATCGGGAAAACGCTCAACGGTGATGTCCTCCGGAACCTTGAGGCTGAACCGAAAGCCCCTCGGAACTTGGGCGAAGATTTCGTGCCACGTCTTCTCTGACGGAAACTGGTAGAACGCGAAGTCTCCACAGACGGTCGGAAACACCCGCGAATACTCCTCCAGGCACGTCTCGTTGAACCTTTTCTCCGAAAACCGGCCGCGCGTCTCATACCGGGCGGGCGTGTAGATCTGGCCAAGCCAGCCGGGGTATTTCCAGCTCGATGTGCCCAGATAGATACCCCGCCGGGCGAGTCGGGCGAGACGCTGGGACAGCATCGTGGCCCGCGCTGGCGGCACCGGGGCTGCAGGTGTCTCTTCCCAGCCGAAGCCAAGCTGCTCACCAGGCATAGCGCCCTTCCATCCTTCGCAGGATTGTACCCTCGCCAGGGGGCCTTTGCGATGTTCTTGCTATTTGCAGTTCGGATTTTGTTAGGTTATAATATATCGTCAGTATTGGGGGACTAACCATGCGAACATTTATTGACATAACTGACTTATGCACAAAACTTTACGATCATAATGAAGCTGCTGGCGGCCAGGCCGGAAACGCCTTGGTCAACAACGGCGGGATTGATGAGAGCGACCTGGTAAGCATCGCTGCGGGCTGGCCGGGGGAGTTGGCCGAAGGGTGCGCGCGCCTTGACCCCGCGGCGATCCTGCGGGCCACGCCTCGCAGCTTCGCCCTGCGCGTCCGAGGCCAGTCGATGGTCAACGCCGGTATCTACGACGGAGACATCGTCGTCGGCGAGATCACCCCCGTCGCCCGACCCGGCGCGATTGTGGTCGCCCTGATCGACGGCGAGTCCACGCTCAAACGCCTGATGGTCGAACGTGGCCGTCCGTACCTGATCTCTGAGAACCCAACATGCCCGGCCTTCATGCCCCTCGGCGAACTCGTGATTCAGGGGGTGGTGCATACGGTGGTGCGAAGAGTGCAGTGATCAGTCGTCAGTTTTCAGTTGTCAGTGCGAAGACAAAGGAGAAATCATGCAGGATTTTCGAAAACTGCAGGTGTGGCAAAAAGGGCACCAGTTGGTGTTGGCCGTATACCGCGATACGAGGCGCTTTCCGAAAGAGGAGATATTTGCCCTGACGAACCAGATGCGGCGAAGCGCCATATCCACCTGTGCCAACATCGCCGAAGGTTGTGGAAGGCAAACAAACTCGGAATTGAGTCATTTCATGCACATTGCGATGGGCTCGGCTTGTGAGCTGGAATATCATCTGCTTCTCGCGCGAGACCTCGGCATGCTTGCTATCGATAGATATAAACAGTTGGCCACCGACTTGGCCGAAGTCAAACGGATGCTCACATCGTTGATTCAGAAGGTCAAAGCGAAAAACTGAGCCCTGACAACTGAAAACTGATAACTGAACACTCATGTTCCTTCTCCATTTCGACGCCGACGCCTTCTTCGCCTCCGTTGAACAAGCGGCCGACAACCGCCTCCGTGGCCGCCCCGTGGCGGTAGGGGGGCTCCACCGCGGAATCGTCGCCTCCGCCAGCTATGAAGCCCGGCAATACGGCGTCCGCACCCCCATGCCCATGAGCCAGGCCAGACGGCTGTGCCCGAAACTCATCGTCCTGCCAGTGCGGTTCGAACTATACGAGCAATTCTCGGAAAACATCTTCGGCATGGCCGAGGAGATCACCCCCATCGTCGAAAAGCAGGGCATTGATGAGGGCTATCTGGATTTGACCGGTACCCCTGCCTGCCGCAAACGCGAGCCGGCAGAGGTGGCGGATAAATTCGGACGCGACGTCCGCGACTGGCTGAAGGTGACGATTTCCCGTGGCGTGGCCCGGACCAAACTGATCAGCCAGATAGCCAGTAAACTAAACAAACCCAACGGCCTGACCGTCATCCCGCCTGACGAGTCGACGGAACTATCGTTCCTGCAACCACTTGCGGTCAAATGGTTGCCCGGAATCGGCGAGGTTGGAGCTAGATTGTTTGAGTCCGCAGGGATCCTCCGGATCGGCCAAGTAGCCGAAATGCCATTGGACTGGCTGACCGAATTGGTCGGTTCGGCAGCCCATCAGATTCGCGATTTCGCCCGCAATATCGACCCTCGCCCAGTCGAGCTAACCCGCCCTGACGCTTTTTCGTACGGCCACCAGGAGACATTCCCGGAAGACAAAACGAACCCAAACCAGGTCTTGGCCGCCCTGTGTCGGCTGGCGGACGAGGCTTTTCTCCGCCTTCGGGCCGACGGTAAACAAGCCCGCACGGTCACCGTCAAAATCCGCTACACCGACATGGACGAGCACCAGGGCCAGATGAGTCTCCCCGAGCCCACGGATGTGGAAATGCAGGTCTACCCGTTGCTGTCAAAGTTGCTTGACCGGCTGTGGGATCGCCGGGTCCGCATCCGCATGGTCCAGGTAAAGCTCTCGAACATCTACAGCGGGTTCAGCCAGATGGACCTGTTCGGCGCGAAACAGAAACAACGCAACCTGGCCATCGCCTGCCAGGCGATTCGCGAACGATTCGGAACAAAAGCGATGATGAGGAAACATGATTGGGAAGCGGTCAGCGATCAGCATTCAGCAGTCAGCAAGGACATGCTTACAGCAGGTTGTCTTGCCGGTTTGGAATGAATGGCGGATCGCTATGCCCATCCCCCTCCACAACCGCTCATCCTATTCCTTCGGCTCGTCACTGACACGACCGGAGGAGTTGGCGGCTTTTGCAGCCGAGCATGGCATCCCTGCCATCGCGCTTACGGATCTCAACGGCCTCTATGCCGCCGTCGAGTTCCAGAAAGCCTGTCAGCGCGCAGGCGTCAAACCGATCTTCGGAGCGGAACTGACCTTGACGAGCCACGGGGTTGATCCCCGTGGCCTTCCTTCCCTTCCGACGGTGAATGATCGCGAAAACCGGCAGCATGAACCTGCCGCCTCGTCAAGAGGGGTTTATCCCCGTGGCTCTGAAAACCAAGTAAGGTCCGCGCCCGCGGACCATACGATCGTTCACCGTTCACCATTCACCATTCACCATTCAACATTCAACATTCAGCATGTAAGGTCCGCGCCCGCGGACCATACCGCCGAGAGAATCACCGTCACACTGCTGGCCGAGAACCCGACCGGCTACGGCAACCTCTGTCGTCTGATCTCGCTGCATCATCTACGTGAAACACCCCTCGATTTGCAGGATCTATGCGAACATGCCGAGGGCCTGATCTGCCTTCTGGGACAGTGGAACGAGCCACGGGGTTTATCCCCGTGGTATACCCCGATCCTGCGGGATGCGTTTGAGGGGCAACTCTATGTGGAATTGGCGGTACACGGACCGGATGACGTTCTGGTCGCCCGCCGACGGGCACGTATCGCTGATGAACTGGGTATTCCCGTACTTGCAAGCTGTGAGTCGCGATGTCTGAAACGCTGGCACATGCCGGCCCTGCGGGCACTGGCGTCAATCGGCACACTGACGCTCCTTGACGAACCGCACCCCGACAAACCACAAGGTACGTGGCATCTGCGGACGCCGTCCGAAATGAAACACCTCTTCCATCGCCGCCCCGACGCCCTGGCCAACACGATGAAGGTGGCTGAGCGATGCAATATGACCATCGATCTGTCGCAGAATCGCTTCCCGCCTTTCGAGTCTTCCGACCGCCGGTCCGCGGCCCAACATCTCCGCGATTTGTGCGTCGCCGGCTGTCGTCGTCGTTACGTCGAACAGCCGCAGCAGAAGGGAATCGGCGGAAAACGCCCGACGCTCGCGGAAGCCCTCGAGCGGCTCGACCGCGAGCTGACCGTCATCGAGCAGGTGCACTACGCCGAATACTTCCTGGTCTTTCACGAGATCGTCGAATACTGCCGAAGCTGGGGAATCGCAGTACTGGCTCGCGGCTCCGCGGCCGATTCGCTGGTCTGCTACTCGCTGGGTGTCAGCCATGCCTGCCCGTTCCGATTCGACCTGCCGTTCGACCGCTTCCTCAATCCCGAGCGGGCCAGATTCAGCAAAATGGCGGATATCGACCTCGATCTGCCCTGGGACCGCCGGGATGAGGTGGTGCGATGGGTGTACGAGCGATGGGGCTACGACCGTGTGGCGATGATCGGTTCGCCGAACAGGTTCCACGGCCGCGCGGTGGTGGCGGAACTGGGCAAAGTGCTTGGCCTGCCGCCTCACGAGGTACACGAAATCACACGATATGTGCCGCACACCTCGGCGGACGACTTGGCCAGGGCCATTCCGGCCTCTCCGGAAGCCCGCCGGCTGTCGCTGGAGGAAGAACCGCTTCCCTCGATCCTGCGGGTGGCCGGACTCTTCGAGGGCCTGCCGCGCCACTGGTCGATGCACCCGTGCGGCCTGGTCGTTTCGCCCGAACCGCTGACCGACCTCGTGCCCGTGCAGCGGTCGCCGAAAGGCCCACTGGTGGCCCAATACGACATGGACGCGATCGAGGAACTGGGCTTCATCAAGATCGATCTGCTCGGCCAGGCCGGCCTGTCGGTCCTGCGCGATACGGTGGATGAGGTGCATCGCACGGAAGGAATTACGGTCGACCTCGAACAGGATGTCGATTACTCGGAAGGCCAAACATGGGACATGATCGCTCGCGGCGATGCCCGCGGCGTGCATCACATCGAGTCCCCGGCCATGACCAGCCTGCTGGTCCAGTCCAACTGCCGCGACATCGACTGCCTGACGGCCATCGTGGCCATCATCCGTCCCGGAGCAGCCAATCAAGGTAAAAAAGAGGCATTCTGTCGTCGCTATCAGCAGCTGGAACCGCCCGGACAGGTGCATCCAGCCCTAACTTCCGTCCTGGCAGGCACCTACGGCCTGATGATCTTTGAGGAGCACATCCTCCAGGCGGCCGTCGAGTTCGCCGGCATGAACCTCGGCCGGGCTGACGTCCTGCGCCGGGCGCTCAACAAGGAAAATCTCCCGATGATCCGCCGAATGGAAGGCGAGTTTCGCGAAGCCGCCCGGTTGCAAGGCCGAAGCGAGGCGGAGATCAACGAAGTCTGGGCCATGATCGAGGGCTTCCGCGGCTTCATGTTCAACAAGGCCCACTCGGCCGAGTACGCGGTCGAGGCTTTCCAAGGCGCCTGGCTCAAACGCCGTTGGCCGGCCCATTACCTGGCGGCGGTCCTGTCGAACTACCGCGGCTTCTATGCCCATTCGCCCACCCTCCCCCAGATCCTCTACGTCATGGAGGCCCTCCGCCTCGGCGTCGGTTTCCTCCCCCCATGCGTCAATCGCTCACGCAAGCGTTTCAGCGTGGAACACGTCCAGGTACCCCATCGCGCCGGCGGTGAGGGACCGAATTCGAATGAAAGCCGCCCCGCCTTGACGAGCCACGGGGTTTATCCCCGTGGTCTTCCTTTTCTTCCAACGGGGTACGGTCCCGAAGACCGGCCGGATAATCCTGCCGGCTCGACAAGAGGGGTTTATCCCCGTGGTCTTCCTTTTCTTCCAACGGGGTACGGTCCCGAAGACCGGCCGGATAATCCCGCCGGCTCGATAAGAGGGGTTTATCCCCGTGGTCTTCCTTTTCTTCCAACGGGGCACGGTCCCGAAGACCGGCAGGATAATCCACGAGGTGCCATGACCTGGGCTATCTTCTCAAATCGTGCGAGTGAAAAACAAGATGGGATTCACCGGAAGGGTACGGATAATCCTGCCGGCCCGACAAGAGGGGTTTATCCCCGTGGTGCCGACCCTGTAGGGTCCGCGCCCGCGGACCATTCATTTCGGTTAATGATCCGCGTCCCCGTCACTCACATCCAGGAATTGTCGCAGGCATTCCTCGAACGATATCTCGATGAACGCGAAAAGGGGCCCTTCGAAAGCGTGGACGATTTCGTGCGGCGCTGCCGACCAACGGAGTCGGAGGGGCGGCTGTTGCTGGACAGCGGGGCGCTGGACGTGTTCGGCATTTCGCGACCGATGTTGTTCTGGCGATTGAGACGGCTGCAAGGAATGGGGCACGAACACGGCGGCACGCTGTGGAAGACGCAACCCGAGAAGGATGACCAGACCCCGCCGGTGGATCTGGACTGTCCCGATGCCTGGCAGGTGGCCAGACGCGAGATGGACTTGCTCGGCTTCCCGATCACAATCGATCCCATCACGTATTTGAGCCGCGACGACAAGGGCAGAACAATCGACTGGTCGCGATATGTCCCGGTCTCGGAATTGAACGAGCATACCGGCCGTCGCGTCTCGGTTTGCGGCTTGATGGTCGCCGACCGCGTTAACCGCACCAATACGGGTGATCTGATGAAGTTCGTGACCCTCGCCGACCGGACCGGATTCGTGGAAACGTGCTTGTTCCCGAACACTTACCGTCGTTTCGGCCATCTGACGGCCGCCAACCCGATCCTGGCGGTGGACGGCGTAGTCGAGATGTTCGAAAACAAACGAGGTCTTACCTTGCGAGCAGAACGAGTCCAGGTGCCCGCCATGATCTGAAAGCTGGACACCAAATAAGAGCTATTAGAGTACTTTAGCCTCCTTAACCCAGTTCATTACCTCGGCAACAGCCGCCTCCGGTGTCAGCTTCACCATCTCCTTGCTGTCCCGCATCTTCACTTCCACCACGCCCTCCGTCAGGCCCTTCTTGCCCACGGTGACGCGAATGGGGATCCCGATCAGGTCCGCGTCTTTGAACTTGAACCCCGGCCGTGCGTCCCGGTCGTCCAGCAGGACGTCCATACCTTCTTCCGCAAGTCGGTCGTGAATTCTGCGAGCCGCGGACATCACGCCTTCTTCTCGGGTGTCGAGAGCGACGATCAGCACCTCGAACGGAGCGATGCTCATGGGCCAGCAAATGCCGTCGGCGTCATGGTGAGCCTCGATCGCCGCGGCCATGATCCGGTTCACGCCGATCCCGTAACAGCCCATGATGAACTCGCGGGCCTTGCCGTTCTCGTCCAGAAAGGTCGCCCCCATGCTGGCCGAATACTTCGTCCCCAGCTTGAACACGTGGCCTACTTCGATGGCCTTCCGGAACAACATCCTCGACCCGCTGCCGTTGGGCGCAATGTCCCCCTCGACCACGTTACGGACGTCGGCCACGATCGCTGCACTCAGCTTCTCGGCCGCTACGTCTCGGACCCAGTTGAAGCCCGTCACATGATGGTCCTTCTTGTTGGCCCCGGTCACCGCATTGACCAGCGCTCTCGCGTCCGGATCAATGATCAGCGTGCAGTCCTTTTGGTTGACAACGTGCGGTCCGACGTACCCGATGGCGAAACCGTCCTGCTCGGCCCGGGCGATCTCGCCCATCGTCAGGGTCCCGCCCGGGCAGAGCCGCTTGGCCTTATTCTCATTGACGTCGTGGTCGCCGCGTACGCAGATGATGACGTAACCGGCCCCGGCCTTCGCTTCCGACGAGGAGGGTTCGAAACGGTACACCAACGTCTTAATCATCTGTGATGATTGGACCCCAAGAAACCTGCATACGTCCTCGATGCCCGGGCAGCCCGGCGTATGAACCGTCTCAAGGCTTTTCATGTCCCCGGGGGCCGGGTCGCCCGGCAGCGGTGGCACCGCGCGGGCGGCACGCTCGATGTTGGCCGCATAAGACCCGTCTTCGCTGATGGCCACGAAATCCTCGCCGGCGTCGGTCAGCACCATGAACTCGTGTGAGGCATCCCCCCCGATCGGGCCGGACTCGGCCTCAACCGCCAGGTACGGCAGACCGCACCGCTTGAAGATGCGACAGTAGGCGTCGTACATTCTGCGATAGCTGGCATCCAGCCCCGCCAGGTCGACGTCGAACGAGTAGGCGTCCTTCATCAGAAACTCACGAGTGCGCAGGATCCCGCTCTTGGCCCTTTCCTCGCCACGGAACTTCGTTTGGATCTGGTACAGGTTGATCGGAAGCTGCTTGTAACTGCTGATGTACGCCCTGACGGTCTCGGTGATGACCTCCTCGTGCGTCGGCCCCAGGACCACGCCGGTCTGCCAACCGCTGCCCTTGATCCGCATCAGGACCTCGCCCATGGCCTCGGCACGGCCGGTCTCCTCCCATAAAGACAACGGTTGCAAGGCGGGCATGTGCAGCTCGATCGCCCCGGCGGCGTTCATCTCCTCGCGAATGATCTCCTCGATCTTGCGAAGGCACCGGTATCCGAGCGGCAAATAGGTGTATGAGCCGGCCGCCACTTGCCGGACCAGCCCTGCCCGAATGGCCAAAACGTGTGATGCGGCCACGGCGTCCGCCGGCGACTCTTTGACGGTTGGAATGAAATACTGTGACCAGAGCATGCGTACCTCTCAATGTCAGTGAGCCAGGGGTGAACCTTTTTAACGATCATGGGCCGTGGACGCAAGCCGCCCCTGACTCCGGCAGCCGATGCTGCGCCTGCTCCGGCGGCAAGACGGATATGCCTCAAACGTGGCAAGATGACCAAAGAGCGGTTATGCTGATCGTGGCCGCCGCGGTTTCGCCCCCTCGGCGCCGCATGGAAGGAGCGACATGAACAAGACTTCAGGCACAAAAACAAGACAATTCATTAAGGATCTGACCGCCGGCGCCTTTCTTGAAGACCAGGTATTCCTGATCTCCGCCAAAGACCTCCGGACGACCTCCAACGGTTCCCTGTACATCCACTGCGTGTTGGCCGACAAGACCGGCCAACTCCTGGGTCGGATCTGGCAGGCGACCGAGCCCATGTTCGAGCAGATGCCCGAGGGCGGCTTCATGCGATTCAAGGGGCGAGTCGAAAACTACAAGGGTTCGCTCCAGTTCATCGTCGACGGCATGAGGCCGGTCGATCCGAAGAGCGTGGACCTCTCCGAGTTCATCCCGCACACCCAGGAAGACGTCGCGGCAATGTTTGCCCGTGTCAAGGAGATCCTGCGTCAGGTCAAGAACAAGCACCTGCTCAACCTTGCTAAGCAGTTTATCCTGGACGAGCCCCTCATGGAGCGCTTCCGGCAGTCGCCCGCCGCAATGCAGATGCATCACGCCTACGTGGGCGGGCTCCTCGAGCACACCCGCAACGTGCTCGAACTGGCCCTCCTCGTCATGCCTCGCTACCCCGCCGTCAGCTTGGACTTGGTTCTGGTCGGCATCTTCCTGCACGACATCGGCAAGACCGCTGAGCTGCGGTGCGAAACAAGCTTCCAGTACACCAACGAGGGACAACTGGTCGGACATATCGTCCAGGCCGCGATCTGGGTCCAGGAGAAAGCTAAGGCGGTCGAGGCCGAGACCGGTGAGCCGTTCCCGGCCGACGTCAAGAACGCCTTGCAGCACATCATCCTCGCCCACCACGGCATGTACGAATTCGGCAGCCCTAAGCTCCCCATGATGCCCGAGGCCGTCGCGGTCCACTATCTCGATAACCTGGACGCCAAGCTCAACATGTTCATGACCAGAATCGGGGCGGACCCCGATCCGGCAAGCGACTGGACCGAGTACGTCCGCGGCCTCGATGTGAAGATCTTCAAGAAGGACGTCATGGGCATACGGCGATGACGAGGACCTGATGCGCGGTTGCAGATGGACCGCAAGTGTCGCTGTGCGTCGCTGGATCTTCCTGGCGTATTGGTTCACCATGTTTGCCGGGACCCACACGCCGCGCCTTGAGATCATCAGACCCGAGGTGTTCCGCATTCCACATGCCGACAAAGTGATACATTTTTGCATGTTCGCCGGTTGGATGTCGCTGTGTTGGTGGCTGCTGCGGTCGCCGCGGGGCAGGCCCGGCCGCAGGGCCGTCACGGGCGCGTTCTTGGCAGGCGCCCTTTACGCCGCTTTTGACGAGCTGACGCAATCGTTGGTCGGACGTGACACTTCATTTGGCGATTTCCTCGCGGACATCGCCGGAATGCTGGCGGCCCTCTGGGTGCTGGAAGCCTGGCATCGCCGCCAAACCTCTCGCAAGACGGCCTGAACAGCGTCCGGGCGGTCGCCCGGCGATCCGGCTTCTACTCCGCCTCGATCCGCACGTTGTCCAGCATGAACGTCGCGGTCGCTTTTTCCAGAGAACCTTCCGAGCGACACTGAACAAACACGCGGATCACGCTGTTGGCGGCCTTCGCGGAAAGCGAGGCGTCATCCCAGAAGCGGGGTGTCTCCTCCCAGGACGACCATTGCACACCGACGGCGCCCGGTTGGCTCTGCCCCTCGGGGCCGATGCCCAGCCGCGATAAAACCTTGACGGAATCTGCCGTGGCATTCCCGAACCAGGAAACGCTGATCCTGACCTCTTGACCCCGTTCGACGGCAACCAGAGTGCTCAACGTGCTGTCCAGCGCCGCGTGGCCCCGTTCGCCCGCCGCATAGACAACCTGGGCGTGCTTGCCGTAAACCAGATGCGTCAACGGGATGAGAGCAGCATCCGTACAGAATCCCTCTCCGTCAATCCTCCATCCCTTGGCGATGCCGGCAAAGAATCCCTCGTCGAAGTCCCCATTGAACACCGCCGGGCCCGGCGACCTTATCTCATAGTCGGCCGACTTGATGCTCTTGGCTCGTCCGCCGCGTTCACACACGGTCTCGATGCTGTACCGATAAACCTTGTCCGGCTGAATGCCGTCAAACTCAGCTCGCTGCTCCGTCGCCGGCTCAGTCACCGTTCGCGTGACCGCTGTCGAGGAATCCGGCCCCTGCAGCATAACCTTGCCCCTTGTGGGCTGGAGTGTTCGCCAAGTGATTACCAGCCGATCGGCGGCGGAAAAGTCGGCTTTGATCTCGCAGGGGGGATAGGCTCCGAAGCGAGACGCTCCCTGAAAGGCATGAAAGGACGGCCTCGGCCGCAGATTCGTATCAACCAGTCCAAAACCCGTCGCATGGTTTTCAAAATCGGCAATGCACAGATACACGGCCGCCT
>Ga0116145_1002769_pt1 | contig 15443 bp, 15 predicted proteins | sample AD_JPNHG1_MetaG_FD_89747 | JGI IMG/M metagenome (GOLD analysis project Ga0116145, IMG submission 89747) | Active sludge microbial communities of municipal wastewater-treating anaerobic digesters from Japan - AD_JPNHG1_MetaG | ecosystem: Engineered > Bioreactor > Anaerobic > Digestate | place... | reverse complement strand
TTCCCAGCCACTTCGGGGAATCGTGGCCGCAGTTGCGGCAGAAAAAGGCCGTGCGCGATTTCTTCGTCGGCGATTTATTCGTCATATAGCGACACCAAACGACTAATTGCCCAGGTTATTGATTCGATGAAAAACGGTGCCGGTGCCGAGTAAAGCAATCCGTTTATTTTTTCTTGACAGCGACGGTCGTTTGCAGGTAGTCGCCCTGAAAAACTTCAAAAAAAACGTGCTGCCTCCTTCCGGGGGTGGCACCGACAAGGCAAGTGAGAAGAACAGTTTTCGATACCCCCGTCCTGAAGGATATTCTCTATTTCCTGGCCGTTTTTTATCTCCGGGTTTTCCATTGGAAAAAAGAGGGGCGTGTCCCCGACTGCCCGAAGTTTGTCATGATCGCCGCACCCCACACCTCCAACTGGGATCTTCCCCTCACCCTCATCCTGTCCCTGGCCTTCCGGATGAAGGTCTTCTGGTTGGGTAAACACACCATCTTCCGACCCCCCTTCGGCGGGTTGTTCAAGTGGCTGGGAGGCATCCCCGTAGACCGCCGTCAGGCCAACGACCTGGTGACACAATGTATCCAAACCTTCCGCCAGAGCGACCGCCTCATCATGATCATCCCCCCGGAGGGAACGCGGGCACAGGTGCATTACTGGAAGACGGGCTTCTATTACATCGCCCACGGTGCCGGCGTCCCCATCTGCCTGGGATACATCGACTACCGGCTCAAGGCGGGCGGCCTGGGCCCCACCATCACCACTACCGGGGATATCGAGGCAGACATGGTGCAGATCCGCGCCTTCTACACCGGGGTAACAGGAAAGAACCCCCACCAGTGGGCGGAGGAAAGCATCGGCATCGTGAGGCAAAAACCCCTTCCTCCCCAAGGAGACATTATCCTCCCCCAGGGAAAAATGCGGGATAAAGGTCTCCAGGCCCCCGGGCGAAACGGTTAAAGCTTAGCCACCGCCTCCCGAACCTCCTCCAGATATCCCCGGCGCACCTCGTCTTTCACCATGGGGACGGCGGCAAGGAAGAGGTGATCCACAATCTCCAGCCCGCAAAAGCCATAGATTCCCTTATCGGAAGTCATCTGCAAGGCCCCGAACATGCCTGATTCCTCATAGGCCTTCCGGGGGGTTCCCTGGGTGTTGATGATCAGGATCTTCTTCCCGCGGAGATGAGGCACCAGACCCTTGGCATCGAAGCTATAGGCGAAGCCGTAACAAAACACCCGGTCGATATATCCCTTGAACATGGCGGGCAGCCCCGTCCACCAGAGGGGATGGATAACGATCAGCGCGTCGGCCCAGGTGATAAACTCCTGCTCCTTAATGATGTCTGCGGGGAGGTTACCCGACTGGAGGCCCTCGAAATCGGCGGGTTTCAGGACCGGATCGAAGGACAGGGCGTAGAGATCACGGACGACCACTTCCCGTCCCAGGGAAACGAGGGTTTCCGAAACGGTCTCCAGGATCGCGTGATTGAAGCTCTTCGGATTGGGGTGGCAGTAAACTATCAAGCTCTTCATTTTAACCCTCCTTTAACCCGGCGTTGATACGATCTGATCGCACCGGTTTTCAAACTGTCATCGTCGGCGCCCCGGCCGTAAACCGGATGGGGCGTAACTCTCCGCCGCCGTCCCGGCTCAACTCTTGCGGCTGGTTTTTACGAGAAAGCCGCTTATCTGCTGCTTGACCTTATCGCCCTTGCACTTGGGACACGTCACCTTTGTCTTCCCGTGTTCAGACATCTTCTGGATCAAAGTGAACGACTTTTTGCAAGCCTCGCAGCGATACTCATACGTAGCCATCGTCATTTCCTCCTTTCCATAAAATTAATCTCTCGGCAATGGGGACGGTTCTCTTTCTGTTCCTGCATCGGCGGCCGCGGCGGCAGCAGCAGGAGAAAAACGGGAACCGCCCCCATTTCCCCAAATCTTTCAATCGAAGAGGCCGGTGGCGGTAAATTCGCCGATCTGTGCCTCCGTATAGCCAAGCCCCATGAGCACCTCGCGGTTGTGGGTACCGGTCTTGACGCCGGCGAAGGGGTAGGCGACCGGGGTGCGGGAAAACTTCACCGGATTGGCCAACTGCCGTACCGTCGCGGAAGGCGCCCCGCCTGCTCCGCCCGCCGGCATGTCGCCCGCCCCGGACCCGGTCCCCGCCCCGGCGGATCCCCCGCGCTCACCGCCGCCGTCGTCGCTGCCGCCGTTCCCCGCCATCACCGGGACTGCGACAACCATCTCCCGCCCCCGGGCCAGCTCCCCCTCCAGGGCCTCCGCCAGGCCCAACACCGGTTCCACACAGGCATCCGTCGCCCTGAAGACGGCCTCCCATTCCGCCCGGGTCTTCGTCCGGATAATGGCCCGGATCTCTTCCTTCACCCGCTGGAAATCCGCGGGCTTGGGCATCACCGTCACGGGGATCAGGTCGGGCCGGCCGATCGCCTCGCAGAGGGCCTTGAAGAACTGGGGCTCCAGGCTGCCGATGCTCAAATAACCGCCGTCCTGCGTTTCGTAAAAATCGTAAAGGGAGCCGCCGTTGAGCCAGTTCTCCTCCCGCCCCGGCTCCGGCCCGCCGGCCAGATAGGCGGCCCCCGCCATGGCGTTCAGAGCGACCACACCGTCGGTCATGGAGATGTCTATGTACTGACCCACCCCCGTCTGGGCGCGGCTCACCGCCGCCGCCAGGATGCCGATAACGGCATTGTTGGACCCCGAGGCGATGTCGGCGATCTGGATCCCCATGAGCGTCGGCCCCGAGGCCTTACGCCCCGAATAACCCATCACCCCCGAGAGGGCCATGTAGTTCATGTCGTGCCCCGCCCGGTCCCGCAGGGGGCCCGTCTGGCCATAGCCGGAGATGGAGCAGTAGATCACCCGGGGATTGACCTTTTTCAGGCTTTCGTAATCAAGCCCCAGCTTGGCCATGACTCCCGGCCGGAACTGCTCGATGACGATGTCGTATTCGGCCAGGAGCTGGTGGACGATCCTGATGGCCCGGGGATCCTTGAGATTGAGGGACAGGGAGCGCTTCCCCCGCCCCAGGTAGGCGCTGACCGCGCCGATGCCGAGTGCGGGGATCTTGGGGGGCAGAAACTCCACCAGATCGGGCCGCGATCCGGAAGTGACGCGCAGGACGTCCGCCCCCATGTCGGCCAGGCACATCGTGGCGTAGGGACCCGGCAACAAAGTCGTAAAATCCAACACCTTGAGCGAACTCAGTGCTCCGGACATAATTCCCTCCTTTTATGTGAAAATATCGGCAAAGGGCCGATTATTTTCATGTATCGTTGCGCCGGCCTGACGGCATGGAGACCGGATGCTGAAAACCAGCCCGGTTTTTTAATAAAGAGAAATATGGGAATTGCCGATATATTTACATACCCGTGATCTTTTTGTCAACAGCAACGCACCCAAAATGAAAATGGGGGCGGTTCTCTTTTTTGCGGCCATGGGGATACACATTTTCCCTGGTTGACACAGCGGGCAAAATATGAAATCTTCTTTCTCACCGTTCTTCCAATTGGATATCACTATAAAATCAAGAAGGTATAGTATAAAATGATCGAAGAGAGATGCATCAACACCATTCGCTTTCTGGCCGCCGATGCCGCCGAAAAGGCCAAATCCGGGCATCCCGGAATGCCCATGGGGGCGGCGGCCCTCGCCTACACCCTCTGGATGCGCCACCTCAAGCACAATCCCGCCGATCCCGCCTGGCCGGACCGGGATCGCGTCGTCCTGTCCGCCGGACATGCCTCTATGCTTCTCTACAGCCTTCTCTACCTGACTGGCTATGACCTGACCGTTGAGGACATACAGGAATTCCGTCAGTGGGGCAGCAAAACTCCCGGGCATCCGGAGCTCGGCCGGCCGCCGGGAACGGAAATGACCACCGGACCGCTCGGACAGGGGATCAGCCACGCCGTCGGCATGGCCCTGGCGGAGGCGCACCTGGCGGCGGTCTTCAACCGCCCGGGACACAAGATCGTGGATCACTGCACCTATGTGCTCGCCAGCGACGGCGACATCATGGAAGGAGTCACCGCCGAGTCCTGCGCCCTGGCCGGCCATCTCGGGCTGGGGAAACTCATCGTAATGTATGACGAAAACGGCGTCTCCCTCGCCGGGGATACGGTACTCGCCCTCACCGAGGACGTGGGCGGACGTTTCGCCGCGGCCGGTTGGCAGGTCCTGAACGTAGCCGACGGGAACGATATCGCCGCCATCGACACGGCCCTGGCAACCGCCAAGGAGGAGACGGGGCGACCGACGCTCATCAGGGTGCGGACTTGCATCGGTTATGGCGCCCCCACCAAGGAGGGGACCTCCGCCTGCCACGGCGCACCCCTGGGAACGGAGGAACTGACCGCTGCCAAGGAACGTCTCGGCTGGCCCAGAGAGCCGGCCTTCCATGTACCTGTGGATGTCCTGGAGCACTGCCGTCGTCCCTCTCTGGAGAAGGGAGCAAAGCGGCAACAGGACTGGGTGGAAGCCTTCCGTCGCTATGAAGAGGCATTCCCGGAAGCCGCCGGCGAATGGAAACGGATCATGACGGGGGTTCTGCCCGAGGGCTGGGAAACCTCCCTTCCGGACTTCAGCGCCGCCGCGGCAGGGGGTGCGGCCATCTCCACCCGCAAGGTTTCGGAACAGATCATGCAGTCCCTGGCCGCCCGGATTCCCGAACTGATGGGTGGATCGGCGGACCTGAACCCCTCCTGCCTGACCTGGCTAAAAGGTCGGGGGGACTTTCAGAAGCCCCTGGATAACGATACCCCGAAAAATGGGCAAAAACCGGCCAATGCCGATGTCCCGGCGGGCGGGGCGGTGGGCGGCGGCTGGGACTACCGGGGGCGAAACATCCACTTCGGTGTCCGGGAACATGCCATGGGCGCCATCGCCGGGGGCATGGCTCTCCACGGCGGCATCATTCCCTACACCGCCACATTTTTCACCTTTACGGACTACATGCGGCCGCCCATGCGCCTGGCTGCCCTCATGGGCCTCCGGGTGATCTACATCTTCACGCACGACAGCATCGCCGTGGGTGAAGACGGCCCCACCCATCAGCCTGTGGAACAGCTCATGAACCTTCGCGCCGTCCCCAACCTGACAGTGATCCGCCCCGCCGACGCCGCCGAGACCGCCCAGGCCTGGCAGGTGGCGTTGACCCGCCGGGAAGGCCCGACGGCTCTCGTCTTCACCCGCCAGAACGTCCCCCAGCTCGACCGCCGGGAGGTCGCACCCGCCACCGGCCTCCGGAAAGGCGGCTACATCCTCTGGGATTCCTCGCTTGTCAAGCCGGACATCATCTTCATCGCCACGGGATCGGAGATCCATCTCGCCCTGGCGGCAGCGCGGAGACTGGCCGCCGAGGCCATCCGGGTCCGTGTCGTGTCCATGCCCTCCTGGGACATCTTCGACGCCCAGCCGCCGGAGTATCGGGAGCGCGTCCTTCCCCCGTCTGTCAAGGCCCGCATCGCCGTGGAAGCCGGGGTCAAGCTCGGGTGGGAACACTATGTCGGCCTTGACGGTGCCGTTATCGGCATGGACCGATTTGGTGCCAGCGCCCCGGCTCATGTCCTCTACGAAAAGTTCGGCTTCACGGCGGAAAATATCGCCGATACCGCCCGCATGTTCTTAAAGAAGCAATGATTGAAAGTAGTTACGTGGCTATCCGCCGCCGGCAGTCACCGGCGTTGATTATCGACAAGCCGGTAAATTTCGGCCTGTCCAACCCCCTTGTCTAAACCGGTGACGAAAGCCTATCCCCCCGTAAACAAGGTGACCGGGAAGCGTCACGAAGAAATAGAACAAGAAATATTCTCTACTATTCCGCAAGTTTACGATTTATCAAACCGTGTCTTGAGCCTGAGAAGGGACGTGGCGTGGCGGCGTTTCGCCGTAAAGAAGATGCGTTTTTTCAAGACCCGTCGTCTTCTTGACCTGGCGACGGGGACGGCGGACCTGGCTATGGAGGCCGCCCGTTTTCATAGCGATATCGAGGTAATAGGACTGGATTTTGTCCGGGAGACGCTGCTGCTGGGGCAGGAAAAGGTCGGGCGGACCGGCGGCGGCGATCACCCTCCTGCAGAGTGACGCCCGGGCGGTGCCGCTGTAGTCGCTGTCCCGTCCCCAGAGAGCCGGCGGAGCCTTGCCCAACCGCCGTTTTGATTTTTCTTTTTTCTTTCAAAATCCTTGTCATCGGGGGGAAATGCTGATATATTCCGCGCCCTCTGATTGCCGTAGCGCAGACACAGAGCAACAAGGGGAGGGCGCAAAGTGCCTTGGCGCCGTGCCGGGGCGCGGAAGCGCCGCCCCAGGATAGATAAAGGAAGAAAGAAAATACCAAGCAAAGGAGACTTGACCAAATATGCACAACCCGAATTTCAGCTCCGGCCCGTGCAGCAAGCGCCCGGCGTGGAGTCTCGAAGCCCTGAAGGACGCCGCGGTCGGCCGCTCCCACCGCTCCAACCTGGGCAAGGATAAACTGGCGAAGGCCATCTCGGAAACGAAACGCCTCCTCGGGATTCCCGGGGATTATCTCTGCGGCATCATGCCCGGCTCCGACACCGGGGCCTTCGAGGCGGCCATGTGGAGCCTCCTGGGACCGGCGCCGGTGACGGTCCTCGTCTGGGAAAGCTTCTCCGAAGGGTGGGCCACGGACATCGGCAAGCAACTGAAACTCCAGCCTACGGTAATGACGGCGGACTACGGGAAGATCCCCGATCTGGCGGCCATCGACTGGACGAACGACGTGGTCTTCGTGGCCAACGGGACGACCAGCGGCGTGAAGGTCCCGCATTGGGAGTGGGTGCCCGAAAACAGGCAGGGATTGACCCTTTGCGACGCCACGAGCGCCGCCTTCGCCATGGAGATCGACTGGACGAAGATCGACGCCCTCACCTTCTCCTGGCAGAAGTGCCTGGGCGGGGAGGCGGCCCACGGGATGCTCGTGCTCAGCCCCCGGGCGGTGGCCCGCCTGGAGTCCTACGATCCCCCCTGGCCGATGCCGAAGCTTTTCCGCATGAAGAAGGGCGGGAAGGTCAACGCCGGCATTTTTGTGGGAGACACCATCAACACTCCCTCCATGCTGTGCGTGGAGGACTACCTGGATGCCCTGGCCTGGGCGGATTCGCTGGGAGGCCTGCCGGGGCTCATCGCGAGAAGCGAGGCCAACCTGAAGATCGTGGAGGACTGGGCGGCGCGGAATCCCTGGGTGAAGCTCCTGGCGGCGGACAAGGCGATCCGGTCCAACACCTCGGTCTGTCTGACGGTGGCGGATCCCAAGGTGGCGGCCCTCCCCAGGGCGGAGCAGGAGAAGTTCTGCAAGGGCCTGGCGAGCGAGCTGGCGAAAAGGAAGATCGCCTTCGACATCAACGCCTACCGGGACGCCCCTCCGGGGTTCAGATTCTGGTGCGGCCCCACCGTGGACGGGGCGGATTTGCAGCTGGCCCTGGAGGAGCTGGAGAAGGCGTGGCAAGAGAAACAGACAACGCTCTAAACATCGATACTCTAAGCCATAATTCAAGATGTATCTGGGACAGGGAGAAGAAGAACCGCCCCGGCATCGAGAGATAGCCAGGGGATCAGGTCTTGAAATCAGCGAAGCTGATTAATGTTCACAATTTTAGCGTTTTTGGAACGCAATGAATAAAACACAAACGAGGATATTATGAAAAAAGTGCTGATCAGCGATACCCTTTCCAAGGAAGGGATCGAGATACTGAAGAATACGCCGGGGATCGAGGTGGACGTCATGACGAACCTCACCCCCGACGAGTTGAAGGGCGTCATCAAGGACTACGACGGCCTGGTGATCCGCTCGGCGACGAAGGTCACGAAGGAGATCATCGCGGCGGCGGAGAATCTGAAGGTGGTGGGCCGGGCCGGGATCGGCCTGGACAACGTGGATGCGGCGGCGGCCAGCAAGCGGGGCATCGTCGTCATGAACACCCCCGGGGGCAACACGATCACCACGGGGGAGCACGCCATCGCCATGATGCTCTCCCTGGCCCGGAAGATCCCCCAGGCCACGGCCTCCATGAAGGGGGGCAAGTGGGAGAAGAACAAGTTCATGGGGGCGGAGGTCTTCAACAAGACCCTGGGCGTCGTGGGCATCGGCCGGGTGGGGGCCATCGTGGCCAACCGTGCCCAGGGCCTGAAGATGCACGTCATCGCCTACGATCCCTTCATCTCCCCCGAGGCGGCGGGTAATATGGGGATCACCCTGGTGAGCCTCGACGAGCTCCTCCGGCAGTCCGACTTCATCACCGTCCACACCCCCATGACGAAGGAGACCCGGGGGCTGATCAACGCCGCAGCCTTCGCCAAGATGAAGAAGGGTGTTTACATCATCAACTGCGCCCGGGGCGGGATCGTGAGCGAGAAGGACCTGTACGACGCCATCGTCGCCGGGAAGGTGGCTGGGGCGGCCCTGGACGTCTTCGAGGAGGAGCCGACAAAGAACACGGCCCTGATCGGGCTGGAGAACGTGATCTGCACGCCCCACCTCGGGGCCTCGACGGACGAGGCGCAGATCAACGTGGCCATCGCCATCGCCGAACAGGTGGCGGACTACCTGACGAAGGGCGAGATCCGCAACGCCGTAAACTTCCCGTCGGTGAGCGCCGAGCTCCTGGCGGTGATCCAGCCCTACCTGGTGCTGGCGGAGAAGCTGGGGCGCTTCCATGTGCAGCTCGTGCAGGGGGGTATCGAAGAGGTGGTCATCGAATACAGCGGCAAGATCCTCAACTACAACGTGGCGCCGCTGACCATCGCCCTGCTGAAGGGGCTGCTGACGCCCATCCTGAAGGAGAACGTGAATTACATCAACGCCCCGGTGGTGGCCAAGGAGCGGGGGATCAAGGTGATCGAGGCGAAGAACAGCGACATGAGAGACTACACGAGCCTCATCTCGCTGACCCTCAAGACGGCCCAGGAGACCTCCTGCACAGCGGGGGCCCTCTTCGGGGTCCAGGACCCGCGGATCGTCCGGCTCAACAAGTTCACCATGGACGTGGTGCCCGCCGGCCATATGCTCGTGATCTACAATTACGACCGGCCCGGGGTTATCGGCAACATCGGTTCGACCCTGGGGGCGAACCAGATCAACATCGCCCGCCTGCATCTGAGCCGGGAAGAGGCGGATCAGGAGGCCCTGGTGATCCTCAGCACCGACGGTTCCGTCCCCGAGGAGGTGATGGACAAGCTCCTGAAGCTGCCCCATGTTATCTCGGTGAAGGATGTGGAGATGTAGGGCGCGGTCGGGGGTCGGTCGGGGGTCAGGTCTTGTTTTTTAGCGTTTTATGGGAGATGATTTTTTTGTTCTCTCAAGGAAGATGATTTTTTGACAAGTGCTCTTGGAAGGTTGCGGACAGGGTGTCCGCTTCCTTCCGATAGGCAAGGTAATCTTCTTTCGTAAACATCGTTACCGGGTTGTAGTCCGCCTCCTCCCTGAATTTCATCAACTTCGAGAATATCTGGCCAAAACGCTTATCCAGGAGGCCTTCCTTGATAAAATGAAGGCCGAGAAGCCGCAGGGCACCTTCGTGACTGCGCGGCTCCAGCCCTTTGGAGAGCAGTAACGCCCGCACATGATAAAGGACGTAGTAGTATAGACGGGAAACCGCATCGCTGACATAACCATTCTCGAAAAGGAGATCAGCGGCGGCGATGGCCTCGGCGGCCCGGGCCAGTTCAGATCGGATATTTTCCCGGCAGTTGTCACTTGTCACAGCGGTATTCCCTCCCGCTCGATATCGAGCGCGATGCGTCGCTCCCGGCTCTTCAGAAACAGGAAATCTGCCTCCGACAGGATTAACGTCGAAAGCGAGCGCAGATGTTCGAATTCGATGTCGGCGACCTTGTTCAGCAGCCGGTCCTTCAGATCACGGTCCAACCCGCGAATGACGATGGCGATGTCTGTGTCCGAATCATCGCGGTAGTCGCCTCGGGCGCGGGAGCCGTAAAGAACCATCTTGACTAACCGGTCACCGGCTATCTCCTGAATGCCTTTCTTTAGCTCTAAGAGGATCTGTTCCATAAACGTAATTGGGGGTCAGGTCTTGTTTTTTAGCGTTTTCTGCTCTTTGCTCTCTCCAGGCGGTTTTCATGACGCACGACGGCCCGGCTCACCGTCGTGTAATGAATCCCCAAGAAATCGGCTATCTCCTTCTGATCATAGCCATGAGCAATATTGCTGGTATAGATGGCTTCGTCCCGCTTATGTTTGTCCCGCCAGGCTTCCCGGCGCCGGGCGCCAACTGCTCTAGCGGCTATGGCGGATCCAACTGCTCCATCCGGCGGGAGCGCGTCGGCAAGACCAAAAATCTCCCCCAGAGACGGCCGCCCGGCAAAGCGCTGGGGCTTGGGGATTTCCCGGATGTCCTTCTTGGCGGGAATCGTCGCCTTGAGATCTTCCACGAATTGGTCGTTACCGAGAAAGAGCTGGGATTTCAATTTCCGCCAAGGCGATTCCCTGCCAATGCCGGCCACGACGAATTCACAATAGCGCTGGCGGGCGGTGGCGAGATCAGGCCCAAACTGCCCTAAAAGCCATGTGGATACCGGGATTACGGCAGCGGCAGGGGCAGCGGGAGAGGCAGAGGGCGATGACGACACAGTTTTCTGTACAGGCGGTGGCGATTGCAGAGACTGCACAGGCCGCGGCAATTGCGGAGACTGCACAGGCTGCGGAGGCGGTGGCGATTGCGGAGACTGCACAGGCCGCGGCGATTGCATCTTTTGTCTCTTTTGGGCCTCTTGCGCCGGTGCGGACATAGTCATTGACGTTGACGATGTGGATTCCGTCTTTTGCTCCGTTTCCGCCCTCTCCGCCGGCAACGCAGCCTTTCGGGTGCCCATATCAGATGCCGCTCCCTGGCGTGCTCCTTCGAGTGCGCCACCGATTGCGTCCTGGAGTGTCGTCGGCATCAGGGGCGGCAACCCGACCGTCGCCCGATAACTGCTCCAAGGCCAATCCTCAGGCCGGGCGACCAGCCCCGCCCGCACCGGATTCAGTACGACATAGCGCGCCAGTTCCAGCAGGTAGGACTCACGATCCACCACAATGCCCTTGAAGCGCCCCTGAAACAGATGGCCCACCGTTTCATGCCGTTTGTGATGAGCCTGGCTGAATGCCGCATTGAGGCGATGCATCCCCTTGGAAATGTTGGCATCCGGCGTTTCGATCATGAGGTGGTAATGATTGCCCATGAGGCAATAGGCATGGCACAGCCAGTTGTAGCGCTCTTGCGTTTTGACAAATATCTCGAGGAATTTAAGATAGTCGCGATCATCATGAAATATCGCCTGCCGTCCATTGCCGCGGGCGGTGATGTGATACACGGCGCCGGGATATTCGATGCGTAACGGTCGAGCCATGATAACGGCCTTTTACCTCTTAACTTTTCCTTTTAACTCCTTAAGCTGATATTTTCTTGGGTGGATAATATCATGAATTGGCATTAACGTCTATTACTTTCAAGACGGGTGTCAAGACGGGCAGGACACCGGCGAAGCACAAACGTTGCAGAAACCAAAAAACGCTAAAAAACAAGACCTGACCCCTATAGCTTAAATAAAGATGCTTGTCAAGGCGAGGAAATGCTGATATATTTCGCGGCCGATTTGATGCCCGTATAACTTGAGGAGATGAATTATGGCGAACGTGATTGTGGTGGGGACACAGTGGGGGGATGAAGGCAAGGGCAAGGTGGTGGATCTGTACGCCGAGAACGCCGACGTCATCGCCCGCTTTCAGGGCGGGAACAACGCCGGCCATACCCTGGTCGTCAAGGGGGTGCAGACGATCCTCCATCTCATCCCGTCGGGCATCCTCCACGATCAGAAGACCTGCGTCATCGGCAACGGCGTCGTCGTGGACCCCCAGGTCCTGCTGGCGGAGATCGACGAGCTCAACAGCCGGGGCCTCTTTCCCGCCAACACCAAACTGTACGTGAGCGAAAAGGCCCACCTCATCATGCCCTACCACAAGCGCCTCGATCTGGCCCGGGAGGGGAAGCGCGGCGGCGGCAAGATCGGCACCACCGGCCGGGGCATCGGCCCCGCTTACGAAGACAAGGTCGCCCGGACAGGCATCCGGGTGGGCGACCTGTTCGACGGCGACGCTTTCCGGGAAAAGCTGGTGCGCAACCTGGAAGAGAAGAACTTTCTCCTGACGAAATATTTCGGCGAGGAGCCGGTGGACCCCGAAGCGGTTTTCACCGAATACCGGGCCTACGGGGAGCGCCTCCGGGAGTACGCGGCTGATGCCTCGCTCATCCTCAGCCGGGAGCAGCGGCGGGGGAAGAAGATCCTCTTCGAGGGGGCCCAGGGCTGCCATCTGGACATCGATCACGGCACCTACCCCTATGTGACCTCCTCCAACACCGTGTCCGCCAACGCCTTTGCCGGCACGGGGGTGGGCCCGGCGGCTGCGGCCTTCGCCGTCATCGGGATCTGCAAGGCCTATACGACCCGCGTCGGGGGCGGACCGTTCGTCACCGAGTTGCACGACGAAACCGGCCGGCGCCTCCAGGAGGTGGGAAAGGAATTCGGGGCCACGACGGGGCGGCCCCGGCGGTGCGGCTGGCTGGACATGGTGCTGGTGCGCCACGCCGTCCGGGTTAGCGGTGTGACGGGCATCGCCCTGACGAAACTGGACGTCCTGACGGGCCTCGACAAGATCAGGATCTGCGTGGGCTATGACACACCCGGGGGGGAAAGGATCTCCCTCGCCGTGCCCGCGGACCTGAAGCTCCTGGCGGGCTGCACCCCCGTTTACGAGGAGCTCGAAGGCTGGACGGAGGACATCAGCCAGGCACGGCGCGTCGAGGAGCTGCCGAAGAATGTCCGGAAATACCTGGAAAGGATCGAGACCCTGGCGGATATTCCCCTGGCCCTCGTTTCCGTAGGGGCGGCGCGGAACGAGACCATCGTGTTGAAGAACCCCTTTTCCGCATGAAACCCACATGACGACGTGCCGTCACAAAGCAGGATGAAAATTGTGGACGCGCTCCGCAGTGTCCGCAGCGGCACCGTTAATGATAAACATTTGTAGATCAATAACATATGAGCGCATTTGCGAGTGAAAATTTCAAACGTTTGCGGGGCTGTAACATCGGCCGTTGTGTACATTTTCCCTGTTGCTCTGCCAAACAATTCTTGACAATACCCGCCGGTTGTTGATAAGGGAACAGACTTTCCGTGAGGAGCCGGGACGTTAGCTCAGGCGGTAGAGCAGCGGACTTTTAATCCGTTGGTCGCGGGTTCGATTCCCGCACGTCCCACCATTCGGAAAAGGGGCCGGTGCGGCGGCGGTATGCCGCAACGCGCCACAAGACATGAACGAAAACAAGGGAAAAACCAAGGAAAGGAAGCCATAGTGGGCAGCGTCGTAAAGAAGAGAAAAAAGAAGATCAGCAAGCACAAGTACAAAAAGAGACTCAAGGCCAACCGTCATAAGAAGAAGTAGTACCGGCGGTCACACTCCGCACAAGGCGGAAAATGGCGATGGCAAACTTTGAGCTCCTGGAGGAACCTTTTTCAACAGAAACGATATCCAGTGGTCGTGGTATTCGTGAGCTTCGCAGATTGAACAAGACTTACGGCAAGACCTCGTGGAGAAAGCGCAAAGGTGTGGCAAGCATAAGACTATCCGATGGAGTTGTAAAGCTTGCAGAGCTTCATTGGTATGAAGGCCATGGCTAGGGCAGGATAGAAGTCAAGATCTAAAGATACTTATAAGCATAATGAAACAAAAATCTTTGTTATGTGTAAATAATATCGGATACGAAGTATCCTTGGAATTGCTCAAGTTGTATGAGCAAATTCCCGATAAGGAAGCCGCTTCTTATCAGCAGGTTCGCATTATCGACGAATCGGGAAAAGATTATCTTTATCCTGCCGATTATTTTGCTCCTATTTCCATTCCTGTGGAAACGCGAAATAAAATCCTCCTGAAATCGACCCGATAAATTTCCCCCCTAAACTCAAAAGCAGAACCGGCGACATTTCCGTTCACCACCCTGTGCAAAGCTGCATACATGCGCAGTCCTGCATAGGGCAATTATGCACATCCCCTCCCCTTACTATTCGTAATCACCCGTTTTCCATGGCTTTCCCCCAGGGCCAATCGGTGGCACGATACTTGCGCTATCCCAAGGAGCCCCCGCCGGCATTGGCGACATCGCGGAAAGGATGCGTACCCTTCTCCCCTTAAAGGGGGAAGGATGGGTTGGAGATGGGCCATCTTCGTATTGTTACAAAATACTATCCCATTCCCCTCCCAACCTCTCCCTCGAAGAGGAGGGAAAATCGCTTTTCCGGTGTTGTCATCATTGGCATGCTAACCCGGGGTCGGTTTTCGCAATAAAACGTTTGCAATTAGTTTTTTATGTGGCATAGATACTGGCTGGTCACGGCCGACGTCCCATCGCTTCCCCGGCCGGCAACAAGCCGGATTTATGACCATGATTCAGCTTCGCTGAATTATGAACATTAATCAGCTTCGCTGAATTGTGAACACTATTCAGCTTCGCTGAATTGTAAACATGATTCAGCTTCGCTGAATTGTGAACATTATTCAGCTTCGCTGAATTGTGAACACTATTCAGCTTCGCTGAATTGTGAACATTATTCAGCTTCGCTGAATTCCGTTACTGAGAACTTTTGCAGCAAAACGCTAAAAAGCAAGACCTGACCCCCTTGAATAAAGGAGGTGGACGATGTCAAAGTACGGAAACAAGTTAGCCACACCCGAGCAGGCGGCATCGCTGGTGCGGGACGGCATGTGGGTGGACTACGGCACGGTGCAGGCGCCCCGGGCCTTCGACCGGGCCCTGGCGCAGCGGGTCGGCGAGGTGAAGAACGTCAAGATCCGCGCCCTGGGCCATCTGACGCCCCTGGAGGTCATGGAGAAGGACCCGGAGGCAAAGAGCTTCTGGCTCGGCAACTGGCATATCCTGGGCTGGACGCGGAAGTACATCGCGGAAAACCGGGGGACCCACATCCCCTACAACTTCGGGGAGGCGGCGCGCTACTACCGGGACGGCCTCGATGTGGACATCGCCGTCCAGACCGTCACCCCCATGGACAAGCACGGGTACTTCAACTTCGGTCCCCTGTGCAACTTCAAGAAGGCCGTTTTCGAACGGGCCAAGATCATCGTCGTCGAGGTCGTGGAGGATATGCCCTGGTGTTACGGCGGCTACGACGAATGCATTCATATCTCCGAAGTCGATTACGTCATCGAAAACAAGACCGACAAGTTGATCACCATCCCCACCCCCCAGCCGACGGAGGTGGAAAAGAAGATCGCCGGCTATATCGCCGAGCTGATCCCCAAGGACGGCCCGACCCTCCAGGTGGGCATCGGCGGCCTGCCGGACACGGTGTTGCGGCTCCTGGCCGACAGCGGCGCCCGGGACATCGGCATCCA
>Ga0116145_1002735_pt1 | contig 15534 bp, 8 predicted proteins | sample AD_JPNHG1_MetaG_FD_89747 | JGI IMG/M metagenome (GOLD analysis project Ga0116145, IMG submission 89747) | Active sludge microbial communities of municipal wastewater-treating anaerobic digesters from Japan - AD_JPNHG1_MetaG | ecosystem: Engineered > Bioreactor > Anaerobic > Digestate | place... | reverse complement strand
GATTTGGTTTAAAAATGGCCAACTTTACTTCTGCATTAGTTAAATGAACTATTTATATAATTGGATTTTTAACAGCTATTGACAAATTAGGAGTACCAACAGTATATCTAAATAATGTATTTACAGGGATAATTATTATGTTTGCATTAGCGGGAGGTATTGCTTTTGGTGTAGGTGGCAAAGATGTAGCCGCTGAAATATTACAAAGTTTGAAACAGCAAGTTAAAGAAAAATAATTTTAGTACTGATTGACATAAAAACATAAAAAACAGCACGTTTAAACGTGCTGTTTTTTTGTTAATTTTATATTTTCATACATATCTATATATTAAACATAAAAACAAAAATAAACATTAATTTAGTATTATAAATACTGATTATTTAACAACATAGCAAAAAATTAAATAACATAGCAAAAAATACTTAGGGGGGTCTTGATTTTTTATAAAAAATATGCTATAATAACCACATAATCAATTTTAAGAATATAATGCAAAAAAACAATAATAAAAAAATAAAATCCAAATCGAAGCGGTAAAACTTAATGGTGTATTTTATTGTTAAATATAACCGCTTCATAAGCGGTTTTTTATTTTTCTAAAATTTTTTTCTAAAATTGATGCAAATTAAAAAATAAATACAAAATTTAGATAAACGTAACAGCGTTTTCTTAAACAAAATATCCATCACAATTTATTTTTATACAAAAGAATAAATTATGATGAGGAAACAATTAAGGGCAAATGGTGGATGCCTTGGCACTAAAAGACGATGAAGGACGTAGCATAGCTGCGATAAGCTTCGGGTAGGTGTGTATCAACCTTTGATCCGAAGATCTCCGAATGGGGCAACCTAATAAACTTTAAAGTTTATTACTTTATTATCGAAGGATAATAAAGGGCAAACCTAGGGAAGTGAAACATCTCAGTACCTAGAGGAAAAGAAAACAATTTCTTGTCTTTAACAAGACGCAGATAAACATAATCTGTAATATATCAAATATATAACAGTTGGTAAATCCGCGATTCTTGTTTTTGACAAGAACGATTCCCCAAGTAGTGGCGAGCGAAAAGGGAACAGCCTAAACTGAACAAAATTTGTATAAAATTTTGTTTAGGGTCATAAGAATTTTTCATTTTGATTGCAAAATCAAACAGGGTAAAAAGTGATAATAATTAGCAGAAATATCTGGAAAGATATACCATAGAAGGTAAAGGTCCTGTATGCAAAAATTATTATCTACCTTGAGAAATTTTTCTTGAGTACTTCGAGGTAAAGGTTACTTCGAAGGAATTTTCCTGAACTATTTAGGAAAGGCTAAATACTTTTAGTGACCGATAGTGAACAAGTACCGTGAGGGAAAGGTCAAAAGCAACCCGGTGAGGGTGATGAAATAGTATCTGAAACCATTTTGCCTACAAAGAGACGGAACTCATATCACTATCGCTCTAAACTTCTAAATTATATTTTCAAATATATTTTCAAAATAAGATTTTATATTTGATATTTAATTTCGAAGCTTTGAGCGATAGTGAGGGGCGACGTCGTGCCTATTGAAGAATGAGCCTGCGAGTTTGCTTACTGTGTTATTTAATCTGCTGAGGCAGAAAAGGTAAAGCGAAAGCGAGTGTTAATAGCGCGCCATAGATTTTATTTTTCTTTTTGTGCGTAAGCACAGAAAGACTAAAATAATTTCTATAAACACATTAGGCAAGACCCGAAGCCAGATGAGCTTACCATGAACAGGTTGAACTCTATAGAAATATAGGGGGAGGACCGAACCCATAAGCTGTTCAATACTTTGGGATGATTTGTGGTAAGGAGTGAAATACTAATCGAATCTGGTAATAGCTGGTTCTCCCCGAAATAGCTCTAGGGCTAGCGGTTTATTTATCCTGATGGGGGTAGAGCACTGAATGGTTTGTAATGGTGGAAACATCAGCAAACCAATCAAACTCCGAATACCATCTTGTTACAATAAACCAGTCAGACTGTGGGGGCTAAGCTCCATGGTCAAAAGGAAAAGAATCCTGATCGTCGTTTAAGGTCCCTAAATTTTAGCTAAGTGCTAGTGGAAGGTAGTGATTCACCGAAGACAGTTAGGAGGTTGGCTCAGAGGTAGCTATCCTTTTAAGAGTGTGTAACAACTCACTATCATATCCCGTTCCTCTTTTGATAAAGAAATTTTTTAATTATTTGTAATTTTCTAAATCCAATAATATCCAATAATAAAAATTTCAAAGTCAAAAGTGGAACGGGAATGGTGGATTGCGCCGAAAATGTAGAGGGGCTAAGCTAAATACCGAAGACACGACTTGTTTAAATTTTGCTATGCAAAATTTAGGCAGGGGTAGGGGAGCATTTTTTATTCACTGAAGATTGACCCGCGAGGGCAATTGGAGAATAAGGAAGAGAGAATGCAGGCACAAGTAACCACAATCCTGATGTAAAATCAGGACCCCGTAAGCTCGAGGTTTCCTTGGCAATGCAAATCATCCAAGGGTTAGGCGAACCTAAGGCAATGACGAAAGTCGCAGCCGATGGATAACTAGTTAATATTCTAGTCCTCCTATATTATTTGATGAGATGACAAAGAAAAAAAGATAAAGTGTTTTAATGGTTTAACATTGTAAAGAATAGGATTGTAGATTTGGCAAATCCGGTCTACTAAATTTAATTTTAAAATCCGATCTCAACAGAAGGCAGGAGTTTCTCCTACCAACTTTGTCGAAGAGTCTTTCAGGAAAAGTCTCTAAAATTATTAATATAGGAACCGTACTTAAACCAACACAGGTGAGCGAGGCGAGTAGCCTAAGGGGAACGAGTGAGATTTCGTTAAGGAACTAGGCAAACAAGCGGCCGTAAGTTAGCGATAAGGCCTGGCTGTCTGTTTACAGATGGCCCGCAGTGAAAGTATGCTTGGCGACTGTTTACCAAAAACACAGATCCCTGCGAACTCGTAAGAGGATGTATAGGGGTTGATACCTGTCCGATGCCAGAAGGTGAAAAGTGACTGTCTATTAATCGCAAGATTGATAGGCTGCGCGCTCTAAGCCCTGGTCAATGACAGCGATAACTATAATCGTTCTAAGGTAGCGTAATTCCTTGTCGGGTAAGTTCCGACGCGCATGAATGGTATAACGACTAAGCAACTGTCTCAACGAAATGCTCGGTGAAAATGCGAGTCCAGTGAAGACGCTGGGTACCAGTGGTTAGACAAGAAGACCCTGGAAGCTTTACTGTAATCTGACATTGATTTTAGGATTTGAATGCGTAGCGTAGTGGGGAGGATTTGAGGCTTTAATCTCGGTTAAAGCTGATCCGACAATGAAACACCCATCTTTCAAAGCTTAAAATCTAACCCATATAGAAAAACTATATAGGGACATTGTTTGGTTGGCAGTTTTCGTGGGGCGCGATCCTCCTAAAAAGTAACGGAGGAGCCTATTAAGGTTAGCTATCCTGAGATGGAAATTCAGGAGATAGTGTAAAAGCATAAGCTAGCTTTATAGCAAGGAAGACATTCCGCGCTATTGCGAAAGCAGAGTTTAGTGACCCGACACCTCTTTATAGAAAGGGTGAAGACTTCGGACAAAAGCTACTCCAGGGATAACAGGCTAGTGAAGCCCGAAAGTTCATATCGACGGCTTCGCTCGGCACCTCGATGTCGGCTTATCCTATCCCGGGGCTGAAGCAGGTCCCAAAGGTCCGGCTGTTCGCCGGTTAAAAGGATACACGAGCTGGGTTCAATACGTCGTAAGGCAGTATGGACTTCTATCTACCATTGGCGTTCGATGTTTGAGAGGACTCGTCCATAGTACGAGAGGATTTGGATGACTGAACCTCTGGTGTACCAGTTGCTCTACCAAGAGCATTGCTGGGTAGCTAAGTTTGGATAAGGATAACCGCTGAAAGCATCTAAGTGGGAAACCTTCCTCAAGATTAGACATCGTTATAGATTCCCAAAAGATTATTGGGTTGATAGGCTTTAGGTGTAAGAATAGTAATATTTTTAGCCAAGAAGTACTAATAAATCGAAGTTTCCTCATCTTAATTTATTCTTTTCTGTTATGTAAAATCTAAATTTTTATCATTTATAATTTTTAATTGTCAAATAATTTGTTTTACTAATTTATTTTAACTGTTTTGATTTATTTTTAACAATTGTTAATTTTTGCCCGGTGATTTATCATAGCTGGCACCACCCGTTCCCATTCCGAACACGGAAGTGAAACTGCTATGACCCGATAATACTGTTTAGGGAAGGTAGGGTTTGCCGGGCATTTTTAATAAAAAAATTATTTCTTTTAAACCTTCTTGCACTTTTTAAACCTTCTTGCGCCCAGAATCTTTAATTCTCTATATAAAACCTTGACTTTTGATTAATTTTATAGTAATATTATAAAATATAAAAACTTAACTCTTAAAAACGTGGAAAAGAGGCGTTAGAGAGCGATTTCAAAGGTCTACGAAGGCCTGCTCAAAACAAATAACAAAAAATCAATACAATATTTTGTAATATTTTATTTAGTATTTGCCCCTTTAGCTCAGTCGGTAGAGCAGCAGCCTTTTAAGCTGATGGTCGCAGGTCCGAATCCTGTAGGGGGCACTAAAAACTAAAAATTTTTATTTCATTAAAATTCAGTTTTAAATAGTTTGTAATTAGTAGTTGGACAGAAATATAAATTACTTTTTACTGTCTGTATTTTAAACTCTGTATTTTAAACATACATCTACATTTTTTAAACAACATTTATTAAAAATTAGAAAGGATCTTACACCCAATTTATTTATTTATTAACAATCTCATATTAAATAATTATTTTATGGTTTCAGCATCAGATTTCACAAAAGGTATGATTATTGAATATGAAAATCAACCTTGTCAAATTTTAGAATATACTTTTAATAAACCTGGAAAGGGCGGAGGTTTTATGAAAACCAAATTACGAAATTTAAAAACTGGTTCTATTTTTGAAATAAATTTCAGAACCCAAGATACTTTTAAAGAATTAGAACCAGAACATCGTCAAGTTATTTTTATTTATTATAACAATAAAGAAATATTTTTTAACGATAAGGAAACAAATAAAAGATTTAGCCTACCAATATCTTTGATAGGTAATAAAGCTAAATTTTTAAAAACCAATATGGATCTTGATATTTCTTATATTAATGACGAGCCAATAAATATAAATATACCTATTAAAATAACCTATAAAGTAGTTTCTGCACCACCAGCTATAAAAGGCAATACATCTTCTGGAGCTACAAAAATAGTCACATTAGAAAATAATTTAACATTAAGCACTCCTTTGTTTATCAAAGAAGGGGATTATATTGTTGTAAATACCGAAAAAGGTGAATATGTCGAACGTTCTAATGACTAATATAACCATATAATAACCTACGATCTTAGGTATTGACATAAAGGCAATAGTTTGGTATACTTATAATAGAGCTTATAATACATCCCAAAATGCGTCTTGACAATCCAGTATATCCCCAAAATCTATCACCATATTGAAACTAATTGATTGATAACTATATTATATAAACAATATAACCATACATCAGCAAGTATTATAGGCAATCATTATATTAAACTTTTACTATGACACAAAATAATACACTTTCTAATCTTACAAAGTCAATACTCAAAAATCTTACTGGACGAAATAAAAATATTATTGAAAAACGCTTTGGACTATTCTCTGATAAAAAATATACATTACAGGATATAGGGAATGAGCTACATATTACCCGAGAGAGAATCAGGCAAATCGAAAAAGAGAGTATAAAAACTCTAAAACAATTCAAGCCAACCAAAGAATTCAATAAATTTATATCTGAAGTCAAAAAAATCTTGATAGCTAATAATGGTTTCTGCGAAGAAAACAAATTTTTTGCTATTTTGAGCAAAAAATATAATGATAAAAATCTCGATAAATTTACTATTTTTCTCACAACATTAAATGGTTCTATTATTCATGTCGAAGCAAATAATTGTTATAAAGCTTACTGAGCAATAAATAAAGAAAAAACAGCTTTAATTAAAAATGTACTACAAAATGTCACTGACCTATTGTCCCACGAACAAAAACCTTTAACTACCCAACAAATACTTGAACGCCTTGCACCTAATAATAAAAACTTAAATAGCAAAATCCTAGAAAATATTTTATCTATCAACAATAAAATTTATAAAAATCCAATCGGTGAATATGGTTTAATTTCTTGGTCAAATATTCGTCCTTATAGCGCCAAAGACAAGGCATATTTCTTAATGAAATACTACATCAAAAAACCTATTCATTTTAGAGATCTCGCCAAACTAATACAATCATACGAATTCCCTACATTAGTAAAAGAATCTAATTCTATTGCTACCAAGAAAAAAAATATAAATATTCAAACAGTTCATAATGAACTAATCAAAGATAACAGATTTACTCTAATTGGTCATGGTCAATATGCTCTACAAGAATGAGGTTATACCAAAGGAGCTATAAAAGATGTTATTATTAATATTTTGCAAGCATCCAACAGCCCTTTATCAGAATACGAAATTAGTCAAGTCGCCCATAAACAAAGAATAGTAAAAGATAGCACTATTCATCTAAGTTTAAGTGATAAAAAACTATTCCAAAAAACCCAAGACAACAAATATATTCTATCTAAATCTGTACTTCAAAAACAAAATACTGATCTCACTTCTACACCAACACCTAAACCCACTCAAAACACACAAGACAAAGAAGAATATAAAATTTTAAATGCCTAATGTTTAAGCACATTTGACAATATTAAACAGCCAAATTATGTCTCAATTTTACACAATCTTTATGACTATTTGGAGAATAATAATAGGTATATTTCGAGAGTTTTGATGAATCATCTTGCCGCTAATTTTATTTAATATTTTTCGTGACTTATTAAAATTATATTTAAAAGAATTAAGAAAAAAAGAATCTAATTTTATTTGTTTACAGCTTTTATTTTCTGAAGAAGCTTGTCTTAAGCCCTTGCGGTTTATGGAGCTTTTTTTTGATAACCTAAAAAATATTAAATTAGAGGAAGATCAAAATATATCTTGTGAAATTGTTGGAATAGACAATCAGTTAAAATATTTTATTCGCATGCCTGAAAAAGCACAAGATCTAATAGCAATTATTTTGCATTCTCAATACCCTAATGTTGAATTAGTACAAGTTAATGATTATTTTTCACGTATACCACCAAATGTTCCTAACAATGAGTTTAGTTTTTGAAGCAAAGAATATAAATATAAAAAAGGTAATCCATTTCCTCTTTTAACTTATGAGAATTTTTACAACATTAAAACACAAGAGAAACTAAAAAGTAGTAATATAACAGACAATATTATTGAGCCTAATTCTTACGATCCATTATCAGTAATAATAGAAATTTTTAATCGCATTCGTCCAGACGATATTATTTCTGTACAATGTATTATTCGTAATTTAAACGACAAAGAAAAAACAGATTGAGATTTTGAAGCCCAATCAATTTATAATCCTTTAATAGGTAAAGCAGCACCGCAAAAACCAGAATCTGTTGGACGTATATTAACAAAATCAATAGGGGACTCACTCAATAGTGCCATTACCTCTGTAATAACTTCTGCCCCGACAACTACAACAGTATCCACACCCAAAACTCCCACAGATACCGAACAAGCAACTATCAAAAATATTGAAAAAAAAATCAGCGGTACTAACTATAAATCAAGTATTCGTTTAAATTATATTAGTCGCCCAACTGATTTTTCCAATTCTGTTACTACAAGTTTAGAAATGTTTCTCAAACAATTCAATAATCCTTGTGGCAATTCTATAGAAGAAATCAAAAATGATGCGCCCTTAGTTAAAATGAAAACAAAAATACGCAACAAAATTTTCCCTTATATCCCCACTCAAATATCTCGTCAAATGTTTCAAAAAGCTATCAATAGAAAACCATCTGAAAAAGAAATTATTATAAGTTCTAAAGAATTAGCTTCTATATTTCATTTTCCATTTCAAAATATATATCTATCTTCTGTAGTAATGAAAAAAAATCGTCCAGGATCTCCTCCTCCCAACTTACCATATATTCCTTAATTAAAAAATCATCTTAATTAAAATTTTTTATGGCAAACAATAATAACAAAGAAATAACGCTTTTGGGCACTACTAATTTTCGTGGTAACCCAGTCCAATTTGGCATCACTCAACAAGATCGTCTTTATCACTGTTATATAATTGGCAAAGCTGGATCAGGTAAATCCACTTTAATGGAGAATATGTGCTATTCTGATATTATCAAAGGGCGGGGGGTTGGTTTGATTGATCCCCATGGCGAGTTTGCAGAAAAATTATTAGATTATATTCCTCGAGACCGAATAAAAGATGTTGTCTATATAAACCCATCTGATATTGATTGGCCAGTAGCTTTTAATATTATTGAAGAAGTCAGTCCAGAAATGCGCCATATTGTAAAATCAGGACTAATGTCAGTATTCAAAAAAATATGGCCAGATGTTTGATCTGCACGTATGGAATACATTCTAAGCAATACAATCTTAGCATTATTAGAATATCCGGGTGCTACTTTACTTTCTATTAACCGTATGCTTTCTGATAAACATTATCGCAAAACAGTATTAAATCATGTCACTGATGCTGTAGTAAAATCTTTTTGATATAGTGAATTTGATAAGTATAACGAAAAATTTCAAACCGAAGCTATTGCTCCTATTCAAAACAAAGTAGGACAATTTATTTCAAATCCGTTGATCAGAAATATTATTGGACAAGTCGATACCAAAATTGATATGCGAAAAATTATGGATGAGAAAAAAATTTTGATTGTAAATTTGTCTAAAGGGCTAACAGGAGAGGAAAATAGTGCTTTACTTGGAGCTTTAATTATTACCAAAATTCAACTGGCAGCTATGTCTCGAGCAGATGTATCTACAGAAACACGAGATCCTTTTTATTTATATATTGATGAATTCCAAACATTTTCTACCGAATCTTTTGCTAATATATTATCAGAAGCCAGAAAATACAAACTAAACTTAATTTTAGCTCATCAATATATAAATCAATTAGATGATACAGTCAAAGATGCCGTATTTGGTAATGTTGGCAACCTAATTTCTTTTCGTATTGGTATTGAAGATGCTTTATTTTTAGAAAAAGAATTTGAGCCAGAAATTCATGCTCAAGATTTAATTAATCTTCCAAGTTATTATTTTTATATAAAAATGATGATAGATAATATGCCAGCAAGACCATTTATGGCAAGAGAATTAGGTCCATTGGCTCCAAGTAAAGAGACATTTCGTACAGAAATTATTGATAACTGTCATAATCTATATAGCACACCTAGAGAAAATGTAGAAGAATATATAAAAAAATGAAGCGCCCTGGAATTTGTTCCATCTAACAATAAACCAACTCCTCGTAGTCAAACAGAATATTGACAAGCAACTTGCTCAAGATGTGGTACAAAAACATTAGTTCCGTTTCAACCAGACCCCACACGCCCAATTTATTGCGAGAAATGTTTTACCTGACTTAAAACCCAACAACAAAATACTCAACCATCAATATCTACTCTACAAAACAATAATTCTAATTTTAATACAAATAACAATATCTTGTTATCTAATCAACAAAATATATCTAATTCTCAAAATATAACCAAAGAATCAAAAAATATAACCAAAGAATCAAACAAAGAAAATAAATCAATCCATACTAAATCCAAACCATCTCCTGATACAACAGGGCTCAAACACCTGTTAAAAAATTTATTTAATAAATAAAAAACACAAGGTTATTTTAGGCTTCCAATAATGAATCTTCTGCTTCCAATTTTAACCCCTCTTTATTATCTTTTACATCACCATTTTGAAAAGGAGATAAATCTTTATAGTGAGTAGCCTGAATAATTTTTGTTGTTTTCTTAGTAGTTTTAGTGCGTTCAATTTCTATTCTAATATCTTCAGGTATTTCTTTTAATACCTCATCTAATTTTTCTTTTTGTACAGTTAATAACTTATTCCATTTTTTAAGAGGTCGTAACAGTTCTCTTACTTTAATTCAATCATAAGTTTCTTCGTCCAAGGATTCTCTGGTAAAATACCCCTGTTTTCCATAAACCCTACTTATATTATTAGCCTGACAATAAGCATCAATTTCGCTTTTAAGGCCCTTAATTTGCCTTTCTAGCCCTCTTTTTTGATCTTCCAAGTCAAAATACTGATCTATTAATTTGGCTATTTCTTCCTGGTTTTTAATATTATTTATGTCATTATTTTGATACTTTTCTTTAAAAACTGGGCATCTATCTTTAAATCCACACCAATTACATAAAGGAGATGGCTTAGGGTTAAATTCTTTAGTTTTTTGAATTTTTTCTATGTCTTTTAACAAACTATCCTTGACTTTTTTTAGATCTTCTTCTTTTTTGTTAATTGTAATTTTTTCGTTAAATTTCAAAAAATACAAACTAAACTTTACTTGACTTATATCAATATATGGCCACATTTGTTTTATTCCTAAAGCATACAAATTTAATTGCGGGTTTCTTGTTACTTCTGCCAAAGAGGGGAGTGATTTATTAGTCTTGTAATCAATAAGCTCGTAACCTTTATCATCAATTTTATCTATCCTATCAATAATTCCTGACAAAATATGTAATTCATTTTTTTTATCTTGTAATACAACCTCAAATCTTTTTTCTAAATCCAAAACTGCATAATCACAAAAACCATTTGGCTTATTAGTATTATAAAAATTAGTCAGTATTAATTTCCCATCTTGAAAATATCTATCATCTAATTTTGTTTCTTTTTTAGTAAAAAAATCGATATACCTCAAGTCATCTCATTTTTGTTCATAATAAGCTAACAATTCCTCTAAAGACATAAACTTAGGATGGTTATTATAAAACCAGTGTAAAATTAAATGAATAAAAGAACCAAAAACAGCGTCTTGATTTTTGGGCTCTTGTAATTTATCAATTACTAATAATTTATATTTATACGGACATTGTTTATATGTCTCTAACAATGAATGTGAAATTCTCATAAATATTGTTTAATAATTAAATATTACCACAAAATTTGTTTTTTATCAAGGCTTTACTTTTAATTTTATATATTCATATACTAAGTATCTAAATATTAGGTATTTAAATGATATAAGATAAACATCATCTCATTCTTGTTTTGATATACTCAAACATTATCATATTAGAAAGTCAAAACGACAAACGACAAACGAAAACATGTCTATTGACAAATATTAAAAAATATGCTATATTGATAATAGCAATTTAAAAACAAGAAAGGAGATAAAAAAATGAAAATATCGGAACCAGAAAAAGAACAAATCAGCCGATTAATAAAGCGGCTGAAAAATGGAAAGCGGTTACCAAGCCGAGACGCTGTAACGAATCAAATCCTTTTGCGCACTATTGCGCAAAAGGTATTAGAAAATTTCTGGATTATGACCCAGAAAGAAATAGAAAACGTTATGACCCAGGAAGAAATAGAAAACATTAAACAATTATACAAAAAGACATAAACAAAACAACGCCACTATACAATATTATGTAGTGGCGTAATTTATATTTATATCTAATTGATATAAATTATATGATTTTTTATAAAAAAACAAAAACGCTCCTTGCGGAGCATCTTTGTACATTAGAACTATCTCTTGCGAGACAATTTATTTTATCTTTCGGTAAAATAAATTATTTATCCTAATGGTCCTATAATACTATCATATAATATTTTTTTTGTCAAGCTTTTTTTACACAGGTTTTACACAGGCTCCTTGATATTTATATTTTTTCTATATTATACCCAGAACTCAAATATCAAAGAAACAAAACAAAAGAAAAATAAAAACAAATCTCAATCTTATATATATCTAAATAACAAAATAAAATAAAATTGCTATAAAAAATATATAAATATCAAAAGTATATTTACATAAATAATATGCTTAAGAACTAATAAAAATATAAGTATTAATATAAGAGGGAACTTGGGAGTTATCCTATATTTTCTTTTATATCATACGTCGCATAATATACCTTTTACGACATACTATTCATTTTCTTTTATTTTTAATATCCTGTAATAATACCGCCTACTACTATATCCTACTACCTATATTTTTATCATTTATTTAATAATAGATTTCAGAACGCCCAACAATGCTTCCAATACTCCTATTACTATGTGGCCAAAACCTTTGGCAATTTGTCACAAATGGCTTAACATTTGCTCTTCAAATATCTTATTTATAAGCCCATACAAAGACTGCGATATCTGGGTGAATATCTCTGCTACTTTGTCTAAAAAGGTATTTAAATTGTTCATAAAACGCGTTTAAATGGCTTTTAAACTGCCGCGAGACGGTCTTGGGCTATCTTTATACGTCTTAATGATTCTTCGCGTCCTAAAACAGCTAAAAGTTCGTATGGACTTGGCGAATATTTTAGCCCAGATAAAGCCATTCTCAACGGCCATAAAATAAGGCCTTTATTAAGTTTATATTTTTCATTATATTTAATAAGCTCTTCAAACTGAATTTTTATAATATCCAGATCAAATTGTTCCTCAACCAAACTATATAATAAATGATATGATTTGTCAAGAGCTTCAATAGCTTCTTCTTTGGTCTGATCTTTTCAACACAAATCTTCGGCTAAATAATCTAAATCAGTAAATAAAAAATTAGTTTGAAAAAAATCTGAATATTTATTTACTCTTGTTTGTTCAGTTTCTATGTATTTTGTAAATTGTAACATACTGGCAGATTTGTTATTTGAATTTAATATTACACTCCCCTCTTTTAATGTTATAAAATTAAACTCCGTTCCATAATTTAAAACTTCTTCAATCAATTCTTGTTTTGGTTTTAAAGAAATATAGTGCTTATTCAGAAAATCTAACTTTTGTAAATTAAATATCGCCCCAGACTTCTGAATTCTTGTCAAAGTAAACTTTTGAATTAAATCTTCCAAAGAAAAAATATCATTACCCGATGAATCATGTCAACCCAACAAAGCTATAAAATTAACAATAGCCTGTGGTAAATATCCTGCCCGACGATAATCATCAATAGAAACAATATTATCTCTTTTACTTAATTTTGTTTTGTTACTATTTAAAATCAAAGGCAAATGAGCAAACATAGGTGTATCTCAATCAAAAGCTTTATACAAAGCAATTTGTTTAGGAGTATTGGTAATATGATCTTCTCCACGAATAACCAAAGATATATCCATCAAATGATCATCAATAACAACAGAAAAATTATACAAAGGTTCATTCAAATTTTTGGCTATAACAATATCACCAATCAAATTCAAATCAGTTTTGACTTCTTTGCGTATAATATCCTTAAAGCTAATTTTAATCTTTGGCATACGAAAACGAATTACTGAGGGTTTGCCTGCTGCTAAATATTTTTGAACTGTTTCGGGGGGTAATTCAGCACAACGACCAATATATCTTGGAGCCTCTCCGTGAGTAATCATTTCTTGTTTTTGTATTTCCAATTCTTCTTGGGTACAAAAACAATAATAAGCCTTGCCTTCATCTAATAATTGTTGTAAATATTTTTTATAAATATCTCTTCTATCATTTTGATTATATGGAGCATAAGGACCCCCAATATCTGGCCCTTCATCTCAATTTATTCCCAACCATTTTAAACCATCAATAATATTTTTTTCAAATTCTTTTGTTGATCTTTCCAAATCTGTATCTTCAATTCTCAAAACAAATTTACCACCATAATGTTTGGCTGTTAAATAATTAAACAAAGCAGTTCTAGCTGTGCCTATATGTAACAAACCTGTAGGACTTGGCGCCATACGCACTCGCAAATTTTCAAATTTTATTGTTTTAGGATCCAAAGACATAAAAATAACTTAATAATTTATTTTTTATTTTAACCTTTACCACCAATCCAAATATTCAAAATTCTTACCTAATATATTATTGATAAGCATCAATAATATATTGTAAAACTACTCGAGCAATACTCAAACTCGCATCTTTTTTAGCAAATTTTAAAGCATTTTGCGACATTTCTTTTAATTTTTGTTTATCTGATACTAAATTTTTTAATGTATTGCATAAAAGATTTGGCTTTAAATTTTCTTGTTCCAAAACTATTGCTCTTAGCGATGATTGCGATGAAGCATAAGCAAAAGCATTAACTGTTTGGTGATCAGCGCTTGCCCAAGGTAAAGGTATCAAAACTGATGGCTTACCAAAGGCAGCTATTTCAAAAATACTGCCACTGCCACTTCTGGCTACTACAATATCAGAGGCAATTAAACAATCTTTTAAAGAATTAATAGATGGAACTTGTGATTCTTGTAAAAATCCGACTGGATGGTAAAAAGGTTTTAAATTTTGATTTATATTATATTCACGAAATATAACATCAACTTCTCTTTTGACTTGTTCAATATTATTCTGACCAGTTTGATGAATAACTTCAAAATATTCTAAAAATTGTGATAAACCATCGAGTATCAAATCATTCAAAGTTTGAGCACCCTGTGAACCACCCAAAACTAACAAAACTGGCTTTTTTGTTTGTAGCCCTAATAATTTTTTAGTTTGATTTTTATCTATTTTTTCTAACTCACTATCTGGAATATTCAAAAAATCCCGAATAGGATTGCCTGACAAAATCAATTTATCTTTTTGAGCAAAATAATCAGCACTTTTTTCAAAAGAAATAAATATTCCCTTAGCAAAACGACCAAAAAATTGATTAACTTTACCAGGTATACTATCAGATTCATGAATAAATATAGGAATCCTAAACAAAACTCCTATACTCAGTGTAGGTACAGTAGCAAAACCACCTTTCCCAAATATTGCATCAGGCATTACAATAAACAAATTTCAAAAAGCTTGAAAAAATCCTATAATAGTTTTCCAAAAATCCCCTATCCCCTTTCCGCAAGAAATAACTTTTATAGAAATATTTTTATTTTTTACATAATCTAACGTAAAATCATTAGCACCAAAATATATTAACTCAACAGATAAACCTTGACGTTCAAATTCTGGTATATATTTATTTAATGCTTCACAAACAGAAATTATTGGAAACACATGACCCCCACTACCACCACCAGCTAATACAATTTTAATATTTTTATTCGGCGAAAATAACATAATGTAATAATTATAATTTAATATAAATTTTTTAATTTTGTAATTTCAAAAAGAATATCAGTCAGAAAATTTCTTAATTTCAAAAGAATAGAGATTAGAGCTCGAAACTAAAAATGGAAATAAAAATTGTATCCACTCTCTTATTCAATCCATTATTGTTTTGTTTATTGAGAAAATGTAAAAGCGCTGGTCTGAATAAGGTTCAGACAATCAAACCAACTACACCAGCCCAACTAATATCCTTTAATATTGTTAATAATTCTATTTCAGTCATAATGAATGATTTAATATTTATTTATAAT
>Ga0116145_1002722_pt1 | contig 15565 bp, 19 predicted proteins | sample AD_JPNHG1_MetaG_FD_89747 | JGI IMG/M metagenome (GOLD analysis project Ga0116145, IMG submission 89747) | Active sludge microbial communities of municipal wastewater-treating anaerobic digesters from Japan - AD_JPNHG1_MetaG | ecosystem: Engineered > Bioreactor > Anaerobic > Digestate | place... | reverse complement strand
TTATAGTGTCGGGGATTATCGAATACGCATTCTCATCAGTAACTTCAACAACACAATAACGGCAATTCAAAATATGGTTTATAGACCAAGTAGATGCGGGTGTTGATTGAACATGGAGATATCCTCTTCCACTCGTTCCTGATGTTCCCGATGTTCCCGATGTTCCGCTTGTTCCTGTTTGTCCTCTATTACCGATACCAAGAACAATTTCATCCTCATCATTCAATGTTCCATTTCCAACAAGATACCCGACATTGAGTTTATAATAACCGGCTCCAGAAGTTGGTGCACTCAAGAGTAAATAATCATGGAAAATTTCCACGCTATTCTGATTCATTATTCTGACAGCATTACTGTCAACAAGACTTGCCAACCAAGCCTCAACATCAGTACCAAATCTATTCAAAACATCAACATAAATGTATGTTGCGAGTGTTGGATCGGCATTATTAAGTTTTAGATGACCGGATGGTGGATCGCTATCCGTTATGTCATTATCAAACCAGTAGAGATGTGCATTTGCACCAAGACCAGCAAGTCCTGATGTTCCTGATGTACCTGCATCACCCGTTGGAACGAAACCAATCTGAAGATCATCATCTTCCAAAAATGCACCTGATACCTCCGTTGAACTTGCAGCAATCAATCCAACATGAAGTTTTCTATATTGTGGGTCAATATCAGTTGTTCCATTTATTTCAAAGAACGCATAATCAGTTTCATCGTGATCCCTCCAAATTTTGAGATAACCCTTTGACCACAATGATGTGCTATCATCCATCAAATCAATCCAAGGGGTCAAAATCTGGCCATATCTATCCATCAGGTCAATGTAAATTCTTGTGACAGATGAAAATATCGTACTATTGAATTTCAAATGTCCGATATTAGGATCAGTATCAGTTGTGTCTGTATCAAATCTGTATGGTACACCCCATGCTGCTGAGAAACCAGAAGTTCCACTTGAACCACTTGTTCCGGAAGTGCCCGATGTGCCATCTTCCCCGCTTGTACCAGAAGTGCCATCAATGCCAGAAAATCCTGATGTGCCCGATGTTCCAGAGCTTCCACTTGTACCATCAATGCCCGATGTGCCAGATGTTCCATCAATGCCTGATGTGCCTGATGTGCCAGAAGTTCCAGAGGTTCCTGATGTTCCTGATGTTCCAGATGTTCCACTTGAACCTGAAGTTCCAGATGTTCCAGATGTTCCACTTGAACCTGAAGTTCCAGAAGTGCCAGAAATGCCTGAAGTACCATCTATACCACTTGTTCCGGAAGTTCCAGATGTTCCCCATCCAGAAGTTCCACTTGAACCCGATGAACCACTTGAACCCGATGTTCCACTACTTCCAGATGTTCCACTTGATCCAGAGCTTCCAGATGTTCCACTACTTCCAGATGTTCCCGCTGTTCCCGATGTACCCGAAGTTCCGGAAGTTCCACTTGTGCCACTACTTCCAGAAGTTCCAGAAGTTCCACTTGAACCAGAGGTGCCGGATGTTCCTGCTGTTCCTGATGTTCCAGAAGTTCCACTTGAACCCGATGAACCGATAAGACTTACTGTTAGAACTATATTTGTTCCATTATTAAAGATTGTACCATTCGATGAAAGATATGATACCCAAAATGTTTTATATCCACTTCGATTCGTGAGACCTGTAATTCTGTAAATAACAAACTTGGTTGGATCTGTCTCATTGAAAATCTTTATAAGAGAATTATTGTTTGTCAATGTGAATATGTCGAGCCAGTTATAAAGATAGGCACCACCATCATCATAATGATTCACATTGATACGGGTTACAGAACTAAATGATGTATTATTAAATAAGATTTTTCCTAAACCAGGATCAACATCAACATCTGTTGATGTATTGTTGAATTTGTAAAGAGCGCTTGGTCCACCAAATACACCATCCACACCTGAAGTACCGGCCGTTCCAGAAGAACCGGAGGTCCCACTTGTTCCAGAAGTTCCCGATGAACCTGAAGAACCAGAGCTCCCACTTGAACCAGAAGTTCCTGAAGTTCCACTTGTTCCAGAAATACCTGAAGTCCCCGATGTTCCTACTGCACCACCACCACTTACGAATGTTGCGCTTCCAGAAATAGGAAGATCAAATGTCAATATTACATTGTTATCATCAACATAGAGAATATCGCCTGGTTCAATACCATATCCGTCACCGTTCATTACCGCCACAGCAATTGGTTGAACACCGAGGCCGTGAGTTACAGACCATGCTGTAGATGGTACTGATTGGGTGTAAGTAAATGCACCACCTATTGCAGAAATTCCTGATGTTCCAGTACCGGCAATAATTCTTGCGTGGCCTGATATTGCTTCAGAGAATGTAATAAGCAGGTTGTTCGAATCTACAAAAAGAATATCTGAAGGAATGATATACAAATCATCATCGTCGGCAACTTCAACAACAACATACTTTTCTCCAAGATTATGGGTTACAGACCAAGCAGAAGAGGGTACAGATTGTGTGTGAAGATATCCACCGGGAAATGTAGTTTCTCCTGATGTACCTGAAGTACCAGATGTTCCGTCAATACCACTTGTACCTGAGCTTCCGCTCGTTCCACTTGAACCAGAGGTACCTGATGTTCCATCTTCACCACTTGTGCCACTCGTTCCAGTTCCTGCAACAATCTTTGCCTGTCCGGCGACATCTGATGGGAATATAATTACCAGATTATTTGCATCTACATATAGTATCTCCGAAGGAATGACGGAAAGATCATCCTCATCGGAAACCTCGACAACAACATACTTCTCTCCGAGATTATGAGTTATAGACCAAGCAGAAGATGCTAATGATTGTGTATGTAAGTAACCACCGGGAAATATAGTTTCTCCTGATGTACCTGATGAACCGGATGTTCCTGATGTACCAGAACTTCCACCAGTTCCCTGCGGACCTATAGGGCCTGTTTCACCACTTGTTCCTGAAGTGCCAGATGTTCCAGAAGAACCATCAATACCTCTCCTGTAAATGTCGATATTTTCATATCTTGTGGCACCAACAACTATATCAAATTTTTGAGTAGTATCATAATCACCATCATCTACATAAAAACTGAAAAGTCCATTAGCGTCAGATTCGACTTGTGGGGCAATAGATATTGCAGTACCGCCTGTCATAGCGGTATAGACTTTGGCAGCCGTTGTAGTTCCGGCTAAATATACATAAATATCAACGCCCTGTAATGTATTACCGTAACTATCACGACTACGTCCTATAAAATGGTAACGCATTCCTTATTTCCTCTTTTTCGTTCCCAATATTCTTTCATTTTTTTGTCTCAACTTTTCACGGGTTTCAAGGGTAAGAGAAGTTTTACCTATATAAAAATTTCCGGTTATAGTATTCTTTGCCTTATAAACCACCATTAGAATATATCTCCGATTTCCTGTGCCTCAATAAAATCTATCAATACCTGATACATTGGATGAGACCCATCGAAACTTCGTATTTCAAAATTCAATGTCAAAGAGACATTCTCAAATGTATATAAAAAATCATAACTCATTTACCGTTACCCTCGTCTTATGGTAAAAAGTATAAATACTTGTCTCTGTTTTTACAATTCTCCAAATAACATCATACATACCAGGCTCTGCAGTTACAACGGGAGTAAGTAAAAAGTATATTTTATTACCATCCACCATAGCAACCATCTCTGACACTACAGGAATATCTGTATAAGCATCCACAACTCTTGCATACGCAGAATCTGGATATACGGGATCATCATTCTGATCCCGTATCAGTAATTCTATGGCCCTTGTTTCGTTTTGATTTACTGTTATATAACTTTGGCTCATTCCTCAAACTCTATGAAATTTTCCAAAAATGGGAAATCTACAGGAGAGATGAGGCCCGTTGGAATATTGTCAAGATTAATTTTGACTTTATCCATCGGTAAATCAATATCAATTTCCAGCAATTCGGTCAAATCGGAATTGAACTGTAAAATGTTCTCCGATGAAACTATGTATTGATTGTTTTCCACCTTCAATTTACCGGCTTCATCCCTTTCAGCGTACTTCTCAAGAAGCTTCTGTTTCGCATCAGTATAATCTTTAATAGCATCCGATAACAATTTAACAAGTTTTCCAAGTTGAAAAGAACTCCTTACAGGAAGGTCTTTCGAGTTCAAAAGTTTAGAAAGTATATCTGTCCTCGTCAATGCTTCCAACACCAAATTTTTAATAATCATAAAAAAAACCCCCTACAGTTTGTTATTATATGTATTTATGAAATTATTACCAAGTGGCGAGTTGTCTCCACGCCCCCTTTGCATACATTTTTAATGTATTATCATTAGTATTTATAACTATCATACCTTCAAATGCATCTGTCAAATCTCCCCCTGTTTCTTTTGTGTAGACCATCGGAAGATTTCCCTCATATCCACTACCGCTTATCATTGCGCTATATGTAATAAGACCACATTCCTCGTTGTCAGTTTCATCGGCAATTTTTGCTGTAAGGTTTACATATTCAACAAGTGATGATGCACTATTATTAGACCAGAATGAAATTACACCAATTTCATCACCGATGACACCGGCTGCAGAACCTCTGGTTTTTCTGAACTCAAGAATGTTTGCAGTTGCATCATTCACAGACCTATATGAACGAATAGTACCTTCAAACACATTAAGAGATGTTATACCAGCGGAATAGATATTAGCATTTACTCCTGAAACGGTTGCAGTTTGGTCTTCAACATATATGCCGTATAAATCCGTTACTGTTCCGGTAAGCGTGGGCGCTACAATCTTAATAGAACTAACGGTATCAACCGAACCAGCAGGTAAAATGACAGGATTCACCTCTATGCCGATAGCATCATCTACGGCCCCCTCTCCCATTGCCATAAGAAATAGTTTCGCACCAACAAGCTTGGTACACCCTCCTGTCGCTTCACTAACATCCAAAGCACTCAGATAAATGGAAGTAACATCTGTCTGGACAACTGAAGACATATTATTTGCAGTAACAGAGGCGCCGATGACAGAACAGTTATGAGCGACAGCCGTATCTAAAGAGGCCTGTACATTAAAGCCGGTGAAACCCTCATTACCAGAGGAAGTGGCTGCGATTAAATCTATACCTAATTGTGTATATCCTGAACCACCACCAAGAGCGATATCATCCCTGTACATTAGTGAACGACCAGAGAATATACGGAAAGTATCTATTAATGTACCTGCGTCCATACTGTAAAAAGTAAGTTGTCCATCTTCCGTTCCGTCTGATGCATCATTTATCTCAGCCACAATCCGAGCATATTCAATCAGCTCTGGTGTTCCGGCATCGTTGTATGACTTGAATGAGAAGGTGGCAATGTCATCACCGTCCTGACCTGCTGCTGCGCGAGTCTTTATGAATGTTGTAGTGTGACCAACGGCGTCTGCAGTTCTGCGCCAGATAGAGAAATCTACATATTGATCAATCTTAAAATATTCAGTGGTATATTTTTCCCATAGGATAAAGTTACCTGTAAAATTAACATCGTAGTTTTCATAAGCTACATCAAAATGGATAAAGTTTCCTGAGAGATTAGTATAGCCTCTATATTCAATCATTGGATAGACATTTCCAGATGAATTTACAGCTATTATTTGTAATGCTGTTCCACCACTAGCTGTTCTGTCATCAGCGATAAACCCAATACAGCCGCTCTGTGAAGGCTTGGCACAGAAACACTGGGACGCATCAGCCCATATCCCATTCGCGGCCCCAGCAGCGTTTATATACATAGCATTATTATTAATAAAACCTACTGCGTTTATAGTGACTAATCCGGTTGCACCTGAGATCGCTGGTTGGCAAATAACAAGAGGATCTCTTGTGGTATCTCCCATACAACGAACAGTAAATGTAACTCTTCCTCTTTCACTCGCATCACTTGAGTCAGCAATATCCGATAGAATCCGAGCATATTCAATCAACTCCGGCGTCCCGGCATCGTTGTAGGATTTGAATGAGATAGTACCGATATCATCTCCATCCTGACCGGCGGCACCACGGGACTTTGTGTAAGTCGTTATGTAACCGACATCATCATCCGAAGTCTTGTTGAAATTCGTTCCACCGGCAACCGTTAGAATACCTTCAAAATAATTTAATGCTGTTGCTCCGGCAGAATAAAAATTGTAGTTTACCCCACTCACCGTAGTTTCAGAGCCATCCGAAATATACAAACCATAACTGTTGACAATGGGTGGCGTTCCGTATGATGCTCCAAATTGATTGATTCTGATACCATAAACATTATCGGCTTTTCCATAAAACATCGCCCCATCATAGAATACATCTACACTATAAACATCCACACCAATCAAGTCAGTTACATAACCACCCAGACAATGGGCCTCAAACCGGCCACCGACTACTAACGTGGTTGGTACGGTATCAGATAAGGCATCAGTTGATGCAGAAGCTAATATTCCAGACACTTGTGTTGCTCTTTGTGATGGGGTGTCTATATAATAATTATTCCTATAAGCTTGAAAATTACCCCCAGTTATAAATCCAATTGGATAATCACCGTGATCTTCTGCAAATCCAGAAGTTCCACTAATTTCCATAATAAAATAGAAATAAAATGTAGAGTTACCCCTGCCGAGTCCTGGACCGGAAGTCGTCAATGTGAGAGATCCACCACCAAGACCAGCAACACGGGCTTGAAGATGGAGATATGTTCTTTCTGGTGATGTAGAGTTGTATAGATTCAAAGCCTCAACATCTGGATTTGCTGCGGATTTGATATATTGAACGCCCGGGGTTCCGGTATGATTTATTGCATCAAGAAGGTTCTGCATGGACTCAGAAATAGATGCACCGACTTGAACATCACCGTCCACTGATATAGTGTTCCTGAATGTATAGACAACACCGTTCACAGTAACAGTCTTACCATCGAGAGTATTAGTATTTGATACAACATAATTGGCTGCATAAGATGTTGCAACATCTTTGTTATTTCTAACATATGTATAGTTACCAATAACTCGCGATATAAATGAAGATGAAGATTCTTCAATACTAACATTGTTGTATGTTCCCATTACGGACGGGCCGTTGTAATGAAAGCTTGTTTTTGGAACATTGATAGATGTAATACTTGCAAATGCAGAATTATAATTCCATCCATCAACTGTTGTTCCGTCTCTACCTATATCCACAAGCTTATACGCTCTTAAATATCTTTCCCCCAATGAATAATCTGATGTATATTCCGGTGTAGTAAGAAGGTCTGTTCCCTCAATCACACCATCGTTACTGAAGATAAATTGGGTATCGGATATTGATGAAAGGGTAAGTTTTCCTGTTGAAGAATCAAATTTAAAACTGTCACTTCCACCAATAACACCAGCATCATTAAAAAATATCTCACCGGCTCCACCAGAAACAGCAATAAATTCAGTAACATTAAGATTGGAAACAGTAAGAAGCTCATATGTTTTATCAAATATAAGGCCGGCATCTCCACTAACAGATGTTCCGTCCATAAACAAAACCTGTGTATCACTTGCAACCGGCCCCACACCTGATGTTCCGGATGTTCCGGATGTTCCGGATGTTCCACTGGCTCCACCTTTACCAAACGGTGTAATAAAATTCATTTTTCATATCCTCCAATTAATATTCTGGTGTTATTTGAAGAACTCCATGAATACCATTTACCGCGCTAATAAATTTAAACCTCAAAATATTATCGCGACCAACAATTCTGAAGGTATCACCGCTTGACAATAAATGTCCAACACCAGATGCACCCTGTGTCGGCGTTGTCATCCATCCTATCCTTATATCATTTGATTCACAAGTAATAATAACAGAATCGGACGGTTCACCGTCCGTATTAGCCAATACATTAGCAGGAAAAGATTGTGCAGTATCGGATGATACCATTCTCACGGTTGGCCCGTATATTCCTGTCATTGTCAAATCTCTTTCCATCTTTTATCCTCCGTTATAAACCAAACTTTCTTTGTTCAGCTTCAAGATATTTCATTCCCTTTTCTCTCGCTCTTGTCATTCTTTTTGAAAAATCCTTTCTCCAAGTACCGACGATAGCGATTTCCATTTCATCACCAAGAAACTCCTTTGGATTACGAATATAGCCTGCACCAAGAATGTATCTTCTTATTGCCTGTTTCATCCAAGGCCATTTTCTCTTTATCAGCTTCCAAGTCAACAATGTGTGCCCCTTGTTCCTATCCAATGTCTCTTTCCATACTTTTGCAAATACCTTTCTCTGGCTTCTGGGAATATATGTAAAATTAATTCCCTGAATATAATTATGCATCCTTCTTGTTTTTGGATGAATACCACGGATTGCATTAATACAGATTATAGTTGGTTCCGGATCATTCTCATAATTCAGATATTTGAACCTATAAACATGACCAGACTTGAATGATACCCTTCCTTCTCTTACGCTGAATACTTTATTAATTTCTGGCATTTTTATCTACCAAATAATTCCTTCTCTGTAAAAATCTTGAACTCGTAACCTCTCTTTTTACAAAACTCTGTGGCTGCTGTCCACTTCGCCTGATTTCTTGAATATGTTATCTGCTCATATATTCTTGTCTTTGCAGACTTATTACCCTTCTGCTTAGGAGGAACTGTTTCCCTGTATGGTTTAATCTCAACCACATAAACAACTTCCTTTTTATTCTTATCCAGAACTCTCAACATAAAATCTGGATAATATCTCCTGCTCTTCTTGTTTATAGGATCAAAATAGGGTATCTCAACCGCTTCGGATGCCCAAGTTATGACACTTGGGTTTACATCGCACCATTGTGCGAATTTCCTTTCCCATTCGCTTCTTACAAGTATTGGCCATTTCCCCTTGTATTTCTCTGGAAATTTAGGTTGAAATGTCCTTGTATTATCTGTAAAGTGATGTTTAATAAACAATATCAGACCCTTTGTGATTCTCTATACCTTTCCAATGATTTCTGTAATGCTTCTTTTCTTTTTCTCAAAGATTCTTTTGTTTCTTTATTTTCTGTATTTCTAATCTGTTTTTCTATATCCTGTATTTGTTTCTTTAGCCTTTGTCTGGCATTTATGGTTTGAATATCATCTTCTTTCAGAAATTTTTCTAATCTCATTTTTATACTATCGGATTTTTAGTTTCTTTCCCCTTCTTCTCCATCTCATCGAGAAGAGTATAATAATTGGATATTTCATTCAAGTGAGCAAGGGCAATCTTTGCTGTGTTGATTGTATCATCATTAGTTACATTTGTATGCTGATTTATATTACCGTGTTCAAGCTCTACATCCATTCCCATGCGAAATTGCTCAACATCAAATTCAGATTTCTTCCAATCAATACCAAGTTTTTCACCAATTTCTTTGGCCTGTTCAGTTGTAAAGTGAGGCTTCTTCACTTTCTTGTATTCTTCCTTCAAAAAGGGTGATTTTTCCCACCACGATTTACTCATCAGGACTTGACTAATCAACTCCTCATTTAATTGTCTTGAATTTTTCCTATCTTTACTCATTTCTCCCCCTTTAAATCCTTTATGTAAGATGTTAGAAGTGCATATATAGCTGCTTCTACTTTGTCGTGCTCAATTCCAAGCTCATCTGCAAAAGTATGAACTTTACTGTCCGATGGATTTGGATTCTTTTTGAAAAAATCTATAAGTTTCATTTTGAGTTCATCTTCGGCTTTTATTAAATAATTTTTCAGTTTCATTATTCTGGTTCCGTATCGTATCCTCCACACTTGGGGCATTTCACCTCATAAGTGCTTTTCCCAATTTTCTTTTTGAATCTTTTACCACATTCCATACATTTCATATTGGTGGAAGTGCTTAATTGAGATGGCCTTCTATGTCCTGATGGTTTTAACATAAAATGCTCATTGACAAGATATTTGTCAATTATCTGATCTATATTTTCATTCTTTCCGGTATTCTGTCTCCACATTGAATAACAGATGGCAACTGCTTGATCTTGGTCGTATCCTTCTCCCTTCAATATCGGAATACAACGTGAAAGATATTCCTGTTTTCCTTCTCCCTCTCTTGGCTTCGGCATATTATTACTTCACCAAATTACCCAGTTTCTTCTTTGTGAATTGTTCCCACTCTTCTGCTGGTATATACTCATCTACATTTAACAGATTGATATGTTTCGATGTTGTTCTACTGTATTTTTCTTGTGTGGCATATATTCTACCATCTACTTCAAAGGCAACAAGGGTTTCATATGAAAAATATAGAACTGTTTCACCGATATTTATCCTTGTGAAATTGGGCGCTATCTGTTTTAATCTTACTATGGGAAATCCACCCTCTGTTAAAATTTGATTTCTTATTAATTCTCCCATATTACTTCTCCTCTTCTTTCTTTTTTACACCGAATTTCTTCCTCAAAAGCTCTTTGGCATCCTCAAGAGTGCGTCTTCTAGCACTTGAAAGCTTATCACCCGCCCTGTTAATATAAAAATTAAGCCGTGACATGGCCTGTTTCAAGTCATTGCTCTGTGAATGAAGAACCTTCGCTATATTCTCTGCACTTGAAGTAAAAAGGCCCTCCGGTGGTTCCCATTTTGTTGCCACTTCACCCGACCATAGTTTCTCATTGATGAGATAAAGGTCAATTCTTTCTAAAAGATCTCGTTTCATCTCCATATACTGATCTTCATAATCCCTATCATTTGGATATTTTTTTCTGAGTAATTTTAGTTCAGATATTCTATCGTTATATCTGTCAAGTCTTTGTTGTAAATCGGATTTTTGCATATCTACTCTCAATTGCTGAAAGGTTTGAACAGTCTGTTGTTCCATTTTTGCAAGTTCTTTACTTGTAGCATATCTACCATCCAGCGCAAAGATAGAACTGACAAGACCAAAAACAATTCCCATTGTTATAAGTATATTTTTCAAGTTAATTTCTGGCATACAATATACTCCTATACTTTATCAATAGTATTTATAATTTATTTATTGGTTTTCTTATAAATAACTTATGAAGAACATATATTATAAATCAAGGAGTGTGAAAATGGTTGAAATGTCTTTTTTTGACAAGGTAAAGTATCTTGATTTAATAATAGATTGTTTACCTGACGCAATCTTTGCTATTGATCTACAGGGAAATGTTATTGCTTGGAACAAACAGATGGAGAAACTGACTGGTTGTAAAAGAGATACCGTCATTGGAAAAGGAGACCATCTGTATTCAATCCCATTTTACGGTAAAAAGACAAAAATCCTCATCGACCTTGTATTCGAACCCGATCCGGAATTGGAAAGAAGATATGATTATTTTGAAAGATTGAACGAAAATGTCCTAACCTGTCACATCTATCTTGAAAAGATTGGAAAAACCCTCTGGGCAAAAGCCACCCCTTTGAAGGATGAAAATAATGAGATTATTGGTGCAATAGAATCCATCAGAGATATTTCAGAAAATACAATACTTCTCAAGAAACTGTCATTGAGTGACGAAAAATTCCAGAATTTATACAATATCACTCAATTATTCCTTGACAGTATCAATGATATGGTATGGGCCAAGGATATAGATAACAGATTCATATTTGCAAACAAATCCTTCGAAAAATTTCTCAAGAAAAAATCAATTGATTTAATTGGAAGAAAATCATTTGATATATATGGACAGGGAAAAAAGTTCGAAGAGGCCGATGAAATAGCAAAAACAAAACCACATCATATCATAGAATCAATTAATATTGACGGAGAAGAAAAATGGTTGGATATATGCAAGGCACCCCTTCTTGACAGAAAAGGAATGCTCCTCGGAACAATAGGAACAGCAAGAGACATAACAAGAGAAGTAGAATTGGTAAAACAGAGAAATATAGAAATTGATAATCTAAAAAAGATAATTGAAGAGAAAGTAAAAGATTGGAGAAAAGAAAATGAAGAAATCCACAGAGATATTTCAAAGAAAGTATACGAATCAATAATGTTATTGAGAGGTATACAAAATGATGCCAAGCAAAATAATATTGAAGAACTAAATAAAGAGGAGATATTTTTCTAATGCCTGACGAAAGATTAGTTCCAGAATCCATAGTCAAACTTCTATTTGACCAAATAAAATCCGCAGCAGATGCAAACACCACTTCTGTCAAGGAATTGGGAGAAGCTGTGTTTGAAGTTCTAAGGGCGCAGGGTAATCTCGCGACCAAAAAAGACATAATAGATGAACATAATCTTGTAGATCAGAAAAATAGTGAAAAAATAAAATATATTATACAGAAAATAGAGAAAATGGAAGAGATTGTTGGTGGTAAAATAAATGGTGTTGGAAAAACTCTTGAAGAAGAAGAAAATATGATAAATAAGATAGGAAGTATAGAAACTAAGGTGGATAACATAGAGTCAAAAATAAAAACAATGATAACAGTTGTTATTGTTGCCTTTTCTGTTCTTTTGGCATCCTTCTATTTTGTAAAGAGTGCCACGGATGTGGCAGTTCAAAGTGCTATGGACAGAGCGGTAAAAGAAATCATTACAACAAGACCGTCCAACATATATCCTCCGCCAAGTAAATAAGAGGGAGAAATGAGATTATTAAATTTTCTAAAAAAGATTGAGGAAGAGAACGGAGGGGGAGCAGGAATGGGTGGTGCAACCACAACAGCCAATATCGCCACTTTCGCTCAAAAAATTCCAGGTGGGCCTACACGAAGAGGTGCTTTAAAAAATTGGAAAAAATCAAAAAAGAAGAGAATGTTTCCTATATGAAACTCATCCAATATCTAATAGAGCAGAACATAGATAAAATAAAAATAGTCATTATCACCGGCAGAAAAAATGGAAAGGATAGTAATGATTTATATAGAACCGCTAAAAGATTCAAGGAAGCCTGTGACGAAAGAAAAATAGAGTGTTATGTTGCCTTTTCGGATGATGGTTATATAGCAAGGAAAAACGGCAAAGTTTATATACACAATATAGATGATGAAAATGGATTTGAAATAAACTCATCAAATACCGTGGCAATCATCAGGGGAACTACAGGTAAAAGAAAATCCAGCCTTGACCTCATATCACAACTCGAAAGACATAATATTTTCTGTGTAAATAGCAGGCGTACTATGGAGGAGTGTTCTGACAAATATAGAACAGCTCTCATTATGGCGGATGCCAAAATACCAACACCAAAAACAGCTATTATTTTGGGCCCTGATGGTATTGATGTTGCACTTAAAAAGATAGGGAAAAAATTTCCTGTTGTCCTCAAAACATTAACTGGTTCAAAAGGTATTGGTGTATTCGTTGCAGAGAGTAATGAAGGATTGAAGTCAACTCTACAGGCCATTTGGAAGATAAATCCCGACATAGAAATAATTATGCAAACATATCTTGACGCCGACTATGACATAAGAGTTCATGTTCTCGGTGACAAGGTAATTGCTGCTATGAAAAGGTTCAAGATAAAGAAGGACTTCAGATCAAATTACTCACTTGGTGGAAAAATAGAGAAAGTGGATCTCACAGAGGAACAGGAAAAGATTGCCATAAATGCTGCTCAAGCCGTGGGAGCTGTCTGGGCGGGTGTTGATATAATCACAAACAAGAAAGACAAAAAGAATTATGTAATAGAAATAAACTCTTCGCCAGGAACGGAAGGTATAGAAAAGGCCACGAGAAAAGATATTGTAAGTAAAGTTATTAATTTTGTGCTGAATAAAAATAACTGGAAAAGACCGGCCACAGAATGTGGTTACTTAGAAGTGGTCAAGGTGGAAGAAATTGGTGAGATGGATGCAAAATTAGATACGGGCAATGGTTCATATTGCGTCATACACGCCGATGAATATGAAGTTGACGGAGACAAAGTAAATTGGCGCATTGGTAAAAGAGAATTTTCCCATAAAATAGAAGGCATCAAAACAATAAATGTAGGTGGCATAGAAACCAAAAAAGAGGACAGGCCTGTTCTATCCTTGAAAGTCACTTTCAACAATGAAACATACGATATGAAATTTACTTTAAGTAATAGAAAAGGATTTTCTACACCTATATTACTCAACAGAAAATTTTTGCGTCTTGCAAACCTATCAGTAAACTCAGCAAAAAAATATGTACTGACAACAAAGAAATCAGTTTAGCCTTTTAATAAGACCGTCACACATTCCAAGTTTTATTGCTTCTTCCGGTCGGAGGTAAGTATTCCTATCAATCAATTTTATAACTTCCTTTGACGAAAGTTTACTTCGCATCGCAATCTCTTCCACCATCTGGTTCTGAAGAAATTTTATCTCTTCTGTATCAATAACCACATCTGCAAGTGTTCCACCATGCCATGAACTTATCTGATGAAACATCAATCTGGAATGTGGTGTCATAAATCGCCTACCTTTTTTACCGTTGATAAAAATAAAAGCGGCAGCTGACATAGCCTTTCCAATACAGATTGTCCGAATTGGTGACATGATTATATTCATCATATCAGTAACAGCAAACATACTGTCAACCTCACCACCATAGCAATCTAATATCAATGTAATCTCTTTTAACGGTGCTTCAGCCTGATAATCCAATAGCCTTTCATTTACTTCTCTTGCAAGATTTTCATCAAGATTACCCACAATGTATATAATCCTGTCCAATCTTTTGCCAGATCGTTGAGGTTGTATATCTTTTATTATTTCCTGTGGATCAATTATAAATCGTACTTCCTGTGCTTCTTTTTTAAATTTTCTTGTCATTTTCTTCTCCAAAGAATAAATTCAATCCCGCACCAGATGAACCAGAGAGTAATTCCTTTTTATTCATTGGTTCCAGAAGAATTTCAATTTTTGATAGAAAGTATTTTTCCAACATCTTATCATAATCTATCTGAACAACCTTATCAAATTCTTTTGGCCATCTCAAGAATGATAATATATCCAAATTTAATGGATTTTTCTTGAGATAGACAACCTTCGCTTTAGCTCCACTATAAATATCCTCATATTTCTTTTCAAGTTTCAAATGTTTTAGGAGTTTCCTATAATTATTTATACCCCTCAAATGGAAGGGAGTTCCCTTCTCGATTTCTCCATCCTTGTTCACATACTTATCAATATCACTCGCCCCAATATTAACTGAAATCTCCTCAGGATAAACCTGCTTCAATTCTTTTTTGTATTGTTCTATTGTCATAAGAATGTTATCATCCGTTTCCCCCCTCAAAATCATTTCCATAACATTCTTTAGTCGAGGTCTTATTGCCTCCGATGTATCAGACCTGATGATTTCCAACCCTGTAACTTTTACCTTGTCAACAGGGGCTCCCTCTTCATTGACAGACCAATACCCATATTTCTTTTTCTTTACAAAGAGCGCGGTCTTGGCCACAATTTCCTGCTTAAACTTTATTCTAAAATCTGTAATAGCGGAGTTATACATTTTTCTTTGTACTTCTCGATAACAAGATTCATTGACATATTCTTCGATAATTGATGATAATTCAAGTATCATTTTTATAATAACATCATCACTATATTTTGATAGGTCCACGCCGTTGTCAGACAAAAATCTCCCAGCA
>Ga0116145_1002718_pt1 | contig 15574 bp, 12 predicted proteins | sample AD_JPNHG1_MetaG_FD_89747 | JGI IMG/M metagenome (GOLD analysis project Ga0116145, IMG submission 89747) | Active sludge microbial communities of municipal wastewater-treating anaerobic digesters from Japan - AD_JPNHG1_MetaG | ecosystem: Engineered > Bioreactor > Anaerobic > Digestate | place... | reverse complement strand
TCTCTCTAAAAAAAGTGCTTCAAAATGTGTTGCTTTATGTGTGAAAGCATATATGAAGAATAAAAACTATATAAATAGGCTTCCTATTGCTAATGCTACAAAGATATTAGAAGATAGATCAAAAAGAGATGTGTTTAGTTTAATTGAATACCCGATTTTTATTTATATTGCGAAGAAAAATGATAATAATGAAATTAAAATGGCTTATGAGAATTTTTTGGATGAAAATAATATATATGATATTTTGGATATAACAAAAGAAAAACGATTTGACGAGGAATATGTACGGTACTTTTTAACAAATATATGTACATTAGAGATATTAAAGAAAGACGTTAACATTTTTCGTTCTGGAATTGCTTATACAGATGTTAGAATTCAAATATTGAGGTATTTAATTAAAAATGATAATAGCCAAAGAAAAATGTATGAAAATGAAATTGCTGAAATAATGAAAAAAATGAAATTGATAACAGAGCAGGACAAATTAATAAGAGCAGAATATATGTTGATGTTGATAAAATTTATACTGAAATAAAGCAGTGGCTATCTGAGTATTATGATATGTATATCAATGTAAAAAACTTTGCAACATCTGTTGATGGAATAGATGTAAACAGCGACTCTTTCATAGAAGATCTTAGCCGTTTAGCCAATGAATTGAATGAAAGAATGAAGAAAGAACCATTGTTGTCTCAAGAGTATATATTAGTAAGTAATATGATTTCGCGAATTACGGAAGAGTTCTTATTTAACCCAATTTTCGGATTAGAGTCTTTTTTAAGTTCTAGAATAAGGCATGGATATTTAAAAGATCAGCTTATCACGGTGTTTGTTGAGCATGGTTTAATATCAAAGACTAAAAGCGATGATAGTGGAAAATATATGATTAATGAATTCTTATCATCAATGATAAAAGAATCGGACGAATTGAATTGCTTTCTGCCTATTTTTTCTGATTTTACAACAAAAATTGAGAAGAAGATTAATGAAATAAATTCTAATTGGATAAGAATAAAATATCATAAAGGAGAAGTTGGACTATTTGATTTTACAAATTTTGTGCAAAACGCACAATTAATCTCTTTGGACAATATAACTGATTACAGAATGTTTTATAATGCTGTTATCGAGGTCCTATGGGGATATGTGAAAAAATCATTGGAACAGATACGGAATTTGATTGACGGCGATTTAAAAATATATTTTGATGAAGCCCTGTTTTCTCTTGAAAAAGATACTGAAAGGTTTGAATCGGATTACCCTGAAACGGTTTCTCAAATTAAACAAAAGATTAACTTGTGTAAATCTATATTACCGGATACTATTAATAAGTTTAAAGAGGTATTTCAAGTTCAGGGGAATAAATGTAAAGATTTTACATTGGATGATTTGGTATCTACTTGTAAACAAATAAATAAAAGTTTGTTTGCAAGGTTTGACGAAATTAATTTTGAGGATATGATTGAATTTAAAGAGTGTTTAGATGGTATGTATTTCCCATATTTAGTTGATATAATTTGTATATTAATTAATAATGCAATTAATCATTCTGGATATGATGGCGAAAAGTTGAAAATTAAGATTAAAATGTATAAATTACCGGAACATATTAAGAAAGAAATAATTGATAGGTACAAGGCTCAATATAGCGAGGTTGAAAAAATAGAGGATGATTTACTATGTATTTCGGTTAAAAATAATCTTGATAATGTAGATATTGATCAGAAGCAGAAAGATGTAGAATCAATTTTTAATAATCTGTATAATCCTGAGGTAATAAAAAAATATGCTCAGAAGGAAGGGGGCTCTGGGGTATATAAGATTTATCAGAGATTAAAATACAATATGCATTCTCCGTATATTATTGCGTTTGATATTAAAGAAGGAGAGTTTGAATTTAATATTTTTCTTGGATTATCCAAGCTCTTAAGAAGAAAGGGGATTATATGAATATATTAGTTGTTGAGGACGAAGAGAATAAGGCGAAACGTATATTGTCCTTCCTGCATACTACTATGGAGGATAATATAGTTGATATGGCGAAATCTTATATGAGTGCATTGATAAAGCTGGCAAACAACAAATATGATTATATTATTCTTGATATGAGCTTGCCGTTAAATGATGATAATTATGTTCAGGAAGATTTTAATACATTCGCTGGCTTGGAGATTTTGGACGAGTTAAAGCGTAAGCAAAGAGAGGAGCGCGTGGTTGTTTTTACTGCGTTCGATATTTTAGGAGAGAATGAAAAACGTATTAGTTTGCCTGAACTTGATGAAAGAATGAAAATGAAGTATAGCGAGAATTATATTGGGTGTGTTCACTATAATGCATTATCATTAGAATGGCAGGCAGAAATAATTAATAAGATAGAGAAAGGATGATTTCTTATGAAGATTCTTATTGTGGATGATTCAGTTAACAAGATCAAAAATATATATAAGGTATTGTTAGCTGTGAATGGAATTAAAGAAATTGATATAGAACATTGTAATGATGTTATGAGCGCAAAGGCTAAATTGAGTTCGCAAAGGTTTGATTTATTGATACTTGATTTAAATATGCCTGAATATATAGCTATGGATTCTTCAGAACAATCAGGTTTTTCATTTATTGATGATATAATTGGTTCAAATATGTATAATATTCCAAATGATATATGTATATTAACAGAGTATTCGGAATTAAAACAAGAATATAAAAAGAATAATTATGATTACTATTTCCCAATTATTACTTATAATGAAACTTCGCAGGAATGGGAGACAAGATTAACAGCTCGTGTCAATTATATCTTAAAGTATCATAGTAGTTTCTTTAAGGAAAAAGCAAACTTTGATATAGCCTTGATAACTGCGGTAAATGTTGAAACTACGGCTGTAAAAAAATCCTTTGATAATTGGGAGAAAATAACATTGCCAAATGATCCAACTATATATTATACAACATCCATAGTTAAAGAAAGTGGAAAAGTATCCATTGTTTTGGCAGAACAATCGAGTATGGGAATGGTAGCGGCATCAACTTTAGCAACTAAAATTATTATGCATTTTAATCCTAAATATCTTATTATGCCAGGGATTGCTGCTGGTATAGGTGATTATCATTATGGTGATATTATGTTTCCTAAATGTGTTTATGACTATAGTAGTGGTAAATATGTAAAGTCACAAATTGAAGATAATCAAGACCTGATAGAATTTGAACCTGATCCAAAATATTGCTCTTTGGATCAGCGCATATTTGAAAAATCAAAACAAGATTTTTCTGATGTTTTGTATAATATTAAGAAGAAATATGAGGGTGTCAAACCAAGTGATGATTTAAGACTTATCCCAGGCGGTACAATTGCTTGTGGTTCAGCTGTTGTAGCTAACAGCAAAATCGTAGATGAATTAATTAAATCCCATGCGAGAAAAGTAACAGGACTAGATATGGAGTCTTATGGCGTGTTTTTTGCTTGTGAATGTATGAATAGTACTTGTAAAGCTTTATGTATAAAATCTGTATGTGATTTTGCCAATAGTGAGAAATGTGATGATTATCAAAAATATGCTGCATACACAAGCGCAAGTTTTGTAAAGTTTTTTATTAAAAACGAACTAGAAATATAAAGAATAAATAGTGACTGATAATTAATGTTTGCTCAATAACTCAAAAATGCCTTTATACAGCTTTTTAAATGGCATTTTTGAGTTGCGGAAGTGCAAGAAAAATAATAGAATAAAAAAATTTTTTCTTGCACTTTGTTTTGCCCTTCAGGGCAAAATGAGCTTGATATCAATTAAGATGTTTGTACTAAATATGCACTGTTTGATGATAGGGTCTGAGTATTAAGTTGCATTATATGTATTGAAAAGGCAAAACATAAGTAATTGAATGACGTGAGTTGATGATAGTCGTTTGTTTACACAACTAGCTAAATGGTATATCCGGAGGAAGCTGGCACTATGATATCAGTTGCATATATAGGAAATAATAGTTTGAGGGAATGAAGTGTTCTCCTGAAAAATGAGTCGAAAAAACCAATGGTAAATATCGGAAAAAATGATATAATATAATAAAAACCGGAGGTTTAAATATGGCAGGAAGAATATATAGCAACGATTTCAAAGTTCAGGCTGTAAAGCGAGTAATAGAAGACGGAATATCTTTCGCACAAGTAGCAAGAGAACTGGGCATAGTTGCAAATATATTATAATAGGTATGGAACCGTCTTTTACTTTTGCATCATTACCATTTATTTGAATTCTGAAAATTTGCTCTTGAAAACATACTTTATTTATGGTATAATCGCATTAATTAAATATTTGAAATTAAGTGAAGATTAGATACTTTTTGGTATAAATCCCTGACACTGGTAGAGCACTCGGCTGTTAACCGAGTTGTCGCCCGTTCGAGCCGGGCAGGGGGAGCCATAGAGGTCAATGTTTACATTGACCTCTTTTTCTAATATGTAATTAATTTCGGAGGTGGGCTTATGAAAATAAAAAGACTGATCTGTCTTGTATTTGCAATGTGCTTTTTCCTTGTGGGCTGTCTCGGCAATGACAGTTCAAAAAATGAAAAGGATGACTACAAGGCTATCCAGACTCTGACTGATGAACTCAGAACCCTCTCCTCTTCTTCATTAATGTCGTCTGTAGGTGAAAATGGTTCCTGGAATGTCTATGAGCTGGGACTGATGTATGAGAAAGATGATGAGTTCTTCAAGAAATTACGGGCTGACCTGGGGGAGAATTTCCATTGGAAGCTCTCAAACGGAGATTCCCTTTTTATCGGTATCCTGCCGCACCGCAAAAGCTTTCGTATTTATGCAGGTACTCCCGACGAAGCGCACATGATCTATCCTGACTGGAATTATGAGCGCTTGAAAAAGCATTGATTTTTTTAAGGTATTCACTTTATGCGTGATGCTTATATAGAAATATATGTCAGTTACTCGGGTAAGGACTCTTTTTCAAAAGGGAATCCCTCAATAACTAACGTATAACTGCTATACGAGCATCACATATACTGTGGCTGCCTTTTTATTATTTATTGATCGAGTACAGCGGCCGCTGTGCTGAGGGCGGTTTGTAAGTGCAAGCTGCCGATTGGAGATGCTTTATGTTTTTTTATATATTAAAAAGGGACCTCAAGTGCAAAAAGACTTCTAATATCATTATATTGATATTTGTCACTCTTGCGGCTATGTTTATCGCAAGCAGCGTAAATAATATAATCTGCGTTCTCAGAGGAGTTGATGGCTTTTTTGAGAAGGCCGGACTTGATTGCGATTATATTGTTGTTTCTGCTGTAGATGAAGATAATTCTGTAAAGAATGTGATCGATGGAACAGAGGGTGTGACGGCCTATAAGGAGGAGCTTCAGCTCCTTTGTGAGAACTCTGATTTTTCCGGGAACGGAGAAAAGATATTTGATCTGGGCAAGGCTTCCTTCTTCCTTTCAGTTGATAATGTCAAGCTTAATTATTTTGATGTACATAATAATAAGATAACATCTGTTAATCAGGGAGAGATGTATGTTCATGTCAATCTTCTTGAAAAGAACGGACTTAAAGCAGGCGATACCCTTACCGTTGACCTGAATGGTAACAGGTTCGATTTTAAGATAGCAGGTGCTATGAAGGATGCGCTTCTGGGATCGTCCATGCTTCCGTACTATCGATTTATTATCAATGATGACGATTATATGAGGCTTTGCAGTGCAGCAGAAAATGTCGGGGAAAGAAACTTCGGGATATATTATATCTATTCATATGATCCGGTCGCCCTGGAAGAAAAAATATCAGATGAAAAGGGCGTTCAGTTCGATGTGCCCATAGATACAGTGCGCTCCTGTTATGTAATGAATAAGGTGGTTGCAGCCTTGCTTCTTATCGTAAGTGTCGGCCCGATCTTTATATCTTTTTCTGTTTTATGGTTTGCCATCAGTTCGACTATATCTGAGGAGATACGTGAAATTGGTGCAATGAAGGCTATCGGGATCTCTGACAAAGTGATACGTAAGCTTTATATCATCAAATACCTTGCTATAACCGTATCAGGAGCTGCAATAGGAGCTGCTGCATCGATCCCCTTCGGCAAATTGCTTCTGAATATCATTTCAAAGGAAATGGCGCTTGACAATGATAATACCATACCAATTACATTGATATGTACGCTGACTCTGATTGGCATCACTATGCTTTTCTGCTATTTCTGTACAAGGAATATCGACAGCTTATCTGCTGTCGATGCTTTGAGATGCGGTCAGAATGGTGAAAGATTCCGCAGGAAGAGTATGCTCAGCCTCGAAAAAACAAGACTCGGTACAGCAGGATTCCTGGCCGCTAATGATTGCCTCAGCGCACCAAAGCAGTTCGGACTTATAACCTTTATAATCACCCTGGGACTCCTTCCGGTCATGATACTTGCAAATACCGTGAACACTCTGTGCAGCGATAAGCTGATCCATTTGTTCTGCGCCACAAGGTCTGACGTATATATAGCTGACAGCGAAAGGTCTATGGATGTAATAAAAGGCAACGATGAGGGCGGTCTCAGAAATGCACGAGAGATAGAGAGGATCCTTGCTGATAACGGGATGCCGTGTAAATGCCATGTTGAGGTGTATTATAAATACTCTATCAAGGCTAATAATAAGCAGTTTGTTATGGAATTTATGCAGTGTAAGGAGACAAAGGCTTCTGATTATGTTTATACAGAGGGAATCCCTCCGGAGAATAAGAACGAGATCGCCATTGCATCCCGTGGTGCAGAGCTTCTTGGAGTTGATATAGGTGATACAGTAATGATAGAGGTCGATGGAGAGGACAAGCCTTTCGTTGTTACAGCGTTTTTCTCATCACTGAAACGATATCAGTTCGGCAAGATCGGCAGGTTCAATGAAGATATGCCGACATCGATCGAAAATTCCCACGGTACTATGGCCTTTCAGGTGGATTTCGACGATCATCCAGATAAGAAGGAGATCGCAGAACGTATAGACAGGATAAAAGAGATATTCAAAAATGATAATGTTTTTGATGCGGAAGGATATTCCAAGGACTGCACACGAGTTGCGGATGTTACAAGTGCGTTAAAGCGGCTTATATTTGTTTTCTCAGTCATAGCAACGATGCTTATCACCGTTCTTATGGAGCTCTTATTTGTATCCAAGGAAAAGGGGGAGACAGCGCTGATGAAGGCTTTGGGATTCAGCAGCGGTACTATCATTGCAAATCATGTTCTCCGGTTTGTTATGGTATCCGTTCTGGCAGCAATCATTTCCTCTGCACTTTGCCTGCCGATGACAGGACTTGTAATGGATCCTTTATTTTCACTGATGGGTTCAACTACACATATAGACTATAAGCTTGTCCCCTGGGAGATATTCGGCTTATATCCTGCTGCAATAATCATTATAACTGCTGTGAGCGCATTTATCACCTCGCTTTCTACTATTTCGATCAAAGCCTCACAGACTTCTGATATAGAATAAGGAGGATACCTATGGAAAAGATTCTTGAGGTGAGATCACTCTGCAAAACATATATCGTAAACAAGCGTCAGAACAATGTTCTGAAAAATGTGGATTTCTCCATCGATAAGGGAGAGATGCTGGCGGTAATGGGACCTTCCGGTTCCGGTAAATCCACACTTCTCTATACCGCCTCCGGCATGGACAGGGCAACTTCCGGTGAGATAATCTTTAATGGGAAGGATATTTCCGGAATGTCAGCAGGGGAGCTGGCGGAGATGAGACTGGACAACATGGGATTTATCTTTCAGCAGATGTATATGCTGAAAAAGCTTACTGTACTTGACAATATCATTCTTCCTGCGATACAATCCAAGAAGAACACAAAGTCAAAGAAGGAAAAGGCAGCATACGGCCAGGAGCTTATGAGAAAGCTCGGCATAATAGAGACTGCCGGAAATGATATAAACGAGGTATCAGGCGGGCAGCTTCAGCGAGCCTGCATATGCCGCAGCATGATAAACAGTCCTGATATAATATTTGCCGATGAGCCTACAGGCGCTCTTAACCGCAACGCCTCCGATGATGTTATGGAGCTGCTTTCAAAGCTGAATAAGGAAGGTACTGCCATAATGCTCGTTACCCATGATGCAAGAGTCGCAGCAAGATGCGAGAGGATAATGTTCATAATGGACGGCAAGATCAAAGGTGAATATATGCTTGGAAAAATGTCCTCAGATGCAAATATGAGAGACCGTGAAAGAGCTCTGAACAACTGGCTGATGGAAATGGGCTGGTAAGTACAGTACCGAAAGGGAGATTTTGAAATGATCGATATACTTATTGTTGAGGATAACCCGGAAATATCAGAGACTCTGACGGATTTCCTCAGAGCAGAAAACTACGTTGTAAGCACAGCAGATAACGGTGAAAGAGCCTTGTCCCTGTTTGAAAGATACGGTGCAAGACTTGTTCTGCTGGATATAATGCTGCCGGGAATGGATGGATTTGCGGTATGTGAAAGGATAAGACGCAGCAGCGATACTCCTATAATCATACTCAGCGCAAGGGGGGATAAGTCCGATAAGCTAAGCGGGCTGAACCTTGGTGCCGATGACTATATGGAGAAGCCCTTCGATATCGATATCCTTCTTGCAAAGATATCAGGTATATTCCGCAGGAGATACTCCATAGACGAGCTGGTCTGCGGAGACCTTGTTATCAACAGAGCGGAAAGAACAGTGACTCTCAGGGGCAAACCGGTGCTCCTGGCGGCAAAGGAGTATGAGCTGCTGCTGATGCTGGCTGAAAATGCCGGAAAAACCCTTACCAAAGAAAGCCTGTTCAATAACGTATGGGGCAGTGACAGCGAGTCTGAACAGCAGACGCTTACTGTGCATATCAAGCATCTCAGGGAGAAGATAGAGCTGAATCCCTCAAGGCCGCAGAGGATAGTTACAGTCTGGGGAACGGGGTACAAATTTCAATGAAAAGCTATAACAGATTGATAGTTCTGATAGTCCTGCTCATTGCGGCAGTCATTATTGCGGCAAACATCTTTATGAAGCCGGAGGCGGCTGAGACAAGCAGAGTACAGAATGTGGAGATAAGCCGTATATGCAGTCAGATAGAGGCGGGAGATCCTCCGGATATCTCCGGCTGTGAGTACGTTACGTCCGTTGAGGAATATATCCCCGGCAGCGGAAGACTGAATACGGACAGGAACTATGCTGTCCGTGAAGTGGGCGGCAGGTTCTATCGCTTTGATTATGAGCAGGATACCCGGGCACAGAGCTGCCGCACGAAACGGATAATGAATATTGCCCTTCTGACAGTCGCTGCACTGTTAATGATCGTTCTGCTTTATATCCGGCAGAGGATAATCAGACCATTCCATAAGCTGTCAGATATGCCCTATGAGCTTTCAAAAGGTAATCCGATCGCCCCGGTCAAGGAGAACAAGAACCGCTTTTTCGGCAGGTTCATATGGGGAATGGATATGCTGAGGGAGGTGCTTGAGGACGATAAACGGAAGGAGATTGAGCTGCGGAAGGAAAAGCATACCCTTCTGCTTTCCCTCTCCCACGACATCAAAACCCCCCTTGCAGCTATAAAGCTCTACGGAGCAGCTCTGTCAAAGGGACTGTATTCTGATATTGAAAAGCAGAAGGAAATAGCCGGGAAGATCTGCAAAAATGCCGATGATGCTGAACGCTTCGTTTCGGATATAGTGAAAAGCTCTGACGAGAACTTCCTCAGGCTTGAGGTCAATAATACTGAGTTCTATCTGTCGGATGTGATAGAGCCGGTCAGAGAACAGTACTACGGTCAGCTGAGTCTCTGCGGAACTGATTTCAGCATCGATAAGTACAGTAACTGTATACTCTGCGGAGATCCTGACAGGTGTGTCGAGGTGCTGCAGAATCTCATCGGAAATGCTTTGAAATACGGCGACGGAAGATCAGTGAATATAAGCTTCTCCGATGAGGATGGCTGCCGACTGGTAACTGTCAGGAACAGCGGTAACAGCCTTCCGGAAGATGAGATAGTGCATATCTTTGAGTGCTTCCGGAGAGGCTCAAACAGCAGCGGTAAAAATGGAAGCGGCCTCGGATTATACATATGCCGCTGCCTTATGACAGATATGAACGGGGATATCTTTGCTGAGATAAAAGACGGCGATATGCTCGTAACCGCCGTGTTCAGAAAAGCTTGAGTACTGCCGCTCATGTGCGGGGCTCATATAGAAGTATATGGCAATTACTCGGGGAAAACCTTTCTGAGGAAAGGTTATTCCCCGAACCCCTTTCCAAAGACTTTTAATCTTATTTTTCCCCATATAGGGCGCATGAAAATAAAAAAGCTCATGTAGAAATACATGGGTTGCGCCCTATATGGGGAAAAATCAAAACTGAAAGTTTTAGGAAAGGAGTTTGAGAAAGAACCCTTTTTCAAAAGGGTTTTCCTCAATAACTGTCGTACATATTTCTACATGAGCCCCATACATGAGCGGCGGGAGCGAATGTCATCACGTTGCCAAAACGGCCATATTTTTGAATAGCAATATATGAGGGTGAAGGACTTTCCTGAGTGTATTATTGATAAAAAAGAACATCGGCATTTTGGCGGTATTGCCGAAATTATAACAGAAGTATTAAATTTATGTTATGCATATTGACAGGAAGTTGCAGATATTGTATAATTAAAAAAAGATATGCATTTATATAAGAATTTTTATATATATTTTTTTGAAAATGTTGAAAATACACAGCAAATACCACAATTTCATGCGGCGCGGTCATATATCCGGCCATTGATAAGAGAAGTTCATTGTTCTTTTTTACCCGGATAGTTCAGGCACACCGTTGTCTTTTCAGGGAGGTACATATATGAAGATCTGCAGCTTGAAAAAAATTGCCCCAGCAGTTGCTGCGGCAGCCATCATAACTCTGTCCTCTCTTGTCCCGTCATCTTTTTCCACGGCAGCCGATGAGGGCGAAAACGAGTATGTGAACAATGATAAGAGTGGGATCATACAGGTCGAGGTATGGTATCAGCCTGTCGGAAAAGAGGACATATGCCTGCGGACAGGTACTGCATTCCTTATCAATCACACAACAGCCCTGACAAGCGCAGAGCTGATAACTATCAATAACAATATAAAGGACAGTATATCCGCAGTCTATTCCATCGATCCGGAACACAGATATGAGTTCGATGAGAGCTGTCTACACTATGAGATAGCTATGCCGGACGATGAGAAGATCAGTGCTTCACCAAGTGAGATAGACGAATTCAATGATTTTGCTGTAATTACTCTCGATGCTCAGCTGAGCGACAATACTCCGCTCTGGCTGGGGGACAGCGATGAGCTGGCACAGACCGCAGATGTATTCGCTCTCGGCTTCCCTACCGCAATGGATAAGTATGTGCAGAATCCGAATTATGCTGCATATTTTACTGATGATGTTACTGTAACAAAGGGTACTGTTACCACTACCGGTTTCGCCTTCAGTGATTACCGCTCCTCGAGGGAAGACCTTATACAGCATAACGCTGTTGTCGGAGCAGGCAATGCAGGCGGCCCGCTTGTTGACAGCAAAGGTACAGTCGTAGGAATGAATACGATCATTTCTTTCGATGAGTCTCTGAGTTATGCTACCAGTATCAACAAGGTAAAGAATACTCTTGATGAACTTGGTATAAAGTATAACGATCCTGACTGGAAACCGGATTCTGTGACATCAAAGAAGAGCGGTAAGGATAAGAGATCTGTTCTTATCCCCATCATAATCGGCGGTATCATACTTTCAGCAGCACTTATCGCTGTACTGCTGGTGATACTTCTTTCAAAGAACAGAAAGAGATCACTCAAGGTCCCGGCAATACCTTCACAGCCCGTAGCTCCGGAAGATATACCTGCACCTATCGACAATTATACATCACCTGCCGCAAATGCTTCCCTTTCATCTGTAAGGCCGGAGGAGCCTGAGAATGAAGAGAGACAGTATGAGCTGGATCAGCCAACTGTATATGCAAATCAGGGCTCTGCTGAAACAGCAGTACTCCGTGACAGCGGCAACAATTTCTATATGAACATAGGCGGAAAAACTCTCCTCAGACCTATGATAATACGTAAGAGAAGCGGACTTTCCGTCCGCATAACCAGTGCGGATTTCGTTATCGGCAAGGAAAACAGCAAGGTGGACTATTGTATCCACAATAATGCTGTAAGCCGCAGACACGCAAGGATCACCGTTACCGCAGGACATTGCTTCATCACCGATCTCGGTTCAAGCAATTATACCTATGTGAACGGCAGACGTTTGCCTCCGGATACGCCGCAGATGCTCCGCAACGGAGATATGATAAGGCTTGCGGATGAGGAGTTTGAGTTCAGAATTTGAGTTCAGGGGATGAATTATGAAATACATGACAGCAGTACATACCGATGTCGGTATAAAAAAGAAAACAAATCAGGATTCAGCCCTCATTATGGAGGCGGAAACTGAAATAGGCAATGTGCTTATGGCTGTGATATGCGACGGTATGGGCGGTCTGGCAAAGGGCGAAGTGGCAAGCGCTGCTCTCATAAAAGCCTTTTCAGACTGGTTCAGGAGTGATCTCCCCGGTATAGTCTATAACGGCGTGGATCACCAGGCGGTATTCAATTCATTCGGAAATATCGCTTTTGATATGAATTCTAAAATAGCCGGATACGGTATGCGCTGCGGGGTCAGTCTCGGCACTACCGTCGTGGCAATGCTTTTTGCCGCCGGCAGATATTATATCATGAACATCGGAGATTCAAGAGCATACAAGATGTCTGATACTATCTATCAGCTCACAAAGGATCAGTCCTTCGTGCAGCGTGAGATAGATATGGGCAGGATGACTCCCGAGGAAGCTGCGGTCAGCGACCAGAGAAACGTTCTCCTGCAATGTGTCGGCGCAAGTGAGATCATAAGCCCGGATTTCTATTCCGAGGAGCTGGTCTCAGGCGACTGCTTCATGCTCTGCAGCGACGGCTTCAGACACGTTGTTACTCCCCAGGAATTATTCGAGAGAATGAATTCTCAGATGCTCACTGATGAGAAATCTATGAAGGATACACTGATATACTTCACAGAGTTAAATAAAAACAGACGGGAAACGGATAATATTACTGCGCTTCTCGTGCGTGTGGATTGAGTGGTTCGATATGCTTGAAATAGGACAGATCATAGACGGTAAATATAAGATACTTAACGTCATTGGCAAGGGCGGTATGAGTATTGTATACCTTGCCATGAATGAGAAGGCCAATAAGCAGTGGGCTATCAAGGAGGTCCGCAAGGACGGAAAACAGGACTTTGATGTTGTAAAGCAGGGGCTTGTTGCCGAGATAGATATGCTTAAAAGGTTCAATCATCCAAACCTGCCCAGTATCGTTGACGTTATTGACGGTGACGGAACTTTCCTTATCGTTATGGATTATATCGAGGGAAATGCCCTTGACAAGAAGCTTCAGGAAGAAGGCGCTCAGAATCAGGAGGACGTTATCGCATGGTCAAAGCAGCTCTGCGATGTTCTGGGATATCTCCATTCAAGAAAGCCTCCTATCATATACAGAGATATGAAGCCTTCAAATATCATGCTCAAGCCGGACGGCACGGTAATGCTCATCGACTTCGGTACCGCAAGAGAGTTCAAGTATGCCGGAGTTGCGGATACTACCTGTCTCGGTACACGAGGCTATGCCGCTCCCGAACAGTTCGGCGGTCAGGGACAGACTGACGCAAGAACAGATATATACTGCCTTGGCGCAACTATGTACCACCTCGTCACAGGTCATAACCCGGGTGTATACCCCTATAAGATGTACCCGATAAGACAGTGGAACAACCTCCTTTCGTCAGGCCTTGAGGAGATCATCCTCAAGTGTACTCAGCAGAACCCTGAGGAGAGATACCAGACCTGCGCTGAGCTGATGTATGCTCTCGAGCATTATCAGGATCTTGATGCTGAGAGCAAGAGATCACAGAATTTAAAATGGAGGACCTTTATAGCCACCTCCGCCCTCAGCCTTATCATGGCCGGCGGTGCCGTAGGTTTCAGGTCTATGGAAAAGGCAAAGACCTCCTATACATATGACAACTACCTTGTAAAGGCTTCAACAGCTCCGGCTGATGAGGCATACAAGCTCTATGACAAGGCTATAGAGCTGAAGCCGGATTCCTCCGACGCTTATTTTGCACTGCTCAACTATATTGACGGAGACAATTCGCTCACTCAGTCTGAGCATACAAAATTCAAGCAGCTTACGGACGGTACCAGCGATAAAAAGCGAAAAGAAGCCTTCAAAAAGGCTGATAAGGATAATTATTCCCTGTTCTGCTACGATGTGGGAATGGCTTACTTCTTCGATTACAGCTCCAGCGACGGACAGGATCCCATGAAAGAGGGAGCCCGCCAGTCACTGGTGTGGTTTGGTGAGATGGATCTGGACGCTCTTGAAGAAGCGGCTGAGGCTGACGGCAGGAGTGACGCTGAGAATATCAAGGATAAGGCCTCCGTTATCTATCAGATGGCTAAATTCAGGAACAGCGGCACTGAATTCAACAGCAGAGGCGATCAGGAGTACGGATATATAGACTTCTGGAACGATAATATCAAGCTCATGGGCATGGATCTTGAAAATACAAACAATGCTACTGTTGCCCTGAGCTTCTATAACCAGTTTGCAACCACTGTTTACGCAAGAGCTGATGAGTTCTACTATGCGCTGAAAAGTGTTGCCAGAGAAGGAGAGCTGAAGGAACAGCTCCAGGAGATACTGAAACGAGCTGAGGATATAGAGCACTGCACCAGTTACGATCCTGTAAAGAATCCGAAACAGGTGGAGAATCTCCAGGCAATGGTGGCCTCCGCTATGAATGCAGTAGATCAGACTGCCTCCCAGAAGCCTTCAGAAGGAGGTGCGGAGAAATGACAGTAGAGCGTACAGCTGCAATGCTGGAAACTAATCCGGAAAAGCTCATAGGGCTTTACCATAACGGATTCATTATCTGTATCGCCTTTGCGATATTGTTCTTCATCATCTCTGTGATACTGTTCTTCGTTTTCCATATCAAGGACATCTTTGATATAAAGACCGGCCGAGCACAGAAGAGGAAGATCGATGAAATGGAGAAGGAGAACGCTCTCACAGGCCGCCTCATCACTCCCAAAAACAGACGTCCCGGCGAGACCTCCGGCTTCTCCGGCAAGCTCAATAAGATCAAGAGCGACCTGAGCAGCAAGAAAAATTCCGCAGGTCAGAATAAGCTAAGCCTGCCAAAGAGCTACAAAAAGCAGGAATATCCCGAGCAGGCATATAAGCCTGAACCGCTGGTGGCTCCTCCGGTACAGAAGGAACAGCCTGCGGCCAAGGCAGATGCAGACGGAGCAGAGGGCACATCAGTCCTCGGAGCTCCCGATACAGACTACAGCGGAGCAGAGGGCACATCAGTCCTCGGAGCTCCTGATACAGACTACAGCGGAGCAGAGGGCACATCAGTCCTCGGAGCTCCCGATACAGACTACAGCGGAGCAGAGGGCACATCAGTCCTCGGAACTCCTGATA
>Ga0116145_1002713_pt1 | contig 15591 bp, 13 predicted proteins | sample AD_JPNHG1_MetaG_FD_89747 | JGI IMG/M metagenome (GOLD analysis project Ga0116145, IMG submission 89747) | Active sludge microbial communities of municipal wastewater-treating anaerobic digesters from Japan - AD_JPNHG1_MetaG | ecosystem: Engineered > Bioreactor > Anaerobic > Digestate | place... | reverse complement strand
CTCCTTGTATCTCAGATAGTAATGCGGTCGCCAAACCTTTACTATTCTACCATACTTGGAGGTTATTTTTAAGCTTTTGCTAAAGCATTTTTATTCCCCCAGTAGAACTGGGGGGTTAGTTACGCTAAAGCGCCAAAGAAGAAGGCTTCCGTACATAATGTACGGAAGCCTTTTATATGATTATCCCCTAAAATGATATAAGATAAACTTTATGGTATAGAACTGAAAGATGCTGATCACTTAGCAGCAGGTGCAAGTGAAGCTACTTTCTTGAGGAGGAACTCCTGGATCCTGAGAGCATCCTGAGGAGTGATGCTGCCGTTGCCTGTAGGCTCGTAAACGTCAGCTCTGATCTGGCCTTCCTTAGTGATGTGAGTTTCCTCTGTACCGTCAAGGCCGAATCTGTCAGCATTTGAAAGGCTCTGCATGATGAGAACAGCGTCGTTCATCTTAACAACTCCGTCGCCGTCAGTGTCGCCCCATACAGTGTCGTCCGGCTGAGAAGTCTCAACAGTCTTGTAGCTTGTCATTTCAACGATGTTGAAGTTGTCCCAGATCTGGAACTCGCCCTGAGCAACAGTCTCGGGAATATCAGCCAGCGGGATAGTAACGATAAGCTTACCGTCCTCGCCTACAACTTCGCTGTAGGGAATCTGCTCCCAATCCTTAGCGCCCATGTAGCCGAGAGCACCCTTTACCTTAGTGCCGGCAGGTCCCTCGATTGTGAACTGGAGAGAAGCGCTTCTGTCGATGTCTGAAAGCACGATCTTGTGGATCTCAGCAGTCGGCTCAGGCTCCGGGATGTCGCCCTTTGGAGCATCAAGGATAACGATAGAATCCACATTGGTGGTCTTAGTGGTCTTAGCCTGCATATGAGCTACGAGAGCTGTGTCAAGGCCCCAAAGTGCCTTAGCCTGAGACATAAGGTAATATGCGATACCGTTCTCTTCGTCTACCATGTAAGGAGCAACCTCTGTCCAGTTGCCGTACTTTTCATCGGAGAAAGCGAGCTTTGGAGTAGTACCGGTAAACTTGATAGCTACTTCCTTGCCATCAACCTTATCCCATGAAACTTCACCCTCGCCGCCGGGAGTTGAGCCCTTCCAGCCGCCAGCCTCATTGTCCTTGGATGCGTCTAACTCATAAGGTCCTTCGAGGAATACTTCGCCATCTTCATAGGCCTGGTGTGTAACGTTTTCATAAGTGGGCTTATGACGCTCGCTGCCCCATACGATAGAATCATCAGCGATGATGTTCATCATAGTGTCAACTACCTGAACTGAATCCTCGTACCACTCAAGTGTACGTCTGTCCATGTAGTCGTGACGCTCGGCTATATCCTTGTTGGTTCTGGCATCGTTGTCCCAGAGGAAGCAGGGGATACCGTACTTCTTTGTAGTTGTGAGGTACTGTGTAGCCCAGTCGATACGAGCCTGTGTATTGCCAAAGTTGGATGAACCAAACTCACCGATAACTACCGGGATATCCTTGTCGAGGAAGGTATCACGGAGATTGTCAAGTGTAATAGCAAGATCCTTGCTGAAAGAGGTAGTCCACTCATCGTGGTAGCCGTCCTTGCCGGTGTTCATTGTGAAGTTATAAGGTGTGTAAGCATGAACTGAAACAGCTATATAGTCATCATCTTCAGGAAGAACGAGATCAGAGATGATGTTTACATCTGCACTTGCAACATAGCCGGGGAGCATAAGGAGACGAGTCTTAGCGTAAGGGCTGTCGCTCTCTCTTATGAGCTTAACGAAATCAGCTTCGAGCTTGTTGATTACTTCGCTCTCAGCAGGAGGTGTAGCTGACCACCATTCCCAGTCGGTGCCGGCAGCTCTTGGCTCGTTCATGCACTCGAATACGAGGTGCTGATCGTAGTCCTTGAATTCTTCGTTGACCTGTTCCCAGATCTTCATGAGTCTTGGCTGGATCTCGTCGTAAGCAGTAAGGAGATCAGAGCGGTTGATCCAGTTTTCATGGTGAACGTTGATGATAACGTACATATCACGCTTGTAAGCGTAATCTACTACCTCGTGAACACGAGCGAGCCACTCAGGATCGATATTGTTGTTCTCGTCCAGATGCTGGAACCATGTAGTAGGTATACGGACAGAGTTGAAGCCCTTTGCCTTGATAGCATCAATGATCTCCTGAGAAGCTTTAGGCTGTCCCCAGGCAGTTTCGGTCTCAAGACCTGCGTGTTCAGGCACATAAGAATTTCCGTCCTCGTCCTCTAAGGAAGCAGTAGCGTCCATAGTATTTCCGAGATTCCAGCCGATCTGCATATTCTCTGTGATCTCGAATGCTGTGAGGATAGTGTTTCCTTCTGCGTCAGTTTCGATCACCTTGTAGGGTGAGAGCTTGAATGAAGCAAGCATACAAACAGCTGCGGCAGAAAGACTTACGATGCGCTTGATTGTTTTTGATTTTTCAAACATTATAAGACCCTCCATTTGATTAGATTTGTTTCATTTGTTTTCATGTTTGTGTTAATTCTTTGATGCCGAAGGCAGTCCAGTGCAGAAAACCGCCTTTGATTTCACTCATATTTTATCACGTTCAACGAAACTTGTCAATAGAATTTGTGCACCTTGCAACAATATCTGATGTAGAAGTTTGTGGAAGGGTTTTAGCAAGATTGAATAAAATTTGACCGTTGGTTTTTACACATATATTTCCGCAGGGTGAACAAATCAAAATATTTTCCTATTTATAGCCAAAAAAGCAGCGGCATTGTGCCGCTGCTTTGTGCTTGTTGTTTATATCAGCCTATTTTGGGGAGGTTTGCAAGCGATTTAGCTATCTCCTCATCTGTCGGGATATAGTCGGACATTTTGCCGTCGTTGTAAGCGCCGTAAGCATACATATCAAAGTAGCCGGTACCTGTAAGGCCGAAGAGGATGGTCTTCTCTTCACCGGTCTCCTTGCACTTGAGTGCCTCATCGATAGCAACACGGATAGCATGGCTGCTTTCAGGAGCGGGGAGGATTCCCTCAACTCTTGCGAACTGCTCAGCGGCTTCAAATACAGCGGTCTGCTCAACGGAGCGAGCCTCCATGAGTCCCTGATCGTAGAGCTCGGAGAGGATAGCACTCATGCCATGATATCTCAGGCCGCCTGCGTGGTTTGGAGAAGGCATGAAGCCGCTGCCGAGGGTATACATCTTCTGGAGAGGGCAAACCTTACCTGTATCACAGAAGTCGTAAGCGTATGTACCTCTTGTAAGGCTCGGGCATGAAGCAGGCTCAACAGCGATGATCTGATAATCAGCCTCACCTCTGAGCTTCTCGCCCATGAAAGGAGCAATAAGTCCGCCAAGGTTTGAACCGCCGCCTGCACAGCCGATGATAACATCGGGCTTGATGCCGTATTTATCCATTGCGATCTTGGATTCAAGACCGATAACAGTCTGGTGAAGGAGTACCTGAGAGAGAACGCTTCCGAGAACATAGCGGTAGCCTTCCTGAGTTGTAGCTGCTTCAACAGCCTCTGAGATAGCGCATCCGAGGCTTCCGTTAGTATCAGGGAATTCAGCAAGGATCTTTCTTCCTACTTCTGTAGTGTTTGAAGGTGATGGAGTTACGCTTGCGCCGTATGTACGCATTACCTCACGGCGGAAGGGCTTCTGCTCGTAGGAAACCTTTACCATATATACCTTGCAGTCAAGGTCGAAATATGAGCAGGCCATTGAAAGGGCAGTACCCCACTGGCCGGCACCTGTTTCTGTAGTAACGCCCTTGAGTCCCTGCTTTTTAGCGTAGTATGCCTGAGCGATAGCGGAATTGAGCTTGTGGCTTCCACTTGTATTGTTTCCCTCGAACTTGTAGTAGATCTTAGCGGGAGTGCCGAGCTTCTTTTCGAGGCAGTAAGCTCTTACGAGAGGAGAGGGACGGAACATCTTGTAGAAATCCTGTATCTCCTGTGGGATCGGGATGAAAGCATCTGTTTCGTTGAGCTCCTGATCTACCAGCTCATCACAGAAAACGTGGCTGAGCTCCTCTTTTGTACAGGGTTTGCCTGTTCCGGGATTGAGAAGGGGAGCTGGTTTCTTTTTCATATCTGCACGGACATTATACCATTCCTTTGGCATTTCGCTTTCTTCAAGATAAATTTTGTAAGGGATCTTTTCGTTTGACATAAAAAATTCTCCTTTTTACTATTATTTAAGGTTACTGTAGTCATGCCGGAATAACAAAAAGCTCCTGTTCCGGCATAAAACAATGCCGGGACAGAAGCTGTATCAACAGTTCTGCGGTGCCACCCCGCTTGACGAAAAACGTCCACTCTGCTTGTACTTTCATACAACGGTTTTGTTAACGCAGACCTCTGCGTCTTGCCTACACAATGTCAAAACAAAGGAAAAACAGTCATATGACCGCACAAACATTACGTCTGTCCTTTTCGCCGGACAAACGCTGCTGATTATTATTATGCCTCCGGACAATTTATCCGGTGACAGCACCCCGTACCTTTGAACTGCATCTTCGGTTCGCCCTCGGAAGGCCATTCACAACTGAACATCATACCTGCTCTCACCAGCCGCAGGCTCTCTGAAATGTGTTGACAGAAGTTACTTACCCTTCTTCATCGGTTTATGTGTATATAATAACATTAAAACAAAGATTTGTCAAGTAATATTTGAAAAATTGTTACAATTAATGATTTGTAACGCTTGGGAATAGGTTCAGTCTATGAGTTATGATAAATAAAACATAGAATTAAATCGCTGTTTCCTCTTTTCAAATGTTCCGGAATATGTTATAATAGATATGTTATTTGCTGTCGCTCCTGTATTTTGCACGGGTACGGGCAATGCTCTCCTCGCTTCTCTTGATGAGGTTCAGGAGGGATGAGGAGTACTGGGCGTAGTCCTTTTGCAGAGTTGCAGTAGTAACATAAAGGGTATCGAAATTGTCAACGCAGTCATTTCCGTCAAGGGCTATACCGCTGGATGCGGCTTTGATATTGGCCTCGCTCATAGATACTATAGCGTTGGCGCTGTCATTGGCGATGACTTTTGGTATACGGAAGAGCTTCTGGTCGTTATGCGGATTTGCATTGTAGACTATACGGAAGAGCTTGTATACCGAGAGCATGAGGTAGGATGATACCTCTTTGATAAGGGTTATACTGTTTGCCTTCTGAGCAAGATTGAACAGGAGGCTTATGGAGTTGTTTATTATACGCCTGTTGAAATTGATTATCTCAGGCGAAGGCATTTTCATGCTGTTGTTGCCGTCATCATCGGGGATATCTTCGATAGTGATGGTCTTTCCTTCCGGTTCAGGAGTTCTGCCAAGCAGATAATCGCAGGAAACGTTATAGTAGTCTGCTATTTTTACGAGAAAGTTAAGGCCGCATTCTCTTATGCCTTTTTCATAGTGGGAGAGAAGTGCCTGTGATATACCAAGATCGGTTGCAGCCTGTTTCTGGCTGATGTGTCTTTCTTTTCTCTGAAGTGTGATTATCCTTGCAAAATCGGAATTCATAATAAGCTCCTCCTGATGTGAAATAATGAAAAATAAACTATATTTATTATATTACAAAATGTATAATTTGTAAATATGCCTGGGCATGAAAGAATGACGAATTTTTTGGATGATTTTTTAGCATATTTGCTAATTAATAAAAAAACGGACAGTAATTTTGTGCATAATGTATAATAGATCCTTGAATATACAATTTGTGAAAGGAATGTTTCTATGAAGGGTTATAGAATAAGCGTGCTCCGTCACGGCCTGACAGAGGCAAATGAAAAGGGGATTTATATCGGAAAGACTGATCTTCCTCTTTCAGATAAGGGAGCGGCAGAGCTGGCGGCAAAAATGGATGAGTTTGATTATCCTGCGGTACACAGAGTTTACTCCTCACCGCTGAAGCGCTGCACAGAAACTGCGGAGATACTCTTTCCGTATACTGATATCTGTGTGGTTGATGATCTCAGGGAGCTTGACCTTGGTAAATTTGAGAATAAAAAGGTGGACGAGCTTCTTGAAAATGACGAGTACAAGGCATGGCTCAGAGGCGGAAAGGATAAGCGTCCGCCCAACGGCGAGAGTCTTGAGGAGATGACTGCACGTACCTATAAGGCGCTCCATGAGATAATAATGGACATGATGAACGACGGCATCACCCACAGTGCCATGATAACTCACGGCGGTGTCATTTCAAATATGCTCAGCTGCTTCGGCCTTCCGAAATATGATCCGAAAACGCTTACTGCTGATTTCGGAGAGGGCTTCGATATAATCGTTACTGCACAGATGTGGCTCAATTCTCAGGCATTTGAGATACTGGGCTACTGTCCTTACGACAAGATACCGGACGCAGAGGAATAATTGACCTGTTTCCGCACACAATATCTGTAAATTTCAGAAAGAGGTGCGGAACTTGAGGATAAGTGAGCTGATACCATTTGTGAGGAAAATGCTCAGGGGCAGGAATATCACTGTCATGGCAGTATGTATGCTGCCGCTGCTGGGAGAACTCTTCTTCCGGTTTGCAGAAGCAGCGGTCTACAGCCTTTTGCTGTACTTCGGAGAGCTTCCGCCCATTGCGCTTTTCAGCGGAAAAGATCGTATCCAGCTTGCAGTCTCCGTTCTTTCGGCACTTCTGCGGTTCGTGGTCATTTCTCCGCTGATATATGCGGCGGCAGCCGTACTGACGGACATATGCGCTGAGAGGAAGCCTGCTTCATTGAGCAGCATACTTGTAAGCAGGAGGAACTTCCGTAGAAGCCTTACTGCTGGGCTCATTACGAGGCTGCTTGGCGCAGCGGCTCTTGTCCCGGCGGCTTTTTTCGGTGTCAATGCATACAGGCTGCTGGTTTCCGGGCATACTGCCGGGGAACTGTTCCTGACGTTCCATGCGTTTGTGCTGACAGCCCTGGCTGTGGGGATGTGGATATCCCTGAGGATAAGCCTTTCCGCACTTCCTTTCCTCATGGCTCAGTTCCCTGACAGGAGCGTTGTCAGACTCACATTTATGGCGCTGAGGATAATGAAGGGCAGGAAAGCGGTGTTCATCAGGCTTATGGCAATATACCTTCCGGCAGCGCTGACTGTTATAGGTATACCATTTGCACTTACAAGGGTATCGGCGGCATGGGCGCTGTGCATATCCATAAGAATGAAAGAGGAAGAGTATAATGAAGGAAATAAGGCTGAAAGTCAGCTCGGATACTCCTTTGCCCCTGGAAACGTTCCTGCTGAAAAAACAGGGAGTATCAAGACGGCTGCTTACAAAGCTGAAACGTCAGGCAGGAGGCATAACAAGAAACGGCGAGACTGTCCGCAGCGTGGATACAGTGTATGACGGCGATGAGATAGTACTTCGTTTTGAGGATACAAGCCTGCTGGAGCCGAATCCGGAGCTTGATGTGCCTGTTGCATATGAGAGCGGCAGTGTAGTTGTGTTTGATAAGCCTGCCGGTATGCCTGTGCATCCTTCGATCAAGCATCAGGGCGACACTCTCGGCAATTTCTTTGCCGCAAGGTATCCGGAACTGACATTCCGCCCCATAAATCGCCTTGACAGGGATACTTCCGGGTTGTGTGCAGTGGCAAAGGATGCCTTCGCTGCAAAGCTTCTTCAGGGCAATATAGATAAGGTTTATTATGCGGCAGTCCACGGGGTTACTGATGAGTCAGGGACGATAGATGCTCCCATAGCAAGGGAGAGAGAGTCTATCATACTGCGCTGTGTCCGTGAGGACGGTCAGCCGGCAGTGACTCATTTCCGCCGCATTGCCTTCAATGGCAGGTATTCCCTTGAGGAGATCATCCTCGAAACAGGACGTACTCATCAGATACGGGTGCATTTTTCCAGCAAGGGACATCCTCTTGCCGGTGACGATATGTACGGCGGTTCACGGGAGGATATCGGCAGGCAGGCTCTTCACTGCGGAAAGCTCATGTTCAGGGAGCCCCTTACAGACGAAGCTGTTACGGTGGCTTCGGAGCTGCCCCGGGAAATATTATCGCTTATTAGCTGAGTGATTCTTCACCGGCTGAATATAAATACTAAATAAACGGAGGAAATAATTATGGAAAAGATAGCAAGCTTTCAGGTGGATCATACTAAATTCGGAGTTGGTATGTACATATCACGCATAGACGGTGACGTTATAACTTATGATGTACGTATGGTAAAGCCTAACGGCGGAGTGTATGTATCATCGCCCTCACTCCACACTATCGAGCATCTCTTTGCCACATATGCAAGAAATTCTGCATTCAGCAAGGACATCATATATGTAGGACCTATGGGCTGCCGCACCGGATTCTATCTCCTGACAAGAGATACTATGTCCGGAGCTGACGCAATAAAGCTTGTAAAGGACGCTTATCGTTTTGTAGCTGATTACAACGATGAGATCCCCGGCTGCACAGCAGTTGAATGCGGAAACTATCTTGAGCATGACCTTGAGTCTGCGAAGAAGGATGTTCTTCCGCTTCTTGAAAAGCTTGAGGGATATACTCCGGAGATGCTTGAATATTCTTACCATTTTGATAAGTGATATAGCACAGCGCTTTGTGCATTTGTACAAAAAAATGCTGGTTTTGGAAAAATCAGCATTTTTTTCGTTGTATTTTCACTCAGCCCTGTTATAATATTACAATGTAACTGATTTGTAATAAGTAAGAAAGGAGCTGTTGTCATGGCTCAGGAACGTCATGGAGAGGACGTTTCGGAAATGGGGCTTTTCCAACGCATAGGAAAGAGCTTCACTGACCTTTTTGCCAGATTCGGCCTTTGTACTGTCAAGGTGCTGGTAACAGTGCTTATGGCTGTTATCACAGGCGTGAAGCTTGTGCTGAATGAACTGCTGAGCCTTGCGGTAGATATCCTGCGGGGATTGCGCTGGATATTCAGAGGCTTCACAGAATCTATCAGGAATCGTATAAAATTGAATAAGGAGCTCCAGAAGGAGACAAGAAAGGCAAAAAAGTTAGGCCGGAAGGAGTATACGGCTTCTGTTGCCAAGTTTGCAGGCTCGTTCCTCTTCGGTGAGGACGGTATGCTGTATACAGCTTTCAACTATCTGTTGCCGGTGCTGTCAGTGGCGTTCCTTATTGGTATAGTCCGTATCGGCTCCAGTAAGGAGTACGGCATCGCCGTGGAATTCAACGGCAAGGAAATAGGCATTATCAGCGCTGAGTCGGATTTTGAAGAGGCTGAGCGAGAGGTACAGCAGAGAATATCCTACCTTGAGGATGACAAGGCGATCGACCTCTCTGCCAATCTTTCTCTTAAAATGGTGTCCGACAGTGACAGGCTGCTCACCAAGGATCAGCTTGCCAATGAGATGCTGGCAGCCTCTGATGAGGAACTGACCGAGGCATACGGCATATACATCGACGGAAAATTCATCGGCGCTGTAAAGGATAAAGAGGCCGTTCAGGACGCTCTTACCGACAGACTCATCGATTTTCATGTTGACGGCGTTGTAAAGGATATCTCATATAAGAACAAGATCGAATATACCAAGGGAATATACCTTGCAAGCAGTGTCAAGGATCAGCAGGAGACCATAAAAATGCTGACCTCTTCCACCGAAAAGAAGGGCGTGTATGTCGCTCAGAGCGGAGATACTGCCGTAACTATAGCTCAGAAATACAATATGGATCTGGATCGCTTCGAGGAGCTCAATCCTAAGCTCGGAAAGAAGATAAAGGGCGGTCAGGTAGTGAATGTGGTAGAGACCGAAAGCTACCTTCCTATACAGTATGTGAAGGAGTACGAGACACTTTCGTTCCTGGATTATGAAACTGTTGAGATGGAGACATCTTCCCTAAATGTGGGCATGAGAGCTATCCTTGTCAAAGGTGAGATGGGTGAGCGCAGAAGCAATATCGAGGTGACTTATGTTGACGGTATTGAACGCTCACGCAAAACTGTAAAGTCCGTTGTCACCAAGCAGCCTGTGGTCGAACAGGTGGGTATCGGTACCTATGCCGCAAGACCTGATCCCGGTGTAGAGGTGCTGACAGGTTCAGGCGAATTCTCATGGCCTGTGGACGGCGGCTGGATAAGCGATCATTTCGGAGGCGAAAGAAACCATAAGGGTATGGATATAGCTGCTCCCGGCGGAACTGATATCTATGCTTCTGCCGACGGCGTGGTCGTTGCAGCAGGCTGGAATCCCGGTGGCTACGGCTACTTCGTGCAGATAGATCACCTAAATGGCTACCAGACTGTATACGCTCATATGAGCGTTGTCCATGCTATCGTGGATCAGCCCGTAAAGCGTGGTCAGCTTATCGGTGAAGTTGGTACTACCGGACATTCTACCGGAAATCACTGCCACTTCGAGGTAAGATATAACAATGTCTGCCATGATCCTGCGTTCTACCTGAATACTATGGAATCCTACTATCTGGATTCACTGGAAGAGGCTGAAAAGAACGGCAGCGATGACGATAAATCTGAAGATGATGATGAATAACAAAAGGCGCACTTAATGTGCGCCTTTAAATTTTAATAAATAAACTGTTTCGGGACGCCGAGGGCGGTGTCCCCTACAATTTGGTTATTCTGCAAGGAACTTCATGAAGTTCTCTTTATTTTCAAGTGCAGTTGTTGTGGGGCGGCCAAGATCGTCTCTTGCGCCTATGGAGCATTTTACCTCTATGAGTGAAAGCGCGTGGCGTGACTTAGCAGCTTCAAGCTCCCTGTCAAGAGCATCGAAGCTGTCAACACTTACAGCGTTAGGGTATCCGCAGGCTTTTGCAGCGGCTACGATATCGATCTTTGATGCAACGGTAGGCATACCTCCTACAGTCTCATGTGCGCCGTTGTTGATAACGATGTGGATGAGATTTTCAGGAGCGTTTGCACCGAGGACTGCCATTGAGCCCATGTGCATGAGCACAGCGCCGTCGCCGTCAATGCACCATATACGCTTGTCAGGCTTGTTTATAGCAACTCCGAGGGCGATAGAGGAGCTGTGTCCCATTGAGCCCACGGTCAGGAAATCGTACTTGTGGCTCTGATCACGGGCTGTACGTGTCTCGAACAGCTCACGACTTGCCTTTCCGGTAGTTGAAACTATAGGATCCTCGCCGGCGGCGTCAGCGATATGCTGGATTATCTCCTCACGGAGCATGGTGTTGCCGTTTTTATACTCAACAGGCTCATCGTATTTCAGTGCGCCCTTGCGGACGATGAAAGCCACCTGCTTGCCCTGTGAAAGGAGCCTGCGGAAGTCCTCCATAGCAGCAGAAGCCTCTTCATCAGTGGTCTCTTTGCTGATAATGAATGTGCGGATATCCATATCCTCCATTAGCTTAACAGTGACCTCGCCCTGATAGATATGCTGGGGCTCATCGTGTATGCCGGGCTCGCCTCTCCAGCCTATAACGAATATCATAGGGATAGCGTAGACCTTATCATTGAGCAGTGAGGCTACAGGGTTTATAATGTTTCCCTCGCCTGAGTTCTGCATATATACTACAGGGACTTTGCCTGTTGCAAGGTGATATCCTGCGGCAAGAGCGGTGCAGTTGCCTTCGTTTGCAGCAATTATGTGGTGCTTCTTGTCGATGCCGTATGTATTCATCAGGCAGTTGCAGAGCGCTTTCAGCTGTGAGTCCGGAACGCCGGTATAGAAATCAGCGCCGGTTATCTTCATTAAAGTCTCAGCCTTCATATTTTCCTCCGAATAATTTATTTACTTCTTCAAGCTCCTGGGGAGTGTCTATCTCAACGATGCTTTCGTGTGCAACGGGATGGACTATCAGGCGGAGCTTGTCGAGATTGCGGTCAACTACATCGTCCCAGAATAGATCCTCGTAGCCGGGAGCGCCAAAGGCTTCTTCGATGGCATCAGCGAGAACGGCTGCGTCAGCGGCCTTGAAGAAGGCAACTCCTGTCATATTGTAGCGGTCATCTCCGACCTTGCCAACACGGGTGATTAAGCCTTCGTCATTGAGGTCGAATACCCAGTCATCAGAGTGGCCTTCCACCATTTTGCCGTAGTAGCAGGAGTGATCCGGGGCATTGCAGAAGAGGTCTTTATCGGCAGCATAGAGGTCTGCCTCACAGATAAAGCAGTCGCCGTTCCTGAGGACTTCTCTTGCAAAGTATACTGATGAGATGTTGTTCACTGTCTCATATACGTCGTTCTTTATTATCTCCACATTCGGGTATTTCTCGGTAAGATATCCGAACTGGCTGCCCAGATATCCTACAACTACATAGATATTATCCACACCACGCTTTTCAAGTCCATCGATGACAGTTTCTATCATAGGTCTGTCCATGACTTTTATAAGCGGCTTCGGAGTTGTCTCGGTCAGGGGACGCATACGTGTTCCCATGCCGGATGCCATGATTATTGCATTTTCCATATCATCAGTCCTTATACTTTACAGGGATAGCTACGCCGGTAGTTTCGAGTGCTTCACGGAACACCTTGAAGAATTCCACGATATCAGCTTCGTCTATAGCTCCGAGAGCACAGAGACGGAAGGTATTTGTTGTGGATATCTTTCCGGGATAAATGGTGAAGCCACGGTCATAGCAGTAGTCATGTACCTTTTCAAAGCTCCAGTTCTCATCATCCGGATATATAGCAGAGGATACAAGACCTGCTCTCCATTCAGGCTTTATTACCTGACGGAAGCCCAGCTCGTCAAGTCCCTTGTTGATAGCGTTGAAAACTCTGGTGTGTCTTGCCCACTTTGCCTCTTCGCCCTCTGCCCAGTATTCTTTAAGTGCTTCGATAGTAGCGTAAATCGTCTGTACAGGCGGAGTGAAGTGCATCTCGCCTGTCTTTTCAAAGAAATCGTACTGGAGGAAGAGATTGCAGTAGTAAGAGCGCTTCGGATATGAAGCGGACTTCTTGATTATCTCGGTGTTTCCGATTATAAAGGAAAGTCCGGTAAATGCCATAAGACCTTTCTGTGCGGAAGCCATACAGAAGTCGATGTTGTCCTTTTCAATGTCGATAGGACGCATTGCAAGAGTAGATGTGGTATCAACAGTGAATACTGCGCCGTACTTATGAGCAAGAGCTCCTATCTCACGGATAGGGTTGAGTATTCCGGTACCAGTCTCGTTGTGAGTAGTGTGAACGAGGGCGATATCCGGGTTCTCTTTGAGAGTTTTCTCAACAACAGCAAGGTCAGGGAGCTGATCTACCGGGAATTTCAGGTCGATATGAGGGATGCCGTAGTACTGGCAGACCTCAACGGCTCTTGTGCTGTAGGCTCCGTTGTCAACAACGAGGACTTTTCCGCCCTCAGGGACAAGGGAGTTTATGCACACATCGATGTTGATAGTGCCTGAGCCGCAGAAGAGTACAGATGTGTACTTGCTGAGGTCACCGTGGACTATTTTTACGAGATCCTCACGGAGACCTTTCATAAGTCCGCCGAATTCCTTTTCACGGGGACAGATATCCGGTACTACCTGGGACATTTTAACGGTGTCGGTGGTAGTTGAGGGACCGGGATTTAAAAGAATGTTTCTTTTGATGTTCATTGTAGGTACTTCCTTTTAAAGATAAAAATATTAAGCGCCGAAGGCGTCAAGAAATGGGAGTCCAGAGGGTTGTTAATCCTCTGGCAGGGGGTGATACCGAGGGGGACAGCGTCCCCCTGAGAAGCAGTCCGGACAGCGGAGCGCCTTCCGGACGGACGCTCTGAATTAGTGAGCCCCGGCTTGACCGGTAAAAGCACTTCCACCCCCCATACATGGAGTTATAATTCGTCAATAAGAGTTATTATCTCCTTGATAGGCATGAGTCTGTCATCAACTTCCTTGGCTCTGTGATAACGGAGTATATCCCTTGCAGTCTGTTCCATTGCCGGGAATGCACTTCTTGTGAGCTGGTTCGCATATATAACGATATTCACTCCATGCTCTGCAAGCTCGCCCTCTGTTATCTGATTGAAGGATGTGGGCACTACGACTATCGGAGTGCTGCTGTCCTTCTCACGGAATTTGTCACAGAATTCAAGTATCTCAGAAGGATCCTTCTTGCGGCTGTGTATCATTATGCCGTCTGCTCCTGCTTCAACATAGGCGAATGCACGCTCAAGTGCATCATCCATGCCCTGTTCGAGGATAAGGCTCTCGATACGGGCGATTATCATGAAGCTGTCAGTGAGCTGAGTTTTCTTTCCGGCTTTTATCTTCTCACAGAAATGCTCTATAGTGTCCTGTGTCTGCTGTACCTCTGTGCCAAAGAGGGAATTTTTCTTGAGGCCGGTCTTGTCCTCAATGATTATTGCGGAAACGCCCATACGCTCAAGAGTACGGACGGTATATACGAAATGCTCGATAAGCCCGCCTGTATCACCGTCAAAGATGATCGGCTTTGTAGTTACTTCCATAACATCATCGATGGTGCGGTAGCGTGAGGTCATGTCCACCAGCTCGATATCCGGCTTGCCCTTTGCAGTTGAATCGCAGAGGGAGCTTATCCACATTGCGTCGAACTGGTCAAGCTGTCCGTCGTGGTCAACGATGGTCTTTTCAGCAATAAGTCCGGTAAGGCCGCTGTGTACCTCAAGCGTTTTTACGATAGGGCAGAGCTCTATGAGCTGGCGCAGGCGCTTTCTGCGGTACTCCGGCATTGCCAGCTTTTCTTTTATGCGCTGGTCTATGCGCTTTACATTTTCATTGTAGGTGTATGGTATATCAACGACTTTTCCGCCGTATTCTGAAAGAAGAGACTCGGCGTTGTCACGGATAGCCTTCATCGGGCCTTCAAGCCAGTTGTCGCCGTGGATGATGTAGTCCGGACGGAGCTGAGCAACGATATTGTCGTACATTATATCGTCCTGTACGATCACCTCGTCAACAATATCCAGCTCTTTAACTATGCGGATCCTCTCCTCAAAGCTGACAGTGGGGAAGCGGTTGAAGCGTATCATAGCCTGATCGCTGAGTATGCCGACAACGACACGTCCCAGCTCGGCAGCTTTTTTTAGTATATTAAGATGTCCTTCGTGTATGACATCAGTACAGAAGCAGGTGTAGACTGTTTTCATATTATCCTCGAATCCTCCTTTTATCATTAGACCTGTAAAAATATTTTAACCTATATTCGGTCTTTTGTCAAGTACCTATAAGAATAATAAAGCGTTATAAGGAAGTATTGAAATTACTTGTTTTTCAGAAAAAAGTCCTCCCATAAAGGGAGGACTGATATTGTGTATGGGAATCAGGTCACTTTGCAAGCTTCTTGAGCTGATTGATGTATCCGTCTGAATTTATGTCGAAGTTGAATGCGCCCTATATGGGGAAAAAATAAGATCAAAAGTCTTTGGAAAGAGGTTAGGGGAAGAACCTTTCCTCAGAAAGGTTTTCCCCGAGTAAATACCATATACTTCTATATGAGCATCACTGTCAGAGCTTCCGAGCTCTTATTATGATATGACGGTATGACGTTATTCGTCATCGTTTGCAGAAGCACTCTTCTTCTTTTTCTTATACTTATTTTTCTGGCCGAAGTTAAGGGATATGGTGAATATCCTGTCGGTCATGAATATCCTCAGTGCGAAGAAAATACATACTGCAAAGAAGATGATCTGATAGATAAGTCCGAAGAAGAACAGTGCAGTATGGCCGAACATCAGG
>Ga0116145_1002698_pt1 | contig 15646 bp, 10 predicted proteins | sample AD_JPNHG1_MetaG_FD_89747 | JGI IMG/M metagenome (GOLD analysis project Ga0116145, IMG submission 89747) | Active sludge microbial communities of municipal wastewater-treating anaerobic digesters from Japan - AD_JPNHG1_MetaG | ecosystem: Engineered > Bioreactor > Anaerobic > Digestate | place... | reverse complement strand
TCTGGGTGCTGATTGGGATCAGAATGCACCTTATAACAACTATTGTCCTTATGATGATGTTAACTTAGGAAGAAGTGTCGTTGGTTGTACTGCTACGGCTACTTCACAGATAATTAACTACCATAAATATTGGGATCACACGCTATCTGCAGCAGATGGATATACATCTATATATCATGGCTTTACTACGAATATTGATGGTTCTTCAGCAGATGATGACTTCCCTAATTTCAATACTCTGAACAACTACATGAACGCCGTAGTAAACAAGTTTAACAATAACTCACCCCTGAATTCGAATGATAAGGCTGCACTTTGTTTTGCTGCAGGAATCATGGACCGAACGAACTATTCTTCTCTGGCGTCCGGCGCAACTTCATATGATGCTCAAGTCGCATATATTAATCTAAATTACAACTCTCAGCTTTTGTCTAGAAGCAGTTATTCAACGAGGTTTGAGAGTAGCACTTTTACCAACAACGCAGCGGCTAATGGTAATGGTGGTGGGGCTCCTCAGAATCCTGATTACTTCCAATTTAACAACAACACACTTCTGAACTTGACAAGTTCTGGATTAGTGCTTTTCAAAGGCTCAGACTATACTATTGAAAACAATATATTCCACAACTGTTCTCCTTATGATGTGGAATGGGGTGGTCATTCCGGAAATTCCAACCATGCCACTGAAAGCCTAATCATCAATAACTGCTTCTTTAATGATCTGAATAACCACGTGGATACTCAGGGCAATACATATCAGGTATTCTCAATATCCAACCCAGTTGTGGCCACAGATCCTCAGCTCGACTCTTATTATCACCCTCTCTGGACAGCAAGCATTATGTCGCCTTGCATCGATTCCGGCTATGGTACTGATGAAGATGATACTCCAGCTGATATTGGAGCCTATCCTGCAGTGAACCATGTTTGTGATGTATATACCATGCCAACGAATGGAACCCCGAAATGGATGAGCTTCCCAGTGCTGAACAGGATTACCCAGGAATACGATTTAGCAGAGAATTTCTTTGCCCCGATTATATCTAGCGATATACTTGATCAAGTGATCTGGAAAGATAGAAACTATTTGCCAACATTTATGCATTACATAGAAGGATTATTATTAAACGGAAACACTCCGGTACAAAGTGTACTTGGTTACAAGATTAACCTCCAATCCGGAGTTACCCAAGCACTTGAAATCCCAACCTCCGGCTTCATCCAATCCCCCAATACTGTAATCAATTTATATGCCCATCCCGCTGGGTCTTCCACGGGTGTAAACGAAAACTGGATTGGCTATTTCTTGCTTCATAGTTCCAATCCCTTCACTGCTCTTGCCTCCATTCTGGATAAAGTAACTTCCATAAAAACGCAATATTGGAGTGCCATTAAGGGCAATGGGTTCTGGAAGGTCAGCTCGGCGAACTTAACCCTAAACTATGGCGATATGGTAATAATAACCGTGAGTGAGGATTGCAGCTTCGCGTGGGGCAATGAGTATCCGGTTGACCCCAAGCTTAGATCCAAAGCAACTGCGTTTGAATATGTGGAGAAACTGGATTACACTTCCATGTTTATCGACCTTAGCGGCTTTGATGTGTTACCATCTGAAATCGGCCTGTATGTGAATGGAGAATGTAAGGGTGCGGTAAAGGTTGAGGGCAATTACACCGATTTATGCGCGTATCTGGATAAGTATGAGGTTATCAATCCTGAGGATTGGGAATTGGTACTGTATTTTGGTACCAAAGCAATGGAAAATGTTAAGCAGCGTTGCCAGCTGGATTCCAATGATGTAAAGCTCAGTAATGAGTTTGGCATTAGGCATTATGAGATTGCAATAAACGCAGAGACGGATATTAGTCCCATCATCTCTAAAAACGCCTTATCTCCAAACTATCCTAATCCCTTCAATCCGGAGACTACCATCAGCTATGAGATTGCCTCAAATGGCAATGCCAGGATAGATATCTTCAACCTTAAGGGTCAACTGGTAAAGACACTAGTGAATGATAACAAAGTAAGCGGACCCCATAGAGTGGTGTGGAACGGAACGGATAAATATGGCAGAAAGGTAGCCAGCGGTATATATCAATATCGACTGATCACCAAAGATGGAAGCATCACGAAAAAGATGATACTGATGAAATAGGCGGCTTCGCCGCGAAATGTGTCCTTCGGACGAGATGGGCAGCTAAAGCTGCGTTAGTTAAATACCGGGGAAGGCGGTAAATCCTTCCCCGGTATAATAAACAAAGGAAGACGATGATGCGTGTGAATATATTGATCCTGATGATAGTCCTGCCCTGCCTGGCTATTAGCGCTACTCTGACCGTAAAGCAGGACGGTAGCGGGGATTACACCCATATCCAGGCTGCCATTGAAGCTGCCAATGATGGCGATACAGTGCTTGTGCATCCCGGCAGATACATAGAGAATATCGATTACATTGGAAAATCCATCAGTGTATACAGTTTGGAAGCCATAGATGGCGATAGTACTTACATTAGCCAAACCATTATTGACGGTAACCGAAATGGCTCTTGTGTTGCTTTTCGTAATGCCGAGCAAATCGCTAGCTTACGGGGCTTTACCTTAACCAATGGCACAGGATACCTTACCTATGATGAATACACTAGGGGGAGGAGTACTTATCAGAAACTCCTATATGACCTGGGGTTCAATATCTCTTACAAATTGTGAGATAACAGGTAACCATGCTGGTAGTGGCGCAGGCATTTTTTCCATGAATGCTTCTTTGCATTTAAGCGGCTTAAATGTTCACCACAATTATAGCCTTGCATCCGGAGGGGGTATTCTGATTGTAGGAACCATCACAATGGTACCAAGCATTATGTTTGATCCTGTGAATAGATGCTCCGTTTATGAAAACTATGGAGGTGCCCCGGTAGATATATCTGTATTTGACATTCCTGCGAACTTAACAATCTACTTGAATAAGGCAAGCATAAATCCACCTTCTGCTTTCTATATCGATAGATTCAACAATTTGTCAAATCTACAACAGTATCATGATACAGTGATCGTGCAACAGGCCCATCGCAGCGAGATAAATCGCGACTTTTACGTTAGCCCCAATGGAGATGATAACAATAGTGGTATCAGCCCGGATGAACCAATGCGCACCATTACCAGAGCAATGCATTTGATAGCTTCCGATAGCCTTGATGTAAAAACTGTCCATTTACTACCGGGTGAGTATGAGGAAGGTGAAGGCGAGCAGCTATACCCAATCCCGATCAAGTCCTACACAAATCTCATTGGAGCAGGATCGGAATCAGTAACATTGACATCACCAGTGGTTTGCACATTAGGTTATCCAAGATTCATCAATGCCCACAAAGCCAGGCACAACACGATTAGCGGTTTCACTATGACCGAAAGTGTGCCCAGCAACAGAAGGCCATATATAAGTCCGTCAACCCAGGATAACTTGTATCTGAATGATGTTGTAATATCAGATATCCAAGCTTGTGAGTATTATGTATTTATTATAAATATACCCCGCGACGTCGAAATCAATAAACTGGTTATCAAGAATATTACAACCCCGCATATAGTATTACAGATGAATGAAGTCCATAATACAAAGATCAGTAATTCAACCTTTACGAATATCCATTCCACTTATGTATCTGATGATCCTATCTTCGGAGGTTGTGCCATGATTGACTTCCGGGTTGTTGATTCTTTTACTATTGAAAACAGTGAGGTTAGCAACATGAGTGTGCACAACGACCAACCTACCTTTGGGGTATCTGTATGGTACAGCGGGATTACTGAAGGTGTGAATATCAGATTGAACAATTGCCTGTTTGACAATATTAGAACTAACGATACACAAGCGGTATTACTGGGGAGCAATCACTACAGCAACTTTGAGGTATCAAACTGCACATTCTATAACAATTATGGCTCTGTGGCAGCAGTAGGGATAATTGGCGATGTAAGTTTGTGGAATAACATCTTTTTTAATCCCGATGCAGACAACGAGATAGTGATGTACGGTCCTTCGTCGGTGCAATGTGCGTATAATCTGGATGTGGACTACAGTTACATTTACGGTGGCGAAGAAGGTATTTATAATGTTTCAACTTTCAATACTTTAAGCTATGGAGAGCACAACCTTAGTGCAGGTTCTTTGTTCGCCGATACTAGTGCCGGTAATGCAGACTATCTACGCCTTTCTCCAGGATCGCCCTGTATAGATGCGGGAACACCGGACACAACGGACTTTAACCTTTTGCCCTATGATCTGGCCGGAAACTTGCGCATCTGGAACAACCGCATCGATATGGGCTGCTATGAATATGGTTCGGAGCCCTGGGTCAGCATTTATGATCCGGAGTTACCTGCCATCGATCAGCTTGCCCTGATGCAAAACTATCCTAATCCTTTCAACCCTACTACCACCATTGACTATAGCCTGCCGGAAGCCTCGAAGGTGCGGCTTGACATATACAATGTCAAAGGACAATTGGTCAGAACTTTGCTCAATGGTGATATGCCTGCCGGAATGCACAGTGTGTTGTGGGACGGCAGAGATAATAATAATGCAGTTGTAGCCAGTGGAGTATATTTCTACCGTCTTAGCAGTATAAATAATGTCCAAACTAAAAGAATGCTACTAATGAAATAGAATTTAAGGATAGGAAGCGGGTTTCCGCTTCTTTTTCAGTTACTTGTGGTTACAGCATACTTTAAGACACTTCCGTCTCAATCTTCCCATCAGAATTGAATACTAATAAGACCATTCCTGTGATAACTCCTATGGTGGTTTACAAATATTTGCACCTGATAGGCAAGAAAATAAGTGGTGGGAGATACTTTTTACTTTACCACCCATCAGAAAATCAAATTTTGCTTGACATATTTTTAGAAAGCACAAATAATGAAATATGTAGTACATAAAAATTAATAAAGGAGAAAACAATGAAACAATTCTTAGTCGTTGTGATGCTTTTCAGCTGTATTGGGTTAGCAGCTATTGGTGAAGGTGCTTTTCTACTGCTTCGTTTTGAACCATCAAATATTAATCGGGGGATGGGCGAAATTACTGGGGTAGTTAATATTTGGCATAATAATCCTTTTACCGCATATAGCAATCCAGCTATTTCTTCCTTTCAAAAGGGCTTTGCCTATAGTTATGCTCATGAAGATTGGATCGATTTTGGGTCGGATAGCAAACTTGAATATAATAGAGCTCTGATGACTATTGCCTATAATGGATTTGCTATAACTCTTCCCGGATATAATAGTGATCAACGATGGGGAATATCTATGCCTAATACATATACTTTATATCCTTTTACTGATGTAAACATAGAAGATTATACCCAAATTCGTGCCTTTGGTTTAGCGATAAACCCTTGTGAAATATTCCGGAATAATCATCTTGAAACATATCCTTGGCTTAAGTATATTGATCTTGCCATAGGAGCTAACTACATACCTCTAAAAGATGAAGTTACATATATTATATACGATGAGGATATTGATGATTACCAAATGGAGAAGATGAAAGTGGATGCGGATGTATTAAATATTGGAGAAATTCTCAGATTGAAATATTGTTTTCAGGATAAACTGGCTCTGGAAGCAGTATATGGACTTACTCATTTTAATGCAAATGCCGAACATGTAAAGTATGATAATGATACAGAGGCATACCCTATTTATGCTGATCGAAATCAAGGTTTTGCTTTCTCTGCAGCTGTCAAAACGAATCCGATATTGGTTAATACCAAATTGCATAACTTGGGCTTATTTGATAATCTATTCAGCTTTCGATATTTGAATTCAGCTTTAGTCCCAAATTATAAAAATAGTGAGGAAATAACTGGAAATGGAATTGAACTGGGTTTTCTGGATACTTTTTATTATCGTTCTGGTAATTATGATGACGATGCAGGCGGAATTAGCGGATCCACAAATGGTTGGGGAATTAACTTACACTACAAAGATCTGATTTCTTTTGGTTACAACTATTCTGAGACCCCTGGGGGAGATTTGGTAGATAAGCATAAGAGCGAAGAATATAGCTGTAGCTTTGATTTTATCGGTATTTATGATATAATGGTAAAATAAAAAATAACACTGAAAAAAATGATGTCCCCGTCATTCCTTTACAACCATACTATGAAGTATCCTCTTCAATAATAGGTAGCTTCATAAAATGATTGATAGGTTTGCCAGGGACATCAACCTTCCAGATATTAGCAAGGATTCCTGATATAAAGTTCTGTCAGGAACGATACATATTAACGACGGGTTTTTAACCCGGCGAAAATACTGGAGGGTTGACCTCCTGGTCAACCACAACAAACAAACTATCAAGCTTGTATAGAATAAAGCGGGAACTTGATAACTCGGCTGTCAGGGGAACGACACCCTACCGTTCTTCCTTTGGATTATCCTCTCACAGATTACACAGATTGATTTTCACGCGGATTACGCAGATTACGCAGATTTATATTTTATAAACTAGGAGGGTTGACCTCCTGGTCAACCCTCAACAAAAACTTCTATCCTATAAATCCTAAAATCCCAGTTCTATAAATCCTAAAATCCCTGTTCTAAAAAGTTCTTCAATCCTTGTTCCGAACATTTAAGTTCGGTTAGCTATTTTCAAATCTATAATGGCTTTAGTAGGGCATACAGTTGCACAAGTTCCGCAATCGGTACATTTGCTATAATCAATTCTTGCTATATTATTTTCAACGGTAATTGCCTGAGCGGGACACTTCTTGGCGCATAAACCACAGCCAATGCAAGGTTTATCTGTTCCGCAATTCTGTTTAGGCAGCGGGTTTTTATCTTTGGAACTGCAAGTAATGAACACATTCCTACTTTCTGGAATCAGCATTATCAATCTACGCGGGCAAGCATTAACGCAAGCTCCGCAACCGGTACATTTTGCTCTATCAATAATTCGCAACCCATTTTCATCAACACTGATCGCATCAAATTTACAGGCAGCTACACAATCATTGAAACCAACGCAGCCCCAGGAACAAAGATTTGGTCCATCGGCAATATTTACGGCAGAAAGGCAGCTTTCAATTCCTTGATAGTCATATTTCCATTTAGTATTGTTTTTTCCACCGGAACTGCAATGGATATAGGCAATTTTTCGTTGTTGGGCACTTGCTTCTTTTCCCATAATTTTAGCTATTTTTCCTACGACAGCGGCTCCTCCGGGAGCGCATAAATTCAATTCTTTATCTTCAGTTACAATAGCAGTGGCATATCCTGCGCATCCTGGTTGACCACAGGCACCACAATTTGCACCAGGTAATACTTCAATTATTTGTTCAATCCGTTCATCTATATTAACAGCAAAGACCTTGGAAGCGAAGGCAAGAATAAGCCCAAAAATCAATCCCAAGGAACCCATAATAGCAACGGGAAGTAATATTGTAGAAATTCCACCGGCAGCTAAAGGTACCACGATTATACTTAACATTTCTTCACCATTCCCTTAATTAAATCTTCATACCCATAAATCCGTAAAACGCTAAAGCCATTGTTCCGGCAAGAATCAATCCGCTTGGCATTCCACGCATACTTTTTGGCAATTCTACCATTTCCAATCGTTCTCTGATTCCAGCCATTACCAAAAGCACAAAAGTGAAGCCAATACCAGAAAATAATCCGTTTAACACAGCCCAAATGAAACTGTAACGAGAGCCATCTGCTAGAGGAGTAATATTAAGTATGGCAACGCCCAAAACGGCACAGTTAGTAGTAATGAGTGGTAGATATACACCCAAGGATTTATAAAGGGCTGGAGAATTCTTCTTTATAACCATTTCCACAAATTGCACCAAAGCTGCAATCGTTAAAATGAAAGCCAGGGTCTGCAAATATTCCAGCTGGAAAGGAACCAGCAGATATTGATATATTAGATAGCAGAAGGCAGAAGCCATGGTCATCACAAAAATAACAGCCATTCCCATTCCGAAAGCGGAATCCATTTTTTTGGAAACACCCAAATAGGGGCAAAGACCTAAAAAACGGGAAAGCACAAAGTTCTGGATTAGAATGGCAGAAATTGCCATTGTGAAAAGTTGTCCAAGAAAGCCCATTATTGTTTCTCCTTCAGCATATTCATCAATGCCATCAAAAATCCGAGAGTAATAAAAGCACCAGGTGCCAGCAATGTGATTAACATTGGATCGTAGGTCTTGGGCATAACTCTCATATTTAGCCAAGTTCCGTTACCCAAAATCTCACGGATAGTTGCCACAACAGATAAGGAAAGAGTAAAACCCAGTCCCATACCTATGCCGTCTGCAATGGAATTGACTACATTGTTTTTATTGGCAAATGCCTCTGCTCTACCCATAATTATGCAATTAACCACAATCAAGGGAATAAACAATCCCAAGGATTTATGCAGTGCGGGCAAATATGCCGCCATACTCATATCTACGATAGATACAAAAGCCGCTATCACAATTACATAAACAGGAATTCGTATTTGGTCTGGGGTTATATTCTTGATTAGCGAAATAAAGATATTGGAACAAATTAACACAAATGTTGCCGCCAAACCCATTCCAATTGCATTATTTACAGAAGTAGAGGTGGCCAAAGTAGGACACATACCTAAGACAATCACGAAGGTGGGATTTTCTTTTATTATACCTTTGGTAAGTTCTTTAATAAAGCTCATTTATTCACCTCTTCTTTTACCTTTGTTTCTTCAGACGAAGTGCTATTTTCCTGAACCTTAGCTTTTAGCAATTCAATAGATTCTTTTACAGAGTTTACAACTGCCCTAGTTGTTATTGTAGCACCAGTTATGGCTTTTATACAATTAGGGGGCACGCCTCCATCTTTGTCTACTATTAGTTGTTCACTGGTTTTACCTTTAAACTGCTCTGAGAATTTGGGCTGGGTAGAATTTGATCCCAAGCCTGGAGTTTCAGATTGATCAGTAACTTTTATAGCGATAATTTGGAAGTTATTATCTACTGCAACCATAGTTTTTACCGGACCGTTATAGCCATTTTTTTCAGCGGTAAAAACATAGCCCTTCACTTCTTTAGTTTTATTATCTTTGGCTATGTAGTAAGTAATATCACTAGTAATTTCCTCAAAATCGGAATCTGGAATAAGTGTTCTACGGGTTTCTTCCGCTTCTAATGTCTTAATTTTGTCAATTTGAGGTTTAGTAATTGTATTCACATAAGCCAAAAGTGCAGTTGCTACTAAACAGAAGGCAAGTAAGATTAAGCCAAGTTGTAAATATATTTTCATTTTTTCACCCATCCAAAAGCTTTAGGCATAGTTAGTTTATCGATTAGAGGGGTTAACACATTCATAAATAGAATGCTGTAGGAAACCCCTTCCGGATAACCACCATACAAACGAATAACCATAGTTAATATTCCGCAACCTATAGCAAATATTATTCTTCCATTTTTAGTTATAGGCGTAGTTGTATAATCCGTTGCCATAAAAAAAGCGCCTAAGATTAAGCCACCAGAAAAGATATGGAAAAATGGCAGCAGAGGACTAAAACCACTACCTTTCAGCGGAGCCAAAAAGAAAGAGAGAACAAACACCGTTCCAATGTAATATAAGGGTATCCGCCATTCGATGATGTTTTTGTAAAGTAAATAGGCAGCACCTAAAAGCAAGGCAAAAACACTCACTTCACCAATACAACCACCTATATTTCCCCAGAAGAGATTTTTGATTGCAGACAAATCAGTTAGGTTAGTAAAAATTCGATTCGCTAAATCTACACCTTGGTCTGTATTTGTAATTATAGAAGAAACAAAGCTACTATCTCTTAAGGTTTGAGCCACTTTTAAAGGAGTGGCACCTGTTACCAAATCATAAGCTTTGGGAGATAAACTTTGTAGGTTCAGGGCAATAGCATCCAGATCTGTGATTCCACTTAAAGATCCACTTTTGGGTTTTACCCATCCAGAAGTCATAATTGTAGGCCAGGAAGCAAGTAAAAATGCGCGGCCTAAAAGAGCTGGATTAACAGGATTATTACCTAAACCGCCAAAAACCTGTTTTCCAACTGCTATAGCAAAAGCTGCTCCCAAAACAGGAATCCACCAAGGGGCTCCTGCATTTATATTATAGGCAAGTAGCATACCAGTTAAAAAAGCACTTCCATCCGAAATCGTGATTGGAACTTTCCTAAATTTCTGAATTAGCGCTTCAGTTACCATTGCAGATACAGCACCTAAAAGAGTAAGCAATAGAGATTTAAAACCCCAATAATAAACAGCGAAAACAAGAGCTGGCGTTAAAGCCAACACTACATTCCACATCACATTTTTGGTTGTAGTTTTATCATGAAAGTGGGGAGCTGGAGATACAATATATTTATCGTTCATTTCATTCTCCTACTTTTTGGCTTGCTTAGTTTCAGCATAACGAATTTTGCCAGTATCAATATATTGAACTAAACGAATCTGAGCAGGGCACACATAAGCGCAGGCACCACATTTAATACAGTCATTCAATCCAGATTTCACAGCTAAATCCAAATTATTATATTTTATAGCTGATACAATCATACAGGGAACTAAGTTCATTGGACAAACATCTACACAGCGAGCACAACGCAAACAATTTCCCTCTTCATTTAAACTGGCTGCTTTCTTATTTAATAGAACTAATCCACCACTGCCCTTTCCAATTGTAGCTTCCAAAGAAGGTAAGGCAAAACCCATCATCGGACCTCCACAAATAACTTTTCCAACTTCTTCGCTAGTTCCTCCGCAGAATTCAATCAATTCAGACAAAGGAGTTCCTATTCGAGCCATAATATTTTTAGGGCTTACCACCGGAGAACCAGTTACGGTTATAACTCTTTGCACCAGAGGTTTTTGGTAACGAATAGCTTCGTATATAGCAAAAGCGGTTGCCACATTTTGAACTACTACTCCCACAGCCATTGGCAATCCACCTGCAGGAACTTTTCTTTTTGTGGCAGCATAAATTAGCTGTTTTTCAGCACCTTGTGGATAACGAAGCTGTAAAGGAACTACTTCAATAGCAGGTTCATTTTTTGTGATCTCCTGCATCTTAGCTATAGCATCAGGTTTATTAGCCTCAATACCAATCATCCCTTTTTGGGCACCTAAGATTTTCATTATCAGCTTCATCCCAAGTACTATTTCAGCTGTTTTTTCTAGCATCAAACGATGATCACTAGTAAGATAAGGTTCGCATTCCACTCCATTTAAGATAACGGTATCTATGGGTTTATCATCAGGAGGAGATAATTTCACTAAGGTTGGAAAACCGGCACCGCCCATTCCACAAATTCCAGCTTCTCCAATCCTTTTTTTCATTTCCTCCAGAGGTAAATCTATAAAATTTGGCTCATCAGTAAGCTCGATCCACTTATCCAAGCCATCTCCGGTGATCTGTATAGCCATAGAATTCGAACCTGTAGCATTAGCAAAATTGCCGATAGCCGTAACTTTCCCAGAAATGGAAGAATGTTGATTTAGGGATACAAAACCTGTTGATTCTGCAATTTTTTGACCCGTCAAAACTTCATCTCCTACAGAAACAATTGGTTTGGAAGGAGAACCAATATGCTGTGAAAGATGGATTGTCACTTTTTGAGGTATAGGAATATCAACAATAGGCACAGAAGCACTATACTTTTTCTCATCCGGAGGATGAACACCTCCGGGAAATGTCTTTAATCGCATCAACACTCCCTTTGGTTTGATAGTATCAAACCGGACATCAAATTTTAGGTGCATTTATATAGAGAGGCATATTTAAGGCAAGTAAAATTTTATGAGAGTGCCCTATGTTGTTAAATAGGAAGCCACTATTTTTGAATAAATTCCGAATTTGCAGGCAGCCTATTAATCTTATGCCATCGACAACGAATAACTTGGTTTTTGTTAATAAGCCTCTATCCTTAATTGTCATCTTGATATTATCTTGGACGATACTCTTTCTCTACTCGTTCCTCTCTCCTCCTAATCGAGGAGTATAGGAGGAGAGAAGGATAGGTGGATGAGGAGAGGCAAAAAGTGAGGCATCCTGGGAAAAGTGGACTTACCCCAAGAAGTAAGAAAGGCACAAAAAGTTTATTGAAAGGTTGCATATTCAGGATAGTGATTTCTTCGAACTTGAGATTGCTAACATTTGAGTAATCTTTGGTGAGTTATTTTTGGTGACTTCGGTGGCTAAATATTCTTCTAAAAAATCTTGTTTATAGAGATAAATTCTCTTAATCCTAAAATCCTAAAATCCTTGTTTCGAAAACTAAATCTGCGTGAGTTATTTCCGGGAAGAACGACATCCTGTCGTTCGATGGTCTTTATCTGCAAATTTTCGTTGGTTTTTTTAACAGGAAAAAGCAAAATTCAGTCTGCTATTTTAGGACTGAACAGTTTTAACATATTGTTTTTATGCTTTTTTGATTGCTTTAGGTACAGATCTTGCTTACTATTTATATATAAGGAGATGAATTATGAAGAAATGTACTTGCTTGTTATTATGTGTTATCCCTATTTTGGGATTTGCTGCCCCTTTTTATAATATACCTTCACAAGCGATTCAACCTGATGGCTCTGTTCTAAACTTATATGCCAGTGGTGATGAATATTCTAATCGTTTACACGATGCTAATGGTTTTACAATAATTCAAAGTCCGGATGATGGATATTATTATTATGCAATCTTGGAAAACGGTGAACCGGTTCCTTCAGCTTATCGTTTTGGAACAATTGATCCTGCTTCTTATGGTATAACTCCCAATATTAATATTTCCAAAGGAGCCAGGCAGAGAAAAATTAACTTTATGAATGCTCATAAAAGAGGGAATGAACGAGGCCCTAGCACTGGTGTAGTAAACAATCTATGCGTATATATCCGTTTCAGCGATCAGACCGAATTCGAGATTCCGCGCACAGTTTATGATGCCCGTTTTAATGAGGTTGGCGATGATGCTCGCAGTTTACGGAGCTATTTTCAAAAAGCAAGTTATAATCAGTTGCATTATATGACTTATCATTATCCCGTATGCCCAGATATTTTTAATCTTTCATATCAGGATAGCCATCCCCGTAGTTATTATCTTCCATATAATTATATTACAAATCCTGGTGGTTATCATAATGAAGATGAAAGATGTATCCGTGAACAGACCTTGCTTATGAATGCCATAAATTCTATTGCTTCGCAAGTTCCTTCTTCTTTAAATATTGATGCGGATAACAATGGTACTGTGGATAATGTCTGTTTTATAATTCGGGGTCCACATTCTGCTTGGGCAGATCTTTTATGGGCACACCGTTGGTCTCTGTTTTATACCAGTGCTTATATAAATAATAAAGAGGTTTATGATTTTACTTTTCAACCGGAAGACCAAAATGATGTAACTACTCTTTGTCATGAAATGTTTCATAGTGTTGGTGCTCCAGATTTATATCATTATGAATATGACGGTTTAACTCCGGTTGGTTGTTGGGACTTAATGGAAAGTGGAGATGGGCATATGGGGATGTATATGAAATATGCCTATGGGGGGTGGATACCTTCTATTCCTCTTGCTCAAATTGGTAATACCTATACACTAAATCCAGTTACTTCTGCTGAAAATAATGTATATAAATACCCTATACCTGGCTCAAGCAATCAGTTTTTAATTTTTGAATACCGGAAAAAAAGTAGCGATATTTTTGAAGAGAACTTACCCAATTCTGGGCTTTTGATTTATCGAATTGATCAAACAATGGATGGTAATGTAGAGGGTCCTCCGGATGGAGTGTATGTTTATAGACCTGATGGATCTTTAACCAATAATGGCTTGGTTGCTGAAGCCCCATTCAGTGCTAATAATTTTAGAACTGCTTTTAATGAATACACGAATCCATCTTCTTTTCTAAATAACGGTTCTACTTTTCCGGTTAATATTACTAATATTACTGAAGCAGGTGAAACTATAAGTTTTACAATATTCTCTCCAGCAGTAACTATGGCTCCTGTTATTGACGCTATCCATCCTGCCAATGGTTCTATTTTAGCTGATAATACGCTGAATATTTATCTTCAAGTTACAGATCCTGCGGAGGCTATACAGCGTGTGGAATATACTTTGGATGGCATTTTAGTTTATACAGCAACTGCTGAACCATATACAGGTATAATAAGTGATTATCTATTAACCCCCGGAGTCCATAATATTGGAATAACTGCTTTTTCTGCTTCCAATTTGTCTACAACAGTTAATATTAATTATCGGATAGTTAATCCCGATCTGGAAAATTGGTTTTCCTGGCTTTCTTCTGAGCCACATTGGATAGAATATGGACGGGGAGCTATCCCAATAAAAGCTGCTATAGATATGGATTTGGGGAATCAAGAATATATTGTAAAAGCGCTTAGGTTTAATATCACACCCGATCCTTGGGGTGAACCTGATATGCCTGGAATGGTATATGCCCGCATTAATAGATTTTCCAATGGAGCAATTACTGATCAACTTCTATTAGATATTGGCTATTGCTATAATTTTGATTACGATCCTAATTTTACTTTTAATGTGGTGGATACGACCCACATATCAGGACAGATTGCTGTAATTTTAGACCTCTATGAATATCAAAATATGCGCTTTGATCGAAATGCTGCTTGTGGTCACAGCTGGATTTATGAACCCAACAGACCTTGGACAGATGCTTTGGGAAGAGGAATTGTTGGCGCTGCTGCCATTGAACTACTTTTACAAAATCCTAATGTGAGTATCGAAGAACCTAATTGCCCAGCCCTGAATATATCCTTATCAAGCTATCCCAATCCTTTTACTTCTACAACAAAAATTAAGTACTCGCTACCTGCAAGTGGAAAAGTGAATTTAACTATCTACAACCTCAAAGGTCAGAAAGTAAAAAACCTGCTTACGGAAAATAAAACAGTTGGAAATTATGAAATGGAATGGAACGGAACTGATACACAAGGGAAAAATGTTGGTAGCGGATTATATCTTTGCCGTTTAGTATCCGGAAATAGGACGGCTACTACAAAGCTCTTAAGATTATCAGATTAAAGAAATAACTTTCCCATAGTGAGGAGTTCTCTGCGCCTATAAAAAAGTTCTCGTAAAGAACAAAATTATAAGGGCATAGAGGATTCCTCTCTTAACTATTTCTCAATATAATAATTCAAGCTCTAAAATTCCCCAAAATCCTGTTCATCTTATGCCTATTATCTTTTTTATCGAGGGGCTTACGCACCATCGCTAACACTGTGTTGACCTTTGAGTTAAAATCGGTTTTGTTTGTGGTTTTCCACACAATTTCATTCTTTTTCCCTATCTTTGAAAAAGGGCACTATTAATCTCATAGAAAAGGCCGATTTTGACTTAAAGTCGACTAATTGTCAGTTATAAAATATAATCTTCTCCAATCCTTAAATCCTTGTTTCTAAAAATGAATCTGCGTGAGTTATTTTCGGTGGTTTCGGTGGCTAAATACTCATCTAACATCCTTGTTTATAAAGCTATATCCTCTTAATCCTAAAATCCTTAAATCCTTGTTTATAAAGCTATATCCTCTTAATCCTAAAATCCTTAAATCCTTGTTTCAGAAAATCTAATCCTTAAATCCTTGTTTCGAAAATA
>Ga0116145_1002696_pt1 | contig 15659 bp, 13 predicted proteins | sample AD_JPNHG1_MetaG_FD_89747 | JGI IMG/M metagenome (GOLD analysis project Ga0116145, IMG submission 89747) | Active sludge microbial communities of municipal wastewater-treating anaerobic digesters from Japan - AD_JPNHG1_MetaG | ecosystem: Engineered > Bioreactor > Anaerobic > Digestate | place... | reverse complement strand
CGCAGCGCGAGTTGAACCGGAGTAAGCGCGTTTTCCGCAACGACTGCCCCTTGCTGAAAGGTCTCGTAAGCCCCATCCATACTGTATACCACCAGGTTGTGTTTGCCGGCTGCAAGACCTATCATCTCAAACGTACCATCAGAGGTGGTGAGTGCCTGTATACCGCCTGCTGAAATCAGTAAATTTGGAATGGGAGCATTTGTTGCGCTATCAATGATTTGACCGGTAATGCTTCCAACAGGACCAGAATATTGCCCGCTTGCCCAACCGGAAACTTGATCTTCGATAATTTCTGGGCCGTTTATTCGTGCAATTCTAAAACGAACCTGTTGGCCTTGTGAATTGAATTCATAAGTGGTTCCATTTCCAACAAGAACATAACGGTATTTGATTTCTGTCGAAACGGGCAGGGGAATTCGGATAGAATAATCCAACCCACTTTCGAGGGAAAGGTCGAAGCGTGAAGAGTTAAAATAGATCCCGCTCACATCGTCCAGGATCTCTATCATCAACTTTGATCCCTCCGGTATTGGGGCAGGTATTTTTACCCGGAAAAGGACTTCCGCCATGGGAATTCGTGCGCGGGCGTTATTTTGAATAAGCCCCCCTGTGGCTGGGGCGCAGGAAACCATGAAAAGGAAAGAACAGGCAATTATTAGAAGTTTGATCCGAAGGGAGGAAAAATTCATATGGTGTTTGTGCCAGCCAGTTTCAGTAACGGTGAGGTATGGGGCCTTTGCTACCTGTTCAGGATATTTCGTATTTCTCCCGAGTGATTGACCAGGCTGCCAAGAACGCCATTGATAAAACGGGAAGAACTGTCAGATCCATAAATTTTTGCTAACTCAATGGCTTCGTTGATAGCCACCTTGATGGGTGTGCATTTCGCTACGGCAAATTCCCATAAAGCGACGCGTAGAATATTCCGGTCGATGATGGCTACCTGGTCAAGCGGCCATTCTGGGGCATGTTCGGTGATAATTTCGTCTAACTTCTCTACAATAGGTGTTACGCCATAAGCGATTTCACGAACAAAATCTTCAAGTTTCTTGTCCAGTTTCTCTTCCTCAAGGCGGGCAGAAATAATCGCCTCGAGGGGGTGACCGGCAATATCCAATTCATACAAAACCTGAAGAGCGATTCCACGCGCTCTTGTTCGTGATTTCATGTGGTATTACGCTTCTCCAAAATCGATATCTTCCACATGAATGTTGATTTGACCAATTTCCATGCCAACCATCTCAGAGATTGACCTGGCAACCTGGTATTGGATATTATGGCTGACATCTCGGACGTTATAGTTCCTTTTTAAAACAACGTACAGGTCAATATAAACGAGGTTGTCCTCAACAGAGATATTCACGCCTTCATTAATTCCTTTTTTAAACAGGGTGTTCATATCTCGTGAGCCAGCAGTAAGGTGACTGACACCCTCAACTCCCAGGGTAGCTAATTGAGCAATAGATACTAATACTTCGGGGGCAATGGTGGTTCTACCAAAGGTATTTTTCTTTTCCATTTTTTCTCCGCTTTCATCCCTAACATAAATAAAGGTAAAAGGTATTATAACCTTAATCCCTTATGGATTCCTTTTCCGTACGTCTTGGATAAATTCGAGTGTCATAAGTTGAACCTGTGGCATCTGTTTATCCAGTAAAATCAGGTGGCAGGATTCAGTTAGAATGACCAATTCTTTATCCAAAGAAGCGATCTTCTCATAAACGAGTAAAGCCCCTAACGGGTCAATCGTATCATCGTGCTTACCCTGAAAGATACGAACAGGGGTACGAATTTGAGTTAATTCCTTTCGCACAATTTTTTGCAATTCAAATAAACTGGCAGCCGCTCGCAATGGGAACTCGGTGTAACTCTGTTGTGGAAGGTCATTATCAGGTGGTTTCTTTTTAATGGCTGGAACAAATGGCCACAGTATCTTGGACAACCAAAGATTCTTGACCTGAATCGCAGGCGCGAATAATAAAATGCCAGAAATCCGGGGATGCTGCCGGGCGAGATGCAGCGTTAGCAACCCACCCATTGATTCACCCAGCACAAAAACATCCTGGTACCTTTCAGCAAGCTCAAGATAACTTTTCTCAGCTTCGCAGTACCAATCTTGCCATTGGGTTTTATTCATCTCTTCTGCGGAGCTTCCATGACCTGGAAGGAGAGGGGCTTTCACACTGTAACCCTGCTCTGATAAAAAACCAGCCATCTTCCTCGCTTCAACTGTGGTGGCGGTAAAGCCATGCAGGCACAGAACCGCCACATCGCCTTTGGGCCAAAAAAAGGCAGAGCCATCCAGTTGAGGGTTCCTCAGTTTATGATGAAGGTCAGCCATTTCACTCCTTTTTATATGCCGCAATACAGGCGGTCGCGTAGGGGATCAGGGCAATTTCAGCCCCAGGATGCTGATTGACCAAGTTCTGCACTTCTTGTAGTGAAGTGAGTGGTTTCAACAGCAAAGATTCTACCTGGCGAGCTGGAATTGAAGAGAAAAGAAAAACCTGGTGCTTTTGCAAAATTTTCGCAATCTGAAACGCCTTGTGAGGGCCCACCATAAATTCAGACCGGGTAAATTTTTCAATCACCTCACGGATATTTCGAACCCCTCGCATAAACTCCAGGTAACCGTTTGAGCCGACACCTTCCTCGCATTCTGCAATTAGCACGATTACGCCGCCAGGTTTGCAGAACAAAGACGCATGCGTCATTGCTTTTTGCGCCTGATAAAGGTTGATATCCTTAGGGTACCCGCCAGCAGAGGCAATTACGATATCATATGCATGGCTGATAGGTATCCGGCTGATCTGGTCAACAACCTGGATGCCTGCTTTCATCACCGCATCTGGTTTGCCGAAGAAAACCGCAAGGATTTCTTTTTGCTGGTTTAAAACAGCGTTCAACGCAAGATCAATTTTCATTAATGAGCCAATATCTTCTATGTCTTGGCGTAAGGGGTTTTGCTGAAAACACCCGATAACTGAGTTCTCATCTAAAAGGAGTTTGTGATTGGTATTAATCGTCTTCCTGCCGGATAAACCAATCGCCGCCGACTTAACACCGCCAGAATAACCAGCAAAATGATGCGGTTCAATATCTCCAACTACGATTTTTAAGTCACATTCATAAAAACCACGATTAACAAGTACCGGGGTATTTCGAAAAGTTGTGCCTATTACGCATAGATTATTTTCGTCATCACAATTATGAGGTATTACGCTGAGTTGTTGAGGAATTTCATCTCCTAATATTAGATGGAACTCGTCTTTTTCCATTGGAATGTGTGTGCCCGAGGCGATGTATATGGTGATGTTTTCTTTTTTTACCCCTTTTGTTTGCAGCACCTCCAGCAGGGGAGGTAAGAGAGCTTTGTTCGGCACCGGGCGTGTTTTGTCATTGACTGTAATGGCAACCGTGGTGTTTTCACCGACACCTGCCCATGGATTTTCCACTCCAATGGGGGAGGCCAGGGCTTTTTGTACGGCTTCTCTCGAATTTCTTACTCGGGGAAGCTCACAATTTGGTTGGATCAATTGATACCGAGAGGGATTTTCGCTAATTTCATAAGTAAGGGTTCCTCGTCCATAAGGCAGGTAAACAAGATTTTTTTTCATTTTGGACTCCCAATTAGCTTAATTTTATAGCAACTTGCCTTTTCTACCATTCTGTTTACGGAGAATAGTGGGAAGAGGTGTGTCCCTTGAAAACAATTTCCAGGCGCTAGAGACGCGAGGTAAGGTATTTTTCAAAGGTCTTTTCAAAATATTTGTGCTTTACACTCGAATTGCAGATAAAAGACACCCTATATTGTCAGGCAATAAACAAGGGAAGTGGTATAATCTTAATGGTTTCGATAAGTACTATTATCATAAACAATATTCGTATTGAAAAAGAGGGCAATTTTGGAGAAATCAATTTCTGAAGCCATAAACGATTTTATTCGCTCTGTTCAGCTCGCACGCAGCCCTAGGACAGCAGCTACCTACAGAAATGCATTGGTTTTCTATCAGAACACTTTACGGCAGAAAAATATCGAACCTGAGCAAACCTCCATCCGCAACCTTTCCGAAGACTCTATTTTATGGATGACTAACGCATTGAAAAACCATGCTGCCACAAGCGAACGCCTTTATCTGACTGCGCTCACAGGTTTTTTTGAATATCTGGTTTCGGAAAGACTTGTGGAAATTAACTTGCCGCGCGTGCGATTACTGATCCAACAACGCGCCCGAAAGCCCGGGCAACGCTTACCTCAGTTCCCGGCATCACTAATTGACCAGATCCTTGAAAAAGCTGAACGTTTGCAAAGCCAAAACACTGACAATTTGGCCGACCGCCTGGTTAATCTACGCGACAGAGCTTTTTTGTACACTCTTGCTGATACCGGGCTTCGTGTGCACGAAGCTTGTAATTTACGTCGCGGTGACCTTGATTGGAATGAAGGTAAAGCCATGATTATTGGAAAAGGAAACCGGGAGGATATTGTGCGCTTCTCAACTCGCTCGACCTCCGCATTGATGGATTACCTTAAAGAACGGGCTGTTATCGATGGGAACACCGGAAAACCGCTGGGGTCTTTACCCCTTTTTGCCCGCCACGATCGCGGTAGCGGCAAAAAAACCAAACCGATGACCACAACGACTGGCCGGAACATCATTGCGTCGAGAGTGCTGGAATTCATCGGACCCGATGCTGTGGGCACGATCACGCCCCACTCGTTTAGGCACTATTTCGTTACCAGGGTTTTACGGGCTTCGGGAAATCTAAAATTAGCCCAGGAATTAGCCAGGCACAAAAACATCGCTGTGACACAAAGATACGCGCATTTGTCAGATGATGAATTAGATAAAGGCTATTGGTCAGCAATCGAAGAGGATTAAAAAAATCCCGCTTTTTGGCGGGATCTTTGTTTACAATAGCCTTAAAATTAGCTGACTACGACAACGTTGCTGGCCTGAAGGCCTTTCGGTCCCTTTTCAATTGCGAATTCTACCTGCTGCCCTTCCTCGAGATTGCGGTAGCCTTCACCCTGAATAGCAGAAAAGTGCACAAATACATCTTCTCCGCCTTCACGAGAAATGAAGCCATAACCTTTGGTCCCGTTGAACCATTTGACTGTACCGACGATACGTTCTGACATTTCTTTGCCTCCTATAGCAAACTTACAAAAAATTCGGATTATTTTTTCGTTCTTTCGGAGCAGTCAAATAAAAACAGCCCTGGAGTGTTCGCTTCAGGCTGTCGTTTATTACATCCAGCAAGAACTACTTTGCATCCTTCATAATTAATTTATCATGATAAATTAGCGATGTCAAGGATTTTAATCGTCAGATTTTTCCCACCAGCCAGTAAAACACCGCCAATGCTTCAATCATGCAATAGTTCTTTCGCCTTTTTTGTTTGCTTTCCTCTTTCCTCGGTACTTAATATCTTCTTTCGTATGCGGAAGTTCAAAGGCGTCACTTCCAGTAACTCATCTTCGCCTAAATATTCGATCGCCTGATCCAAACTCATCTGTTGCGGAGGGGTCAAACGAATTTCAATGTCTTTATTGGAGGACCTCATGTTGGTCAGGTGCTTTTTCTTGCAGACATTCACAATTAAATCATCTGGTCTTTGAGTTTCACCCACTACCATCCCCTCGTAAACATCCACCCCAGGCCCAATAAACAATACTCCTCTTTCTTCTGCGTTCTTCAAACCAAAAGTAGAAGTCTGCCCATTTTCCCAGGCGACCACCGAGCTGGTTGCCCTCGAAGAAATTGGACCGCAATAGGGTAAATAGCCATGAAAGATAGTATTCAGTACACCGGTCCCCCTGGTAATGGTCATAAACTGGTAGCGAAAGCCCAGCAACCCTCTTGTAGGCACGAGAAACTTCAAATGCACGGTATTATCCGCATTGTTTTGCATGTCCAGCATTTTCCCGTGTCGATTTCCAAGCATTTCAACCACTGCGCCCGCAGTTTCCGGACTTGTATCAACATGAAGTTCCTCAAAAGGTTCTAAAACGTTCCCTTTTTCGTCTTCAGTGAATATCGCTTCCGGTTTGGAGACTTGAAACTCGAAACCTTCACGCCGCATCGTTTCAATAAGGATGGCAAGGTGCAATTCTCCCCTGCCCGATACCAGAAATGTATCTGTGCTTTCAGTTTCTACTACACGCAATGCCACGTTGTTTCGTAGTTCGCCAAGTAATCTTTCGCGCAGCTTGCGTGAAGTGCTCCACTTGCCCTCCCTTCCAGCAAAGGGCGAAGTATTAACGCTAAAAGTCATGCGAACCGTTGGTTCTTCCACGTGGATCACTGGCAAAGCAACAGGTTGTTCAGGATCTGCGATGGTTTCGCCTATCTCAATCCCTTCCAAACCCGCGATCGCGATGATATCGCCCGCGTTTATTGAATCGGTCTCCACTTTCGCAAGTCCCTGAAATGTGTAAAGATAACGGGCCTTTTCTTTTATTACGATACCATCCTTTTGGATTCGGGCAACCGTTTGACCCGCATGGATGCAGCCCGCGTGAATTCGTCCAACAGCCGTTACTCCCCGGTACTCATCATATCCCAGGTTTGTTACCAGCATCTGTAGAGGGACTTCAATATCGACAATCGGCGCCGGTATCGTCTCAAGTATGGCTTTAAACAACGCCTGCAAGTCATTCTCAAGTTCAGGGGTTGTGCCTGCCTGTTGGGTTATTGCGTTCGCATAAATAATTGGAAAATCAGCCTGTTCATCAGTAGCGCCCAATTCTACAAAAAGGTCAAATGTCAGGTTCACAGCTCTTTCAGCATCCGCATCTTTACGATCCATCTTATTGATTACTACAATCGCTTTGTGACCCATATCCAGCGCTTTTTTTAAAACAAACCTGGTTTGCGGCATTGGGCCTTCAGCAGCATCAACGAGCAGGAGTACGCCGTCGACCATATTCATCACGCGTTCCACTTCTCCACCAAAGTCAGCGTGCCCAGGGGTATCCACGATGTTAATTTTCACCAAGGCGTTTGTTTTAGGGTCAGGAATGAGAATGGCCGTGTTCTTAGCGAGAATGGTGATCCCTCGCTCTCGTTCCAGGTCATTTGAATCCATTATCCTTTCCATAACCATCTGGTTATCGCGGAAAACGCGCGCCTGTTTTAAGAGACCGTCAACCAATGTGGTTTTTCCATGATCCACATGGGCAATTATGGCAACATTTCGGATGTCTTTTCTTTCTGTTTTCACCACAAGTCCATCTACTTTCCTGTTTTTTAACAGGGACGAATATTATCAGACGGTTGCGCTATTGAACAGGGTTAATTTTGATAAAAAAAGATTAAAATGAGGGTTAAGATGATTCAATCACCCTTGCCGGAAAAAAGGATAGGGCTGGTGCTTGGCGGTGGCGGTGCCAGAGGGCTGGCTCATATTGGCGTAATAAAAGTTCTCGAAGAGTCTGGGTTTCAGGTTTCCCTCCTGGCAGGTTGTAGTATGGGAGGGTTAATCGCTTCTTTATACGCAACTGGAATGCCTGTCAACGAGATTGAACGCGTCGCACGCCGCTTGAGCAACATTCGAGAGTGGTTAAAACTGGTTGACCGTGCCCCAAGCCGCAAGGGGCTGCTGGCTGGTAAGAAAATTCGTCATTACCTTTCCCGGTTCATTGCACCAGGTGATCGTATCGAACAAACCAGAATCCCTCTTGTAATGAACGCGGTTGATCTCAATACTGGCAGCGAAATTGAATTACGCGAGGGTAACTTGCTGGATGCTATCATGGCAACCACCGCAGTCCCAGGTTTTTTTTCACCTGTTGAGATAGGCCCCTTTCGCCTGGTTGATGGCGGCATACTGGATGACGTGCCCGTGAAGTGCATCAAAAGTATCTGCCCGTATCCTATCGTGGCCGTTGATGTTCACAAAAAAATTCAGGAACCTGCGATAAGTGATAGGCTCAAACCTCGAACGCATTCCCCTTCCCCTTCCACCCTTTATGCAGGATTTCTACAGGGTCGAGATGATTATGACCACCACCTTTATTCAGATAAATTTGGCTCAGCATCCGCCTGCCTTCTAATCCGCCCTGCCATTCCATCAGATGTATCACTTTTCTTTGGTTTTCAGAAAGTCAAAGAAATCATCCAGGCCGGAGAGGTTGCGATGCGGGAAAGACTGCCTGATTTGCACTCGCTCTTCTCTTAGAGCAAATCAGCGCTTCATGCCAAACTTAAGAAAAATCAGGTAAACCCCGATCAGGATCATGCCGATTGAGCCGGTATTTCCTAAAAACCCCAGTGCGTTTTGGGGGTTCCCGCCAATATAAAGACCAGCACCAACCATTAGTAGAATCCCCCCCGGAATTAACGGCCACCAGGTAAAACGTTTATGGCTTACTCTTGTGATAACCGTGATCAGAAGCCAGCCAAAGGCGAACCACGCCAGCATGATACCCGTTTTTTGTAAACCCCCAGGAGCTTCAGGGTTGCTCCACCCATAATAGACCCCTGCGCCAGTGGTCGCCAGAATGGCTCCTGGAATGATGAGAGAAACCTTTTTTGTGCACACCCCCCAGATTATGAAAACAAACCCGATCGCCAATGTGACAAAATAAACAAAATCGAATAACGTATTTCGCCTGGCGATGAAGTTGAACGAAAGCGCAGCGCCTACCGCTGCGATCAGTAACGCGTACCACGCGATTTTTTTGGTAGTTAAGGCCAGCAAAAGAAAAATCAACCCCCATGCAGCGCCCTGAGCGAGTAACGCGTAGCCAAGTCTGGAAGAGATGTCTAAAGTTAGCGTGGGGGCCAAAAAAAGAACCAAGGCCGTCCCCAAACCAGCCAGGATCAAGCCGCTCACAATCCACCAAACATGTTTGCGGATAATTCCGGAGAGAATAAGCGCCAGGCTGATAAAAGCCGGGATTGACATTGACAACCAGCGGGTCTGCAGCCGTTGATCTAATAAAAGCAGTAAACCACTAATGACCAATATTCCCCCAATCACTGGGGCGTATTGAGTCAATTTTTCTCTGTTCGAAGTTAGGTGGTTTTGTTGCATTTGTGATCCAAGCTATATGTTAATAATACCGAATTCTTTTGCTTTCAAAATGGCTTGCATTCTATCGCGCACACCCAGTTTATTTAAAATACTTGATAAATGGTTTTTTACTGTACCCTCCGAAATGAATAATTTGTCAGCAATTTCCCGGTTGCTAGCGCCCGTGGCCACAATTTTTAAAATCTCGATTTCTCTTGGAGAAAGTGGTTCAGCCATAAACTCGTTATCGATTTTTTTTGCCGGGCGTGAAATTTTCGAAAACTCAGATACCACTTTGGCGGTTATGGATGGTACCAGGAAATATTCTCCTGCGTAAGCCGTTTTAATTGCCTCTACGAGTTTTTCAGAAGAAACATCTTTTAACAGGTAACCAACCGCCCCGGCGCGCAACCCTTCAAACACCGTTTCATCATCATCAAATGTGGTGAGAACGATCACCCTGGTGTTTTTTCGTAATTGACTTATCCTTCGGGTCGCCTCAACGCCATCCATTACAGGCATTCTTAAATCCATCAGAACCACATCAGGCGATAGAGTAGTTGTGAACCGAATCGCTTCTTCTCCATTTGACGCTTCCCCCACCACTTCCAAATCAGGATGTGCGCTCAGCAGCGTTCGTAAAGCTTCTCTGAAAAGCGACTGGTCATCGCAGATGAGAATTTTTATCGTCATTATTACACTGGCAGGCTAATCCTGACCTCGAATCCATGCCCTGGGTGATTTTCAATAGAAACAACACCGTTCATCAATCTAACCCTTTCCTGAATACCGATTAACCCATATCCTTGATTCATTTGTTCCGCTCCTGCTCCGTCGTCTTTAACTGTAAAGTGAACCATATGATCCTCTGAATAATCCAGGTGGATATCAATCCTGGCTGCGCCCGAATATTTTTGGGCATTATTCAACGCTTCTTGAGCCGTGCGATAGACAGTAAGGTTGGCTTGTGGACTTAATGGTTTGGGTTCTCCGGTAACTTGGAAAACGACATCGCATGTAGCCGTGCGTACAGATTCAACCAGTTGTTTAATTCTTTGTGGCAAATCTTCAAGGTTGACACTATCCTTGCGCAGTGCATAAACCGAGTTGCGCACATCATCAAGCGCTTCTGATGTCATCATTTTTGCTTTTTCAAGCATTGTTAAAGCGCGATCAGGGTCAGTTGGTACCAAAGCGCCAGCCGCGTTGATTTGCATGTTAATTGTGGTCAGATAATGCCCCAAACCATCATGGATTTCACGGGCAAAGCGGTTCCTCTCCTGGGCAATCGCCAGTTCATGCACCTGCTCCGCGTACAGGCTTAAGTGATGGTTGGCCTCGGATAGTTCTGAAGCCAGTATTTCCAGCCTTTTGCGCGCCTTTATTTCATTTACCGCCATTTGAGTAAAGAACAGCACGACAATTACGCCGGTGAAAAATAAAGGCAGTCCCTGCCAGACAGTCCGTATATCCCCTGAAAAGGACCATACGGCTACTACATAGGCAATGACAATACCAACGGTGGTGATAAGAGACCAGTTTTGGTCCAGCGAAATTACCGCGTGCGCTACCAGAGGCAGCATGATTAATGTCGTGAAGCCTGCGCCTTTACCATAATAGACGATCAACCCACTGATAAGCAACTGGCTGGCGAAATAGAGCAGCTTGGTTCTTTTATGCTGGTTTTGACGAACATATGAGAAACCGTAAATCCCATTGGCAACATAAGCGACCCCCAAGCATATGATCACCATAATCATGAAGAGCGAAGTTACAGGTGATGAACTGAACGCGGAAAAAAAAGAAATAAACACGACCAGTGCAAAGGCAAGATCAGTTCCGGTGTTCAGGTTAAAACTTGTAGCGTTTTGTTTTTCCATCGGTGTTTATTATAGCATCCTGGTTTTTTTATTTAATCCCCATAAAGTCACACTCACCTGTATTTCTTTGCTAGCTTTCTGTCTGAACTGTATCTTATGACACATCAATACACAAGATACCTTAATTACACTAAAGATGTTCACTCAAGGAGGTAATGATGCGCGTATTAATGGTGTACCCGCAGTTTCCCGACACTTTTTGGAGTTTCAAGCACGCTTTAAAGTTCGTTAACCGGAAGAACAATAACCCTCCTCTCGGGTTGCTGACGATCTCTTCCATGCTGCCGCAAGATTGGCAAAGAAAACTGGTCGATTTAAATATCCAGCGCTTAAAAGATTCCGATATCCAATGGGCTGACCTGGTTTTCATCAGCGCAATGGATGTCCAGCGTACCTCGGTTCACGAAATCCTGCCCCGGCTCAAGCAATTTGGTAAATACATCGTCGCTGGCGGACCCTTGTTTACAGGTGAACATGATCAGTTTCCTTTGATTGATACCTTCGTTCTAAACGAGGGAGAGGTTACCTTTCCTCGATTTCTGGCTGATTTTACTGCTGGCAATCAACTGCATAAAATTTATGAAACCACTGATTATGCGGATATTCGATCCAGTCCATTGCCTGATCTTTCAATAATCGACTTAAATCAATATGAGTGCATGAGTATTCAGGTATCGCGAGGGTGTCCTTTTCACTGCGATTTTTGCAATGTCACGGCGTTATTGGGTCACATTCCCAGGATTAAATCCGTAGAGCAAATCATTGCTGAATTAGAACAACTCTATCGGGCTGGGTGGAGGCACAATGTTTTTGTGGTCGACGATAATTTCATTGGGAATAAGAAGTTTTTAAAGAATGAACTCTTACCCGCATTGATTGCCTGGAAAGAAGGCAAAACGGGCTTTCACTTCATCACCGAAGCATCCATTAACCTGGCAGATGACCCAGAACTCATGACACTAATGGCGCGCGCTGGCTTCGTTGATGTGTTTATCGGCATAGAAACACCCAATGAGCTCAGCCTCTCTGAATGTAATAAAAAACAGAACTCAAAAAGGGACCTGATAAGAGACATAAAAACCATTCAGCATCACGGTATGCAGGTAATGGCTGGTTTTATTGTTGGCTTTGACAACGATCCGCCTGATATATTTGACCGTATGATCGCATTCATTCAAAACTCAGGGATCGTAACCGCCATGGTGGGCCTGTTGCAGGCTCCGTTCGGCACAAAGCTCTACGCTCGAATGAAAAAAGAAGGTCGCATCTTACATGAAATGTCAGGGGATAATTCGGACGGTTCAACCAATATCCAAACAAAAATCCCGCCGCCTATATTGAGCAGAGGGTATTTTCGTATCATGAAGAACATTTATGCTCCTCAGATGCTTTATCCCAGGATTAAGACCTTCCTCGAAAATTTCAACCCTCGAAAGGTCACCGTCAACATCCGCTTGAACGAATTGCTGGCTTTTATTAAGTCGCTCTTTGTCATGGGGTTTAATCCCATTGAGTACCGCTATTATTGGGATTTGATCTGGTGGACGGTTCGCCACGATATTCGTAAATTCCCTACAGCCATAACCATGGTCATCTATGGTTACCATTTCCGCACGATAACCGAACGGAATCTCAGAGCATTACCAGGAGGATAGTTCTTCTACGCTATTGCGAGGTTCTCTCCCCGAAATCCAACTCGACCAACACAGGGTCATGATCGCTCATCTGAAGAGAGTAATCAAGTAAGGAATTTAAGTGGGGAATTGTATATTGCGTAATAAACTTAGGATCTGAAACAAGGATATGGTCGAGTTGGATTGCGTTTCCATCATAAATAAAGGAGAACCGTTCGTTATCTGCGATTGTGTTTCCGGCATCAAACAAGATGCGCGAAGTCAATACGGTCATCGTTTTAGACCATGTGTTATCGTTAACATCACCCGCTAAAAGTAATTGAATTTCCGGGTGGTTCCTATGAAAATCGTATAGAAATTGCTCAATATATCTCGCCTGTTCAATACGTTTTTCTTCTTCTAATCGTTCAATGGGCTGCGCCCTACCGAATAGAGCAGAATCCAAACTTCGCGACGTAAGATGAACCGCTACAAGCATTAATCGGCGCTCTTTGTAATCAAATAATGCGATCAATGGCTTTCTCGTCGCGTTGAATGGCCATTGACTGTCGCCAATTACCATTGGATTTTGGGTTATCTCTTCGTATTCCGGTTCCTCAACAGGGGTTAAACCAGAACCAGTTTGATACAGTATCACAGAGCGGATGTTCCCCCCGGGGATTCCACCGTCCGCGTTATTTTCGGGGTCAACCGCAAGGAATGAATAAGTTGGTCCCCCTTTCCGTGCAATTTCATCTATCAACCGTTTTATAGTATCTGTCGCGCTCACCACGCCATCATCCACTTCACCCGAATTATCCAGCACTTCATGTAGGACAACGATATCGGGTGCAGACAAATGATGGATGATATGCGAAGCAATCCCTCGGAATCGCCGGGCTTCGCCCTGTAATGAAAGATTTTTTACATTGTAAGTGGCGAGCGTAAGAGAATTTTGCTGAGTGTTTACCCTGGGAATCACTGGATTGTTTTCTGAAAAAGCCACCAGCCCGAAAGTTTTCACTTTGAAATTCCCGTACGCATACTCCAATACCCCCACCGCCCGCCCCTGGAGAGCAGCGCCGATATTGACCTGCTGTTTGTTTTCTTTATTGAGATTAAGGATGAGTCTTTCTGGGTTCCCATCTTTTTCTGTTTGCAGCAACGCTCTGCTTTCAGAGATGTGATTCAGCGAGCGGTATTCTTGCGGAATGATGACCACCTCGTTATAGGTATTTCGGGGGCCAACAACAATCCCTCCCTCAACGCTGACCAGCATAGATTCCAAACTTTCGAAGAAATCTATTCCGTCTTCATCCGGATCAAATATTCGAAAACCATCGTTGTCAATGATTTTGTCAGGGACTTTTCTATCACTTGACCCAATTACCACATATGCCGGTAGTAAGTTGTGAGTGGATAAAATTTTCACTTCAGGTTCCACGATCTCCGTAAGGGTCAAGTTCTGGTCCTTAACCTGACCAGGCATGAATTCCTCTACGCGCCCACTGACACTGACCTCATCACCCGGCACAACATCAGGGAAGACATCAGTGAAAACAAAAATACCTTCTGAAGAACAATCTAATTCATCTGGCGTTGTGGACTGCATATAGAACCCATTGTGATTCTTCGCCGTCACCACCCCTCGCACATCACTCACATTTTGACCATCGAAAGGTGATACGTGCGCGCACCCCTGAATTTGCGCGATAAAAAAGGGAGCATTCTGAGTGTCCTGTTTCTCTCCGACGTAACAACCAGAAGTCAACAAAACCAGCAATAGCGCAAGGTTTCTTAGCCTGATGGTCATCCTCTCTATCCTCAACCAAGCTTATTGTATAATCTTTTTACTGAACCCACATTGGAGGACATCATGAGAAAATTCATTGGGGCAATTGACCAGGGAACCACCAGCACCCGGTTTATCGTTTTCGACCACGCTGGAAATATCGTTGCTGTTGATCAGAAAGAACACAAACAGTACTATCCAGCACCTGGTTTGGTAGAGCATGATGCCCTGGAGATTTGGAACAACACCCGTGAGGTGATCCAAAACTCATTAAGAAAATCAGGTTTATCTCCTGACGACCTGGCCGCGTTAGGCATCACGAACCAACGGGAAACAAGTGTGCTGTGGCGGCGTTCAACTGGCCTCCCGGTGATGAACGCCATTGTATGGCAGGATACCCGTACTACCTCCATTTGTGAATCGTTAAAAAAAGAAGGAAAAAACGAGCTTTTCCACGCCAGTACAGGCCTCCCTCTGGCAACTTATTTTTCCGGTCCCAAGATTAAGTGGATACTTGACAATCAGCCTGGTTTGCGAGAGCTCGCTGATTCAGGTGATATCCTTTTTGGTAACATCGATACCTGGCTCATCTGGAACCTTACCGGTGGGGCGCTCGGAGGAATGCACGTAACGGATGTCACCAATGCCTCAAGAACCATGTTGATGGACTTATCCACCCTCGACTGGAATGATGAACTTTTAGCTATTCTTAATATTCCCAGGAAGCTTCTACCCAAAATCAGCTCAAGCTCGGAAATTTACGGTTATGCGACAACCCCTCTCGCCCGAGTGCCGATTTCAGGAGACCTTGGCGACCAGCAAGCCGCCCTGGTAGGTCAATGTTGTTTCGCCGCAGGAGAAGCCAAGAACACCTACGGAACGGGATGTTTTATGCTGTTAAACACCGGTAACAAACCAGTGCACAGCCAAAATGGCCTCTTAACAACGGTCGGCTATAAATTCAACAATGAACCTGCGGTTTACTGTCTAGAAGGCTCCATTGCAATCGCCGGCGCCCTGGTTCAGTGGCTACGAGACAACTTGCAAATCATTGAAAAATCCAGCGATATTGAACCTTTGGCTCGTACGGTGAACGATAACGGAGATGTCTATTTCGTCCCCGCGTTCTCCGGTTTGTTTGCCCCTTACTGGCGATCTGACGCCAGGGGCATCATCGCCGGTTTGACACGCTACGCCAATAAAGGCCACATCGCCAGGGCAGCGCTGGAGGCAACGGCCTATCAAACAAAGGAAGTCCTTGACGCCATGCTGCTCGATTCACAGACCTCATTGTCCTCTTTAAAAGTGGATGGTGGAATGGTTGTCAATGACCTGTTGATGCAGTTTCAATCT
>Ga0116145_1002662_pt1 | contig 15757 bp, 9 predicted proteins | sample AD_JPNHG1_MetaG_FD_89747 | JGI IMG/M metagenome (GOLD analysis project Ga0116145, IMG submission 89747) | Active sludge microbial communities of municipal wastewater-treating anaerobic digesters from Japan - AD_JPNHG1_MetaG | ecosystem: Engineered > Bioreactor > Anaerobic > Digestate | place... | reverse complement strand
GACTGCTCTGTCTGGTGGCGGCGTGTGCAGGCTTGATCGTGCCGGCGCTGGGTGGCCGCAATCCGGTGGCGGTTACGATCATGGCACAGATCTCCAATGTTTTCGTGCTGCCGCTGACTGTCGCCGTGATCTTGGTGCTGGTGAACCGGCGCGATCTGATGGGGGAGCACCGCGCCGGTCCACTGTTGAACATTGGCTTGGCGCTGGCTGGCCTCTTCGCTTGTATCATCGCCGTGACCGGCCTGCGCGCTCTGCTTGACGCATGGTTGGGTTAGGTCTCTCCTAACCATGAAACATGAAACTTCATGAAAGAAGAGTTGTTTTCCCCCTCGCCCTCCGGAAGAGGGCGGGGTGAAGGTTACGGGCTCCGCCCGCGTTAGAGCAGCGCGTTGACTTTGGTCATCACTTCAAAGGCGTCGGCCACGTAGAGCACGTCGGCTTTGCCCTGCGCCCAACCGCAGTTCGGATCCAAGTTGACTGCACGGCGCTCGTTGATGAAGCGCCAGCCAACCGCGTGCGGCTCTTCGCCGTGACAGCAGGTCGCGAGGCCTTTGGGGTGGCGCGGCGTCGAGCCGGTCTGTCCCACTTGGTTCATGTGCGACATGAAGCTCAAGGTCTCCTGGCCCTCGCCCTGAATGTCCACCAGCGATTTGCTGCTGCCGAGCGAGGCCTGCGTCTTGCCGAGGAAGTCGAGGATCAGTGTGCTGGCATCGCCAACGTGGAACTGGCCGTCCTTTTGCTTCTTGGTCCAGCCCGCGCCCGCCACGAAGAGCAGCTTCGCATCCGGCCGGATCGTCTGCGCGTCGGCAACCGGCTTCTGCACACCGGTTACGGTGGTGCGCTGGTCGTCTTCAGCAAAGGTGACGGCTACGGCCTGCGCGTCGGCCTTGCCGGCCGCCCCCTGCCAGGGAGCGAACACACCGGAGTCGAGCAGCAACAGCCAGGGGCGCGCCGCGCGGCTAAAGGTGCCGAGGATGCGCTGGCGGTAGAACCAGCGCTGCGCGCGCAGGGTGTCGCCTTCGGCTTTCAGCGCTACGATGTGGGTGTCGATCTGTGCGCCGACGCGGTGCGCGGCACCGGGCAGACAGCGAGAGAATCGAGAGGTTCCGGGCGCTAGCACGAGTTCAGCCCCGGCGGCCTGGATCAATGCGACGGCGGCGGCGGTATCTGTGGCATAGCGCGGCTGCGCGACTGCCGGATCGTCGACCGTGTAGAATGTGGCCGCGCCGCAGCCCTGAATGGCGTCGGTTGCGGCTGACGCGCCGGTGCCGAGGATCGCCACGTCGAAGGGTTGGCCCAGCGCAACGGCGGCGGCGAGGGTTTCAAGAGCGGCCTTGGGCAGTGAGCCGTCGGCCTGGGTGTGCAGAAGTGCGAGTGTCTTAGACATGGAAAGCGTCCTTATTCAAATCAGTTGTTGATCCACTCGACGATCTCTTTGGCGATCTCGTCGGCCGAGGCATCCTTGACGATACGGGTCTGGCGTTTCTGCGGCGGGATTTCGGTCGTTTCGTAGGCGATACCACCGACGCCCGACGGGGTCGGTTTGGCCTTCATCAGCGACGGCATCACGCCGCGCATGTTCGCCATGCCGACCTGCGGGTTGTTGGGCGGTTCGGGCAGGTTGCCCGTGGCCCAGGCGAGCACGGCGGGCGCGCCCTTGCAAGCGGAGGCCAGATATTCGCCGCCTTCGATACGTTCCAATACCGTGAATGAGTCATCTTCGGCCACCTTAAGTTCATCCACGCCCGCGAAGAAATCGCGGATGCCGAGGCGTTCGCAGACGAGTTGCATGGTCACGCTGGCGTCGCGCGAGGCCGAGGCGCAGCCGCCGAAGACCAGCAGGCGGCTCTTGTCGAGACCCGGGATCGCGGCGATGGCATCGGCCAAGGCGGCCGCCACGCCGTGCGCGTCGGTAAAGCCGCTGGCGCTGCCGTCCAGCGCGACCAGTTCGAAGGGAACTTTCTGCGCTACGGTCATCATGAGCTGCTGAAGCTTGGCTTTCGGACCGAGGCTCACGAGATAGACCTTGCTGCCCGCCGCCTGCTTGGCGAGGTTGGCGGCCTCATACAGCGCGTGGGCCGACCACGGGTCGAGCACCGACGGTAGCATGGTCTCGTTCTTGAGTCCCGGGCCTTGCGGGGTTGTCACCGGTTCGAGTGTCTGTAGCGGATCAGGCACCAAGCTGCCGCACACGACGATTTGAAATCCATTCATCACGAATTCTCCTTGTAGGCTTCAAAACGGTTCACATGATAGCAAAGGATGCGGCGGGCGTGAACCCGTTTTGCGTGAGTTCACCGTAATCGTAAAAAAGCGGGCCGCGATTCCAGATTGACGATCGATCGGAAAAAGCGTACCATCCCCAGTCAATCATGCAGGGCGCAGGCTCTTTTCCCGGATGAACGGCCGGAAGGCGCGGCGGGTTCCCGGCATGGCTGGGTCGATGAGGCTCGTCTCTCTTAAACTGTGAAGGAGTAAAAAATGGCAATCAAGGTTGGTATCAATGGATTTGGCCGTATCGGACGCATGGTGTTCCGCTCGGCGATCAAGAATTTCGCGGACGAGATTGAAGTTGTCGGCATCTACGATCTGCTGGACCCCGATTATCTGGCTTACATGCTGATGTATGATTCGGTCCACGGCCGGTTCGAGGGTGAAGTGTCGGTCGACGGTAATAACCTGATCGTGAACGGCAAGAAGATCCGCCTGACGTCGGAGAAGGATCCGGCGGCGCTGAAATGGAACGAAGTCGGCGCTGACATCGTGGTTGAGTCGACCGGTCTCTTCCTGACGAAGGAGACGGCGGAAGCGCATATCAAGGCGGGCGCGAAAAAGGTGATCATGTCGGCTCCGTCGAAGGACGATACGCCGATGTTCGTCTACGGCGTCAACCACAAGACCTACGCTGGTCAGGCCATTATCTCGAACGCCTCCTGCACGACCAACTGTCTGGCGCCGGTCGCCAAGGTTCTGCACGACACCTTCGGGATCGTCAAGGGTCTGATGACCACGGTGCACGCCACGACGGCGACGCAGAAGACGGTGGACGGCCCCTCCAAGAAGGATTGGCGTGGCGGCCGCGGCATCCTCGAGAACATCATTCCGTCGAGCACCGGCGCTGCCAAGGCGGTTGGCAAGGTGATTCCTGAGCTGAATAAGAAGCTCACCGGCATGTCGTTCCGCGTGCCGACCTCCGACGTGTCGGTGGTTGACCTGACGGTGGTGCTCGCGAAGGAGACGACCTACGACGAGATCAAGGCGGCGATGAAGGCGGCCGCTGATGGCGAGTTGAAGGGCGTTCTCGGCTATACCGAGGATAAGGTGGTTTCGACTGATTTTCGCGGCGAGGCCAAGACCTCGGTCTTTGACGCTGACGCCGGCATCATGCTCGATCCGACCTTCGTCAAGGTCGTGGCGTGGTACGACAACGAGTGGGGCTATTCCAACAAGGTGTTGGAGATGGTCAAGGTCATCGCGAAGTAAGCGAACCGCGCTGATTGTTGTGCATAAAAACGCCGTTCCCGCTTGCGCGGGTGCGGCGTTTTTTTCTGTGGCACGCCGCTGATAATCCACCCGTTTAATAGGCATGAAAATGGAGAGAAACATGTTGCTCGTGGAAGTCACCCGAAAATGGAAGGCAATCGGTTGGATGACGGCGGTATGGATGCTGTGTGGCGTGATGGTTCGGGCGGAAGCCCCGCAGACGACTCTGCCACCACAACAACAGACAGGTGCGCCCGCTCGTGTGGCATTGCTGGACGATGCTTTGCCCGGACATGATCGAACGGCAAACACGCGACTGGCCGAAGCCCTGTTGTCTAAGGGATTCGAGGTTGCACGGTTGACGGCGGATCAACTTCTTCCGCCTGAGACGCTGTTGGCACAGTCGTTCTGTGTGTTGATTTTGCCGCACTGTGCCTCGTTACCGGCTGAGACAGTAAACGCGGTGGATCGTCTGGCACGCGAAGGCGTGCATACGATCTGTATCGGCGGGCCGCTTGTCGACCGGGCACTCTGGCGCGTCGACGGACGCTGGCTCGACGCGGTCGACCGTGCGGCGCTCGTGGAGCGCGTCGAGCCAACATACCGCCCGTTTGAAATCAAGGCGGGGATGGATCTCAAGGCTTGGCGTCGGGTGCGCTCCGGCCGTGACGAGAACAGTACCTTCGCGCTCGTTCCCGAAGGACCGGGAGGAACGGCCTGCCTACGCTTGGACATTGAACGGCTGCAAGGCTGGGAAGTCCGCCATTCGCCGGAAGTCTCCAAGCTGTTCGGTGACGGCGACGACATGATTACGCTCCTCGCAAAAAGCGACAAACCTCTGGCCCAACTCGCGGTGGAAATCATTGAGCGCGACGGTTCGCGCTGGATCGCCGTGTCCGAACTGACCAACACATGGCGCCGGGCGGGCCTGCCGCTGGCGGCGTTTCGGTATTGGCGCGATTCGGTCACCAAGGAAAAACGGGGCGGCAAGGGCGACTGTCTGCGTGCAGCGCAGGCCGTGCGCATCTGCTTCGGCATGTCGGCTTCGCACACGCCTGCGATGGTCGGCGGCGCGCATACGGTGTGGCTGGCCGATGTGGGATCGGCGCGCGATCCGTTGACCGCAGCGAATCTTGCGTTGCCTCCCGCAGACCTTTCGCTCGAAAGTCTTTACCCGCGTTACAAAACGCATGTGGTGACGGGCGAAGTCTCGGTGGCCGGTATGTCCTGCCGCGATGTTGTGTGCGCGATTCCGCGTACACGCGGCGAAGGCTACAAGCGCGGCGCGAAATGGCGGTTCGTGACGCTCGCCGAGGCGCGCCGTCCTGACGGTATGACTGGCGGGGCATGCGAATGGCTTTTGCTCAACAGCCACTCAAACAGGGCCGGGAGCGTGTTTGCCGGATTCGGCTACTGTGACCCTAGTGTGTGGAGCACGCCGCCCGTGTTGGCGCGCGTGGTGGCGGCGGTTGAGAACGTGACGCGCGGGACGCTGATCGAAACAGCAGGCCCGGAACAGTTCGCATACTGGCCGGGCGAGCCGGTCACCTTCGGCGCATCGCTCCGGCATTTCGGCGCGTCGCCGCGCGAGGTCACGGTGACCTTTAACGTGGAACGTGATGGACGTACGGTGTGGCGCACTCCGGTTTCCAGAATGTTGTCGCGTGGGGCAACTGTCATTGAGACAACGTGGCAGCCGCCAGCAGAGCCGGCTGAGTACCGCTATCGGATCACGCTGTTGGACGGTAAGTACGAAGAGACCGTCAGCCAGACCTTTGCCGTGCTAGATCCTGCGCCTGATCCGCATGATGCTTTCATCACAGTGCGGGATGGCAACTTCTGGTTGAAAGGAGAGAGATGGTATCCGGTCGGAATGAATTTTTGGCCGCTTTATGTGTCGGGCATGGATCACGCCGACTATTGGGCGGGCTGGTTGCGTGATCCTTTCTATGCGCCGGAAGAGGTTGAGCGCGACCTGATTCATCTGGCGGATCTAGGCGTGAACATGGTCAGCATCCAGACACCGCCGCAGCGCGAATACCGGAATCTGCTCGATTTTTTGCGACGGTGCCGCCGGCACGGTATCTACGTGAACCTGTTCATGGGGCAAGCCTCGCCGTTGGCATTCAAGGAAGCGGAACTCAAAGGCTATCTTGAAGCCGCGCGGCTGCCGGGCAATGCTACGGTGTTCGCGTACGATACGATCTGGGAACCGGGTAATCACGTATTCAAAAACGATACGGCGCGTGCGCGTTGGGACGGTGCGTGGCGTGACTGGATCGATGAGCGTTACGGCTCGCTGGCGCGTGCCGAGCGCGACTGGGGCGTTAAGGCGCGGCGAGATGCGGACGGTCGTGCGATCTCGCCGCCGGATGCTTGGTTTCGCGAGGACGGTGCGTGGCGTGTGCAGATGGCCGCGTACCGCCGCTTCATGGATACGCTCACGAGCCGCCTCTGGGGCAAGGCGCACTGCCGTTTGCGTGAGTTGGATCCGAACCACCTCATCAGTTTCCGTCAGGGAAATACGCTGCCTTACGATTTTGCACTGAGCGGGCCGGTCAAACATATCGACTTCATCTGCCCCGAAGGCTACGCGATCCCGGATACCGATGAGGGCGAAGACGCGATCGGATTCATCACGCGGTATACGGCGTTCACGACGGGTGGCAAGCCGGTCGTATGGTCTGAATTCGGCCTCAACGTCTGGGACGATGTGCGCATGACGCAGAGTGCCGCGGCGATCGAACGCCAGGGGCGGTATTCGGAGCGGTTCTACCGGACCGGCCTGGCGGCGGGTGCGGTGGGCACGGCGCCGTGGTGGTGGGTCGGCGGTTACCGTGTGGGGGAGCGCAGCGATTACGGGGTCATAGGCCCCGACCGTGTGGAGCGTCCGGCGGCGCGCTTGATCCGGACTTACGCGCCGCGCTTCAAAACGGCGCGTGAGCCGGTCGTGCCGACGGAGTGGTTCGTGTTTGACCGTGACGCGCACGCGGGCGGGTATTGGCGCGCGGCTTTTCATGAGGGCGCTGCTGCCTATCGCGCTGCACGACAAGCCGGGCACATGCTCGGGGTGCGTTCTCCGGGTAGCGGGTTGAGCCAAGCGGAGGCGCTTGGTCTTGCAGTCGGTAACGTGCCGTGCGACGGCACCAATCCCCCCAAGTATCTTGATGCAGAGTTTACGCGCATGCAGATCCGCGACGCGGAGGGCGTATGGCGCGAAGCAGAAAACGGTGCGGTGATCCTTGTGGTGCCTGACCAGCCTGTACGCGCACGGATCGTGGTCGGCAACACGCAAGTCGCGACGTGGCGCGCCGATGACCGGCAACATGCGGTGACGCTCCGGCTCCGTGATAAGGCTGGTGTTCGGACGCTCGGTCGGCACGGTCTGCCGCTTGGATGCGACGGACGCCCGGCTGACGTGCCGTATCTGGCCGATGCCGATTTCGGCGAGATCGATCTCTTCCAGACGGAGGAGGTTCTTGCAAACCCCCTTGCTTTCAGGTGTGGCACGGGCATCCTGCCCGTGTTTCATGGGCGGGACGCCCATGCCACGAGGGGTTTGGCAAGAGTCTCGGAGGGGAAAACGACACCGCTGTCCGTGGAGCTTGCAGTGCAGATGGAGGTCGCGCATCACCCCCCGATCCCCTTCGGCGAGGTTCGGACATTCACGCTGAAAGCAAAAGATAACGAATAACAGGCAGGGCGGAAGTAAGAAGCAATGGGTAAGATGTAATAAGTGGTACAAATTTCATTGCGTGCGCCTGATTTCCGACAATGTTTTGCCGGTTCTTTTCTTAACATAGCGTTCCAGTACGAGTTCCGAAGGCCATCCGGAACGCCCGGCGATCGCGCCGATGGCGACGTTCGGGCTTTTGAGAAGATCCATCGCGCGGGTGAAACGTACTTCCTGTATTTCCTTCAGTACGCTGCGTCCAGTCAGGGAGCGGAACCGGATTTCCGCCTGCCGCCGTGAACAGGGGAAGGTCGCAAGGACGTCCCTCGCCTTTATCCCATCTGCGGCTTTGCGCCGGATCAGTTCCATGGCTGCCTGAACACACGCGTCCGACCGTTTGAAAAGCCGTGTGGACTGGCGTCGCACAATTCCGAGCGGAGGAACAATGCGCAGGACCGCCGGTGAGTCGGGATCATCGATCTTTCTGGCGAGCAGCTCGGCGGCCATGTACCCCGTGGTCTTAAAATCCGGCAAAACGCTGGTCATCGAAGGCCGGGTCGTTTCGCAAATGAGTTCGTCGTTGTCGGCGCCGACGAAGGCCAGATCTTCGGGAACCGCGTATCCCAGGGCGACGGCGGCGGAGAGGGCGCGTTCGGCGATATAGTCGTTCACGCCGAACACGCCGCACGGTTTGGGTAGTCTTCGTAGCCAGGACCGAAGGCGCCTTTGAAGCGCGGTGGTGCCGCCGCGATCGCCGGCTTCAGGCTCGAAAACATGCACGCGCTTGCCGTGCAGTTCGAGCACCGACTTGAAGGCTTCGAGTTTGTCGAGCGTCCAGTAGGTGTGGGAGAACCACCCGACGAGGGCGTAGTCGTGAAAATCGAGCCGCAGTAATTCCTTTGCCGCGACGCGCGCGATTTGTGCGGAGTCGTGGCGGACAACGGACGCACCTTCTTTGGTGATATCGGGTGAGTGGTCGAGAAAGACAACCGGTGTGTGGCGGAAGTGTCTGGGCCGCAATTTTGTGCAGCCGCCGTCCGCCTCCATGATGCAACCTACCGCTTCCCAGAAATCCAGCAGGTTTGCCGTCTGGGTGGCGGAGAGGTTACCGTCGATCACTTGCAGTCGCCACCCGTGCGCATCGGCGAACCAGTGCATCCCCTCGAGTTTGTGCTGCCAGCACTTCAGGCCGGTGGTTCTGAAGACAATGACCGTTTTCATGATGGCGCAAGGATATACGGCGGAACATTGAAACGCAAGAAGAATGCGCAAAAGCATGAATAATTGTTTCGCAAAAGTATGATTGTAGGCGGCACACATCTGGTACGCTATTAGACAACCGCAAGGCTTTGATTGACCGGGGAAACAAAGGAGACAGCTATGAAGACATGGCAGCGTTGGGTGTTTACGACAGGTGTGGCGGCCTTTCTTGTAGCGAGCGCAGAGGCTGAGACGGTGTTGTGGTACCAGTTGGATGTGTTGGACATCGGTGTGACATCGACGCTCAGTACGGTGATCGACAACATCGCCAATCCCGGCATGTATCAAATGCACTGCCACTCGTTGGTCGGCATCAATCGTGGAGTGGTCCCCGAATATATGCCTTCCGGAACTGTAGGCATGCCGTCGGGGATCTGGGTTTACGATCCCGTCACGCAGGAAGGGGGCGAACGGCTGAACGCCATGCACTTTGGCCTGACGGAAATCCCGCCGGGTACCAAAAGCGCCAACGGGGCGATGCTCCGAACGGATACGTCCAACCCCTCGAATCTTGGATTGACCAACGTGACCATCGAGGCGATCTTCAGGACGTCCGCCGGTGCCTTGACAGACTGGTCGATGGCGCCGATCGTCTATCTGCCGGGAGTAAACAACGATGGCTACAAGGAATCGGTCATGCTGGGGATCGGGTGGAGCGGCAAACTCGCCTGCCGGTTCAACGCTGAGGGCACATCGAGGGTAGTCGGCGGCGGGTCGGGACCCTTAGTCACGCCTGATGTCTGGCACCATGCCGCGTTTACCTTGGATGCCGAAGGTACGGGAAGGCTCTATCTCGACTATCAACTCGTCCATAGCCTGTCCGGGCTCGGGTCTCTAGATCAAGTGCCCAACAAGCCGCTTATGATCGGCGCGAACACCCATGTTGCCGAGCGTACATTTCCCGGCGACATTCTGGAAGTGAGAATCAACGACACCGCGATCGGGAGCGGCGAGTTCCTTCAGGTCAGGGTTCCGCCGCGCGTGACTCCGGATGATACGATTCTTTTCTGTCCCGATATGTTCGGGTTCAATTACCGGTTCGGTTCGCTCGTCAACGTGAATACCGCCACGGGGGCGTTTACGCGAATAACCAATCCGATGAGTGAGACGAACTCTCCGCCGGCGGTTCTGGATACCATCAACAAGGCCGGAGACGCGTTCCGTTTCGGCATCAACGATGCCGCGGGTGTCGTTGCAAATACGGGGTCCACGCATTCCGTGCGCAACGAAACCGGATCTGGGAGCGGTGTCAAGATCATGGCTCCGAATTCGGAGTTTGAAAAGGCGAGTTTCACCATGGAGTGCTTTTTCAAGACGCCTGGAGCGATCGACGGCGAAACCTGGACGTTTTTCTATTCGCCGTGCGTCAAGGTCTGCCTCGGTGACGACGGCAAGATTCTCGGGCGCGGCTTCCAAGCCCAAGGCGATTACAGCACCGTACTTGATATCAAGAGCAAGAACCGTGTGGATGACGGTACTTGGCACCACCTCGCCTTCGTCTATGACATCGACGCTGCCAAGACGCGACTCTATGTGGATTACGCGCTTCAAGGCAGCCATAGCGTGACGCTCGGCACTACGGGCGCGGTCTACCCATCTGCGGGCGTGCAGAACATTGCAGGGCACCGTCAATATTTTCCCGGCTGGATAGACGAGTTGCGCATCACCCGGCGCGCGCTGGGGCCTGAGGAATTCATGCTCGCAGATCCGGCGGGAGCGCCCGGGGTGTTGGTCCACCTCACATTTGACAACAGCGATTATATGGTCGAGCCTTATCCGTCTCTCAATCCCGCTGGCGCGGGATTCGCCCGAGTCACTGCCGGGGACGAAGGAAATGTGCCCGCCTTCAGTAGTGTTGTCAGACCGAAGGTGGCGCTGGACGGCGAGGCGGAACTTGTTACGAAACAAAACGTGAAGTCACTCTACATGGATGCGAGTCAGGTCCGGTATCCGCATTTCACGAGCCTACACGGCAAGACCAGTTTCACGATTGAGTGGTTCATGAATCTTTCGGCGTGCGCAACGAATGCCGGCCTGTTGCGTCTGAGTCGGACCACAACCACTTTCGAGGGTCACGATCCCGCACCCACGTGGAGGGTCTATGTCCGTCCGACCAGCAAGAAGGCACTCGACTTCGAAGCGTGTGAAACGACACAGCAGAAATACATCACAACATGGACCGCTTTTCCTGACGATATCGACGACGGGCGTTGGCACCATTATGCGATAACGGTTGAGAAGATAAACGTTTCCGGGCTCACCAAGACGGAACTCAGGCTTTATCGCGATTACGTCAGTCACGGCAGCCAGCAATTTACCGGGATCATTAAGTATCCTGATGACGATGCTTGTGCATTTACGATCGGTGCCGACAACAATTTCACCGGCTACATAGACGAAGTCAGAATAACTGATGGCGTCCTGCCGGTTTCTTCATTCATGCGTTCGATGCCTACGGGCACGAGCATTATCTTGAGGTAAGACGATGAATCGGACGAAGACAATGACGACGATGGCGGCTGTCACAGCGGTTGTGGCGGTCTTGGGGGTGGGGGCGACTGAGGCTAAGTTTACGCCGTACACGGTGCAGGACTGCAAGGGCTACAACTCTTGGCCGATGATGCAGGCGATCGGGCAGCGGCTCGTGTGTACCTATAGCCGTGGCACCAGCCATAATATCGTCGAAGGCGTGAGAGGTGTTTTCGCGCGAGCGTCGGACGATGGCGGAAAAACGTGGTCCAACGAGGTTTGCGTGGCCAATGAACCGAATTACGGCGAAGTGACCATCGGCAAGGGGCTCGACGAAAATGGCGCCATGTTGCTCTGGGTGCGCTGCTTCGGCGGCCCCAAGAACCATCATGACCTTTATCGCACGAAGGACGGCATGACGTTCGAGAAGATATCAACGCCGTCGCTTTCGCCGTTGCCCATGCAGATAACCGATGTCTTTCACGTTCCGGGCAAGGGGATGATGTCGCTTTGGTTTGCCGGAAACTACAAGGATGATCGCAGTCACTCTTGGGGCACGCTTGTCAGCACGGACAATGGCCTCACATGGAAGCAGACGACCATCGAGAAGGAGCTTTCAAAGGCCGATTGGCCCACCGAACAGTCCGCTGTGTATGTCGGCGACGGTAAGATCTTTGCTCTGGCCCGCACAGAGGTCTCGGGTTCTTCCGGCGGCTTGCAGTTCCAGTTGACGTCGGTCGATTCGGGTGTGACGTGGAAGCGTGAGCGTACCAACATCGGCGATATCCTGTGTTCGACGCCGTCACTGGTCTACGACGCGCAGTCCGGGCTTGTGAGCAACTACTACTTCGAGCGCGGCAAGGGTCTGGTGAAGCGCCGCGTTAATGTGCTGGCAGAGGTGTGGTCCAAGCCGACCGCATGGGCCGAGCCCGAGATCGTCGGGAGAGGCAGCGAGAGCCCTTGGGACACGGGTAACGTCAATGTCACCGTGATCGGCAACACGCACTTCCTCGCTTATTATTCCGGAACCCATCCCAACACCACCGTCTATGTGCTCCCCGTGCCTGCGCCTAAGCGTAGACTCCAAGATGCAAAGGAATGAAAAATGAGAAAAACGATATTATGTATTATCGCAGTCGGCGCGTTGTGCGTGTACGGCGGTGAGAACGCTTGGAGCGGGAAGAAGGTTGCCTATCTCGGCGATTCGATCACGGATGCGCGACATATCGGATGCACGTCGAACTACTGGAACTTTCTGGAGGCAAAACTCGGCATCGTGCCCCTTGTCTACGGTATCAACGGGCATCAGATGAAGCATCTCGTCGGACAGGCTGAAAAGCTTAAGGCGGAGCATCCGGATGATGTTGACGCGATCTTTGTCTTCGCAGGCACGAATGACTATAACGCCAACACGCCATTGGGAAGTTGGTATGAAGAGACGACCGAGACCGTGAACAGGAATGGGAAGCAGGTCGCGCTTAAACGCCGTAACTTCGTTTACGGTGAGGCAACCTTCCGCGGACGCATCAACAATCTGATGAAAGTCCTGCGCGCGAGCTTTCCCGCACAGCCGGTTTATTTGCTTACACCGATCCACCGCGGCTATGCAACGTTCGGTGCATCGAACGTGCAGCCGGATGAATCGTATGCGAACGAGATCGGAGAGTACATTGACGCCTACGTGAACGCTATCAAAGAGGCGGGGAATGTGTGGGCGGTCACCGTGATCGATATCAATGCGGAGTCAGGGCTGTTCCCGTTGTTCGCTTCTCACGCGCGATTTTTCAACAACGCGCAGACGGATATGTTACATCCCAACAACGCCGGGCACGAACGCATCGCGGAGGCGATTGCTGCGCGATTGCGGTCACCCTAAAAAACGCCGATAAGGCACTAATGAACTCTCTCAGGGACGCGGGCGCACGCGGCGTGTCGGTTCGGCTTGGTGCGGGTCTTCGGGCCAGTAGTGTTTCGGGTAGCGTCCGCGCAGGTCTTTGCGTACCAGCGCGTAACCGGTGGACCAGAAGCTCTCCAAATCGCGGGTCACCTGTACCGGGCGGTGCGCGGGCGAGAGCAGGTGCAGCACGACCGGTACGCGTCCGCCGGCCACGGTCGGTGTGCGCATGAGGCCGAACACCTCTTGAATGCGTACCTCCATGTAGGGCGGATCTTGATCGTAGCGAACTTGGATGTCCGAACCGCTGGGCACCGGCAGGTGCGTGGGCGCGAGCGTGTCTAAGGCGTGGCGCGAACAGCCGCACGCTTCCAGCCGACGTTGCAGAATCGCGGCGAGATCAAGCGCGGTCACATGGCTCCAGCGGGTGACGCCATCGCAAAACGGGCCGAGCCAGGTATCGAGATCAGACAACAGCGCGTCGTCGGAAAAATCGGGCCAGGACTGTTCCGGCAGGGCGTTACGCAAGAAGAGTACGCGCTCTTGCAAGGCGCGTGCGCGTTTGCTCCAGGGCAGTTGGCTGATTCCCTTCTGACGGATGCCTTCAAAGAGGGCGGCGCGCAGGTCGGTGGCATCCGGCGCGGCCTGACCGCCCTCATGCACCGTGATCGCGCCGAGGCAGAGGCGATTCACCGAGATGACTGCTTCGCTACGTTTATCCCAAAAGGTCAATGTGCGGCGTTCCATTTGATCGGCAAAGGCGGCTTCAACCTCGCTTTGGTCGAGCGGCACCGCCAGACGGATCTTGGCTTCGGCGGTGTCGTCGGTCAACTCGGCGGCGACAAGCCACTCCGCGCGCGCCAACGGATCGGCGGTGTCAATGACCGCGCCGCGTCCGTTGCGCAGCAGATAGCGGCCGGTGGCGTCGCGCCGCCGCGCCAATCGATCCGGGAAGGCCCAGGCGAGCAGCAGGCCTTCGGAGAGGCGTTGACGGTCGGTGGGCGGATGGCGGCGTCCCCAGCGGCGGGCGAGTTCATGGACGCGGTAACTGAAGCCGTCGCGGCCGCCCTCGTGTACGCGGTCCAGCAGACGACGCACATCAGTTTCGTAGCGTACCGATGATTCGGAGGCGGCCTCGGTGAGCACTGCCGCCAACAGGCAGGCTTGCTGCGCGGCGCCGTCGTGCGCGGCCTCGAAAATCATGTGAGCGAGGCGCGGATGGGCGGGCAGTGCAGCCATGGCACGGCCGCGCTCCGTGATCATTGGAGGGGGAGCTTCCGCAGATTCGGTAGCGCCCAAGGCGGAAGGGCTGACTGCGGGCGAGAGGGCACCGAGTGCTTGGAGCAGACCGACCGCTTGCCGCCATGCGGCGTCGGGCGGCGGCGTGAACCAAGGCAGGCTGTCGCGGGCACTGGTGCCCCAGTCGGCAGCTTGCAGCACCGTCGCGGCGAGATCGGCGTCCAAAATCTCGGGCAGTGCTTCAGGCGCGAGTTGGAGATCGGTGGTTTCATCCCACAGCCGGTAGCAGACGCCGGGGCCGAGACGTCCGGCGCGGCCGCGCCGCTGGTCGGCCCGGTCGCGGGTGATGCGCAGGGTTTCCAGACGTGACATGCCGTTGCGCGGCGAGAAGCGCGGCACTCGCATCCAGCCGGTGTCGATGACGACACGGATGCCTTCGATGGTGAGCGAGGTCTCCGCGATTGAGGTGGCGAGCACGACCTTGCGTCGGCCTACGGCGGGCGGGGCCACGGCGGCGTCCTGCTCTTCGCGCGACAGGGCACCGTACAAGGGATAGAGCGAGACCTCCGGCGGGAGGTCTGCATTGCGCAGCAGATCCAGCGTGCGGCGGATTTCGCTCTCGCCGGGCAGGAAAAGCAGTACGCTACCCGTTTCTTCGCGCAGCGCGCGTAGCACGGCCCCGGCGGCCTGTTGCGGGATGGATGCGGTGGAGAGGCGGTCCAGCAGGCGCGTCTCGACCGGATAGAGGCGCGTGTCGGCCGTGTGGATGTCGGCGTCGCCAAGGTGTGCGGCAATGGCTTCAGGGCGCAGTGTGGCAGACATGACGACGAGCCGCAGATCCGGTCGCAGTGCGCGGCGCGTATCGAGCGCGAGGGCCAGCGCAGTATCGACAGCCAGACTGCGTTCGTGAAACTCATCGAAGATCACCAGCCCGGTGTCGGAGAGTTCGGGATCGTGCAGCAGGCGTTGAGTGAGCAGACCTTCGGTCAGGAGTTCGATGCGCGTATGCGGCCCGGTACGGCGTTCGAGGCGGATGTGGTAACCGATGGTTTCGCCGACCCGCTCGCTGCGTTGGCGTGCCATGAAGGCGGCGGCGGTACGTGCCGCGAGCCGCCGCGGTTCGAGCAGCAGGATCTTGCGCCCTTTTAGCCAGGCGGCGTCCAGCAGAAACGGTGCTACGCGCGTGGTTTTGCCCGTGCCGGGCGGGGCCTGCAACACCGCTGTGCGGTTGGCCGCCAGCGAGGCGGCCAGGTCGGGTAGGATGGCGTCGACCGGAAACGCGCTCATTCGGTTTCGGTCAGCGGGCCGTGCTTCTTGACATCCTTCATCGGGATCGTCTGGCTGATGCCCGGCATGATTTCAAGGTGGATGCCCTCCTCGTTCATGAACTCCAGCACGCCTTTGTAATGGGCACGGCCGGTAACGACCTCGTAGTTCGGGATGAACTGACGTTCCAGCTTGAACTGAAGGGTCTGCGTTTCTCCGCGCTTCACGGTGATGCGCCGCTTCTGCGAGGTATACCCCTTGCGGAAGATTTCGACTTCATGCTCGCCCTCCAGCACCTCCTCGACCGCGAACGGATCGGAAACCGCCGTGCTGTCGGTGCCGTGGGTACTGGTGATTCCGACCTTCTTGCCGCTGATCAAGACTGTAGCACGCGACGGCGCGGTGATGATCTCGAGGCGTCCCGTGATTTTGGAGAGGCGGAACTCCTCGGTGATCGATGCGGCTTTTGCGAG
>Ga0116145_1002651_pt1 | contig 15802 bp, 14 predicted proteins | sample AD_JPNHG1_MetaG_FD_89747 | JGI IMG/M metagenome (GOLD analysis project Ga0116145, IMG submission 89747) | Active sludge microbial communities of municipal wastewater-treating anaerobic digesters from Japan - AD_JPNHG1_MetaG | ecosystem: Engineered > Bioreactor > Anaerobic > Digestate | place... | reverse complement strand
GGGGCCGGCTACAGTAAATCCGGAAAGGCGGCCAATCGAATGGGGTCTCAGAGGCTCCCCAGCGACAAGTCGCCGTGGATTTTGTAGACGGGGCCGTCGCGGTCGACGAACAGCTTCACGCCGGGGAAGGCGGCGGGGAGTTTCTTTTTCAAGCGGCGGATCACTTCCGTCTCGAATTGCTCCTGCTTTTCGGCGGGGACGCTGTCGAGGGTGGCGATGCGGGCCTGGACGACGTAGCCCGGGCCGTGCTGCGAGCCGATGCCGACGGTGAAGGCCGCGCCGAGGTCGAAGAGGCCGTCGTCTTCGCGGTTGGAGGTGGCGCCGGCGGGCGGGCGGTTGGGATGGCGCTTGAATTTCTTGCAGGCGCCTTCGGCTTCGAGCTCGGCGTCGATCTCGTCGAAGATCTGCTTGAGCCGGTGTTCCCAGCGTTCGAGTTTGGTTTTGGCGGCGGACATTTTAGACAGGATTCACAGGATTTTTCAGGATTTACAGGATGGGAAGAAAAGCAGGAAGAGTTTTAGCAGGAAAACAGGAAATGGGCAGAAAACAGGAGGGGATGATGGGCCGGGGATTAATCCTGTGTTCCTGAAAATTTCCTGTTTTCCTGCTGGGGTTTTGAGGGCTTGGGTCACAGGAGGGTGCCGGGGTTAAGCAGGCCGGCGGGGTCGAAGCATTTTTTCAGGGCGCGCATCTGGGCGAGGGCGGCGTCGCCGGCCATCTGGCGGAAGAGGTCGCGCTTGAGCTTGCCGATGCCGTGTTCGGCGGAGATGGAGCCGCCCCAGGCGATGACCTGCGCGGCCCAGCGGGCGTAGAGGGCGCGGCCGGCGTCGTAGTCGGCCGGATGCCGCGGCAGGATGTTCACGTGGAGATGGTTGGCGCCGATGTGGCCGAAGATCAGGTATTCGAGGTCGGTGGCCGCGAGATCGGTTTCGTAGAGCGCGAGGACGTCGGCGAGGCGGGCGTCGGGCACGGACATGTCGGTGCCGAGCTTGACGAGGCCGGGATGGATCTTGCGGCGTTCGTCGATGGCGGAATTGACCATCTCGGGCGCGGAGTGGCGGAAGAGCTTGAGCTTTTCCAGGTCGTGGGGATTGTCGGCGAGGATGCAGGCGTCGGGATCGGCGCCGAATTCGGGGAGGCGTTCGGCGGCGGCCATCACGGCGGCCTCGGCCGCGGCGGCGTCGGAGGCGTGCCACTCGGCATAGACGCAGGCGGAACCGTCGGGAAGATTGGGCACAGCGATGCCCTTGGAAGCCAGTTCGTCGGCGTGCTCGTTGAGGAACGCGAGGCAGCGGGCGTCGAAGTATTCGAGCGCCGCGAGGGCCGCTGTCTCCTGTCCCCTGTCTCCTGCCCCCTGGCGCAGCGCATCGACGAACCCGACGACGGCGGCGGTGGAGGGCAGGAAGGCCATGAGGCCCCAGACGGCGCCGGGGGCAGGCAGCAGGCGCAGCGTGGCTTCGGTCACGACGCCGAGGGTGCCTTCGGCGCCGACGAAGAGATCGACGAGGTCCATGTCGGGATCGACGAAGTAGCCGGCGGCGTTCTTGACGGCGGGACGGCGCAACGGGGGGAGTTCGCCCGCAACGGAGCCGAGCTGGAAGCGCAGGCCGGCGGTTTGGTCGCGTCCGCGGCGCAGATCGACGACGTCGCCGTTGAAGAGCGCGACGCGCAGGCCGAGGACGTGGTTGCGGGTGGGTCCGTGGAGGAAGGAAAGGGCGCCGGAGGAATTGCAGGAAATCATGCCGCCGATGGAGGCGGACGGTTCGGTGGGATCGGGCGCGAAGTAGAAACCGGGCGGGACGGCGGCGCGGATGGCGGCGAGGGTGGCGCCGGGCTGGACGCGCAGCTCGCCGTTTTCGGCGGAAAGGATCTTGTCCATGTGCGCGAGGTTGAGGACGAGGCCGCCTTCGGGGACGGCCCCGCCGGTCACGCCGGTGCGGGCGCCCTGGGTCGTGACGGGCAGCTTCTGTTCGCGGGCTTCGGCGAGGGCGGCGACCACCTCGGCCTCGGTGCGGGGGAACGCGATGCGGTCGGCGCGGCCGACGCGGCGGGACTCGTCGCGCAGGTAGTCGGCGAGGGCGGGTTGGAACGATTCACTCATGCAGGGCAATATAGCTTGCCTCGGCTTCCTTCGCACGGGTAAAGTGTCCGATTCAAATAATAGGAGAGAAGCATGACCAATCGGTTGGTTAAGGTGAAGTTCGAGCATGGGCCCGAACAGGACGTGGAAGCCGGAATCACGCTGAGCGAGATTCTGGCGAAGTATCCGGCGACGAAGGCGGGAGTCGATTTCCCGGCCCTGGGCGCGCTGGTGAACAACGAATTCGTTTCGGTGGAATACCGGATCGAGACGGACAGCACGGTGAAGGTCCTGGGCTACCGGGATTCGTACGGGCAGCGGGTGTATCGGCACACGATCGCCTTCCTGCTGGCCAAGACGGCGCACGAGCTGTTCCCGGGCTGCGATTTCGCGGTGGAGCACTCGCTGTCCAAGGGGCTGTATTGCAGCTTCCGCCTGGGCGAAGAGGCCGGCGTGTCGAAGGACCAGCTCGCGAAGCTGGACGGCGCGCTGCGCCAGCTGTTCGACCAGAAGGCGGCGATCGACCGCATCAAGGTGACCTACGACGAGGCCATCGCGCACTTCGAGAAGGCGGGCGCGACGGACAAGCTGAACCTGCTGCGCTACAAGAACAGCTCCAAGGTCAGCGTCTACAAGTGCGGCGACTACATGGACCTGGCGAACCAGCCGCTGGCGAACAACGCGGCCGCGCTGGGCAACTACCAGCTGATCGCCTACAAGGAAGGCTTCGTCGTCATGGGGCCGGACCGCATGGATCCGAACGTCTTCCCGCCGTTCGAGCCCGCGCACTACATCTACGACGTCTTCAAGGGCCACAAGGACTGGGGCCGGATCGTGCGCGTGCGCACGGTGGGCGATCTCAACGAGCGCATCGCCAAGAAGAAGATCGACGACTTCATCGACGTCAACGAGGCCTACCAGGAGAAGCGCATCGCGCTGCTGGCCGAGCAGATCGCCCAGCGCAAGGGCCACGTGAAGTGGATCCTGATCGCCGGGCCGTCCTCGTCGGGCAAGACGACGTTCTCCAAGCGCCTGTCGCTGCAGCTGAAGGCCAGCGGCCTCAACGCCAAGCCGATCTCGCTGGACAACTACTTCGTCGAGCGCGGCAAAACCCCGCTGGACGAGAAGGGCGAGGTGGACTACGAGCACCTGGAGGCGCTGAACCTGGCGCTGATCGACGAGCAGCTGACCGCGCTGGACGAAGGCAAGCGGGTGGAACTGCCGTACTACAACTTCCACACCGGCCAGCGGGAATTCCGCGGCGAGTTCATGCACATCGGTCCCGACGACGTGATCGTGCTGGAAGGCATCCACGGGCTGAACCCGCGCCTGACGGCCAGCGTGCCGGCGGAGCACAAGTTCAAGATCTACATCAGCGCGCTGACGCAGCTGAACATCGACAGCAACAACCGGATCTCCACGACGGACAACCGCCTGATCCGGCGCATGGTGCGGGACAACAACTTCCGCAGCCACAGCGCGCTCAAGACGCTGCAGATGTGGCCCAAGGTGCGCCGCGGCGAGAAGACCTGGATCTTCCCGTTCCAGAAGGAAGCCGACGTGGCCTTCAACTCGGCGCTGGACTACGAACTCGCCGTGCTGCGGCCGTACGCGGAACCCCTGCTGGCGGAAATCAAGCCGTCCATGCCGGAATACGCCGAAGCCGTGCGCATCCAGCAGTTCCTGTCGAACTTCATGGTCATCCCGACGGACCGCGTGCCGCCGACCAGCGTCATCCGCGAATTCATCGGCAAGAGCTTCTTCCAGTACTAAAGAAGAATATCCAATATCCAATAACCAATATCCAACCGAACAAGCGAGGATCCGGCCAGGATTCTCCTTGGACATTGGATATTGGGTGTTGGATATCGGGATTTCCGGTAAAAAGGCCTGCGATGAGCAATGCCCCTCCATCCGAGCGCATCGTGGCGATCGTGGGCCGGCCCAACGTGGGCAAGTCCGCGCTCTTCAACCGCCTCGTGCGCCGCCGGCTGGCGATCGTCCATTCGGAAGAAGGCGTCACCCGCGACCGCCTGATGGCGGCCGCGGAGTGGCTGGGCCAGAAGTTCCGCGTGGTGGACACCGGCGGGCTGTCGCTGATGGACCGCGCCCGCAGCGGCGACGAGATCCTGCAGGCGACGGCCGACCAGGTGCAGGCGGCCATCGAGGATTCGGCGGCGGTGATCCTGGTCGTGGACCTGACGGCCGGCTTGCAGCCGCTGGACCGCGAGGTCGCGCGGCTGCTGCGCAAGGCGGGCCGGCCGGTGGTGGTGGCCGCCAACAAGGCCGACCTGCCGGAGCAGGATGGCCAGACCGGCGATTTCGCCGAGCTGGGCTATCCGGTCTTTCCGGTGTCGGCCGCGCACGCCCGCGGCGTCGAGGCGCTGATGGAGGCCGCGCTGAAGCATCTGCCGCCGGAATCCGGCGAACCGGAGCCGCCGCGCATGAAGGTGGCCGTCGTCGGCCGGCCCAACGTGGGCAAGTCGTCGTACATCAACCGGCTGACGGGCCGCAACCGCGTGATCGTCTCGCCGGTGCCGGGCACCACGCGCGACCTGATCGACGTGCCGTTCACGCTGAAGGCGGCGGACGGCGCGGAGCGGCACTACTGGCTGGTGGACACCGCCGGCATGCGCAAGCAGGGCAAGGTGCACGAGTCGGTCGAGAAGTTCAGCCTGTTCCGCGCCGAGGAATGCATCGGCGAGGCGGACATCGTCGTGCTGGTGCTGGACGCGGAAGCCGGCCCCGGCACGCAGGAAAAGAAGATCGCCGCGCTGGTCCGCGAGCACCACAAGGCCTGCGTCGTGCTGGTGAACAAGTGGGATCTGGCCAAGGACACGGCGGTCAAGGCGGCGGACTACGAAGAGCACATGCGCAAGGAGCTGTTTTTCCTGGGCGACATCCCGATCGTGTTCGTCTCCGCGAAGAATGGCCACCAGATCCGCCGCAGCTTCGAGGTCATCGACGCGGTGGCCGCGCGGTTGCAGACCAAGATGCCCACGGGCGTGCTGAACCGCGTGGTGCGCGACGCCTTCGCGCGCTCGCAGCCGCCGTTTTCCAAGGGCAAGCAGCTCAAGTTCTACTACGCGACGCAGACGGGCCAGAACCCGCCGCGCGTGACGCTGTTTGTGAACGATCCCAAGCTGAGCACGCCGACCCACCAGGCCTACCTGGCGGCGAAGATCCGCGCGGCGTTCGACCTGGCCGGCGTGCCGCTGGTCCTGCGCTACCGCTCCAGCCACGGCGAAAAGGAGACGGACGCCCGCTGAGGGCGCCCGGCCGGCAAGCCGCCCGGGCCAACGGCCGATGGACGGTTGACGCGCCGGGAGAGGTGTACTACATTGTCGTACAGGAGATTCGACATGACCACGCTGACCATTCGTTTGCCCGAGGAACTGAAGACGGAGATCGATGCGATCAGCCGCGATGAAAATCGCGGCGTCAGCGAGATCGTCCGGGAGTCGCTGCGCCGCTACGTCGCGATCGAACGGTTCCGTTCGCTGCGCCGGAAAATCCTCCCGTTTGCAGAAGCGCAAGGACTGCTGACCGATGAAGACGTGTTCAAGGCCCTGCGATGAGGGTTGTCCTCGATGCCAACGTGGCCATCGCGGCGGCCGCCACCCGCGGGCTCTGCGATGCCGTTCTGGAGCTGTGCATCGAGCGGCATCGGATCGTCCTCTGCCGCGGGATCTTGGCTGAAATCGAAGACAAGTTGCGCCGCAAGCTGCGGATTCCCCGGGCCATCGTCGCCGAATACGTGAAGTACTTGGAGAACAACGCCCAGGTCGTGGAGCCGGCAACGATCGCATCCTCCGCTTGCCGGGATCCGGACGACCTCATGGTTCTGGGCGTGGCGCTGAGCGGCGGGGCCGACGTCGTCGTGACCGGGGACCACGATCTTCTCTCGCTGAAAAGCTTCAAAGGCATCAAGATCGTTGCGCCGCGCATGTTCTGGGAGACCCATCAAAAACAGGAATAAGTCTCCCGGGCGTTGCGGGTCGTGGGCGCCGAGGCGCGCCTGGACCTGAACGCCGGATCTTTTGGAGAAAGCCGTTTCAACCATGCTCCGCAAATGGACCAGCCTGAAGCCGCCGCCGAGCCCCGGCGGGTACCGCGAGATGGTGCGCGTGGCGTCGCCGATCATCGTGACGATGGCCTCGTTCACGCTGATGCAGTTCTGCGACCGGATCTTCCTGGCGCACCACGGCTCGGTCTCGCTGCGCGCGGCGTTCCCGGCGGGGATCCTGGCGCTGACGCTGACGATGTTCTTCCAGGCGCTGGCGGGCTACGCGGGCACGTTCGTGGCGCAGTACCACGGCGCGGGGCAGAAGCGCGAGTGCGGCCGCGCCACGGCGCAGGGGCTGTGGATCGGCCTGCTGACCTGGCCGGTGGGGCTCGCGCTGATCCCGTTCGGCTTCTGGCTGCTGACCGCGGCGGACCACCCGGCGGACGTGCTGGCGGCGGAAAAGATCTACCTGGGCATCCTGATGGTCGGCTGCGGCTTCTGGTCCATGGGCAACGCGGTCTCGGGCTTCTTCTCGGGCCGGGGCGACACGCGCACGCCGATGGTGGCGCACATCGTCTCGAATTTGGCCAACATCGCGCTCGACTACGCGCTGATCTTCGGCCACTGGGGCTTTCCGGCGTGGGGCATCGCGGGCGCGGCGACGGCGACGGTGGTTTCGTCGGCGCTCGGGCTGGCGATCCTGTTCGCGCTCTATTTCCGCAAGCGCTTCCGCGACGAATACGGCACGTGGAGCAACCAGCGGCTGGAGTGGCGGCTGATGAAGCCGCTGCTGCGCTACGGCGTGCCGGCCTCGATCAATTCGCTGCAGGACGTGGGCGCCTTCACGTTCTTCGTGGTGCTGCTGGGACGGCTGCCGCCGGCGGACATGGCGGCCAGCAACATCGCCTTCAGCATCAACAACGTGGCCTTCATGCCGCTGCTGGGCATGGGCATGGCGGCGACGATCCTGGTGGGGCAGTACCAGGGCGCGCGGCAGGCCGCCACGGCGGAACGCGCCGGGCTCACCGCGCTGAAGATCGGCGCGGCCTACATGGGGCTTGTCGCGCTCACGTTCGTGGCGTTCCCGCAGCCGTATTTCGCGCTGTTCACCGGCGACGCGCCGGGCATGGTGGCGCTGGGCGAGGTGCTCGGCAAGGGCCGCTGGCTGCTGGCGATGATGGCGCTGTGGGGCCTGCTGGACGCCATCAATCTCATCATCGGCGGCGCGCTGAAGGGCGCGGGCGACACCCGCTTCGTGCTGGTCTATTCCGCGCTGGCGACCTGGCTGGTGTGGATGCCGGGCGAGCTCGTCCTGCTGCTGTGGCTGGATGCCGGCCTGATGGCGGCGTGGATCTGGATGACGCTGTTCGTGTTCCTGCTGGCCGCGGGCTTCTGGCTGCGCTTCAAGCGCGGCAAATGGAAGACCATCGAGATGATCCCGCAGGCGCCGGTCGTGGTGCCGGTGACGGAGGCGGCGATATGAAGATCACCGTCCTGACGCCCAACTACAACGGTGGCCGCTGGCTGGCGCGGTGCATGGACAGCGTCCTCGCGCAGGAACTCGCGCCCGGCGACGAACTGGAGTACATCTTCCTCGACGGCGGCAGCACCGACGATTCCGTGAAGATCGCCGAAGCGCGCCGCGACCGGCTCGCCGCCCTCGTCAGCGAAAAGGACGCCGGCCCGGCCGACGCCCTGAACAAGGGTTTTGCGCGCGCGACGGGGGAGCTGGTGGGCTGGCTCAACGCCGACGACGTCTACCGTCCCGGCGCGCTGGCCAAGGCCATCGCCGCGGCCAAGGCGCATCCGCGCGCCGCGTTTTTCTTCGGCAAATGCCGGATCGTGGACGAGGCCGGCGGCGAAATCCGCGGGTTCCCGACGTTCGTGAAGAACGCGTGCTTCCCGTTTTCGAGCCGCTTCCTGATCCAGTGCATCAACTACGTCTCCCAGCCGGCGTCGTGGTTCCGGCGGTCGGCGCTGGAAGCGGCGGGGGGGCTGCGGACGGATTTCAAGGCGGCGTGGGACTACGACCTGACGCTGCGCCTGTGGCGGCAGGGCGGAGGCGTGCGGATCGCGGGCGAACCGCTGGCGGACTTCCAGTGGCATCCGGGCTCGATCAGCGGCACGCACTACGAACGCCAGTTCGCGGAAGAATGGCGCGCGGCCGCCGCCGACGCCGGCCGCTTCTCGCCGCAGGCGGCGATCCACTGGCTGGTGCGCCACGGCATCGTGGCCTGCTACCGCGTCATGAACCGCGGTTCGTGAGTTTTACGTAGAACGTAAAAACTTTGCGGGGCGGGTCATTCGACCGCGGAGAGTTCCTGCACCTGGTCGGGCACGAGGACGGGCGCGGCCGCGCCCTGGATCCAGTACTGCCGGCCTTTGACGAGCACCGGCTTGCCTTGCAGGCTGCGGAACTTGCTGGCTTCGCCGTAGACGTGGCAGAGGATCTGCCAGCGGTTGTCCAGCCAGCGCACGACGCGGTAGCGCGTCGGCGCTTCGTTGATCAACGGCGCCGCGCGCAGCTCGCCCGACACTTCCACCAGCCGGCCCTGGCCTTCCAGCGGGATCAACTTGAGATCCGCCGGCGGCGGCACCGGGATTTCGCGCACGACGACGTCTTTTTCCGGCACCGAAGGCGCCACGATGGGCGTGGGCAGGTCCGCGGGCGGCGGCGCGAGCGTTTCGGGCGCCATCGCGGGTTCCGCCGGCCCGGAATCCTTGGTTTTGCCTTTTTTACCCGATTTTTCGGCCTTTTCGGCCTTTTGGGCCTCTTTTTCGGCGATTTCGGCCTCTTTTTCGGCTTTTTGGGTCTTTTTGGAGCCGATTTTGGCCGCTTTTTCGGCCTCGGGCGCTGCGGCGGGCACGATTTCGACGTAGTCGCGGCTGATCCAGAGCCGGGCGGCCGCCGGCGGTGCGATCTTGAGCCATTCGGCGACTTCCTCGCCGCGCGGTTCGACCTTTTCGCCCAGCGCGAGCGTGCAGACGACGTTGTAGTTGATGCCGGGGCCGGCGCGGACGTTCACGCGGTTGGCGCCGATGGTGTTGGCGGGCTGCTGGACGTAGCTCTTGGTGACCCACAGGTCGGCCTGTTCCGGCGCGGCCACTTCGACCCATTCGTCGCCGATTTCGTAGGCGGCCAGGCGCTCGTCGTAGGCGGCCTGGGCGACGACTTCGGCGGTCAGCTGGGCCTTGGCCCGCAGGTTGACGTTGTCGGCCGTGACGCGCACGGGGGTTTGGGCGGAAGCGGCGGCGGCGGCCAGCGCCGCGGCGCAAAACAGGAATTTGATCGAGTTCATGGCGGGGAAGCATACGGAGCGGCCACGGGTTCGGCAATTCAGAATTATTGCGCGGCGCGGCCGTTTGGGGTAGAACCACCCATCATGTCAACCACACCGAAACACAAGGGCCTGGGCCGGGGACTGGACGCGCTGATCAAAGGCGGGGCGACGCGCCCCGGGACCGCGCCGGCGCCGAAACCCGCCGCCGCCGCGCCGGCGGCCAAGGCGGCCGCGCCGGCGGAGCCGGGGACGAAGGCCAAGGGCGCCGTGCACCTCGTGCCCGTCCACAAGATCCAGAAGGGCCCGTGGCAGCCGCGGCGCCGCTTCGCCGAAGAGGCCTTGAAGGAACTGGCCGATTCCATCCGCGAAAAGGGCGTGCTGGAGCCGGTGTGGCTGCGGCGGGCCGGCGAAATCTTCCACCTGATCGCCGGCGAGCGGCGCTTCCGCGCGGCGCAGCTGGCGGGGCTGCCGGAAATCCCGGCGCTGCTGCACGAGGTGAGCGACCTCGAGGCGCGCGAGATGGCGCTGATCGAGAATCTGCAGCGCGCCGATCTGGATCTGATCGAAGAGGCCGAGGGCTATCGCGACCTGATGCGCGAGGCTGGCCTCACGCAGGAAGAAGTGGCCAAGCGCATCGGCAAGGCCCGCGCCACGGTGGCCAACGCCCTGCGCCTGCTGGATCTGTCCGACGCCGTCAAGCGGGCGCTCTCCGAGGGCGCGCTCACCGCCGGCCACGCCAAGGTGCTGCTGGGCGCCGCGGCGGCCGACCGCGACTTGCTGGCCGCGCGCGCGATCGCGCAGGGCCTCTCCGTGCGCGCGCTGGAAAAACTCGTGGCCGATCTCGGCCGCCCGAAAGCCGGCAAGAAAGCCGCGGAACCCGCGAAAAGCGCCGCGGCGGGCGACGAAAAGAGCGCGCGCCAGCTCAAGTTCCTGGCCGACCGCATGCAGCAGGAGCTCGGCACGAAGGTGTCCCTGACGCCCGCCCGCGCGCTGCCCGACGGCAAGCGCGAGATGGGCCGCATCGTGATCGAGTTCTTCGACAACGAAGACCTCTCGCGCCTGCTGGAAACGCTGAACCTCGGCGACCTGGCCTGACGGAGCCGCGCGCGATGCCGGCGGCGTTCGACGAACGGCGGGAGGCCCAGGCGCGCGCCTATGGCCGCGGCCAGGCGCTCCTGTTCCTGCTGCGCTTCGGGCTGCTCTTCGCGCTGGCCGCCGTTTTCTGGACATCGGGATGGTCGCGGGAGCTCGCCGCCGGCCTGCGCAACTGGTTTCCGCATCCCTTCGCCTGGCCGCTGGTCTGCGCGGGCGTGGCGGCGCTGGCCACGTTCGGCTACGAAGTCGCGCTTTTTCCGCTGGCCGTGCTGGCGGATTTCACCCTCGAGCGCCACGGCGGGCGCCTGCACGCCGAATTCGGCGCGTGGCTGCGGGGCTATGTCGTCACGCTGCTGGTCGAAACGGGCTTGATGGCGGCGGCGTTCACGGGGCTTTACATGCTGATGCGGCTCTATCCGGTCTGGGGCTGGCTGGCGGCCACCGGCGCCTACGCGCTTTTGGTGCCGGGCCTGGGCGAGTGGGGACCCTCGTGGCTGCTGCCGCGCGTGCGCCCGCCGGTGCCGGCCGACGATCCGGAGCTGGAACGCGAGCTGCGCCGGGTGGGGGAGATCGCCGGACTCGAGATCGCCGGCGCCGCGTGGTGGGATTTCGAGCACCAGGAGGATCTCGACGACGTGCGCCTGACGGGCTGGGGCCGGCGCCGCCGCGCGGTGTATTCGGCTGCGGCGTGGCGGGGCCTGGGGCGCCGCGAGCGGGTTTTTCTCGCCGCGCGCCACGCGGCGTGGCACCGGCGCGGCGCGGCGCTGGGCCTGATCGCGCTGCAGGTGGCGCTGACCGGCGGCGTCTTTTACGGCGCGGCGCGGCTCGTGGACTGGGCGGCGCGCGCGCGCGGCCTGTCCGGCGCGACCGCGCCGGAAGCGCTGCCGTTCTGGGTCGTGGCGCTGTTCGGGCTGGCGGCGCTGGCGGGCGTGGCGACCAATGCCGCCGCGCGCCGCGGCGAACTGCGCGCCGACCGCTTCGCCCTGCGCCACGCCGGCGGCCGCGAAGCCCTCGAAGCCTGCCTGCGCTACCGCTTCGAGCGCGAGCCCTGCGCGCTGGACGAACCGTTCTGGCAGGTGGTCCTGCTGCGCAAAACGCCCACGCCCGCCCGGCGCCTCGCCCAGGCCCGCGCCCTCGAGCGCGGCGCGGAATGAATTTGGATCCAGTCCTCGTCTCGTAATCATACTCGTAATCTTGCTCTTGACCCTCTTCGCAATCTCGTTCGTGATCCCGCTCGCAATTCCGCTCGCAACCCCAAGCCCCCTCTGGCTTCGATTTTGGCGAGGGGCCTAGCCGGATAGCGGAAAAACCGCGATTCAGATTGCGAGCAGGATTACGATCAAGATTGCGATTACGATCTGAAACCAGACGGTGATGGGGATCAGGCCGCGGGGAAGGCTCAGGCCCTTTTGTCCGTCGCGGAGTTTGCGCTTGGCGCGCCCCGCGCGCGGTTGCTAGATTGCCCCGCCATGGATGGCTTGCGACGGAAGGATTCGGCATGAAGTTTTCGACGACGATTCGGTTGGCGGCGGGGTGCGCGTTCTGGGCCGCGGCGGCCTGGGCCCAGCAGACCGTCGCGCCCTCGCGGCCCATGGCCGGGGCCCCCCGCTCCGAAGCCAACGAACCCGTTTGGCACGACGCCCCGCCGGCGAAAGCCGTTGCCGCGCCCGCCGCCGCGAAACCTGCGCCCGTCGCCCCGGCCCCGGCCGCCGCGCCCGCGGCCGCGCCGCGCGGCGGAATCGCCACCCTCCAGGCTCCGGCCAACCCGTTCGGCGGCGTGCTCGACGTCCAGGCCGACGATCTGTCCTACGACGCCGCCCGCCGCCTCGTCATCGCCAAGGGCAACGTCAAGGTGTCCCGCGGCACCGATTCGGTCGCCGCCGACTACGCCGAGGTGGACACCTCCGCCGAAACCGTCGCCGCCCGCGGCAACCTCCGCATCGAGTACCAAGGCAACGTCTGGCAGGGCGAAAAGGCGACCTACAACTTCAAGACGGGGCAGGGGGATTTCGGGGCGTTCGCGGCCTACGTGCCGCCGTACCACGTCGCGGCCGACGGCGCGCGCCGCCTCTCGCTCAACCTCATGGAGCTCGACGGCGTCATGCTGACCACCTGCGAGCCCGACGATCCCGAATATTCCATCCGCGCCAGCTCGGCCACCCTCGAAGACAACCGCTACCTGCGCGCCAAGAACGTCCGCTTCCAGCTCGGGCCCGTCCCGTTCTTCTGGGTGCCCTATCTCGGGGCCGACGTCGAGGAACTGGCCAACTTCGAGTTCACTCCCGGCATGAGCTCCGACATGGGCGCCTTCCTGCTGATGGCCTACAACTATCCGGTCAACGACGTCTTCAAGTCCCGCACGCATTTCGACGTGCGCGAAAAGCGCGGCGTCGCCGTCGGCCAGGACGTGATCTGGCAGGATCCCGACGGCCGCGACTTCGCCGGCCAGGCGCGCCTTTACTACGCCAACGACCAGAAGCCCTGGCGCGACGACCAGCAGCAGGCGGAGCGCGAAGACCTGATCGACCAGAACCGCTACTGGCTGCACCTCGACGACGTCCACAACCTGACCGACCGCGACTACCTGATCTCCGAGCTGAACTACGTCAGCGACCCCTGGATGCTGTACGACTTCTTCGACGACGAATACCAGCGCAACGTCCAGCCCGAAAACCGCCTCACGCTGTCCCACCGCGGCGACCGCTACACCGCCGGCGTGCTGATGAACATGCGCCTCAACGATTTCTACGGCAACGTCGACCGCCTGCCCGAGGTGTTCCTCGACGTCAACCGCCAGCGGATTTTCCAGACGCCGTTCTTCTACGAAAGCGAGAACACCTTCGGCTATCTCGGCAAGGTCTACCCCGACGGCTCCGACGAAGAGCGCTACAACGTCTTCCGGTTCGACACCAGGCACGTGGCCTACTGGCCCACGCGCCACTTCGGTTTTCTCAGCCTGATCCCGCGCGCGGGCTACCGCGGCACCTACTATTCCAAGACCCGCGAGAGCGCGACCGTCACCAACGTCGTCGCCGTCACCAACGAGCTGGGCCAACCCGTCGGCACCACCAACGAGGTCACGCGGCTGCTCGCCGACGGCGACGCCGTCTGGCGCAGCCTGCCGGAAGTCGGCGCCGAGTCCTCCTTCAAGGCCTTCGGCGACCTCTACGACGGCCCCACCGGCATCGAGGAGGACGAAGACCTGCGCCACGTGTTCGAGCCCTACGCCGACTACACCCTGCGCTTCGAACCCAACGTTTTGCCCGAAGACCTCTGGCAGTTCGATTCCATCGACAAACTCGACGAGCGCAACGACCTGCGCCTGGGCCTGCGCAACTACCTCCAGACCCGCCGCGGCGGCGGCACCCACAACCTGGTTTTCGCCGACGTCTTCACCACCTTGCAGCTCGATCCCGACGAGGACGAGGACGCGTTCCGTTTCCTCGGCTTCAAGAACGAGCTGCGCCCGTGGTCGTGGCTGTCGTGGGATTTCGACGGCGTCTACGACGCGCAGACCAACGAACTCGATTCCTTCAGCACCCAGGTCGAAGTGCGCCAGCAAGACGTTTTCACCTTCGGCCTGGACTATCGCTACAAGCTCGATTCCCGCGAGGCCGTCGCCGGCGATCTGGTCGTCTTTCCCGAAGCGCGCTGGTCCGGCCGGGTCTACGCCCGCATGGATCTGGAGGAGTCCAACCTCGAAGAACATTCCTACTACGTCATCCACCGCACGCGCTGCCTTGGCATCGGCCTGGGCGTGCGCATCCGGCCCGAGCAGGGGTCGGATGGCGAGGACGACTACACCGTCTGGTTCCGGATTTGGCCGCTGGCGCTGCCGCAGTTCTCCAGCTCCCTGGGGCATTGAGCATGGATCTGCGCGGCCTCCAGCTCGTTACCGGCGGCGCCGGCTTCATCGGCTCCAACCTCGTCCGGCGGCTCGTCGAACTCGGCGCGCGCGTGCGCGTGTTCGACGATCTCTCCTCCGGCCACCTCGAAAACCTCGCCGGGCTGGAAAAATCCGTCGAATTCGTCCGCGGCGACCTGCGCGACGCCGCGGCGGTGCGCGCCGCCGCGGCGGGCGCGGCCCACGTCTTCCATCTCGGCGCCCTCGCGTCCGTCCAGGCCTCCGTGGACGATCCGGCGACGACCCACGAAATCAACGTCACCGGCACCCTCAACGTCCTGCTCGCCGCGCGCGCCGCCGGCGTCCGGCGCGTCGTCTTTTCCTCCTCCGCCTCCATCTACGGCGACGATCCGCAGATGCCCAAGCGCGAGGACATGCTGCCCGCGCCGCTCTCCGGCTACGCCCTGTCCAAGCTCGCCGGCGAGCACTACGGGCGGATCTTCCACGGCCTCTACGGCCTCGAATTCTTCGCCCTGCGCTACTTCAACGTCTTCGGCCCGCGCCAGGATCCGGCCTCCCACTACGCCGCCGTCATCCCGCTGTTCATGCGCGCCTACGCCGCCGGCCGCCAGCCGACCATTTACGGCGACGGCGAGCAGACCCGCGACTTCACTTTCGTGGCCGATATCGTCGCCGCGAATCTGTGTTGCCTCGACGCTCCCGCGACCGCCGCCGGCGGCGTCTACAACGTGGCCTACGGCGACCGGATTTCCGTCAACGATCTCGCGCGGCGGATCGCCGCCCTGGCCGGACAGCCCTTCGCGCCGACCTACGCCCCCGCGCGCCCCGGCGACGTCCGCGAATCCCAGGCCGATTCCGCCTTGGCCCGGCGCGTGCTGGGCTGGCGGCCCACCGGCGATTTCGCCGCCGGCCTGCGCGTCACCTACGACTGGTTCAAACCCCGCTGAACGGCGCACCGATGGACCCGGAATTCGGCATCGTGCTCACGACCGTGGCGACGCCGGACGACGCCCGGCGCCTCGCCGACGGCTTGCTCGACCAGCGCCTCGCCGCCTGCGTGCAGACCCTGGCCATCCAGAGCGCCTACCGCTGGAAAGGCGCCGTCCAGCGCGAACCCGAGCAATTGCTGCTCATCAAGACCCGCGCCGCGCTCTATCCCGCCGTCGAAACCTACCTCCGCGCGCACCATCCCTACGAACTCCCCGAAATCGTCCGCCTGCCCATCGCCGCCGGCTCCCCCGACTACCTCCGCTGGCTCGCCGCCGAGACCGAAGGCTAGGCCGCCGTGTTGCCTCAAAAGACCATGACACCGGAGGGGCGGTGAGCGGGAGCGCCGTTGGCCTGTTTTCGATCTGCTTCGTACCGTAGCCCAGACGGGGGCGGCTGTCGAGGGGGGCGGGTGTCCGGCACGGGCGGCGAGAATGGGCCATGACGAGCTCGTCGGAGCCGGTCGTGGCGGGCACCCGCCCCCCGCT
>Ga0116145_1002649_pt1 | contig 15830 bp, 14 predicted proteins | sample AD_JPNHG1_MetaG_FD_89747 | JGI IMG/M metagenome (GOLD analysis project Ga0116145, IMG submission 89747) | Active sludge microbial communities of municipal wastewater-treating anaerobic digesters from Japan - AD_JPNHG1_MetaG | ecosystem: Engineered > Bioreactor > Anaerobic > Digestate | place... | reverse complement strand
CGATCCCGCGCCGGCGGTCGCAAAGCCCTGCGCGGAAAGCGGGTTCGTTGGCCGGAAAGCCGCCGGAACGATCATCCACGAGGATGAAATCGTTGCCGGCGCCGTGCATTTTCCAGAACGGAATGGCCATGGGCATCACCTTGCCACTTGGCCGGCCGGAAGGCAAGGGCGGGGCTTGTTCTTGCATGGGGGGACGGGATTTGGATAATGGGGGCCAGTTGAATCAGAAACGAGTGCACCCATGCGCATTGTGATCATCGGCGGCGGCCAAACGGGCGCCCATTTGGCGGAAAAGTTCTGCGAGGACGAACACGACGTGGTCGTGATCGACTCCTCGGCGGACGCTTTGGCGGACGTGAATGCCCATTTGGACCTGATGACGGTCCACGGCAACGGGGCCGATCCGGCGACTCTGGAAGAGGCGGATCTCGAACGGGCGGATATGGTTGTGGCGGTAACGGACCGCGACGACACGAACATCCTGGCTTGCATTTTCGCCCGGGCCCGGGGGGTGGGGCGCACGGTGGCGCGGGTGTCGTCCTCGGCTTATCTGACGAGCCGGCACATCGATTTCAAGCGGCTGGGGGTGGATCTGCTGGTCAACCAGTACGACGAGTACGCCCGGGACCTCTACAACGTGCTGCGGTTGCCGGGATCCATCGAGGTGGCGGACCTGCTGGACGACCGGGTCATGGTCGTGGGCATGTCGATCCACATGGACAGCCCGCTGCTGGGCACCACGCTGAAGCGGTTCGCGGGCAAAGAGTGGCTGCGGAAGATCCGCTTCACGGCGGTGGTGCGCGGCGACGAGGTCATGACGCCGCACGGCGACACGACGTTCCTGGTGGGCGACGACGTCTATTTCGCGGGCGAGCCGGACGCCATCGCCGAATTCATGCAGTGGGCCTGGCCGGAGTACAAGCGGTTCCAGCGGGTCGTGATCGCGGGCGGCGGGGAACTGGGCCTGCAGCTGGCGCGGATGCTGGAGCACACGCGCATGCAGATCGTGCTGATCGAACAGGACGAAAAACGCGCGGATTTCTGTTCGGCGCAGCTCAACCGCACGCTGGTGATCAAGGGCGACGCGCTCGACCAGGAGACGCTGGCGGGCATTGGCGGGGCCGAGGACATGGCCTACGTGGCGGCGACGGGCAGCGACGAGCACAACATCATCGGCTGCCTCGTGGCCGAGAAGTACGGCGCGCGCTTCACGGCGGCGCAGGTGGGCAAGAAGGAATACATCGGCATCGTCAACCAGCTGCGGCTGCTGGACCGGATCGTCGATCCGCGCCTGGCGATGGTCAATTCCATCCTCCATTTCGTGCGCGGCAAGAACGTGCAGGCCGCGGCGATCCTGGCGCGCCTGCCGGGCGAACTGATCGAGATGAAACTGTCGCCGAAGCACAAGTGGGTCGGCAAGGCGATCCAGGACCTGAAGATTCCCGACGGCGTCATCGTCGCGGCGATGCTGCGTTCCGGCCAGATCAAGACGGCCACGGGCGATCTGGAACTGGCGGCGGGCGACCGCGTGGTGGTCTATTGCCTGCCCGACGCGGTGGAACGGATGGAGCCGCTGTTCGCGTCCTGAGGCCGCCATGAATTTCAAGCCCGTCTTCCACGTGATCGCCTGGCTGCTGGGGGTGGTGGCCCTGCTGATGGGCGGCTGCGGCCTGGTGTCCTGGCTGCACGGCGAGCCGGCCGCGGCCTGGACGGCGCTGGCCTATTCCGCGGCGGGCACGCTGGCGGTGGCCGCGGTCCTGGGGGCGCTGACGCGCAACGACCAGGAACTCTCCCGCCGGGACGGCCTGGGCGTGGTGACGTTCGGCTGGCTGTGCGCGGGGCTGGCGGGCGCGGCGCCGTTCGTGCTGTCCGGCGTCATCGCGTCGCCGGTCGCCGCGGCGTTCGAGGCGATCTCGGGCATGACGACCACGGGCGCGTCGGTGATTCCCGTGCTGGAAGGCGTGCCCAAGGGCATCCTGCTGTGGCGGGCGCTCACGCAGCTCATCGGCGGCATGGGCGTGCTGATCCTCGTGGTGGCGATCTTGCCGTTCGTGGGGGCCGGCGGCATGCAGCTCTACCGCGCCGAAATGCCGGGGCCGTCCAAGGACCGCATCGAGCCGCGCGTGGCCTCGACCGCGAAGATGCTGTGGGGCGTCTACGTCCTGCTGGTCGTTTTGCTGGTCGTGCTGCTGCGGCTGGGCGGCCTGGGCTGGTTCGATGCCGTCTGCCATTCCTTCACCGCCATGGCCACCGGCGGCTTTTCCACCCGGACGGCCAGCATCGCGGCGTTCGGCAGCGTCTACGTCGAAACCGTGCTCACGGTCTTCATGCTGCTGGCCGGCATCAATTTCGCCCTGCACTACCGCTTGCTGCGCGGAGAAGGTTCCGCCTGGTGGAAGGACGGCGAGCTGCGGTTTTTCCTCGGCGCGTTCGCGTTGTTCGCCGCGGTCGGCACGCTGGTGCTCCACGGCGCGCGGTCCGCGGCGGGCCTGGGCTGGGGCGGGGCCTTCCGCGAGGTGGCTTTCACCTGCGCGAGCCTGATGACCACGACCGGTTTCGCCACGGGCGACTACGATCGCTGGCCGGTTTTGCTCAAGCCGCTTTTGGTCCTGCTGATGCTGTTGGGCGGCTGCGCGGGCTCCACCGCCGGCGGCATCAAGGTCGGCCGCATCCAGGTCATGCTCAAGGCCGTCGTGCGCGAAATCCGCCTGTTCATGCAGCCGCAGGCGGTCATTCCGGTCAAGGCCGGGCGCAAGCCGCTGGAAGACGACGTGCTGCTGTCGATCCTGGGCTTCGTGCTGCTCTATCTGTTCGTGCTGCTGCTCGGCGTCCTGGCGCTGGTTCCGTTCGTGCCGGACTGCCGCACGGCGTTTTCCGCGGTCGTGGCGTGCCTCAGCAACGTCGGACCGGGGTTCGCCGGCGTGGGGCCGACCCAGAACTACGCCGGCATTCCCGATGCGGGCAAGGCGATCCTGACGGCCTTGATGCTCGTCGGGCGCCTGGAACTCTACACGGTGCTGGCGATTTTCATGCCGGCGTTCTGGAGAAAGTGATGGCGCGGCCGCCGCTGTTTCCCGCGCTGGGCGCGGAATCCCCGCTGGCGGCCGTGCAGTTCCGCCAGACGCTGGCGCTGGGGCTCGTGCCGCTGGGCTTGGCGCTGCTGCTGCTGGCGGCGGTGGCGCCGGATCGGCCGCCGGCGGGCCTGTGGCTCGGCGCGGGGGCGGTGCCGGCCGGGATGGCGACGCTCGGAATCCTGTGGCGGCGGGCGGGGCGCAACCGCCTGTACGGCTATTCGACCGCCCACTTCCTCGTCCGCTACCTGTTCGTCATCTTGTGCCCGGCGCTGCTGTGGTTCGCGTTCGGCGCCACGGTGCTCGAACTGGCCGGCGCGTTGCCGCCGGTCCTGTTCGGCCTGCTGGTGGCGATCTATCCGGCCGGCCGCATCCTCCACGCGCGGGTCGGGCCGGATCCGCAGGCGGCGCCCCGGCTCGAAATGGCCTATATCCTCTGCCAGCAGCTCGAAATGGTCCTGCTGGTCTTCTCGCTGGCAGGGTTGCTGACGGGCGCCGTCGTCGAAGCCAACCGGGACTATCCGACCGATCCGTTCCCCTTGCTGGTGGCGATCTGGCTGCTGGCGCTGTTGGGCCTGCTGGCCGGCGCGGTCATGGGCTTCGCCCACTGGGCGCAGCTCTTCCGGCGCCGCTCGCCGCCGCAGCCGCTCGACGACCCCCCGCCGCCCCCGCCGGACCCGGACCGGATCGTCCGGTTCGGATCGGACCGGTTCTGACCGCGCCGGATTTGTTTGCGCGCGGCGCGGCGCTCGCGTAAAGTCCCGGCTCGTCGAATTTCCGGAAAAAAGGAACGAAACCATGAAGATGCGGACACATACGTGCGGACAGCTGCGCCCCTCCGATGCGGGCGCGAAGGTGGAATTGTGCGGCTGGGTGGACAGCGTGCGCGACCACGGCGGCTTGATTTTCCTCGACCTGCGCGACCGCTACGGCGTCACGCAGTGCGTGTTCGATCCGCAGGATTCCCAGGCGGCCTGGGACGCCGCGCAGGCCTGCCGCGGCGAATACGTGGTGCAGATCGCCGGCGAAGTGCGGGCGCGGCCGGCCGACATGGTCAACGAGCGCATCGCCACCGGCGGCATCGAAGTGCGCGGCACCGCCATCGCCGTGCTGAACAAGGCCCACACCCCGCCGTTCCCGCTGGACGACCGCAGCGCGGAGCACGTCAGCGAAGACCTGCGCCTCGAATTCCGCTATCTCGACCTGCGCCGCGCCGCCATGCAGCAGGCGCTCTTCCTGCGCCACCGCCTGATCCAGACGGCCCGGAACTACTTCGACGAAAACCAGTTCATGGAGATCGAGACGCCGATCCTCACCAAGAGCACGCCCGAAGGCGCGCGCGACTACCTCGTGCCCAGCCGCGTCTCGCCCGGCATGTTCTACGCCCTGCCGCAGGCCCCGCAGCAGTACAAGCAGCTGCTCATGATGTCCGGCATGGACCGCTACGTGCAGATCGCCCGCTGCTTCCGCGACGAGGATCTGCGCGCCGACCGCCAGCCCGAATTCACCCAGATCGACATCGAAATGTCCTTCGTCACCGCCGAAGACGTCATCGAAATCGTCGATGGCCTGATCGTGCGCCTGATGAAGGCCGCGAACCTGCCGGCGCCGGAACTGCCGCTGCCGCGCATGACCTACCGCGAAGCCATGGACCGCTTCGGCAGCGACAAGCCCGACCTGCGCTTCGGCATGGAAATCGTGGATCTCGCGAGCGTCTTCAAGGGCACCCAGTTCAAGGTGTTCGCGCGCGCGCTCGAAAGCGGCGGCGTGGTCAAGGCCATCAACGCCAAGGGCCTCGCCCATGCGCCCATCAAGATGGTGGAAGAGGATTGGACCGGGCTCGCCAAGGAAGGCGGCCTCGGCGGCCTGGCCTACATCCGCGTGCAGGCAGACGGCACCTGGAAGTCGCCCATCGTGAAGTTCTTCACCGACGCCGAAAAGGTCGGCCTCGAAACCGCGCTGAACATCCAGCCCGGCGACCTCGTGCTGTTCGGCGCCGACAAGGCCGAGAAGGTCCTGCCGGTCCTCGGCCGCATCCGCCTGCTGGCCGGCGCGCACGCCGGCGCCATCCCGCAGGACGTCTACAAGTTCACGTGGGTGGTCGATTTCCCGCTGTTCGAGCGCACCGACGAAGGCACGCTCGCCAGCGTGCACCATCCGTTTACCTCGCCGAAGCCCGAAGACGTGCCCTTGCTGGATACCGCGCCCGAACAGGTGCGCGCGCAGGCCTACGACATCGTGCTCAACGGCACCGAGCTCGGCGGCGGCAGCATCCGGATCCACGACCCGGCCTTCCAGGCCCGCATGTTCCAGATCCTCGGCCTGCCCGAGTCGGAAATCAAATCGCGCTTCAGCCACCTCATCCGCGCGCTGGAATACGGCACGCCGCCCCACGGCGGCCTCGCCATCGGCGCCGACCGCCTCGTCATGCTGCTGGCCGGCCGCCACAGCATCCGCGACGTCATCGCGTTCCCGAAGACGCAGAAGGCCATGGACCTGATGATGAACGCGCCGTCCACCGTGGACGACAAGCAGCTGCGCGACATCCACATCAAGCTGGCCGTGGCGCCCAAGGCCGAGGTTTGAAATCTGAATGTCCAATAACCAATATCCAATGTCCAAATTCCAAGTAAACAGCCCGGCTGTTCCATTGGGGATTGGATATTGGGCGTTGGACATTGGACATTGAGATCGAAGGCTTTGAACTCTCCCGGCCAACTTGCGCTCCGCAACATCCGCTTCTCCTACGAATCGGCCGCCTGGTCGCTTGAAATCCCCGCGCTCGCTTTCGGCGCCGAACCGCTTTGCGGCATCGTGGGGCCCAACGGCTCCGGCAAAAGCACGCTGCTGAAGCTCGCCGCGGGCCTGCTCGCGCCGGGGGAGGGCGCGGCGGAACTCGCTGGCCGCTCCGTGGCGCGGATGCGCCGCGCGGATCTCGCGCGCCGCCTCGGCTATCTGCCGCAGGAATGCCCCGCGCTGTTCGACTACGCCGTCGAACAGGTCGTCGCCATGGGGCGGCACGCGCACGGCGGCACGTTGGACCTGCCCGATGCCGCCGACCGCGACGCCGTCGCGCGCGCCTTGGCCGACGTCGGCCTGGAAGCCCTGCGCCAGCGCCCGCTGTCGCATCTGTCCGGCGGCGAACGCCGCCGCGCGTGGCTGGCCTCCGCGCTGGCCCAGGAACCGGAAATTTTGCTGCTCGACGAGCCCACGCAGGCGCTCGATCTGCATCAGGCCGCCGCCGTGATGGAAATTTTGGCGCGTCGCGCCGCCAACGGCCTGCGCGTCGTCGCCGTCATGCACGATCTAAACCTCGCCGGCCTGTTTTGCGACCGTTTGGTGCTCATCCAGAGCGGAAAAATCGCCGCGGATGGCCCGCCAGCCGAAATTTTGACCGAAAACCGCCTCTTGGCGGCCTACGGCGACAAAATCGAGGTCCTGCGGCGTCCCGAAACCCCAAATCCGATCGTTTTGGCCAGAAAATGACCCAAAACCGTCCTTTTTTAGCCTTTTTGGCCGTTTTCACGGTGTTTTTAGCCGTTTTTCCGTGGATCGGGGCCGAAAAACTGAGTTTTCGGCAGGTTTTCGGGTTCGTCGTCGGCGATTGGACCGCCGACGGCATGATTTTCTTCCAGATCCGCCTGCCGCGCGTCCTGCTGGGGTTGCTGGCGGGCGGGGCGCTGGCGATGGCCGGCGCGGCGCTGCAGGTGATTTTCCGCAATCCGCTGGCCGAACCGTGGACGCTGGGCATCGCCGGCGGGGCAAGTCTCGGCGCGTTCTTGGCGCGGGTTTGTCCGTTCCTGTGGTTCGCGCTGGGGCCGCTGAATACGTCGCAGGCCTTGGCGCTGCTCGGGGCGGCCGGCGCGCTGGGGTTGGTGCTGTCGCTGGCGCGGCGCTCGGCGGCCGGCGCGCAGACGCTCTTGCTGGCGGGCGTGACGCTCGGCGTCGTCTGCGGCGGCGCCATCATGGTGATCAGCGGCTTCATTTCGCCGTGGAAACTCGCCGAATTCCACCGCTGGCTGCTGGGCGGGCTCGATGCGGCGGACTGGGCGTCCGTCGGCGCCTTGGCGGCGCTGGCCGTGCCGGGCGTCGCGCTCCTGCTGGTCCAGGCGCGGAACCTCAATCCGCTGGGGCTCGGCGAAGACATGGCGGCGGGGCAGGGCGTGGACGTCGCGCGCGTGCGCCGCTGGACGGCCGTCGGCGCGGGACTCGCCTCCGCCGGCGTGGCGGCCGTGGCCGGGCCCATCGGTTTCGTCGGCTTGCTCGCGCCGCACGCCGTGCGCAAGATCGTCGGACCCGACGCGCGCCTCGTCCTGCCGTGCTCGTTCCTGTTCGGCGGCGCGCTGCTGGCCGCGTGCGACGCCCTCGGCCGCTGGGCCGCCGCGCCCCTCGAAGTGCCCGTCGGCGCCCTGACCGCCGTCCTCGGCGGCCCGCTTTTCCTGGCCCTGCTGGCCCGCCGGCGCTGAAGCCCGAAAACGCTTGTTTGCGCCATCCCGCGCTGGCATCCTGATGCCCATGAACCCGTTCGAGCATTTCATCCTGACGCGTTTCAACGTGCCGCTGGAAGCGGAGTTGCCCGCCGGAGAAAAAGCCGCTCCGCACCGCGGGATCGATCCCGGCTGGCTGACGCGCCGGTTCGATTTGTTCGAGCGCGTGTGCCTGCCGTCGCTCCAGCGCCAGACCCAGGGCGCCTTCCAGTGGCTGGTGTTCCTGGATTGGGCCACGCCGGTCGCCTTCAAGGAGCGCATGGCCGCGCTGACCGTCCGCTACGAATTCCTGCGGCCGGTCTACTGTTCGGGATTCGACGAGGAAATCGCCCTCGCCGAAATCCGCCGCCGCGAAGAACCCGGCAAGATCCGCATCACCACGCGGCTCGACAACGACGACGCGCTGCATCCGCGGATGGTCGAGCTGGTGCAGGAAACGGCGCAGCTGCAGCTGGGCGGCCAGGATCTGGCCAAAGGCTTCTTCATCAGCTTCCCGATCGGCTGCTGCGAGAAAAAAGGCGATTTCTACGTCCGGAGCGAGCCCGACAACGCCTTCCAGAGCTTCGTGTCGGCTCCGGAATGCGCCCAGACCGTGATGGGCGCGCCGAAGACCCTGCCGCGGGTGCTCAAAAAAGCGCGTCCGATGTGGTGCCAGGTGATCCACGACGACAACGTGACCGTCGCGCTCAGCGGCGTCTACTGGCCGTGGGGCGGCAGCAGCGAATTCGCCCCCGGCATCACCAACGGCTTCCGCCGCGACGTCTGGTGGCAGTGCGCCGAAGTCGTCCGCAGCGCGGCGAAGTATTTCCTGAAGCGCTGAAGCCTCAGCGCACGGGGGCGAGGGCGGCGGCGGGGAGCCAGCCGCGCGTTTCGCCGAGTTCGACCTCGACCCAGGTCCCGCGGTTTTCCCGCATGCGGACGAGCGCGCCTTCGGGCACCGCGAGCAGCGGCGTGGCCGTTTCCAGCGGGCTGGACAGCACCTTTTGGCCGGCGAGCATCACGACGCCTTCGGGAGTTCGATCCAAATCGCGGTGCAGCGCCAGCCCGGCAAGCGCCAACAGCAGCAGCGCGGCCAGGACGGCCGCCGCGGGGCGCGCCGCGAAGCGCAGCCGCGGCCAGGCGATCCAGACCGCCAGCGCGCCCGCCAGCAACCAGAAGCAAGCGGCCCCGAATCCGAGCCATTCCGCGCGGCTGAAATCCAGCAGCAGCGCCGCCAGCGGCTTGCGCGCGGGCAGTTCGATGCCCGCGGACTGCGCCGCGAACCCGAGATTGGCGCGGATATCCGGATCGCGCGGCGCGCGGCGCTGCGCTTCGCGATAGGCCAAAATGGCCTTTCCGAGATTTCCGTTCCGATAGTACGCATTGCCGAGATTGAACAGCGTCTCGGGCTGGTTCTGGCCTTCGGCGACCAGCGCTTCCCAGCCGGCGATCGCGTCCGGCAGCCGGTTCTCGTCGTAGGCCTTCGCCGCGTCGGCGAACGTCCGCTCGAAGCGCGCTTCGCCTTCCGGCGCGGCCAGCGCCGTCGCCGCCAGAATGAAAAAGGCGGCGATCCAGCCCATCCTGATTCCTGACCCCTGACCCCTGACCCCTCTCATAGCTTCACCCTTTCCGCCTTCCGGAGCAGGGAGGCCACGGTGGAAATCCAGGTTTCCAGATCCGCGCGGGCCAGTTCGGCCGCCGACGCATAGCGGATCCGGTCGGAGAGCGCGAAGAACTCCTGCCATTTCGCGAGGGCGGCTTCGTCGGTTTTCGCCGCGCGGAGTTTTTCGAGGATGAGCGGGGCGTCCGCGGCGCCCGGCGGCAGATTGAGGCGGTGGCCGAAATAGTCCGCGGCCGCGGCGGCCAGCGCGCCGAACACGGCGGCCGGCGCGGCGGATTCCTTCAGCGCGGCCTCGGCCTTGCGCAGGTTGGCGCGCGCGATGCGCGGGGCCTTCTGGCGGCGGGCGAGGGCGACGTCCGTCGCGAGGCGGTTGCGCCGCCGCGTGGCGAAGAACAAGCCGGCCAGCGCCAGCGGCGCGGCGGCGTGGACGGCGACCAGCAGGGGCACGTGCGCGGCGAGTCCGCCGCCGTTGCGCCAGCGGGCCGGCGCGGGCTTGAGATAGACGATGTCCGTGCCCAGCACGAGCGAGCCGCCGCCCGCGGCGGTCCCTCCGGGCACCTGGAGCAGCAGGGCGCCGGCGCCGTTGGCGGACGGATGCACCGTCAGCGGGAACGGTCCGGCCGATACGGTGCGGTACTGCGCGGCCGCCGGATCGAAGAAGGAAAATTCCAGCGCCGGCAGCTCTTTCATGGCGTCCGAACGCGGGATGACGACCTGCTCGAAGGTCTTGGACCCGCTTTCGGCGGCCGGATCGGGCACGTCGCCGACCTGGCGCGCCTCGTAGGCCTTGAACAGATCGGCGTCGCGGTACGACGGCGGCAGCGCGGCGGAAACGTTGCCCGTCCCTTGCAGGCGCAGCGTCACGGTGATCGGCTCGCCGACCTTCAGCTCGCGCGGGCGGACGTCCATGGCGAACTCGAACCGGCCGACGGCGCCGGCATAGCCGGCCGGGCGGCCTTCGACGGGAATCGAGCGGACGACCAGGTTCGCCGGCGGTACCGGGAGGGTGACGGGCGTGGCGACCGGCCCGCCGAACGGATCGAAGAAACCGAAGGGGTCGCGCCGCTGCTGGCGCTGGTTGGGATCGATCACGCCGACGCGCAGGGCGGGCCGGACGTCGAACGCGCCGGCGGTCAGCGCGCGCGCCTTGGCCCGGAACCGGCGCAGGTTGTAACTGGCCGCCGACTTCTTCGCGGACCATCTGGAGTTCCTCGAATTGGCCGATCACGAACCCGGATTCGGGGAAGCCGCCGAGCAAATTGACTTCGCGGGTCAGTTCGACGCCGGGGAGGAAATAGATGCCCAGGACGATGTCGAAGACCTGGTGGACGTAGGGCGGGTCGGAAGGCAACGTGAGCCGCGCGAAGAGCATCTCGTTGGTCGCCGCGGCGTTCCCGTTCGGCGCGCGGACCTCGAGGGCTACCTCGGGAATCTGGATTTGCTCGCCGTTGTACTCGAGCGTGTAGGGCCCGATGGCGAACCGGCCGGGCCTCTGGGCGAAGAGGTTGTAGGTCAAGCTGACCTGCGAACCGCCGGTGCCGAACTGCATCTGCTGGCCGGTGCCGGTGATCTGGAGGCCCGGAATCTGGGGAAAATCGACGTTGGGGGCGCTGCGCACGCCGTGGAAGGTGAGGGTGGCCTGCGCGGTCTCGCCGAGATTCAGCAACCGCGGCTGGACGTCGAACGACACGTCCAGCGCGCGCGCGGAAAGCGCGAACGCGAAAAACAGGACCCCTGCCACCTTGCGTGGCAGGTGAACGAGGTTCGTCTTCGGCGAACGGCCATGATCAACCTGATTCACCCGCGGCACAAGGCCGCGGGGGTCTGGAATCCAATTGAAAAGCATGGTTCGTACTCTAGCGGGGCGGAGCGCATCTACCAGTCTTTTTCGACAGGGACGGGACGCCCGAAGAAGGGATGGAGCCGATCGCGCTGGGACTGTTCCTGCGCTTTCATCGCATCGAGCATCATCGCGGCCTCTTCGGGCGTCATTTCTTCGGATGGTTTGTCTGCTTGGATCTGCTCCTCCTCCTGTTGTTGCTTGTCTTCGGGTTGATTTTCAGGCTGCGGCTGTTGCTGCGCCTGCCGTTGCTGTTGTTGTTGCTGCTGTTTCTGGTCCTGTTGCTCCTCCTGTTTTTGCTGGTTTTGCTTTTGTTGGTCCTGGTTCTGTTGATCTTGATTCTGCTGGTCCTGCTGCTGTTGCTGCTGCTTCTGCTGTTGGATCTGCTGCTGCTTCAGGACGGCGAGTTCGTAGTTGGCCTTGGCGTCGAGATCCTTGGGATCGAGCGCGATGGCGTTTTCGTACATCTGGATGGCTTCGCCGATGGACGCCTCGGCGCCGGCCAATTCCTGCGTGGACATCGCCGGCAGCGGCATCGCCGGCGCGGCGGCCGCGCCCGGACCGCCGACCTGGTGGAACAGCGCGTTGCCGCGGTTGTAGTAGGCCCGCGCTTGGAGGCGCAGGTCGGACCCCGACGAGGCGCGCGCGAAGGAATCGGCCGCGGCCTTCAAATCGCCGCCCGCATAGGCCGCCAGTCCCGCGTTGTAGTAGGCCGCGGCCGGATCGAGCTTCGCGGCCGGCGCGGCGGCGGCGGCTTCGAGGAACGCATTGCTCGCGGCGGGCCAGTTGCTGGCGGCGAACGCCTGCAAGCCCGCGTCGAACGAAGCCCGCGCGTTGGCCTGTTCGGCCTTTGCTCCCGCTGCGCTCAATCCAATCAAGAGGCAGGACATCAAAATATAGGACCGACCCCTCCGCGGCTGTTCACTTGAACATTGGATATTGGACATTGGATATTGGATATTGAATCTCTTCATGCGCCGCCCTCCGCATGATTCCTCCGCCGGTCGCCCAGCAGCGCTTCCCACGCCAGCAGCAGCAGCGCGGCCACGATGGGCCAGACGAAGCGTTCTTCGTAGATTTTCGCCGTGCGGTTTTCACGCTCGGAACGCTTGAGGTTGGCGATGCTTTCGTTGAAGACGCGTTCGAGGCCGGTGTCGCCCGGGGCGGAACGGACGTAGGTGCCGCCCGTGCCCAGCGCCAGCTTCTGGAGCACGTCTTCCTTCAGCGCGGTTTTGACGATCTGGCCCTGGCGGTCCTTGAAGTACCCGCCTTGGCCGTCGCCGGCGGGCACCATTTCGCCTTCGAGGGTGCCGATGCCGATGGCGTAGACGCGGATGCCTTTTTCCTTCAGCTCGGGCAGGAGCGCGAGCGGGTCGCCGACGTGGTCTTCGCCGTCGGTGACGAGCAGGATCACGCGGTCGGCGGCGCTTTCGGCGGGGAAGGCGGCGACGGCGGTGCGCAGAGCCTGTTCGATGGCGGTGCCGCCCTTGGGAATGATGCCGGAGTACACGTCGTCGAGCGTCATCGCGAAGGCGGCGTAGTCGATGGTGAGCGGGCACTGGAGGATGGAGGATCCGGCGAAGGGCACGAGCCCGATGCGGTCGCCGCGCAGGTTGCGCAGCAGGTCGCGGACGCCCCACTTGGCCTGCTGGAGGCGCGTGGGCTTGATGTCGGTGGCCATCATCGAACGCGAAGTGTCGAGCGCGACGACGATATCGAGCCCCTTGCGGCGGACTTCCTCCCAATGGAAACCCCATTGCGGGCGGGCGAGGGCGACGACCAGCAGCGCGAGCGCCAGCACGCGCAGCGCGAGCCGCTTTTTGGCGCGCGCGGGATTCCAGGCCGGGGCGAGAACGCCCAGCAGGGCCGGATCGACGAGCTGCGCCAGCGCGGCGCGCCGGCGGCGCAGCAGCGCGAACAGCGCCCAGGCCAGCGGGATCGCCAGCGGCAGCCAGACCAGAAGCTGGACGTTGCCCCACTTCACGGCAGCCTCCCGAGGCGGGTGAAGCCCAGCAGGGTTTCAAAAGCCAAACACAGCAGGCCGAGGACCAGGAACGGCGCGAATTTCTCCTCGTAGCGGGTGTACTGGTCGAGTTCGATCTTCGTCTTTTCCATCTCGTCGATGGCCTTGTAGGTCTCTTCCAGGCTCTTGAGGTCCGTGGCGCGGAAATATTTTGCCTTGGTGATTTCGGCGATCTTCTTGAGCGCGGCTTCGTCGATTTCGTTGCCGCCCTGCATGAAACCGAAGATGCCGGAGGCGCGGGGCTGGTCGGAGCCGGCGCCGACGGTGTAGACCTTGATGCCGAGGGCGGCGGCGGCCTGCGCGGCGTCCGGCGGCGTCAACCGGCCGGCGTTGTTGATGCCGTCGGTCAGCAGGATCACGACCTTCGATTTGGCCTTGGAATCGCGCAGGCGGTTCACGCCGGAAGCGATGGCGTCGCCGATGGCCGTGGCGTCCTCGAGCATGCCGGTCTGCAGGCGGTCCATCTGGAGCATGAGCCAGGCGTGGTCGGTGGTCAGCGGCGCGATGGTGTAGGGCATGGCGGCGAAGGCGACGATGCCGAGGCGGTCGTCGGGCCGCGCCTGGATGAACTGCGCGAGCACGGACTTGGCGGCGTCGAGGCGGTCCATGCGCCGCGTCGCGGTGGAAAAGTCGTCCGCGCGCATGGACGTCGAGGTGTCCACGACCAGCACGATGTCGACGCCTTCGGTTTCCACGCGCGACTCGCTCATGCCCTTTTGCGGGCGGGCGGCGGCGGCGACCAGGAAGACGAGGCCGGCGGCGAACAGCGCGGGCGGCAGCCAGCGCAGCGCCAGCCACGGCGACGCCGGCAGGCCCAGCAGCGCCGCGCCGTCGGAGAACGCCAGCGGCGCCTGCCGCCGGCGGGCGTAGCGCAGCCAGACCAGCGCCGGCACCAGCAGCAGGAGCAGCAGGAAAATGGGATGACGGAAAACGATCACGGTCCGCCTCCCAATCGACCCCCATGGCCTTGCGCCATGGGTGAACGAGGTTGGTTCTCAGGCGGAGCGCCGGTCGGCGTACCGACCTGATTCACCCGCCCCGCAAGGGGGCGGGGGTCTGAAAACCGCGGATCCAGTTGTCCCGCAACCGGGCGGGGAGATGAAACCGCCGGCATCGTTTCATGGACGAGGCGTTCGGCGGATTCCAGGGCGTTGCGCATGTCGGCTGGCCCCGGCGCGTGGCGCGCGAATTTCACGAGATCGCTCTGCTCGAGGAAGCCCGCGACGAGGTCGCGGTGGGCGTCGGAGAGCTTCCTGGAGGTCAGGGCGTCGCGGATGAATTCCTCGGTGGTGCGTTCGGGCGCGCGCAGGCCGAAGCGGCCTTCGAGATAGCGGCGGACGATGCCGGAGAGCGCAACGTAGAACGGCTCGATCTTCAGGGCCTCGATCCAGCCTTTGGCGCGGAGGTCGGCCAAGGCGTTCAGGGCGATTTCGTGCGGGGGGACGGGCGGCGCCGGGTGCAGGATCGTGCGCGGCGTGGTCAGGACCTTGCGCAGCGCGAGGAACGCGGCGGCCAGGACGGCCAGCAGGCCCAGCGCGATCCAGAGCCACCGCGACGGCGGCGCCGGCCAGTGCGCCAGGCCGCCCTTCGCGGGCCGGATCTCCTGCTCGCCGGGCTTCAGCGCGGAGACGACTTCCAGCGACAGAAACGGGTAGGCGCTCGTGACGACGCCTTGCGGCGTGGACAGCAGGATCTTCGCGTTTTCGCCGACGACGTGGTTGGTGACCGTCAGCGAGGTGAGGCGGATTTTCTGGACGGTGCGGCGCAGGCCGTTGGTGAAGGTTTCGGTTTCGGTCTTCGCGTCGCGGACGACGACGTCCTTGCCCTTGGCGGGATTGGGAAACCCGACGGTGGTGCCGTCGCGGTGCAGGGCGGTCAGCGTCACCTCGACCGGATCGCCGATGCGGATCTGGTTGGTGGACATCGCCGCGGAAACGGAAACGTCCTGCCCGGCGGGCAGTTCCGGCGGCGGCGGGGCGGGCCGGGAGCAGCCGACCAGCGCGGCCGCCGCCAGCGCCGGGAGGGTTTTACGTAGAACGTAAAAACTTTGCGGCGTTTTTACGTAGAACGTAAAAACTTTCGCGGATTTTTCCATGGCACGTAAAACCGTCATCGGCGTTTTTCCCGGGTGCGGAAGAAGCGGACGAGTTCGCGGTCGTAGCGTTCGCCGGCGTTGAGTTCGATGGCGTCGGACCGGGCGCGGGAGAGCTGTCGCAGGAGGGTTTGGCGGCGCTCGGTCTGGCGGGCGAGAAGGGCGCGGCGGGTCGGCGCGTGGGAGGTGTCCACGACGATGCGCCGGCCGGTTTCGGCGTCCTCGAAATCCACGAGGCCGACGGCCGGCAGGGCGCTTTCGCGCTTGTCGCCGATCACGAGGCTGACGAGGTCGTGGCGCCGGGCGGTGACGCGCAGCAGGTGCTCGCAGGACGGCGCGATGAAGTCGGAAATCAGGAACGCGACGGACCGGCGGCGGACGACCTGGTTGAGGTAGCGCAGGGCGGGTTCGAGGTCGGTTTTGGGAGAAGACGGCTTGGCGTTGAGGATTTCCGAGACGACGCGCAGGACGTGGGTGGCGCCCTTGGCCGGCGGCACGTGCTTCTCGACCCGGTCGGAAAACAAAATCAATCCCACGCGGTCGTGGTTGGCGATGGCGGAGAAGGCGAGGACGGCGGCGACTTCGGCGGCGAGGTCGCGCTTGAGCTGCGCCGTGGACCCGAAGCGGTTGGAGGCCGACACGTCCACGAGGAGCATGACGGTCAGTTCGCGCTCTTCGGTGAACTTCTTGACGTGCGGGGAGCCGGTGCGGGCGGTG